>OFGG01001216.1_pt1 | contig 17752 bp, 16 predicted proteins | sample 1521701 | NCBI WGS metagenome assembly OFGG01 (sample SAMEA3504081, study PRJEB24116) | mouse gut metagenome | biome: mouse gut; feature: mouse-associated habitat; material: faeces | place: Denmark | collected 2011
TCATCAGGCTGAGAAATATCAATAGCTAACTTAAAACAGCGACCGCCCCGTCCAGTACCAGCCCATGTCCGGGTGCTGGCCGGGGCAGACGCGGAACTATAATTCATCAGGCTGAGAAATATCAATAGCTAACTTAAAACAGCGACCGCCCCGTCCAGTACCAGCCCATGTCCGGGTGCTGGCCGGGGCAGACGCGGAACTATAATTCATCAGGCTGAGAAATATCAATAGCTAACTTAAAACAGCGACCGCCCCGTCCAGCCCCGCCCATGTCCGGGTGCTGGGCGGGCAGACGCGGAACTAAAAACAGGAGGGAAAAGAATGTACAACAACATCAAGACCAAACGTATCCTCGCGAAGAACGTCCTCGTCAGCAATGACACCTGGGTCACGGGGCGCAACAACAACGACCTGCTGGTGGGCCCCTCCGGAAGCGGCAAGACCAGGGGCTATGTGGTGCCCAACCTCCTCCATGCCCAGGACAGCCTGATTGTGGCCGACACCAAGGGGAACCTCTACCGGCTGTACGGGGAGCACCTGAGGAAAAAGGGCTACACAGTCATGTACCTGGACTTCACAGAGGTGGCGTACACGCCGTGGGGCTACAATCCCCTGGCCTACATCCGGAAGTGCCGGGACGTGGAGCTCCACCGGAACGGCGACTACTACAGCGAACAGGACGTGAAGAAGGTGGCACAGGCCATCTGCCCGCGCACCAACAGCAAGGAGCCCTTCTGGGATGAGGCGGCACAGATGTACCTGGAGGCAATCATCCTCTTCGTCCTGAACCTGCTGCCCCAGGAGCAGCATAACCTGTACGAAGTGTACACTTTCCTTTCAAAGATGGGGACACCCGCGCTGGAAAACATGATAGAGGAGGAATGCACCGTCCATCCCGACAGCGCCTTCGCGCGCAAGATTGGGATGATCCGGCAGAACGCAGTGGCGGAGAAGATGGACGCCAGCATCAAGGGAGTCCTGGCGCAGCACCTGAATGTGGTCACCTATTCCGGTGTGAAGCGGATGTTCTGCATGAAGCAGCAGGTGGACATGGACGCCTTCCTGAAGGACAAGACGGCGCTGTTCCTGTCCGTCAGCGACTCCGACCGCAGCCAGGACGCCCTGATAAACCTCTTCTACACCCAGGCGCTGCAGTACCTCATCACCGCCGCCGACAGGCATTTGGACAGCCGTCTCCCCATTCCGGTACGCTTCATCCTGGACGACTTCAGCACCAACACCGTGATTCCGAATTTTGATAATATCATATCGGTAATCCGCTCCCGGGAGATTTATGTCAGCATAGTCATCCAAAGCCTGTCCCAGCTGGAGGGTCTCTACGGCCACGCCAAGGCTCAGACCATCATCAACAACTGCGACCACTGCCTGTACCTGGGCGGGACGGACACCCAGACAGCCCGGTACTTCGCCGAGAAGTTCAACTGCCAGGTCTCCACGGTTCTGAACCTGCCCCTGGACACCATGTTCCTCTTCGAGAGGGGCAGCGAGCCCCGCAGGGTGCAGAAGTATGAGCTGGATCAGGACGATGCCTACCGCGGCCTGATAGAATCCATGGGGCGGAGGAGGAGGGCAGGAGCCAAGACAGACCCCGGAAGAGGAGAGCCATGAGGGGCGGGGAAAGGATGCTCCTGACGCTGGAGGAGCGCCTGGAGCGTTCGGCCAGGTCTCAGGCGGCTTCGCCTGAGACCGCCGCCAGGCTGGTGGAGCGGTTCTCCGGGCTTCCCCCGTGGCAGCTCTTCTTCGGAAAGCCCGATGTGGATGCCATGTACGGGCTGACCGGAGAGTTCTGGGAGCATCCGGACGTGGACATGGACAGCTACCACGGCTTCAGCCACAGCTTCCGGCTAGCGGCCAAGCAGGACAACGCCCCTTTCCGGCTGCCCCGACTGGGGGTGTCTCCATTGGGAGTGCCCCGACTGGAGCAGCCCCCATCGGAGCAGCCCCCATTAAAGCAGTCCCGACTGGAGCCGTCCCCATTAAAGCAGCCCCCACTGGGCTTGTCCCCGGGGTTGCCCTCACCGGAGAGCCAAAACCCCTATAAGCCGGTCTGGGGCGTCAGAGTGAACAACGCCCTGATTCTGCTGGGGCTGATGCTGCTGGATCACACGAAAGGCAGCCTGAAGCCAAAGGGCTTCTACCACTGCACGCGGATGACCCTGGGGCAGTATCTGGATGCCCTGGCGGGGCTGGGTCTCTGGACAGACGGGAGCCCAGGTCTGGCGCAGGGCTTCCAGGGCTGGCGGGACATGCTCCTGGCGGACTATGGCGCCGCCAGCCCCCTGGGGGAGACGCTGGCGGGCATCCTCAGACGCTACATGGCCGCCTGGCAGGAGTTCGACCATCTGGATCACATCCTCCGCTGCATAGGCACCCTGTCCTGCTGTCTGGAGCAGGAGGAAGCAGGGAGAACCCTCCCCGGGGAAGAGACGGACAGAGTCCGGCGTTTCCGGGAAGCCCTTTGCCAATGCGGCTCCGATCTGGAGGGACGGGAGCCGGTGGAGCAGGACAAACGATACCTGGATCCAAAAGGGTATTATTTCACCCTGGCCTGCGAGTACCCGGAAAACCTGCCCGATCCCGGCGACAGGAATGTGGCTCCCGGAAGCCTGCGCAGCCAGATCTTCCTCTCCGAGCGGGACTACAGCCCTGAGACGCTGCGGGGGCTGGCCGCCGGCTCGCCCTCCCCGGATCTGCGGACGCTTCTGGAGAGGTACGTATGCGAGGAGCGCCTGGCATCCGCCATGAGGGAGGTCAATACGGCGGTGACAGGCATATACGTCCTGTTCGTGGAGCCCTATCTGCGGATAGGAGGCGCAGGGGCAGAACCGCCGCAAAACCTGCCGACAGCCGCTGCGGCAGGGCGGACGGCTTTTCCGCCAGAATAAAACGGAAAGACGAGGAGGCGATGTCATTTCGTTAATTTCAAAATCATTATACTGCATAACGCTGAATGCTGCATAATGTAATCATGCGAATGAACCAGTCAGCGTTATGCAGTCCGGTTTCACGGCAAGTGAAATCGTTAAGCGGTATAAATACATGATCTCTCGAACTTCTAAAAGGCGCGGACGGTTACTCTTGTCAGGACTATATGTAGCTTCCTCAGAACCCCAGATACAGGAAAGGGTTATGCAGTCCGGTGACGATCCGGTAGACGCATACCCAGAACAGGGCGAACAGCAGGACTTTTGCCCCCAGGGTGTTCCAGAACCGCTTCCAGACAGAATCCGCCAAAGGGCAGGACACTGCCAGCGCCGCCAGGAAGAAGCCCAGGTAGTTTTTCCCGTGGATGATCCAGTCCCTCGGGTTCACCGCGATGCCGCCGCCCCGGAAGGGAAACAGCCGCGTAAAATAAATCCCCAGGCTCCCCAGATCCGTGACGGCGAACACCACCCAGGTCAGCGGAATCAGGAACCATACATACAGATGCCCCACCACCGGGTGGCCATTCAGGAGCTTCCCCAGCCAGAGCTTTTCCATGACGATGAAGAACCCCAGCGCCAGCCCCCAGATAAGGAAATTCAGTGTCACGCCATGCCAGATGCCCGTGGCCAGCCATACGATCAGCAGATTGCACACCGTCCGCGCCGCGCCTCTCCTGCTTCCCCCCAGGGGGATGTACAGGTAGTCCCGAAACCACCGCCCCAGCGACATATGCCATCTGCGGTAATACTCGCTGACGCTCAGAGAGCGGTAGGGATGGTCGAAGTTCCGGGGGAGCCGGAAGCCCAGCATGCTGCCCAATCCCACGGCCATCAGGCTGTACCCCTGGAAGTCGAACAGGAGCTGCACCGAGTATGCCGCTGCGCCCATCCAGGCCAGGGGCGTGGAGATGCTCTCGAAGCCCACGGTCCGGATGTCGTGCCAGAGGATGCCCACAGTGTCCGCGATGATGACTTTGAAGGCCAGGCCTACAATCATTAACGACAGGCCGTACTCCACGCCCTTGGCGGTGATTTTGCGCCTATGCACCTGTTCGATGGTGTCATGGTACGCGGTGATGGGGCCGGACAGCAGCTTGGGGAACATGGCCGCAAAGGCCCCCAGCTCCAGAAAGCTTCTGGGAGGCAGCTCCGCCCGGCGGTACACGTCTATGGCCGCGGTCAGCAAGGGAAAGGTATAGAAGCTGATGCCCGGCGGAAGGGAGGGGGCCATATACTTGAAATACCCCAGGACGCCCACATGGAACAGCACGGCCGCCGCCAGCCAGCCTTTGCGCCAGCCAGGGGACTTCCGGCAGTCCAGGATGCGGGTCAGCACATAGTTCACGGCCACAGAGCCCAGCAGAATCAATGCGCCCGGGAGGCTGCAAAAGCCGCAGAAGACGATGCTGCCTCCGAAGAGGACGGCATTGCGGTACTTTGCCGGGCACAGGAAATGCACCAGCAGAAACGCGGGGAGGAAGCGGAATATGAAATTCAGGTCGGACAATCCCACTGCGGCGCACCTCCTTACGCGGCCCGGCCGGATCTCCCGCCCCACAGGGACAGGATCCGGCCGGCCTATGGCAACGGTCATATTGGTCAGGGCTTTCGACAAATTCACTTCTTTTTTTCAATGGCTCCCCTATAGCATACGGAAGTATTTCATCAAAAGCACATCATTTTTGCATCATAGTTGCATATAAAAAATACTATATAGTTGCAGTAAAATGGCGGCCTAAGAGCTGGCGCTGTTATAATGCCGCAGCCCCCGCTTCCACGCGCAGACCGTCAGCCCGGTAAACACCGCCGCCACGGCCAGGCCCTGCAGGGCCGCCTGCCACCTAAGCTCCCCCAGTATGCTCTGCACCGGCAGAGTAGCCATCAGGCCGTAGGGCAGGAGGAAGCAGAAGACGACCCGGTAGATGCCGTAAAAGGCAATGCCCGGCAGCTTCATGCACAGCTCCAGCGCCGCGTCCTCCAGCTGCTCCAGCTTTGCATTGGTCACCAGGTAGAAGCAGACGCTCCGGATCAGCACCATCATGTCATAATGCAGCAGAATCATGACGGCCAGCCAGCCCAGATACAGCAGGACGTCCTCCGCATGGGGCACGATCCCCGCCCTGCGCGCGCCGTATCCGATGATGCACAGGCTCATGGCGATCAGGGGCAGGGAGCCCGGGTTGATCTGCTCAAAGGTAAGCCGCAACAGCGGGCTCACGGGCTTTGTCAGATACAGATCCAGCTCTCCGTTCCTGATTTTGTCCGGGACCTGCCGGATGCCGAAAAAGTAGAACGCCATGCCCACCGCATTGATCAGGGAGAAGGTTCCGATGAACAGGATCATCTCCCCCTCCCCCCAGGCGCCGATTCGGTCCACATTGGAATACACCGCCCCGAACACCATGAGCTGCACGGCGAACAGGCTCCCGTCCACGAAAAACGGCCCGAAGAACCCCAGCCGGAACAGCATCAGATGTTGGAAACGGATGCGGAACAGCTCCCGCAGCACTCTGAAATTTTTTTTCATCCTTTTTCTCATATCCCCACCCCGTCGTATCTCTTTCTGTATTTTTTCCAGGTAATCCCGATGACAAGCTGCAGGGCCCCGCACCAGGCCGCCAGAATCAACAGGCCGGGCGCAGCCTCCTCCCTGCACCGCCCTGTGAGCAGCATGGAGGGAAGATAGGTCACATAGTAGAAGGGCAGGCAGCGCATCAGCTTTACCACGGTCTCCGGGAACAGCGCCAGGGGCACGATCGTCCCGGTGACCAGAGCCACTAGATTGTTCTTTATCATCAGGAAAGTGCTGATTTCCTGATATTTTAACGTCAATATCCCCAGATAGAAATTTAACTGCACCATGAACAAAAGCCCCAGCAGGACCATCAGCGCCGCGCAGGCCATGACAAGCGGCTCCCCGGTGAACGCGAACCGGATCCGGAACAGGAAGACCCAGACCGCCGCGGCCAGGAAGTCAAAAATGAGATAGAAGGCCACCACCCCTGCCTCCATGGCGATGAAGTATCCCTGTATGTTCATGGGCAGCACCATATATTTCGAAAAGGTGCCGTTTCGGATGCGCGCGGAGATCTCTCCGCTGATGCCGCCGGACAGCTCCAACTGGGACAGGAAGGAGCTGATGATGTAATAGGACAGCATGCCGTGGAAGGTGAACCCGGCCACCGCATCCCTCTGCCGGAAGATGATGCCCCAGAGCAGGTAGGCGAAGAGGATCTTCGATATGGTGAACAGCATGTTGAAGACCACATCCGCCCGCCAGGCGAGCTGGGCCTTCAGGTTCACTGCCGCGGCTTCCCGGTATTTCCTGTATCCGGATATGAATTCGGCTCTCATAATGCCACCCCCTTCGCGCCCTCCTGATAGATCCGCTCCACCACAGTCCCGATCTCGTCCTCCTCCACCGAGATGTCCGTGGGGCCCCAGGGCATGATGGCCGCCAGGGCCGCGCCGGCTTCCTCCTTGGGCACCAGGACCGTCAGCTTGTGGGGCGTCCGTTCCAACACCTCCCAACAGGGGAGCTGGCGGGAGGATTGCCCTCCGGCCTGTCCCTGCAGGGGAGCGGGATTTTCCGCGGCCGGGCCCTGGGCCGGAGGGAGCTCCTGGGAGAATGTGACCGTGATTTTCTTGTTCTTCTGATATCTGGCGAACAGCGCATCCGTCCTGCCGTCATAGACCTTGCAGCCGTGATGGATGACTACAGAGCGGTCGCAGAGCGTTGCGATGTCTTCCATGTAATGGGAGGTGAGGATGATGGAGGTTCCCCGCTCCCGGTTCACCTGTTTCAGGAACCTGCGGATCTGGTTGGAGGCGATGGCGTCCAGGCCGATGGAGGGCTCGTCCAGGAAGAGGATCCTGGGATTGTGCAGCAGCGCCACCATCAGCTCCATCTTCATCCGCTCCCCCAGGGAAAGGGTGCGCACCTGCACGTCCATCAGCTCCCGGACGCCGAACAGCTCCGTGAAATAGGCCCTGGTCTCCCGGAACTGCTTTTCGTCCAGCTCGTAGATCTCCTTGAACAGGCGCAGGGTGTCGTTTGCGGTGAGCTCAAAAAAGAGCTGGCTCTTCTGGCCCATGACCACGGCATACTGGCGCTTGAACTCGTTCTTCAGGTCATTGGGGTAGAAGCCCATGACATGGATCCGCCCGGAGGTGGGCGCGATGATGCCGGTGAGCATCTTCGTCAGGGTGGTCTTCCCGGCGCCGTTCGGCCCGATCAGCCCGATGAACTCCCCCTCCTGTAAGGCAAAGTCGAAATCCCGGACGGCGGCCTTCTCCTCGTATTCCCGCTTCCAGAGGCTCCTGATGCTGCCGGAAAGCCCCTCCGGCTTTTTGAACCTGCGGTAGGTCTTGGTAAGTCTTTCGGTCTCAATGATGTTCATGATGACACTCTCCTCGCGCTTTGGCGCATGTTATTTTACGGTTAGACAATACAAAAACCGGCCACGGTAGTATCTGCCCTGTGCAAAAGGCATACTCCTTCCGTGGCCGGCGTTTCATGGAACCAAAAAAACACAGCCTACAATGGCCATGCTTTCCATTTACAGTCCAGAATATTTCCTGAAAAAGAAGTATATGTTAAGCATCTACAGGGCAGACGAAAGGGCATAGCTATCCCCTGAAGGGTAAACAGCTATCCTCTCCCCGTGTTCAGTTGCGGAGCACCTCCACATCCACCAAGCTTAACATACAATACCTCTCTTTCCTCGTTTTCGAATAAGTATAATGCATCGGGGGCGGTGTGTCAAGGGATAAGAGGCCCTTTTCAGGTTAAACTTATAAACTGTTATGCAAAGCAACACCATTTGGTGTTCATTAAAAATATAAAGAAATGATCTATTTCATTCTCATAATCCAATGACAGTACATAGCGAATCTTCTTCATGCTCAGCTTATAGCTGCTTTTCACCAGCGACAGAATTGACAGAACTATCTTTTTCATAATCTGGAGGTTTTTTGCTCCTGTCTTTGCCATGCTTGTATTTTTGTCGTCCCGAAATGTGAAATCCAGCTGCCAGTGCAGCTTGTTCTCCACTCCTTATCTGAACATTCAGATAAGGAGTGGAAAACACGCTGCACCACGTGCTTGATGATGTATTTCGTGAGGACCGCTCCAGTGCAAGAAAAAGTAAGAACAATCTTGCACTGATCCGGAAGATTGCATACAACATTTTAAAAATTGCCTGTATCCAGGACGATACAGGCAAAGGGATTCAGGAAATGTCAGATATTTTTTCTGACGATTTAGACCTGATTGCAAAGTATGTTTTTGGTGCCATACAAAGCTTCCGCTAAGATAATTATAATACAAAATCATTTTCAAAAAAATCACAAAATAAGAAACAGGGGACTTTTTGCGTTTTTTTTGAAAATCAAGTAAGTCGAAGTAAGAACAAAAATTTCTCAAGCATTGTTAAGACAGAGGGCCGATTTGATTATGGCTTCATGAAACAACCCTAGCAGGAAATACAAAGCTCTTTACAAACGCTATGGAATGTGGTATTACATAGACAAGCAAAGGCGGTAATCCCTAAATGCTAGAGAAAGGACTGATTCCGTTGGAAAGAGAAAGAGCGTGGTAGATTTTTGACTTAAATGAAAATACAGATTTTTGTCAAAAATAACTAATTTGAACTCATTTAAAAAGGCATAATTACAATAAAAAGGAAAGGTGGGTATTTTTATGAAAACCAGAAAGAGAATTTTAAGTGCTTTACTTGCGGCAAGTATTTGTGCAGCTATGCCAGTTGTTGCATTTGCTGCTAGTGAGAGTATCGACGGCGGCAGTGGTTCATGGTACGGCGGAATTGATTCTAACCATAAAATCTATTCTAAAGTATGGGATCACAAAGTAGACGGAAGAAGATACAGTGTAACTGTTTGGGTAAAAGATGACAATGGCGACAAAGACTCTGTAACGGGTACTACAAACGGTGTAGATGCCGCAGGAGAGGTTAAAGTAACCAAGACTGCCTCTTATGATCACATATTCACTCCTAACAAAGTAGGCTATAAGGATTTAACAGTTGTTGTTTCTCGTAGTGCTGGCGCAGATGTAAAAGTAGCTCCGGCAGCTCCTTCTTCTTATGAAGTCGAGTTGTGGGAAGATGAAGAAGTGAATAAGTAAAGACTTGTGCTTCTGGCAAAAAGTACGAGGTCAAGTATATTTTTACTTGACCTCGCACTTAACTTTTTTAGAAACACAATAAATAATGGATCAGGAGACGGTACAATGAAAAAACTATTTAGTTTAACAGGAGTTTTTATCGGAATATATTTAGTATATATTTTTGTGATTTACTCCAGTTCTTTAATCTTTCCTATGAATATTGGAAATTTGTATGATTGTGCGGTAGAAAAAAATATCTCATCTGAGGATTTAATTGATATTGCACAAGAATATAATCTAACGGTATTCACAACAGAATATAATAACACCAGCTTATTGCAAAAAGATGTTGTTTTTAACTATCTAAATATTAGTGATAATGATGATATAGAGATGGGGTATCAAAATACATTATTTTCTACAAATAAAATTTTGTATAAAGAAGATTTAGAAAGTGGATTGAAACTACAACGTTTTTGGACAATAGAGAACGAAGATTCAAATTTTGCTGGGTTTATTGATGGATTGAAAAATTATGGAATACATAATGAAATCTTTGAATCTCACAGAATGAATTTTTCTGTAATATTTTCACAGAAAAATGTGGAATTTTTTTTGTGTGTAATTCTATTGTTGGTGTTTTGTATGAGTGTTTACTATATGCTTCGCAGCAAAGAAATTGCGATTTTGAAATTAAATGGACGTAAAGATTTATCTATATCAACAAATATTATAAAAATTGCTGCGATACGGATTCTGATGGGATATACTTTGATTAGCATAATATTTGGCGTTTATTTAATATTGAAGCACCATGAATTATTAGCTGATTTTTCAAAACTTTATTTTTATATTACAATTTGTATTGTCTTAACAATGCTAGCAGTTATGTTGATTGGTACATTATTTGTGAAATTTTTGAATATCGTACCCGCACTAAAAAGCAATAAAAATAATAAACTGTTAGTCATATTTACTGTTGTGTTTAAATTATGTGCAACGATTATTCTTGTTATTTTTGCTCAAAACGTATATTATGATGTACTTAATGTGCAAGTTGCCAGCGAAACCGATAATAGTGTAAGAAGTTCGGACTTTTACTATGTTAAAACAGCAGAAATTCCAGACAATGTTTTAATGGATTTGTTGCTTTTAAATTTTGATGAAACTGATAAAAATAAAATATACAATTATGCTAATCCGACAGATTGCTTATATGGGCATGAAGCTAGTTTTAACCATGATAAAAAAGAAGGTATGATCACTAATCCCCCAATCATTCGTATGTCATACAATATGCTTGACTTTATACCCGTTTATTCTGATAAGGGAGAAAGAATCGACCAAGATAGTTTTGATTGTAATTCAACTACTATCTTAATTCCAAGTAATTTATCTGAAAGAACGGAGGAAATTGCAGCTGGGTTTGGAGAAAATACAACTGTCAAAGTACGATTTATTGAAAGCGGTCAAGAACATTGTAACTTTTTAAATCCAGTTGAAAAAACCTATAACGCAATTTATTTTCTAAAACCAATAGAAAGAGATATTTATTTCAATAATGGGCGTGTTTTATTCCATAAGGATATTATCACAGATATGGAGAAATATTTATCAGAAAATAAGATAGACAGTGGTACGGCAACTTTGGTTAATTTATCTTCAGATTATCAAAAAGTGCTAGGCAATTTAGATTTAAAACTAATAGATGATTTACAGTTTTTAATTGTAAATGCTCTTTCTTTCCTACTATCAGTTATTGCAATAGGTGTAGTATATTGTGAGTTTAGAAAGAAAGAAATTGCAGTTTTTAAAATTTTATCAGTATTTCCAAAAAGGTTAGTTTTGTATTTATGTGGTATCAATATGTTGATTACTCTTATTGTTACCTTGTGTATTTGTCCAGTATTCTTCTTTGTAGCTATATTAGAAAGTATAGTATATATGGCAATATTTTATAATTACCAAACTAAAAAAACCGTATCAATTTTAAAAGGAGAATAATAACAGGGAGGATATTGATATGATAGAATTAAAAAATATAACTAAATCATTTGGAAATAATACCATCTTTGATAAATTTAATTGTATTATCGAAAGTGGCGAGTTTCTAGGAATTAAAGGGAAATCTGGTAGCGGAAAGTCAACCTTGTTAAATATAATCGGGTTACTTGAAAAATGTGATAGTGGAGAAATCATAATTGACGGTAAAGAGGTTCATTATAATGATAAAAAACAAATTAAATACTTATTAAGAAAAAAAATAGGTTATTTGTTCCAAAACTTTGCGTTGATTGATGATTTTTCAGTCCTAAAAAATTTATCAATAGGATTAGAAGATAAAAGTAAAAAAGAAAGAATTACTTTAATTCAAAATGTTTTGAATGGATTAAATTTGCAAGTTGACATTAACAAAGAAGTTTTCAAGTTGTCTGGTGGAGAGCAACAACGTATAGCAATCGCAAGGGTTATGCTACAAGACAAATCTATAATTTTAGCAGACGAACCAACAGCTTCTGTTGATCCGGTAAATAGAGATATAATTTTAGAGATTTTGAAAAAGTTAAATCAATCTGGTAAAACAATAGTTTTAGTGTCGCATGATGATTATGTTATAAGACAAGCTAGCCGAGTTATACAATTATAGTAATAGAATAGAAATCGTTGCTACAAAATATTTCTTGTGGCAACGATTTTTATTTACAGAATATTTCGCTAAATGGTTATACCGAAACTTCTATTATACCGAAATCTCCATGGAAAGCTGATAAAGCATGGCTTCTTGCGGAGATTTTCGGTATAACTTTTTACTGGATCTTATACAGTAGAAAACAAAAAATGCCGCCCCGACACAGGAATTCGGTATAACCTACAAGAGCTTACAAGCCATAGAGTTGCTTTAGGAGATCCTCATCGTCTATGGTATAGCTTGAAGAATCTTCTGGAGCCCCTGTCCCAGAACCCATGGCTTTTTCTATCGCTTTACGCTTTGCCTCCGTGTCGGCATGGGCATAGACCAGAGTGGTCTCAAGGCTGGCATGCCCAAGCCATTGGGAGATCAGTGTCAGGTCCATCCCGTGCTGGTACAGGTGCATGGCACGGGTATGCCGCCAAAGATGGGGGTATACTGTTTCTGGCACATCCCCGCATTTCTCCCTTGCCGCATCCGCATATTTCTGGATGCGGATCCTCACCGTGTCATCGCATATGGGCTGTAGCTGTCCTTTCCGTTCTACATAAAACAGCGGCTTTTCTGAAAGCATGGATTCCCTTTTGTGAAAGACGCTGATATAATTCTTCAGCTTCCCTACTGTATTCGCCATCAAGGGGACTGTCCTGATCTTCCGGCCTTTTCCAAACAGCTGTGCTGTCGGCGTCCTGTCAAGCCGCAGGTCGCAGAGCCTGATGCCGAGGGCCTCCTGTATCCTGGCTCCTGTATCATACAGCATGACCATGATCATCTGGTCGCGCAGCCCTATGGCTGTGCGGGTATCCGGTTCTTTCAGGAGCGCCTCCACTGCCTTTTCTGTCATGTAGTCCACTTTGGCAAAGCGGTCGCTCTTGCGGACCTTGATGGCAGAGAGCTCACCTGACAGGCTGATATATTCCGGCCTGCAGGCTGCCGCATAGCTGACGAACGCCCTCAATACCGCGAGCCGGTTGTTCCTGGTCGAAGACGACAGGCCCCTGTCCCCTGTAAGCGAGTCCAGGTAGGCATTGACGGAACCCGCGTTCACCATATCGAAAGTGACGGCCATGACCGGTATGCCTTCGGCCCCCGCCACATGGGCCAGGAACTGGTTCAGCACAGTGCGGTAAGTGGTCACTGTGTTCCCGCTCAGCTTCCGCTGCACCGGCAGATATACGAGGAGGAAGTTCTTGATCAGGAGGAACAGCTGTGGATCTTTTATCTTTCCCATAGTTCCACCTCCGGCACGAGCCTGTTCATGCTGTCCCAGTCTATCCCTGAAGATCTTACAAGGTTCTCTGGGAGGAGATGTATATAGTAGGCTGTGGCTGCAAGCTCCTTATGCCCCATATATGCCTGCAGATATGGGAGCCGTGAATGGATGTCGATGCCCCTGTCCAGCCAGCGGCTTAAATTCGCTGTGGCGAACCGGTGGCGGAGGTCGTATACTCTTACTGGAGGGAGCAGTTCAGATGGTTCATCTTTCTTTGACCTGGCAAAAAACTTCCTGAACTTCCCGCCCATCCAGGCGGCAGTGTACGGACTGCCGTCTGGCCTTGGGAAAAAATATCCGTTTTCCGGGAAAGAAGCATCGCGCATCGCGGCATAGGACCGCACAACCGCCCGCATATCCTCAGACATCACGATGCTGCGGCTCTTATGCCATTTCGTGTTGACGATACGGACCTCGCCGGAACCAAGGTCCACCTCGCTCCTTTTCAGGAGCCGTCCCTCATTTGGACGCAGCCCACAGGTATAGGTCAGCCTGAAGTAGGTGCTCAGCAGCGCGGCCTCCAGCTCCCTGCCCGCCTTTTCGTATAAGTCGATCTCATGGAAAAGCCCCTTCAGCTCATCATCGCTGAAGATATATGGGACAAATATACTTTTTCCCGCCGTGAACATCTCCGAGATGACATAAGCATCCTTTCCCGTGGATCTCTGGTAACGCCCGAAGGCCCTGGCAAAAGCAGCTTTCCGGTGGACCGTCCCGTCCGCTTTTGACATCCCTGCCTTCAGCCAGCTGATGACGATAGGTTCCGTCACCCTGTCAGCATCCGGGTGGCCGCTGGAGCAGTGCCGGTCAAAGTCCTTCGCCCGGTCGAGGTAGGTAGCCTCCGAGAACCCAAATGTTGCCTTGAGGGCGATCATGTCCTCAAGGTCTTTTGCAAACCCGCTGGTAAATCCATAGCTCATGACAGGCACCCCCTTTCAAGAGGGATCACGCTGAAATCAAGTGCGCATTCCCGGAGGTCGTCTGTATTAAGAGAAAGGTACTGGCGGGCAGAATCCGTATCGTCATGGCCGAGCATCTGTGACACTGTGGTGAGCGGCGAACCTGAAACGAGCAGTTTCTTTGCCAGCCTCCTGCGCAGGCCATGGAACCCCTTCCCGTCAAAGGGCTGCCTGCGTATCCCGGCTTTTTCCTGATAGGAGCGGAACATGCAGCCGATACAGGTCGTGTCCTGGATCTCCGTCTTTGGGGCTGAAACGCGCAGGAACACTTCCCCGCATCCGGTCCCTTTCGGCCTGGCGTTCAGGATATAGTCCTTCAGGGCCTCGCCAGTCTCTTTCATGAGCGGGACGTGCGTTGTCGTGCCTGTCTTGCTCTGGACGAGCTTTATCTCGCCTTTCCTCCAGTCAATGTCCGTCAGCTTCATGCGGATGATGTCGATGGCACGCAGGCCCGTGGTCGCGCCCACAAGGATGATGGCGCGGTTCCGTTTCCCTGTTTCTGTCTCCGTGTCGATTACACCGAGAATCCGCTCCAGCTCCTCATCGGTCACGTAACTCTGGATGGGCATCCCCCTGTATACCTTGTATGAAAAAAGTTCTACGCAGTCCGGGGCCGGTATCCCGGAATCCTTAAGGAAGATATGGAAATGCTTCAGGTAGAGCAGGACATTGTGCAGGCCTGATGTCTTTATGCTGGCTGCGGTCTTTAAGATGAATTCCCGGACTTCATCATGTGTCACATCTGAAAGCGAGGCATGGCCGCGCTTCTCCATGTACTGGAGATATTTCCGCACGGTCCATCCGGCATCATATCTCGATTTGTCCCCGCATGACCTCGAACAGAGGAACTGGTCAACGATCCGCTCATTCCCCTCCGACAGCATAAAAGAAGTCCCCCTTTTTTGCGATGTGTACCGGAATTGTCCACTCAGGAAGAATTCATTCATCCTGCGGCCGACATACCGTGTTTTCTTGAAGGACTGGTAGGTGACCTCTCCGCGCTCATACCTTTCCTTGTTCAGGCTGATATACTCATCCGTGATCTCTGGGCTGTATGCTGCCTGTCCGGTCTGCACATAGTATTTCCGGAACTGCCCCATGGCAGGCTGATAATACCTCCAGATCGTAGTCTCACTGTAACCGATTCGCCTCATCTCATCCAATATCTGCGCAATCAGCTGGTTGATGGTTACTGTGTTTTGTTCCATGGCAAAACGCCTCCTTTGATAATGGTCAGACATTATCCTGTCTGCCCTGTCTATTATCATGGATACGTTGTTTTTGTGCGAGAAGTATTATACCGAATTTGAGCATCTGTCCGATGAGGCGCCAGCAAGATTGCCGGATCTTGGAGAAAATGTTATACCGAATTATCTTAAAAAATCGTTGAAATACAGTGGCTGCTCCGTAAGCCTCGGTATAATAGAAGTTTCGGTATAACCAAGTAGCGCACCCCCGTAAAATCCCCTCCCGTTACATCTTCGCCCCCAGCCTTGTGAGCGGCGGTATGTTGAGAGAAACGAGGAATTGGTTCACAGCTTCAATCTTGCACGAATACATCTCACATAGGACCATGCAGTATGTATTGTGGCGCATAGTGTTCTTCATCACAAGTCCCGCTTTCCGCAACAGTTCCATGCTGATGATCGGCGGGAGTGTCAGGCCGACCGATAACGCCACGATGTGTTCCCTCGTCACACCATAGTCTGGGTCGTTGCTCAGACGGATGATGGTGCGGGTCGAGATCAGCGAGGTTTCCTCCAGATGCTCCACTGTCATCTTCTGATCCTTCATCAGGTAATGGAGGGCATCTGGAAATTCCATCGGGGCGATGGCCTTATTCGTGGCGGTTGCCCATTCTATCATTGACGGGAAAGCCGTAGTATTATCTTGACGGCTGGTATCTGAACATAGATTTGAAAAAACTGTCATGTCGGTGTTCTCCATATTCTGGACGGCATCTGTCCGATGCGCCTGTCCTTCTCCTCTATCTGAGAAAACTATAACGGACAGTTCTTCAGCTTCTTTCGAGGATAGTCCGGGAACACTCCAAGAAAAATCCTGCTTTTTGCCGAGAGAAAAGCCCCGGCCGCAATATGCGACCAGGGCTTCAAAGAAGCTCAATATTCGGATTGAATTTGTAACCGATGCTGTGAACGCTCCTAATATAGTCCGGCGTTTCGGGTGTGACTTTGAGCTTGTGCCGGAGGTTGCTGACATGATTGTTGATTGCCCTGTGGGAGTAGTAGTCAAGATTTTCGTGCCACACGAGGTCTATTATCATCTCATAGGTGAGTACGCGGCGAGGATTCATGATGAGTAAAGCGAAGATGTCGAACTCTTTCACTGTCAGCATGATTTCGGTTTCACGGACATATACAATCCTATTTTCCAGACAGAAATACAAATCTTCGGCTTGAACTTCTGTCAACTTGGCATCAGGATTGATGGCTGGAGTGTGGGTAGAAATACTGTGTAGGAAAATATCGGGATTGCCGCCTTGCGCTTGTGCGAGAACATACTGCATCAATTCCTGTTGCTGGCTGACATCTAACAGAGCAAGCAACTTCTCACCAATTTGTTTGCCGGATTCCGATATGTCAAGAACAGCTAACTTCCCAATTCAAACCACCTCCCTCCACATTTGACCCTTGTATACTGCATTATTGAAAAGGGAAAATCTGTATCCGTTTCGGAATATTGGATGGGAATGTCAAAACGAAGTGTTGTGCAGCATCAAGCCCATCCAATATTCCCGAAAGAGTGTCGCCATCAGATATTGTTTTATGAATGCTCTAATTAGTCTGCTGTGCTTTTTCTTTCAGCTTTTGAAATGACAGGTCGCTGATTGCGTGTTCTATCTGGTGGGCGTCTTGCTCCGCTGTTTCCTGATCGACACCAGCGGCGATTAGCTGCTCCATGAAAAATTGGCGGCGTTCATAAATCTTTTCAGCGACTGTTCGTCCATTCTCGGTTAGACAAAGACAGCCGTTTTCATCTATGACCAGAAATCCGCCAGTCCGCAGGTTCTTTACCGCATGGCTGACACTTGGTTTTGAATATCCCATATATCCGGCAAGGTCAACCGATCTGATGCTCCCCCTTTTCTGGTGAAGTATCAAAATGGCCTCTAAATAGTCCTCCGAGGATTTACCTAATGTCAGGTCAGTTCACCCCCTTGTGGATATTCAGGTGTTTCTACAGTTAAAGCACGATTGATTTTGATTGCAAAAATGAAGGTAACTGCGGTTGTCAGCAAGTCAGCTGCTGGCTGCACCCAAATTACCCCGGATAGTTGGAAAAGGCGGGGCAACACATAAATCAAGGGCAGGAAAAATATCCCTTGTCGGCTTAAGCTCAACAGTCCGCCCACCAGACTTTTTCCGATGGAGAGATAAAGACTTGCATATACCATCTGAAAACCAAAGGTGACAAACAGTATTGCGTTCAGCCGGAGGGCCTTGCCTGCCAGATTTACCATTTCTGCATCGGTTCCAAAAATGGATACAATTGGTTCTGCAAAGGCAAAGAGTACGATAGCCGCGATCATGCCAAATGTTGTAGACCAAATGAGGCAAAGGCGGATGGCCTTTTTCAGCCGGTCAAATTGCTTTGCGCCGTAGTTATATCCGGCAAACGGCTGGAAACCTTTCAAGAAGCCAAAGACGATGTAAGTCCCAACGGTCATAATACGGATTACAGCCCCCATCGCCGCCACAGCATAGTCCCCATAAGGCTTTGCCGCGCTGTTGGTAAGTC
>OFGG01001217.1_pt1 | contig 17751 bp, 18 predicted proteins | sample 1521701 | NCBI WGS metagenome assembly OFGG01 (sample SAMEA3504081, study PRJEB24116) | mouse gut metagenome | biome: mouse gut; feature: mouse-associated habitat; material: faeces | place: Denmark | collected 2011
AGTCGGTTCGTCAATAAGCGGAAAACCGTTTTCGCTTAAAAACAGCCCCGCGAGCAATACTTTTGTTTGTTCTCCGCCAGTATCCATATATTTCTGACAGAACCAATGTATGAAAAAGTCGTATACCAAACGACTATTCTTAGGGCGCCTACTGCCGGATAAAACTGAGCGCCATATAGGATTCCTATTATTATTTTGGAGAACGCGGCAATTACAATGCTCTGAATCAAGGCAAAGTATATGATTATATTGTATAGACGAGTAATATTTCTTGCAAACGGACCATTTCCACTCTTTTTACTCTCGAATATAGACGGTCTTGCAGAATCAATTATGGCTCCAAAAATAAAAGAAGTCATTCCAGCACATGTAACCGCAACAGAATAAAATCCTGTATCTGCATCTCCAAGCATTAATTTGATCATGATTCTGTCTGTTTGTGCAAAAATTGTGACCATCATACTTGAAAGGATATAGTGTTTACTTTTATGAAACATTCTTCTTGCCGTTGACATAGAAAAGGAGAATATTTGACCTCCTAATTTTTTATATAAGACTATTAAAGTAATGGTAATGATTGCATAGTCAAAGGTCATCGATAGCGCAAACCAATAAATACTTTTTTGGGTAATCAACAAAAATAACCTATATAATGCAACTATAAAATAGGCAATCAGCGATACAATTGAAGTATACTTTGAAAGAAGCTTTGCCTGATACCAGTAAATAATCATTTCCAATGAATAAAAGACCATCACAATACTTGACAAAGCACATACAATAAACGTTTCTGCTTCTCCCTTGTTAGCTATCGCAACAAAGGCTAATATCCCCAAAATGGAAAGAATCCCAGAAATGATGCTCATCCCTATAGCTGTTCCGATTATTTCTCCTTCTTTTTCTTTATTATTAACTAATTCCTGAACCAGGATATTGCTCAGTCCAAGCTGCATGATGGGTACTGCAAACGCTACAATTGACGAAGCATAATTTATTAAACCATAATTAGAAGGACCCAGAAATCTGGCAGTAATCATAGCTATAAGCATCCCAACTATGGACTGCGCAATCCTGCCCACGATGATCCATGAAGCATTTTTAATAACTTTATTATGAATTCTAATACCCATATATCTAAGTAACGCAATCCTCCCAAGTTTGTTTTCCATGACGGAGCTTTAAAAAGCAAATTCATCACTTATATAGCGAGATATACTCTTGAAACCTTTTACTTTGGTCAAAACTTATTGATGTACAGATACATTTAGTCCTTATCTCTGAATCATTTACAATTTGTTTTATCTTTTCAACTAAATCATCAATATTTTCATTCTCAACAACAAGACCGCAGCCTGTCTCAATAATTTCAGGACTCCCTCCTGTATTAAAACTTATAACAGGTGTTCCGCATGCTATTGCTTCCATGTTTACAGTCGGGAAATTATCCTCTCTTGTGGGATTAACAAATACATCCGCCGCTGTATATATTTGAGCCAGTTCAGATTGATTATTTGTTCTTGGTATACATATAATGTCATCCGGTATTGTTTTTTTAGTATTGTCGTCTATTCCAACAAGGACTATTTTATATGCAGGACTAAATTTACTGCGCAATTCCAAAAACACATCAAGACCCTTTCGATATCCCCAATCAAATGCCACTCCTAGAACGAGATATTTTTTCATATAATTTAACGTACTCCTTATACTTATCATTCATACAATACTCCTCCGCGCGTTTGATACAAGCCCGTCTGTCTATTTTTATCCAGGAACGACTATCCAAAATATATTTTATATTATCAACCGTATTTTCACTTGTGACAAAACCACAACTGCTATTTACTATTTCTGGGCATCCTCCAGTATTGAAAGTAATCACCGGAGTTCCGCAAGCCAAGGATTCTACATTCACCATTCCAAGTACCTCTTCTCTTGTGGGATTAACGAACACATCCGCCGCTGTATATATTTGAGCCAGTTCCTTCTGGTTAGATGTATGGGAAATCCCCAAAATACAATCAGGCATTAAACTTCTGTTTTCATTGTCAATACCTACTAATACAATTTGAAATTTCGGTCCAAGCTGTCTGCTAAGCTCAATAAAACAATCCAGCCCCTTATAATCACTCCATGAATAGGCAACTCCTAAAATTACTATTTTACCCCCCCCCCCAGGTCGTAATGTTCTCTGAAATTACTTGGAGTAGGTTTGAAAACTGACAGATCTATTCCATTGTTGATAACACAAATCGAGTAACTTGATAAGAATGAATCCTGTACTAAATTTGCAAGCCATGAAGATGGAGTGACAATTGTCAGGTCAGCGATACCGTTAAACCATTTCTTCTTCAATTTCCACATTAATCTAGTACCGTCAACCTTTGTTTCCGGGTATGATGTTTTTGGATAACTGCAATCATGGCAACCAGTTTTCCACTTGTCACACTTCGTAATTTGAAAATATGGACATCTTCCAGTAAAAGCCCAGCAATCATGCAAAGTCCATACAACTCTAATTTTTTTTCTTTTTATATATCTAAACAATATGGGCAAAGACAAACCGCATCCATGTAAATTATGAAGGTGTATAATTTGAGGTTTTACTTCACGCAGCCACTTGATAAACCTTATTGTTGGAAACACTCCGAAAAGCCCGTTTAATCCGGAATATCTGGATAATCTTGAACATATTTTTCGTTGTCTGTCTGTACAAATAATATAATCCCCATCCTGAATACTTTTGTTATGCGGGTTATCCGGATAACAACAAAAAACTTTAAATCCCTCTCTCGACGCACAATCGGCTATCCCCCGCATAATTGTGCCTGTACTGCCAAAATTCCCAAGATTAATCTGAACTATTACTTTGCTATAGTGATACATTTACTTCGCCCTCTGTCATAGATAAGTAATACTTTGATTCACTTTTGTCATAACACCCATATCCGTAAAAAATAATAATGTAAGGCAATTCTGAATATTGCAAATTCTCGCCGATATATAGCATAACTATCATGATAAAAACACTCAGCTTAATAAGTTTTTCGCCTCTGCTTAATAGATTCGCGAACTTATATGTACCCAATGTGAATAATATGCCGTAGGGTATACCGTGAGCAGCATATTGGTATAGAAGCGTGTTAGTATTTTGCCTTGTAAATCCAAGAATAATTTGGGAAGCCATCGTGAGCTTTAGGAACTCATCCTGAATATTCTCCATTCCAATTCCATGCCAGGGATGTGCCAGCGCTATTTCGATATTTGTGACAACTCCAGCAACACGTACCATGGTTGTTCCGCTTACAGTCGGATTAATAATCTTATCGAAAACAAGTACGCCCACTTCTGTAACCTGCAATAATAAAAACCCCAAAGTAACAAATACAAATACAAGCAAGACACTTCTTCCAGAATATTTTTGGGTAATATTACTCTTTTTGAGCAACAAATAGCATAATATAATCCATGAAGTAACGATAAATCCTGTCGTTGAAAAAGAGAAAAAGACAGCAATAATATAAACCCATACACGTTTTCTGTTTGGTCTTTCGGAAAGATACAGCTCGAAGCATAAAGCCAGATTTACATACATCTGGAATACTCCTGGTTCCCAGAATATTCCTTGAGCTCGAATAAAATTGCTGCTTAATGATACTTCATTAATTCCTGATAATCCGCAAGTATAGATTCTAATCCCTACGGTATTTGTAATATACGGTAAGTTCCGGATCAAAGAAGGAACCAGATATCCGATTAAACTAAAACTAATCGCACAAATCGAAATAAAGTATAAGCACTGTCTATATGCTTTTGAGAACCTGGTAAATTCAAATGTCATGCATATAAGTATGGCAACAAGCATGTATAGCAATTTGATGACAACTCGATTTGTAACTTCGTCGTTTAATCTTGCTACAATAATATACGAAATAAAAATCAGAAGGAATCCAACTATTTTCCCCTTATTTATTGAATATTTTATTAGTCCTCCCATTCTGTAAATGAGAACGCCGCAGAAAAAGATCAATAAATATCTGGCTAATGAAATCCTCGCTTCATTTACGTTTGTCCCAAACAAATACGTGTCATTTGAAAAAAACAGGATAATATATAACAGCACTGCATCACCTGATATGATTCGTCTATTCACCGGTTGTGATGTTTGATACATTTGTTTCCTCCATAATATCAACCTATTATCAGATTTATTAAATCAAGTACTTTTCTTCCCTGCTCCTTGGGACTTTTTTTTGTTGTAATCCAAGATTTTGCTTCAATAGCCTTTGCTTTCGCTTCTTGCTTTTTCCCAGTTCCAACCTCTACTATCGTATTAGCCAGATCAACGACCGTATCTCCACTTGGGTAATTAATGAATTTATCATACTCATCTGGTATACCCTCCAATTTATATCCAACAAAAGGAATACCTGACGAAAGGGCTTCTATCACTTTGGAGGGGAAACTGTACTTTGTAAATTCCCCTATATTTTCTCTGGGATTTATGATTATGTCACTCGTGATTAGTATCTTTAGCACATCTTCTCTTTTTAGTTGTCCCAGATATTTTATTCTTCTATCTTCTTTCTCTCTGTTTGCGATTTCTTCTCCCAAATCTCCAATACCGCAAAGTATAAGCTCATAGGATTGATCCTCTATCATTTGAAACGCATCAAGTAATTTCCTTAATCCGAACATCTCATTTAGCTTTCCGGCATATATCACTTTTACAGTTTTATCCTCTTTTGGTCCTATCTCCGGAAAAACAGAAGTGCATATTCCTTCTACAACTGTATACGGCTTTTCTTTGGATAGAACACCGCCCATCTGCTTCGTTATAACGACATAACCATCCGTATATCCTTTTGATACGGCAGCTTGATGCCTGTCCCAACTTGAATACAATCTATATAATAAAGTCTTCTTAAAATCACCTAATACTGTGTACTCTGGCAAATCGACAACTATATTAATAATGGTAATATTACTATGCTTCTTTTTAATATGCTTTATAGCCATCATGAATTCTGGGTACATAGTATAAACAATCAATACTTTCGTTAATCCAAGATCTGTCTTTGCCCATTTGTCTATTTCTTGAAACAAAGGTATCCATTGCTGAAACCTCTTTATGTACCTAACATTACAAAATCCAAGGTTTATATCTTCTGCCCCCTCAGTATGGCTGAATTTACGTTTTTTTATAAACGGATCTTTATATGTATTGGGGTAAGCGTTAACTGGCAGATAATTAATCAGATGTAATGGACCGCCATTTTCGATTTCAATTCCTTCAATAATATTTTCTTGCCATGCTATCGCTGCATCTTCCATCATTCCAATCATTTTCTGTCTGACCTCAGCATCCATTTCTCTTGGAATCAACCTTGATAAGAAAGCAATGTCGAATTTCATACTTTTTTCCTCTTGCCAATTATTCTCTTTACTACGTCTTTCAGCTCATATATATATATCCAGGTTCCTGAACATGCTCCAATAACAAGCAGTTTATGCGTCATGCATAATCTCTTGAAATTGCTCTTTTTTTTCAATAGTTCCCATGGCCACTCTTTTAAGCAGCTCTGCACTATTTTCCGTTTCCCTCTGTTAGATAAACTGCACTTATCAGAAAGCATCTCAAAGTTTAAGATACTATAAAACTCTCCCGCAACATTCTGAGAGAACTGGTACTCATTATCCTTAAAATAACTTTTATTGTTATCCCATAATATTTTCAAATAATTTTTTGCCAATACCTCACGGTTTCCATAGTATTTTCTAATTGCAGATTCATTCCCATTTACCACATACCCATACCAAACGTTATCAACTAAAATCACATGTTTCGCATTTTTTAGTAATTCAATACTCCAAATCAAGTCTTCTCCGATTGGAAGGTTTTCCGGAAATCTTACTGACCTTGCAACTGATGTTCTTATTATTTTAGAACAAGGACCTCTTCCAATCATTTTATCTTTATTCGGAAAATAATCGGCAAGAAATGAATCACCTTCGACCGTCAGATAATGTTTGATTAGTTTTACTACAAGTTTATCTGACTCTATTTCAATTTTTTTGCTTGATTCATCTGCATGGAATGATAAAAACTCTTCTTGGCTAACTACAATCCTAATACCTGAAATAACAACATCAGCACTGGAAATTCTTAGGTGATTCATTCCATCTTGCAGGGCGAAGCATGATATTAGATCATCCGAATCTATGTAGGTGATATACGCTCCGTTCGCTTCATCCAACCCTCTGTTACGCGCAGCGCTCACCCCGCCTCTATTTTGCTGAACAATTCTAGTCTTTGGGTACTGTCCGGATAGGGTTTTATACTGTTCAAACATTGAATCTGAGGAACCATTATCAACTAGAATCACTTCATAGTTTTGATAAGTTTGACGTTGAATACTGTCAAGACACATATTAAGTTTATCTAAGGTGGTGTTAAATACTGGAATAATAATGCTTACCATCATCCTGCCCATTTCACTCTTCATAAGAAACACCATATTTTGCATGACAATATTCCTTATAAGGAATATCCGGTTCAAAGACCATGTCATGCTTCGCCTTCCTGGATTCAATCGGAGGAAATGTCATGTAGTCCCCATATTCTTGCGTCAATATTTTGTCATATCCAATAGGTACAGGCAAAACCGTATTCTCAAACGGCATTTCTATTGTTTTCTCAAACCATTCTTTCTTAAAGAAGTTTACTTGCAGTCCTCTTTTTAATTCAGGATCAGCCTCTAATGTGTAAGTAATATAATTATATTTACTCCATGGATGCTTGCTATTATGTTTTTCTAACCATTTGTAAACAGCTATATAATTAAATCCTGTTTTTCTTAAAATTGTTCTAATAATGTTTGCAATTCTTGATGTATTATAGTCATTTACATAAGTGTTGCAAAGGACTGCTAAAATATACAGTGGTTTTCTTCTCAATGCATATAGATGAATGTTATCCTCACATCCTTCGTAAGGCAGAATATCAATCGATATTCCATTGTTCTGGCGTTTCGATAAACAGGTTTCTCTATTACCAGTCGTTTCACTATTGCATATGCTCGCCCAGTATTGGAAACATTCCTTTTCAGTTAAGGTCGTACGCAGATAATAAGGATGCTTTAATTCACCCGCCGCAATTTCCAAAAACTTGTTATAATCCTCACGAGGCATCATCAAATCAACATCATCATCCCACGGGATAAAACCATGATGACGTACAATTCCAATCAAAGCCCCTCCGCATAGATACCACCGCAAGTGATGCTTGTCACAAATCTCTGCAAATACTTTGATCAGATCCAGGTAGATATACCACACTTTTTTCATTTTTTCAGATACATTCCACCCATCTCTTATTTCAGGTTTAATATATTCCGGATCATAATTCATTTTCTTCACCCATCCACACGATTTTCCGTACAATGCTTCATAACGGTCGTATATACGTTTGAGACAGCAAAATTATTGATAAGATACTGCCACGAATTTTCTTTCATTTTCTCAATTCGGCCTGCACTGAAATCATTACATACTTCTTCAATAATCTCTGCCGCCCTGCCTGCATCATCGCTCTCGCCTTTCCATCCAAATCCGCCTTGAACTACGGTTTCCCCTATATCTGTCACCGGATCGGTAAAACACAGAACCGGCATCTTAGCCTGCATATAACTTAACAATCTGCTTGGAAAATTTGGAATCGTGAACCGGTGATCCAAAAATATAAGCCCAACATCGCAGCTTCTAATCAAACAATCGTACTCATCCTGATTCAGTTGCGCCATTAAGAGCATGTTATCAGGTTGTTTTAATTTCATATAACTTTCAAGCTTATGATACTCACTCCCGTCTCCAACTATAATAAAATAGGCTTTATTTAATACTGTATTCTTATTTCGCTGTAAATTGATATGCTCTAACATTTCAATTATAAAAGGGATGCCTTGTGGTTTTCCTAAATTGCCTCCATAAACAAAAACTACTTTATCCTCAGGTATGTTATACTTCTCTCTGCTTTTCTTCTTTTCCTCTTCTGAAATGCAGAAATCAATGGCATCAACGCTGTTGGGAAACAATTCAACTTTGCTCTTTTTAACAACTGTATTATGCTCTAATAAATACTTTATATTAGCTTCGCTCATACATCCTATATAATCTGAAATCTTATATAACTGCTTCTCCTTTTTCCTGAAGAATAAATATATCAAGCCTTTTATGCCTCTTTTATTCATCAGGCCAATATCTACAGAACCCTGTGGAAATATATCTTTAAGCATTAAATAGCTTAAAGCTCTGTCTCTTTTCTTGATATACTTCACAGCGCTATAAAATGTAACGGGCGGAGTCGCATATAGAATCAAATCGAAATGAACATCTTTATAATATTTTTTTATAGCTGCTTTCATCCTTGGTTCCAGCAATATGGTATGAATCCCTTTCGTTATCATGTTGCTGCTTCCCCGTATTTTCCCAACTGGAATTTTCACTATAACTTGGCCTGGCTCTTTGTAGATTTGCCGAGACTTGTCCTTCAACACGTCAACAGGAAATATCCGATAAACCTTGTGCCCGTTCCTGACAAACTCACGCATTAAATCCGCATAAATTCCGGCATTTTTTTCATTTATCGACATAAAAGTACTCAAGCTCAAAAACAATATATTACTCTTATTGTCAGCCATTATATATACTCCCCGGCAGTCAGCCTAAACGTACTTCCCGTCATCATTGCTGAAGCATCAGACATCAAGTAAATCAACGCTTCCATATAATCGCTGCGCTCGCACATACGACCCATAGGCAGGATATCGGCAGCCCTCTTCCTCAGTTCAGCCTCACTCTCACCCTGGCTGATTCTCAGGCTTACTTCACCTTCCGTAGGCGTCCATCCAAGAGTGAGATAATTACACCGAATCTGTTCGGCCGCGTATTGATGGGCAATGTGCTCATTAAGTATCCTTAATACCCCCTTGGTCATCGCATATGCCGCCCTATCCTTCTGACCGCCCCAGGCGTGAGCGGAACCAGTAAGAACAATGCTGCCGCCGCCATTCATTCGCATATACTTTATCGCCTGCTGGCAACAGAAGAACGCAGCCTTATAGTTTACGGAAGTAACCCAATCAAAGGTTTCCTCATCGCAAGTATCGAGAGGACTGACCGGCGTTGCTCCTGCATAGTTGAAAAAACCGTCAATCTTGCCAAACTTCTCAACTCCTGCATCGAACAGATGCCTGCAATCCGCTACTTTCATTAGGTCAGTGCGGACAAACATCCCATCAGAACCGAATGTCCTAATGTTTCTGACAGCCTCTTTGCCTGCCTTTTCGTCACGGCCGCCGATAACAACCCTGGCGCCCTCACGACCGGCGACCTCAGCAAAAGCACGTCCTACGCCTTTTGTCCCGCCCGATATCACAATTACCTTGTCTTTCAATCTCTCAAATTCCATAGCATCCTCTCCCTTTCTTTTGTTATTGCTTCCTCGAATCTCGGAAGAGGTTATCGAAGTTCCAGAGCCTTATTCACATCAAAGCCATTTAAGAGCATGCTGCTGCCGTGTTCATCCAGAACCTTTACTGTGTTCATATAGTACTTGAGAGTGTCTGCCAGTTCCATCTTGCTATTGCAAACCAGATACATGCGAGTAAGGACCTGCTTTTCATTGCCGATCCATTCAGGCAAGACCACGTCGCCCTCTTGCAGGCGCTGTACATTTGCCACAACACGCTCGTCTGACTCAATCTGATCCAACCCGACAATCTTATCAATCTTTCCTTCTTTCAGCAGGAACCACAGTGTGGCTGCCCATTTACCACGAAGTCTCGTGTCGTCATCTTTCGCAAGATCTACAACACCCTCGGAGCCAGTGAGAGCGAAGCGAATAAGCATCTCTCTTTGATCGAAACCATGGATAGCCTTCATGAGCAAATGCGGCGCTTCGCCCTGGAGACGGAAGCCTGTGTCATATACATAGAACTCACCCTTCTCATAAAAAGCAGAGAGCATCAGCACGCCGTTCTCGATTCCGATTTCCCTAAAGAGACGCAGCGCATTGGGATGCATACGCTCAAAATATTCATCTAAATGCTTAGAAGGATATGTACCTCCGAGGCACACACGGGACATTCCTGGCTGTTCATCAGTAGTATAACGGTCATAGATACAGGAAGCGGAGCAGTACCCATCCTTAAATGTGTAGTACATGCCCATATCATTGCACTGCATGTACTTCTCCACGATGAATCGCTTCTTCTTACTATTTGCAAGAGCAACCTCTACTCCCTTTTTCAATTCTTCTTCATTGTAAGCCACAGTCATACCAACGCCGCCGCCGTTGTCCACAGGTTTGACCATGACAGGGTATACAATCTTATCCAAATCCTCACGTTTCATCTCAGCATCTAGATAAAACTCTGGAATCCCATGGACACCATAACGCTCACAGGTAGCCTTAAAGACATCTTTGAACGCAAACACATCTGTAATCTGCTGTGTCGCATAACAGGGAAGTCCCAGAGCCTCACAGACTTTGCAATAAGCAGGAACAAGGATATCAGCAACCCCAACCAGAACACCATTTACCTGCTCCTCGCGAGCCAATGCAACCAATCCGGGTACGTCCATACCATCAACATCATAAGCTTTCCACGCAGCCTGTTTTGCTGGATCTGTGTGACGGGCAGAGGACACGATCGTCTTAATGCCCATGTTATTTGCTATCTCTACCAATGGAGTGGTTTCAGGGTTCCCGCCTAGAATTAACAGTTTTTTCCCTTCAAATTCCTTACTCATGTTCTTTTCCTCTCTACGCCTATTGCGTTCTTTCTAATCTGTACTGCTCACCCTGCCGCATAATCAGCGCCGGCAAATGTTTTTCATTCATAACATCATAAAAGTGTTTCAAATCCCCGCCATGGGAAGCAAACATCCCATAGTGACAGGGGATTGTAATAGATGGGCGGAGAGCTTCAGCAAGTTTCGCTGTCTCCACACTATTCATGTTCCCATACATACCATTAATCGGAGAGATAAGAACATCGAGAGGCATCGGTATCTCAGCAGCCCTATCTAAACGCAAGCGGCTGTCCCCAACTTCATAAATAGTCTTCCCGTCAACTTTTACAACAACACCTACTGCGTCAGGCGCTCCGGTTCCGTGGTCACAATTGACAAACAACAACTCAAAATCTCCTTCCGATGACCTATTACCAGGCTTTATATAGGCGATGGAGTCGTTGTAGTATTCCATTTGAAGCTGATGTACGAGCTTCTCACAATCAACTGAGCAGTACATCTTACTCCCCTTACTCACCATCTCCGGGACAGCGTCAATATCAAAATGATCGAGATGGGGATGCGTACAGATAATTACATCGAAAGTTAGTTCAAAAGGACTCAGGATCTCAGGCAACAGCCGCTTAAACCCCTTGTGGCCTTCCACTCTCTCCACACAGTTAGATAGATAAAGGTCGATAGCCAAGAGTTGGCCGCTGGAACTCTTTACAACAAATCCAGCCTGACCTGTGGCAAAAATGCATGGTCCCTTTGCTGATAAAATTTTTGCTGCCAAATCAAGCATGAGAAGAAATCCCCCTCTTTCGTTTTGCTTCCGCTTCTTTCAGGGTATTCACATCAAGGAAGCGATTAATGAGCGCCGCTCGGTCTTCTGGTACTGTTATGGTAAGAATTTCATTCTCACCCACGCCCAGATTCATTAATTTTCGTTTTATCTTCCCAGCTACCAATCCGTCCACCGTTGCAATTAAGATATAGTCATAGGTTAGCACTGTGACAGACTCTACAGGATCAACATCAAGGCAGCACCTTCGATACTCCCAGTAGTCGTCATCAAGCCAGGCAATCACATTACAATGCTTTGTCTCCTTAAACCGATTTACGAGTTGCTGGCCGAATGTTCCTGCGCTATAGATAACCACCCGTTTGCCATAGTATGCGTTATCAAAGGTGCTGAAATTATCCTGCGGTAATCTTCCTCCCGAGCGCATAAGAGCAATAGACAGAACATAATCCTCAATTTGTTTTTTTATTCTCAGTTCCGGCTCTGTCTGTTCTGCCCATTGCATCAGATACTCGTATAAATACAGAAGCTTCTGTGCTTCGACCAGATACCCTGTATTTTGTTTAAGCATGGAGTCCTCACGCTGGCGATAGTGGTAGGCTGCATTGTCGATTACTGCGATCTTCTTACATTTCAGCAGCGCCGGATAAGTGACCGCTCCATCCTCGCCAATGCTTATTCTGTTATCAACTACACTTTGAGTATCCAGCAGGATATCCCTTTTAAACAGCTTATTCCAGACGTATGTGCTTATCCCAGGCCGATAGTAAGAGCCGCTGGAAATCATATTCTTCCAGAAATCTCTCAGTTTTTCACCTTCGTAAATGCCAGAAGGGAGATTATTATGGAACACTGCCGATTTCGTGAACAAATCACGTGTGAACCCGGCACAGACCATGTCGGCATCAGATGTACTTGCCGCTGTATAAAGCCCTTCAATAAACCCTGGGCCAATCCAGTCGTCACCATCTACGTAGGTAATGAAAAGTCCATTCGACTGTTGGAGTCCAGCCTTGCGGGCTGATACAAGACCGCCATTTGATTTGTGGACGACTTTAATCCGCTCATCTTTCCCCTGGTACAAATCACATATCTCAGGGCATCTGTCTTTACTGCCGTCATTAACTAAAATAATTTCAAGATTTCTATATGTCTGGTTCATAATACTTTCAATGCATAGCCCTATATAACGGTCTATCATGTATATCGGTACTATGACGCTTATTAGTGGACTGTCCATAACTCATCCTTTTCCAATTCACATTTGACCAATTTCTTCCTGCGTTCTCCCAATGCTTGCACAATAATCTCTGAAATCTTCCATTGTAACTGATGTGTCAGAACTAATACCTTCTCGCATAAATACCTTTCTTACGGTTTCTAAAATGATTTTTACATCGCCTAGGAATGTAATTTTTTTCGTATACTTTACGTCCATGGAAAACTTATCGTCCCAATTAACTGTATTACGTCCATGCACTTGTGCATAACCTGTCAGCCCCGGTCTAACGCTGTGTCTTCTACGCTGCTCCTTCGTATAGTACGGCAGATACTTTACAAGGAGGGGTCTTGGACCCACTACAGCCATATCACCCTTGATGATGTTTATTAGTTCAGGCAGTTCATCAAGACTTGTAGAACGGAGCGTCTGCCCGAATTTAGTAAGTCTAAGTTCATCTGGTAAAAGCTCGCCGTTTTCATCGGTTTCATCTGTCATTGTGCGGAACTTAAATAATCGAAAAATCTTCTCATCCTTTCCCGGACGCTCTTGTGAAAAAAGAACTGGCGAACCAAGTTTCTTACGAACAAGCAGCGCTGTGACTGCAAGCACAGGAGAAAAGACGATAAACGCCAGTATTGCAAGAAAACAGTCCAATGGACGTTTTATAAATCCCTCATATGGCCCATAAGCTCTATGATACATACCAATCATTCCCCTAACCGAGATTCAATCCCAACTTACTCAAAACACCTACGTATGATTTCCATGACCTTGCCTTGCTGCTCTACAGTCATCTTGTTATCGCTGGGTAAACACAGCCCGCGTCTGAATATATCCGCCCCCACATCGACACCCGTTTCGACTATGTATGCATTACTCCTGCCTCTTCCGTTCCCCTCGACTGTGACAAAAGCATTGGTCCGATAAATCGGCTGCATGTGCATCGGCTTCCAAATCGGACGGCCTTCGGCATTGAAAGCAGTTAAAGCATTCAGTATCTCACCTGGCGAACTCTTCCCCGGCTCATGCTTCCACAATTCCTCCCGCTCCCCTCGCACATATGGAGCCATCGCATCCTCATCAATAAGCATACAGCTTAACCAGAAGTTAGGAATGCTCTTCTCTCTATCCCAGGGATTCATCTTAACAGGAAGTCCCTTTAAACCTTCTTCATACCACTCCCATATCTCCCTCTTCCGGTCGATATGCTCAGCCAAATGCGGAATCTGTCCGCGCACAATACCGGCAACCAGATTACTCATGCGGTAGTTATAGCCCATCTCTTCGTGCTGATACCAAGGAGCGGCTTCACGGCTCTGTGTGGACCACTTACGAACCTTATCCGCATCCTCTTTTGAATCTGTCAGAAACATCCCACCAGTCGATCCCGTAATAATTTTATTACCATTGTAACTTATAGCGCTGCAATAACCGAGCGTACCTGTTTCGGCCCATTTGCCGCGAAAAAGATACTTCGCACCAAAACTTTCTGCTGCGTCCTCCACAAGTAAGGCACCGTGCTTATCACAGATGCCTCTAATCTCTTCCATCTTGCCAGGAGTACCGTAGAGGTGAGCGACAACTACAATCCGAACATCCGGGTACAGCTCGAATGCCTTCTCCAAAGCTTCCGGACTCATATTCCAAGTATCATACTCAGTGTCGATAAACACCGCTTCACCGTCTTCATACCCGACAGGATTCACACTTGCGTCAAATGTACAGTCAGAACAGAAGACCTTCTTCCCCTCTAATGTCCCATGGTTGGGCTTGGCTTTCCCATAGAGCTTTTCTCCAGCCAGCCTGGCAGCAAGATGGAGCGCCGCAGTACCACAGGACAGCGCAACAGCATGCTTGCAGCCGATGTACTCTGCAACCCGCTTTTCAATCTCACTAATATTGGCGCCAACCGTACTCACCCAGTTCGTCCTGAGCGCCTCATCCACCCATCGGCGCTCATCACCATGCATGGTGGGGGAGGACAGCCAAACTTTTGTGTTAAATGGTTCAATACCCGCAAATCTTGGATCATTCAAAAAATTGTTCATTGTTATTTACACCCTTATTGTCTGTAACCATCTCAATTCCTAAGTAAATCACCGTCTTACTTCCCATAAATTCTACCTCCACAGCCGCCGTCCGCTTGTGCAGATTCACTTTCTTAATCTGTCCTTCCAGATTTTTAAGCGGCCCGGATAAAATTTTTATCTGTTTTCCTTCTTCTACTGCAACTCTAGAAATCTCTGCCTCCAAAACACTGATTTCTCCTGTCCCATCCTGAAACTTCTCCATTACCCTGACATCCGCTTCCGGCAGCGGGACGAAATATTCCTCACACTGCCCAAGCATCCTAGTCAGGCGTGGAATCCGTTTCAATTCTTCATATAACAACCGGGGCTGCTCTGTAATCAGGAATACGTATCCTGGGAATAACTTCTCCGTCACCTCATGCCATGCCCCCTGGAATTTCTTCCTGAGTCTGCGTGTGGGAATAAAGCAGCTTTCTAAAATCCCCTCGGAGATCATACTTTCTACTAATATAACCGTCCGTTCTTCCTGACCGGAAACCACTTGCATTACATACCACATATACGTTCTCCCTGTCATTTTTTACAGCCCAATACGCATGGCTTCGCCATCCATGCCCATACTTATACAGCCACAGTTATTACCTCTATGTCTATCATTCCTGAACCCAAGTGCCAAAGCTTCAAGGGGCATTCCTGATATCCTTTGTACTACCTATATTTCTCCGTTATTTCCAATCCTACTTGAATGTAACTTAATTCCCCGCCACTTCCTATCACAGTCCGGATATGCGCCAGCCGTTTGTGCCGGTCAACCTTACAGATCCGATTCTCCATTCCTTTCAGCGGACCTTCTGTGATCCGAGCGGCTCCTTTGAAAAGAATTCCTCTGGACATTTTCAGATGACAAGCTTTCCCATACAGTGACTTCAAGAACTCCTCTTCTTCCGGATTTATCCTTACAGTACACCTTCCGGACTCCGATATTCTTCTAAAGTCTTTCAGTTCTTTTAACAGACGTTCTTCATTTTCACTTTCCAGCAATACGCACGCCGGGAACAAAAGCCTTCTCTCCAGATGCCACTTCCCTTCATAACGCCGCATTCTATCGTATGTTAATAGAAAAGAACTTCTAAGCGCTTTCCGTGACAAGCGCTTATTACAGGATTCCATTATTCTCTGTTCTTCCTGCTCATGACAGGTCAATAAATACCAGATAACAACCCCTTCTTTCGTGGAGTAAGATACTCTGCGAAAATATGGTTGATTGTTTTGTGGAAATTTGTGATATTATTTGAATATATATCAGATAATATTGAATTTAATTAGAAATTAAAAGAATTTTATTCGTTATATGAATGTAAATTTAGAGTAAAATTTTACAAAATTTTACAAAAACAAATAAAGTATTGACTAATCAAATTTAGATAGATATAATAGATACGCTGTTTAAAGAAAAATCGCAGAGTATCTTATTCTGCGATTTTTTGTGGATTATATAAATTTATTCCGCCACCTTCTCAGAAAAAGTGTCCGGATTGTCGGGATCAAAAGGCTCATTTGCCCACATAACCGTGATCAGCTCTTCCGTATCCGACAGATTCGTAATGCTATGGGTATAACCTGGCAGCATTTGAATCGCCCGCAACTCTTCACCTGTGACCTCGAATTCATTTACCGGATACCGCGCCCCCGTCTCCGGGTCTACGCCCACCTTCCGCTCCCGGATTAACCCATGGCCGGGAACCACGATAAAAATCTCCCACTTAGAATTATGCCAGTGTTCCCCACGGGTAATTCCCGGCTTTGCAATATTCACCGACACCTGCCCGCAGTTCTGTGTGCGGAGCAATTCCGTAAAACTCCCCCTCTCATCGCTGTTCATCCGGAAACCATATGACGTCTTAGGCTCTGGAAGATACGACAGATAAGTACTATATAGTTTCTTGGCAAAGGAACCCATAGGAATCTCAGGTACCATAAGCGTTTCCGGCGCAGCCCGGAATGATTCCAGCAAATCTACGATCTCCCCCAACGTCGCATGGTGCGTAACCGGCGCATAGCAGTAACGTCCATTCTCCACGGGAACCGCATCCACGCCTTCGTACCCGCACCGGTGTTCTTTCCCCTCCAGTGCGTCAAGCAGCTCTGCCGTCAGATCATCAATATAAAGCAGCTCCAGCTGCGTATCGCGGTTGTCAATCCGCAGCGACAGGTCATTTGCCGTATTGCTGCAGAACGTTGCTACCACCGAATTGTAGTCAGGCCTGCACCACTTGCCGAATAAATTTGGAAAACGGTATACCAACACCCTTGCCCCTGTCTCCTGCCCATAAGAAAACAGCAGATTTTCACCTGCCAGTTTTGACTTTCCATATTCTGAATCCTGATAGCGCCCTGTAAGCGATGCCTGTATCGATGAGGCGATCATCACCGGACATGTATTTTTATGTTTTCGTAATTTTTGGATTAAAATATCTGTAAAGCCGAAGTTTTCCTTCATATAGCTGGATATTTCCTTTGGACGGTTGACCCCTGCAAGGTGGAATACAAACATACAGTCCCTGCAGGCATTGTCAAGTACCTCATCCGTAGAATCCTTGTCATAACGGACGATTTCCAAGCCGGATGGATCCGCTAGCCCGCACAGCATATGTGACCTGTCTTTGCCGTTCTGGATGCACTCCAATGAAACTGCCAGATTTCTGCCTACAAATCCTTTTGCGCCAGTGATCAGTATTTTCATATATTCAACCTCAATCCAGTATTGTTTCCCTCTTCTGCTGGTTTTTTAAATCTTCCAATGCCTTTTTTACATAATCTGCTGTCAGGATCTTATGTACCGCCGCTCCGGCATCCAGCCTGTTCGTATTATGCGATGTATATGCCTCATCTGCCGCCGC
>OFGG01001218.1_pt1 | contig 17728 bp, 17 predicted proteins | sample 1521701 | NCBI WGS metagenome assembly OFGG01 (sample SAMEA3504081, study PRJEB24116) | mouse gut metagenome | biome: mouse gut; feature: mouse-associated habitat; material: faeces | place: Denmark | collected 2011
GCATCCGCTCCTTATTGCCCTTGCCCAGCACCCGGAGCTGATCGCCTCGAACATCTGTCTTGTTCAGGCCCACCAGCTCGGAAATACGAAGCCCGCAGTTGAGGAACAGCGTGAGGATACAGTAGTCCCGGACCGCGTTTTTCCCGTCTACACTGTCCAAAAGGTCCATACTTTCCTCTAAATTCAGGTATTTTGGCAAGGATTTCTTCAAACGGGGCGAGTCCAGGTCCTGGACCGGGTTGGTTTCCAGCAGCTTAGCCTTGTTGGTCAGGTACTTATAAAAGGACCGGATGGTGGCAACCTTGCGGGCCCGGGAGGTGTTGTTCAGGCCGCGATCCCGGGACAGGTAGTTCATATAAGCGTAGATATCCGTCAGCGTTACGTCCCGGACCAGAGCCAGGTCCGCATCGTCGATGGAGATGTTGTCCATGGGAGTATCCTTGGGAACCAGGTTTTTGCTCTGCTTGAGAAAGCGAAAAAAATTCCGCAGGTCTAAGTAGTATTCATCCACAGTCCGCCGGGAATGTCCCTGGATCGTCTCATGATACACGAGGAAATCCCTGAGAATGGGCGGGGCTTCTGTGCGGTAGTCCAAAAATAGCGTCATTCAGGGCAGTTTGGCGGTTCAACCTCCACTCAGGTCAACAAAATTTTTATTTTGTTGACCTATGGACGTAGGCCCAAACTGCCCGCCTGACTTCCCTCCTTTCCGGCTGGCAATGTTTTGTCAGTACTCTCCATTGTACTCCTCATAGTGAGTGAGAGAAACAAAATCAATATGATAATGTCGTCCACGATATCCCGATTAAAATGTTGCTCGTCCAAAAAACCACTCAGGACGCCATCGCCGCCAACTTTCTTCAAAGTCAAAAAACCGTAACTCGACGGCGCGATGACCAGGTCATGCAGCGGCTCGGCGTAATTCTCGTCCCCGCTGTTGTAGAATCGAATAAGAAACGCAGCCTCGCCGCCTAGAATTTCAACATCACAGGTTGTCCCCCGGCTTTGAAATACAGTTTTCACTTTATCAGCTCCAAAAATTCCTCCTCAGTCAAAACGGGAATCCCCAGCTCCTGGGCCTTGCGCAGCTTGGAACCCGCCGCTTCTCCCGCCACCACATGGGTGGTTTTTTTCGATGCGGCCCCCGCCGCTTTGCCGCCCCGGGACTCGATCATCCCGGTGGCCTCGTCCCGGGTAAATTTCTCCAAAGCGCCAGTAAGGACAAAGGTCATGCCGGCAAAACGCTGGTCGCTCCCCTGCTCGGCGGCCGTCATATTGATGCCGGCTTCCTTCAGCCGCTGAATCAGGTGCTGGCTCTGGGGGCTGGCCATCCAGTCCAGGATGCTCTGGGCGGTGATCTCCCCGATATCATCCACAGCGGTGAGCTCCTCCAGAGCGGCGTTTTGCAGGGCGTCCATGGTTTGGAACCGGGCGGCCAGGATTTTGCCCGCCTTCTGACCCACCTGACGAATTCCAAAGGCGTAAATCAGCCGTGACAGGTCCTGTTCCTTGGATTTTTCCAAGGAAGCCAGCAGTTTCTTTGCCGACCGCTTCCCCATCCGGTCCAGCTGGGCCACATCCTCCTCGTTCAGGAAGTACAAATCTCCTGGCGTCTTTACCAGCTCCGCGTTCACCAGATTTTCCATCACGGCGATGCCCAAGCCCTCAATGTCCATAGCGTCCCGGCTGGCGAAGTGGGCCAGGTTCCGCAGCAGCTGAGCGGGACACTCCGCCCCGGTACAGCGGATGTGGGCGCCGTCCTCATCCCGTTCCACCGGGGCCCCGCACACGGGGCAGGCCTTGGGCAGAAAATAGGGCTGGGTCCCCTCCGGACGCTTGTCCTCCACCACCGACAGCACCTCGGGGATGATCTCCCCCGCCTTGCGCACCAGAACGGTGTCTCCGATGCGAATGTCCTTTTCCGAAATAAAATCCTGATTGTGGAGGGTTGCGTTGGTGACGGTAGTGCCCGCCAGCCGGACGGGAGTGAGCACCGCCTTGGGGGTGAGCACCCCGGTGCGCCCCACCTGGATCACGATATCCACCACTTGGGCCGGCTTGACCTCCGGGGGGTACTTGTAGGCGGCGGCCCAGCGTGGAAATTTGGCCGTAGAGCCAAGCACCGCACGCTGTGACAGGTTATTTACCTTTACAACTGCGCCGTCAATATCAAAGGGGAAAGTCTCTCTGGTCTCCCCAATTTCGGTAATGCGCTCCGTAACCTGAGAAACCTGGGCACAGCTGTAATGTGGTATCACTTTAAACCCCTTGTTCCGCAGGTAGTCCAGCGTTTCCAGGTGGGTGGAAAACTCCTCTTGGGGCCACTGGATATTAAACACCGCGATATCCAGCCTGCGGGAGGCGGCCACCTTGGGGTCCAGCTGGCGCAGAGAGCCGGCGGCGGCGTTGCGGGGATTGGCAAACAGGGCCTCTCCCCTGCGCTCGCGCTCCTCGTTCAGGGCGTGGAACACTTTTTTGGGCATATACACCTCTCCCCGGACGATAAGCCGGGGCGGGGCGTCGGAAATTTTCAGGGGGATGGACCGGACAGTGCGCAGGTTTTCAGTGACGTCCTCCCCCACCTGACCGTCCCCCCGGGTGGCCCCCCGGACAAAGAGACCGTCCTCATACTCCAGAGCCACCGACAGGCCATCCACCTTTGGCTCCACCACATACTCCGCCTGGGGAACTAGCCCCTTCACCCGCTGGTCAAAGGCCTCCAGCTCCTGAAAATCGAACACATCCTGAAGGGACTCCAGAGGCACCTGGTGGCGTACCTGGGTGAAGGCGTCCAGGGGCTGGCCCCCCACCCGCCGGGTGGGCGAGTCGGGGGTGACGGTCTCCGGATGGGCCGCCTCCAGCTCCTCCAGGCGGCGGAGCTTGTGGTCGTAGTCGAAGTCGGACATGGTGGGCTTGTCCAGCACATAGTACTCATAGCCCGCCTGGGTCAGTTCCCGGCGGAGCCCCTGAATCTCTGCAAAATCATCCACAATAATACCCTCCTTTGGGCTGACATTGAAACTTTTCAGTGAACCTTGTTGGTAACAGCAGCCGCAGCAGACAGAAAATCCAGAAGCCCACCAAGGCTCCAGTGGTATTCAGGATCACGTCGTCGATGTCGGTGCTGCGGCCGATGAAAAACTGGATAAACTCGATGGAAACGGAGGTGCAGAAGCCCGCCAGCAGAGACTTCCACCACTTCCACCTCCGCCACAGCAGGGCCGGGAAGAAGCCCAGGGGCATAAACATGATGATATTGCCCAGCAGCATGAACAGCAGCCAGTAGCTCCGCCGGTTCAGCGCCCGGGATATCTCCTCAAAGGGCGTAAGCATGTTGGGCAGGTACGCAAACTGCGACGCGGTCTCCTCCCAGCTGGGATAGAAGCTGAAAAACGAAACCCCATCATTCCATCCTTGGCCGAAGGAAATGACATAGGACCAGATATTGGCGGGAAACAGGGTCAGTGCCGCAAGCCCGGCGCAAAACACCACAAACAGGAACAGTGCGGTCTCCCGCCAGGCGGAGCTGACCAGATTCAACTGGCTCAGCCGCTTTTTTCGCATGGGACGCAGGAGCATCAGAATTACCAGGGCGCTCAAACCCAGCGGGATCATCTGCGTCACATATCTCCACACGTCCTGCGCCACTTCCAACATGCGCTTTCTCTCCTTTGTTCATTGCTGTCCCAGTTGCAGATAGGTGTCCGGCACCTTCCCTACGATTACCGTCTCAGCCACGCACAGCCGGGTGTGGAGGCTGGCCTCCACCTCCCCGCCGGGGAGCAGCAGGGTCATGGGGACGTCCACCTCCAGCCAGATGCGGTGGAGGGTCTGATTTACCCCGGCGGAGGTGAACTGGCTGTCGAACTCCGCCCGCACCGTGCCCACGGTCATGGCTTTCGCCTTCAGCGCCGGACCCTTGGCCCACAGGGGTTCCAGGTCGAAGAGGCTGCCTATGGGAACCTCGATATCAGATACGTCCACGCCCTCCAGGGCCTCCAAAATGGCGGCGGTGAGCTCTGCCCGGAGCAGATTCATCCGGGCCATGTCGGTGGTCAGAGCGGTGATGGCGCCCCCCTCGTCCCGCTGGATGGTGACAAAATCGACGTAGCTCACTTGACGGGCGGCCAGGTCGGCGGGAGCCGCGTCCTCTGAAAGGTTGCCGAAGTTGGCGGCGGTGAGGGTGGGGTCCAGGGTGGAAGCGGGGTCCGGCGTGATATCCCGGATCATCAGGTCCACCTTTCCCAGGTCTCCTTGTTCGGCCAGCTTCTTGATCTGACCAAAGCGCTCCATGTCCACCAGCTTCCGGCACAGGCCCCCCAATGTGCCGCCGCCGATGCCGCTGCCGCAGAGGTGCCGGACGCCCCTGCCCCGCTCCGCGAAGAGGAAGGCGGTGCCGGTGCCCATGGTGGCCACCACCGCCCGCTCCTGCCCGGACATGGATAGAGCCCCTGTGCCGCTGGCGGAAAATTCGTCCACCGTGCAGGTGGGCAGACCGTAGATGTCCCCCTCCACATAGGAGGCCCCCACGCCGGTGAGGACCACCCGGCTCACGTCCGCCAAGGTCAGCTTGGTTCCCGAAAGATAACTGCCGAAGGCTCCGTAAAGGCTGGTAAGGGGGTCCTCCGCCTGGACCCGAAGGGTAGAGAGGAGAGTCCCGGTATGGTCCAGACCCACAATTTTCGTGGTGGTTCCGCCGATGTCAATGCCAAGAATGGTCTTCATAGCGCGTCCTCCCGTGACGCCCCCGTTCCGGGAGGGGGCGGGCATAATATCCCTTTCATTATGGGACATGGGAGGGAAAATGTCAACTGGGACTCGTGTTGATTTACTCTTGCGGATGTGTTCACGATCGGTCGAACACGCCTTCGGCGTGACTTTTGCCGCTCCCGTTGGCTGCTTATTCCTGCACATCCGCACAGGAGGCACGGGGGCACAGCTGCGCTGTAGATGACCATGCAGCGTCCCGCCCCTCGCAGGGCAAAATGCAATGAAGTTTTATCTCCGTGTTTCTCTCCCGCAGGTCAAGGACGTCCATAGCCGCCCAAGTGTCAACGCCGAGTGCCATCCCGGTATAGAAATCTGTCACGCCTGCCGCCGTCAACTTGTCGATTTGCTGAGCGAGCACAGCCTTCAGTGCCCGCGCCAGCGGCGATGTTTCGTTGAAACTCCAGCTTGGACCATCCAAACTGCTGGACCGCCCGGATGTGCCATGCCCGCTCCCGGAGTGTCAGCTTTGCCTTCAGAATGACCGTGTTCTGTGTCCAGCCGATGGCCGTGGCTTGGGCTAGCATCTCTGGGGAACTTTCGTATGTCCGGAAGATCTCCCGCATCCGGCGCAGATTCCGGGGAGAGAAGCCGGAGACGTCAGGGTACATACCGTATAGATACTCCGCAGCAGCAGCGGCGGCGCCTTTTTCCGGCCTGGCGCTAACCTGCTGGCCAATGGCGCAATATAGATTCATCTGTGACAGACTTACCGCCATCAGCGTATTCAATGCTGCGAGCATGGCGCTGTAACCTGCAGATTTTCTATCATCCATGAGGCGCTCTTCTTTCCAGAGTAATGCACGGAATTTTTAATCGTGGTAACTTACTGATTGTTTCAGAAAATATCCAGCGTAAAGGACTTTGCTAAAGACCAAATAGATTTATATTGCAGACTTTCATTTTGCTGCAATACACTATATAATCAAAATTGCAGGCATCTTGCTTTTTCGAATAAATAGGAGGCGGTAACGTGGCAAATACTTTTATCATTTGGGATGACAAAAAACTTGCCCAAGAGGTCCGAAAAAGACTTTCTGAAAAATATTCTGACGATCAATTCATTATTGGAGGAGAAACAGATAAAGACTTTGCGATCACAAGCAATATATTGGCGGAAATGGATGCGAGTGATTTTGCGATTTGTCTGATTTCTAGAGTGCCTCTTAGTGTAAATGTTTTTTATGAACTTGGATACATGACAGCGCAGTTGCGGGAAAGCTATCGAATGCTTGTCTGTTTGGTCAATCAACAGCGTGAGTCCCTGCCATTTGATATTTATGTCAATCCTTCCTTTACAGTGAAAACGCACCTGGATCCGCAGCCTTTATACGATCGGGTATGCGAGGAGTACGGCAAGAGCAAGGAGCGGCAAAGAAAAGAGGATGGGCAGAAATACATAACGATATTCAATAACTGGCCTGCCGTAAAACGCAAACTCAGCGACTTGAGAAATAGTGTGTTTAACATCGAGAAAATTCATGATAATCTGATCCATAGTATTATACCCGCTTACTTTTACGGAAAAAGCGAACAAGAGGATCTGCTGTCATTGTGCAAGGATCTGCCGAATCCGGGTGAAGCACTGACCGAAGCGAAAAATCTTATTTTTCTCGTTTCGCAGCATTACAATATTGGCAGCACCGCATGGAGCGTATATCCTTTGGAATTGCCCGAAGAAGAGAATATATGGCTGCGTTTTTATGCTGCTTTGTACAATGGACTTCAGGCTGTAACACTGGTTGAAAGGCAACTCATTGCGGAAGAGAAATATCGATCCACCTTAAATCAATCGGTTCAATATCTTACTCAGGCAGAAACGATTCTCGATCAGATCCAAGAGATTTATTTTCAAGAAAGTAAATCTCCAAGGTTCTATATGGCTCTTTTAAAGGGTTTTTTGTGGAATGATTTTGCTGCGGCGTATTGGGCGCAGAAACGGTTGTTTCATGAGAATGTGGATGTACACGCCTGCCTGAGAAGATCAATCGAATATCGAATAGAAGCATGCAACAGTTACAATACATTGCCACAGATTGAAAAATCCGATGTGATTATGGAAGGATTAGAAAATGAATATCTCTGGGGCCTTTTTAAGGAGATAAAATATCTTAAAGAAGTAGAGGGGGCCTCCTGCGAAGATAAACGAGAATATTTTGAGAAGCAGAAAGAGCGGATAAAGAACCGAAAATTGTCTCAGGTTTTTTTGAACGAACAAAACGAGTAGCGAGTTAGGGAACGTTGTGATATTCGTCTGTCTCCAGGGCCTTAATGCTGCTGCGGCAATCATAGTAGTGCCACTTTGCCGTCCGGTACTTCCCGGCGGTCCCCTTCCGCAGGCGGCTGACCTTCATAATGGGTCGGGTCAGATAGGGAATGTACTCCTGCACATCCGCCAGCTTGTCCGTGATGTGCCGCAGTTCATCCAGGAGAAGAAGCTGTTCGCCGTCAGAAAAATCAATGTCAAGGCCGCTCAGATCATTGCAGTTCAGGTAGGCGGAAAATTTGAGGAACTGTGAAATGCTTCGGTTCAGCTCGATAGCCTCCGAAAGTGCCGCCTGTAAATCCGCCATGTTGGGCCTCCTCCCGGTGCATGCGCAGCTCTCCCGCAAAGCAAAAAAGGCCGGCACGTTCTGCCATCATTGAGATGGCGGCGAACTGTGCCGGCCTTTCCTTTCTACAGCTCCCATCGGCGGAACGACCTCTAATTTGCCAGATATCCTCCGTCAGCCTGAATAACAGTCCCTGAAACGTAGTCCGAAGCTCGGGACGCCAGAAAAATAGTCAAGCCCTGTAAATCCTCCGGTTTTCCCCAGCGTCCGGCTGGAATCCGCTTTGTAATCTCTGCTCCCAACGCACTTACCATACGGTCGCGGCTCAATTCTGTTTCCATAAAACCGGGCGCAATCGCATTGACCTGAATGCCGTAGGGCATCCATTCATTGGAAAGGGCTTTGGTCAGTTGGACAACTCCCCCTTTACTGGCCGCGTAGGCAGGCACAATCTGACCACCCAGAAAGGAGTTGACAGAGGCAATGTTGATAATTTTTCCGCTTCCCTGCCGCAGCATTACACGCCCGGCCAACTGGCAGAGGTAAAACATGGCGGAGAGGTTGACGCCTATCAGCCGCTCCCACTGTTCCGGGGGGAATTCCGCTGCAGGACAGCGGTGCTGCGCGCCTGCGCCGTTTACCAAAATATCCAGCTGTCCGCCAAAGATCCTCATTGACTCCTGAAACGCCCGCTCCCGGTCCCCGGATTTCAACAAGTCGGCGTACACAATATGATATCCGTTTGCCCCGCCGGTCATTTTCTCCATCTGCGCTAGATTTTCGGGAGAGCCGCCCATTAGGACAACCTCTGCTCCCGCTTTTCGCAATGCCTGGGCTTGGGCAAAGCATAGGCCAGTCTTGCGGGATGCGCCGGTTACGATGGCCTTTTTCCCTGTCAGGTCAAACAATTTCTCCATCGGCTAGCCTCAGCCCAAAAGATTTGGCAGAAACAGCGTGATGGGAGAGAGATAGGTGATGCACAGCAGGCCGATGATCATCGTCAGAATCAATACCCACGACTCCTTCAGGAAGTCTTTCACGCTGACTTTGACAATGGAGCAGGTCAGGAACATCAAGGTCCCAAAGGGAGGGGTAATACCGCCCATCGTCACGTTAATGCACATCACAATGCCAAAGAGGATGGGGTCCACCCCCAATGCTTTCATAGTAGGGACCAACAGAGGCGTCAGAATAATCAGGGACGCAGTGCCCTCCAGAAACATTCCGACCACCAGAAGGAAGATGTTCACCAGAAACAGCATAAGATACTTATTGTCTGTGAAACTCAGAAGAAGCTCCGAGAGCTGGGTGGGAATCCGCTCCCAGCTGAGATAGTTGCCAAATGAGGATGCCGCACAGATAATCAGCATGACCCCAGCCGTGCTGGTAACGCACTCTTTAATCATCTGCGGAATCATATGGAGCTTCAGCTCTTTGTAGACAAAAATACCGACAAAAATGCAGTAGAAGGCACAAACTGCGCCGGCTTCCGTGGCGGTGAACACGCCTAAGCGCAGACCCATGATAATGCCTAGCGGAATCAGCAGTGCCCAAAAAGCATCCTTCAGCGTGTGAACGGCATCCCTCCACGCGACTTTGTGGCTTCTGGTGCCGGAATATCCCTTACGCTTTGCCACAAAGTGAACCGCCATCATCAGGCAGGCCATCAGAAAGATTCCGGGGCCATAGCCGGCCATGAACATTTTGGCGACAGACACATCAGCCAAACTGGCATAGAGGATTAAACAGATTCCAGGAGGAATGATGGGCGTCAGCACCGCCGACGCCGCAGTAACGCCGGCGGAAAACCCTTTGCTGTAGCCCCGCTTGGTCATCTCGGGCACCAGCATTTTGGCCTCCATAGCGGCGTCCGCGTTGGCGGAGCCGGAAACGCCGCCCATAAGCGCACTGAGTACGACATTGGACTGTGCCAGGCCGCCGATCATACGGCCCGTGAGCATATCGGCCACGTTCATAAGGCGTCCGGCGATGCCGGAATAATTCATGATGACGCCCACCGCCACAAAGAAGGGCACTGCCAGCAGGGTAAAGGACTCCCCCTGCGCCACCATTTTTTGAAAAATCATATAGGGAGCCAGCGTGTCGTTGCAAAAGACAAAGTAGTACAGCACAGACAGCATCAGCGAAAAAGCGATGGGAATATTGCAAACGAACAGCACAAGCAGAAGAATCAGGGGCATAAAATTCATAGCGTCACTCCTGTTCGTCTTCCTCTCCGGCAGAGAGGGCTCTGATGTCTTCTAATGTACGCTTGGCAGCGTAATAGGCCATAAAGGCAAAGCTGACGGCGACGGGAATGTCATACACCGTGTACGGCAGCTTCAGTGCCAGGGATGTTTTGTTGGATGCGCTTACAGCAAATTTCCACCCAAGCCCGCACAGAACTACACACACGACAATCTGAAAAGCGTCTATCACCAGTGCCGCGCATTTTTCCGATCTCCCCGGCAGCATGGTAACCAGCATATCCACGCTGATCAGTCCACCCCGGTCTTTGTAACAGACAGCCGCTCCCAGAAAGATCGTCCAAATAAACCCGATTGCCGCCACCTCCTCTGTCCAGACCAGGGACTTTCCTGTCGTAAACCGCAGCATGACATTTGCGAATACCACGGTAATCATTATGAGGAAAACGGTACCGGCCACCAACTCCAATACATGGGACGCTGCCCATTTGACCTGTTTCAAGCTGCTTAAACCTCCCTTCTCTGCCGCCCCGCCCAGGCGGCGCACCGTGTCTGGGCGGGGCCCCCTTCCTTTTTCAAGCGCAAAAGGCATTACCCCTTGATAACGGCGGAAACTGTGTCGTAGAGGCCGGCGCTCCAGTCGGGGATGGAGTCATAGACGGAACGGGTGGCTTCCGAGAACGCCTCATAATCTCCCTCGTAGAAGACAACGCCCTGCTCTTCCAGCTTGGCCTGATACTCAGCTTCATCGGCAGTGACCCGCTCAATGGTCACGGGGCCCATGTTCTGCACTTCCTCCAGCAAAATTTCCTGATATTCCGCGGGGAGGGAATTGAACACGTCGTTGGACATATTCACACACCAGATCGCCAGAATGTGGCCGTCCAGGGTAATATTTTTGCAGACCTCATAAATCTTGGAGTTGTACAGCGTAGAGAGCGGAGCCTCGCAGCCATCGCAGATACCCTGCTGCAGCGCGCTGTAAACCTCGCTCCAGTTCATCTGTGTAACCGTAGCGCCCATGGCCTCCATCATGCCCACCCGGGTAGCGGAAGAGGCGGAACGCATTTTCATGCCCTTCAAGTCCGCAGGACCGGTAACCGGCTTGCTGCCGCTGTAGGTCAGGTGCCTGGACCCAAAGAGCCAGCTCATGCCGATGTTTTTAATGCCCTGGGACTCCAACTGTGCCCGCATGCCGGACATCCAGTCCGACTGGTCCACCTTCGCAAATTCGCTGGGGTCAGAAAACAGGAAGGGGCCGTCCAGAACGCCCAAGTCCGGGACATAGGCCGTCAGAAAGTCGGGAGTGCCGAAGGTAATGACATTTGCGCCCTGGGCGCACAGTTCCAGCGCGTCCGTGTCGGTAGCCAGCTCGCCGTTGGGATAATTCTCCAAAATCAGGCCGCCGTTTGTGCGCGCTTTGATGTTCTCCGCCATCTCCTGGGCGCATTTTGCCACCGTCTCGCCGCCGGAGATTGTGTAGGTCATTTTCAGGGTATAAACAGGGCTTCCATCCGAGTCATTTCCGGAACCGCCGCTGGAGTCGTTACCGCTCTCGGGGGAGCCGCCGCACGCCGTCAGGGACAGAATCATTATTGTTGCCAAAAGGGACAGAATCTTTTTCATGTTTCAAAATTCCTTTCGTTTTGTATGGCGTATGCTTATACTGTGCGGAACAAAAGCTGCCGGTTTTACTCCAGTGGGATGCGCCGCTCGTTCATGGTCAGGTGATCACAAACCAGAACCACCTCATCCCTTTGATTTACCACCTCCATATGTTCCACGACAATCCCCATGTCTCGTCGCTTGGGATGGTCGCGTTTTTCTGTAATCGTGACAATTACGTGAATTGTGTCTCCGATAAAGACCGGCTTCACAAAGCGCAGATGGTCATATCCGTAGGAAAAGCCAACCGTGTTAATCGTATTGGCCTTCATTCCCACCGCCATGCTGAAGGTCAGGGCGCCATGGGCGATTCGCTGGCCAAACTCACTTTTTTTGGCAAACTCAACGTCCATATGATGGGGGAATACGTCGCCCAGGTCTGCGTGAAGCACTATGTCCGTCTCCGTCATCGTACGGGAATATGTGGTGTGGGTTTCGCCGACTTTAAAGTCCTCAAAATAAATTGCGGAAGCATCCATGTCCATGTTCCTTTCTTAAATTCCGTAGTATTGGTTATGTTCTCCAATTTTTGGGACGGGCCTCATATTTTTTAAATAAGTCCCGTCAATTTTGATGGGGCAGCGGGTGGTCTCAAAGGCCGTTCCATCCCGCTCAATGGTTTGAAGCATATCCAGAGCCTGGAACCCTTCGTCTGCCGTCAGCTGCTCCCAATTGTAAACCGGAGCGCACCAGATATCGGCGGCCTCCAGAATTTCCAGCCAATGGGACGTTGTCTCCTTTGCCAAATGTTCCCGCAGAGCCAGCTTAATCTCGTCCTGGCGGTCAAACCAGTCCGACTTTTTTTCATAGCAGACAATGGCCTCGCAGCCCAGCAGTTTTCCCAGCTCCGGAACAGAGGTCATAGCCAGGGCCATGCTTCCATCTCGGGTTTCATAAATTCCATAGGGCGCGCCATGGCAGGGGTTGACGCCGTTGACCCGGCTGCGGGGGGACAGTTCCCGACCGCTGTTGAGGAACGCGCCGAAGTTCTCAAATTCGATGTCGATCATAGCCTCGGCCAGGCTGGTCTCCACTTTGCATCCCTGTCCGGTTTTTTGCTTGTGATAGAGCCCCGCCAAAATTCCCTGCACCAGATACATGCCGCTGAACTCGTCTGCGACAGACACGCCAAAGGGAACCGGGTCCGGCCCGCTGCCGTTCAGATAGCAGGCCCCTGTATAACCCTGCACCAGCAGGTCCTGGCCCGGGCGGTCCTTCCAGGGGCTGTCCGCGCCATACCCGGTGATTTCACCGTACACAATTCCAGGATTTTCCGCTCTGACCGACTCATAATCCAGTCCCAGTTTCCGGGTGGCGTCCGGTCGGAAATTGATCAGCATCACGTCCGCGCGGCGGAGAAGCGGCAGCAGCTTTTCCCGGTCCTGGGAGTTTTTTAAATCCACACTGATGCTGTTTTTGCCGCGGTTCACGTAATAGAATGCCGCATTATCGCCATTCAGTTTGAGCGCGGGGCCGTGGTTTCTTCGGTAGGAGTCCCCAATTCCGGGCCGCTCCACCTTGATGACCTCGGCCCCCAGGTCAGCCAAACGCAGGGAAGCAAAGGGACCAGCCAAGAATTGGCTAAAATCAAGAATGGTAAATCCTTCCAATGGCTTTTCCAAAATATCCGCCTCCCCTTACAGTCCGAATTCCCGGTTAATCGCCTGCGTATCGGCGCCCAGGCGCGGCGCGGGCGTCCCATCGCCCAGCTGCTGTCCGTTTACCCGAATGGGACATTTGGTCGTCCACAAGGGAACCTTCATCCCGGGGCGGCGGATATCCAGCAGCATATTCAAAGAAGTGAAGAAATCCGACTCCACCATTTGCGTCCAATCATAGATCTCGCCGCACCAGTAATGAGCGGGCTCCAGAATATCCAGCCAGTGCCGGGTCGTATGTTTCAGGAGCTTTTCCGCAATGACGGCCTTGATCTCGTCCCGTTTCTCCATGCAGACCTCCGCCCCCGCATAGGGCAGCAGACGCGGCTCCCCAATCAGCTTTCCCAGAACCGGGACCGAACCCATTGCAATTGCAAGGTAACCGTCCCTGGTCTGATAAATGCCGTATGGCGCGCCCAGGTAACTGTTGGCATTGCTGATGCGGCTGCGCCGGGGCAGCTTCCGGCCATCGTTCAGAAAGTAGGAAAAGGATTCAAACTGAAGGTCCAGCATGGACTCCAGCAAGGAGACCTCCACCTTTCCGCCCGCGCCGGTTCTGGACCGGCGCACCAAGCAGGCCAGCAGTCCCTGGGCCAAATGAGTGCCGGTGATGGAATCTGCCAGGGAGAGCCCCAGCGCCACCGGCGGATCCGCTTCATTGCCGCTCAAATAAGCAACGCCGGATATGGACTGCGCCAGCAGGTCCTGACCGGGTTTTTTCACCCAGGGTCCCTCCGTGCCATACCCGGTCACTGTTCCATAGACAATGCCGGGATTCAACGCACGCACCGTCTTATAGTCCAATCCCATCCGGGCCATGATGCCGGGACGGAAATTGGAAATCATTACATCCGCCCGGGCCGCCAGCTTCTTGACCCGGGCCAGATCCGCCGGGTCCTTCATATTGGCGGTATAGCTTTCTTTTCCGCGATTGATAATTTGAAAATTGACTGCATCCCCGTCGGATACCAAGTTCCGCAGCGTCAGCCGGCGGCCTGCGTCTCCCGTTTCGGGCCGCTCGATTTTGATGACCCGGGCCCCCAGATCACCCAGCCGCATAGCGGCGGAGGGACCGGATAAAAACTGGCAGAAGTCCAAAACGACAATGCCTTCCAACAGTTTCATAATGGAAGCCTCCTTGATACATGATAGATTTTATTCAGCTTTTCCAGAGTGCCGCCGAGGTCCCGGCCAGTCATAAGGTATTCCCGGATTACCGCGCCGCCGTTATCCTGCATGTGCATATAGCCATTGTAACGGGGCCGCATGGACGCGTGGCTGATTGTTTCCAAGGTATCCAAAAAGAAGCGGTTGGACCGCGCGTTGACTGCCTGGTCCAGCCATGCGGCGCAATGCCCCGGCTGTCCTCCCGCGTCAAAGAAAATGGTTTTTTGAATCTCTTCCGACAATGCATACTGGCAGAAATCCACCGTTTCCGCCAAATTGCGGCACTTGGAAGAGATGGCAAGGCCGGTTCCCCCCAAGGTAGTTCGCAGCAGGCCCGCGCCATAGCGCACCACATTGGCAGCTTTTACAATATGCCTGCCGTATCCGGGCCGGCTGTAATTGGAATAGCCGAAAATAAAGGGGCAATACATATAGTTCTCACCCTCTCCGCACATCATTTCATAAACCTGAATCGGGTTTATATCAAAAATGAACGGGGGGCACAGGGAGGTTAGCTCCCGCTGCCGTTCCAAGGCTTCTCTGGCAACTTCCGGAGGCGCGACCTCCTCCCGGTAAAGAGTCTCCTCTCCCCCGGCGATGGTAGCGCACATCATGAAGAAATCCAGCAGCGTATATAAGGGGGCCGCCGCAAGAATGGTGGTTCCTTTTTTTGCCTGCTCAATCATCTCCTCCCAGGTTTGGGGAAGGGCATCCTGCGAAAGCAGGTCCGGGCGGTAAACTGCGATTGGCGCCGCGCTGTCCACCGGAAGTGCCAGCTGATGCCCGGCCAATGTATAACTGCGATAGGATGGGCCGGTACTGTGCGCTTCCTGGTCCGCCAGGAATTCCGCTGGAAACAATGTTTCCAAAGGACGCAGTACGCCGGACTCCAAACCGAATCCTGTCCAAGGATGATCGATGATCAGCAGGTCATACCGCTTAGCCAGCTCCCCAACCGGCTGGTTTTCAAAATCCGCCAAAGACCGTTTTTCCCAACGCAGCGTCACTTCGGGATGTAATTCCTCATACCGCTGCGAGACCGCGGCGATAGAGGAATAACCTCTGCTATGGGACCAAGTCATCCCTGTTAACTCGACAGCCATCATGTTTCCTCCATACTGTGCAAGACATTTTCGAATGGTATTTGGTAGTACCAGATTCCAAAATCATTGTAATAACTCACAGGAAAAATGTCAAGAGCTATTTTTGAATTTATGCAGATTATCATGCGGTGATTTTCTACGAAAATTGCTGTCTATTTTTTGCGCTTCCGCCAATGCGCGGTGTTCTCTCTGGTTTTCACCGGGTTTTCGGCCTTTACAATGGGCGCAGTTATGTTATACTGCTGATATGAACGTTATAAAAAGGAACACTATTACTTAGGCGGTGTGAGTATGGATTTACAGTTTGAGACATTGAACAAGGTGACGTTAACCGAACAGGTTATGCAGCAGCTGGCAGCGAAAATTGTTAACGGCGAGCTGAAGCCTGGAGAACGGCTTCCGCCCGAGCGGGAATTGGCAGAGATGCTCCAAGTCTCCCGAAGCCGTGTACGGGAGGCGCTTCGAGCACTGTCTCTGATTGGCCTTGTGTCTATCAAACCTGGCGGCGGCACCTATGTGGGAAATCGAATCGACCAGATGCCGGAGGAGACCATTATCTGGATGTTCCGGCAGAAGGTCAGCAATTACAGTGAAATTTACGAGGCACGGCGTTTGATTGAAAGCGCGGTGTATGAGGCGTGTTTCCGCCGTCGGACTAAGGAGATTGTAGCGGATATCCGAAAATGTGTAACAGCTCAGGCTCAGGCATACCAAGACAATGCTTCAGCGGCGGACTTTAACCAGCTTCTGGAGGATGAGGACATATACGTGGCAAAGCATTGCGGAAATGAAGTCTTTTATAAATTAATGCAGACCATTATCCTGCTGCGGCGGAAGAGTGCGCTGCAAATCTGCGAGTCGCCATACAACCGCAAAACTTCTGTGGAAAAGCGGCAGAGTGTGGCAGCTGCTTTTGAGCAGGGAGACTCTGAATCCTTTGCCAAAGCTGTCAGCGCGTTCTTTGACGAGTCTGTAAAAGATTTTACCTTCAGCTGAAAAATTACAAAATTCCCCAGCAGCTCATGTGCGATTTTTTAAGGCAACATAGAGTGAATCTATTATTAAGAAGGAATTGAAGTTTTTTCCTGCAAACCCGCCCTTGACGGCGGATTTTTCCAGGTGTACAATAAAAAGTACGGTTTACCCCGGCGGAGCGCCGCCAGAAAAGAAAGGAGATTTCTCATGAAACGCTTTTTAACCATCCTGCTCACCACTCTGGCATTGACGGGACTGCTGTGTGTCACCGCCTCCGCCTCCAGCTTTGACAATGCGGCGGAGGAGCTGGCCACCATCGGCATGCTCAAGGGCGGGGCCGACGGCTTTGCCCTGGACACGGTCCCCACCCGTGGCCAGGCCGCCATTATGCTGGTCCGGCTTTACGGAGCGGAGCAGCGCGCTCAGGACACCTATCGCTCCGGCCGCATCACCTGCCCCTTTACCGACGTCAACGAGACCACCGCGCCCTATGTGGCGTGGCTGGCGGACGAGGGCCTGGCCAACGGCACCAGCGAAACGACCTTTGGCGCCGGGGACCCCTGCACGGCCCGGGCTTATACCATCTTCCTGCTCCGCGCCCTGGGCTATCAGGATAAGGAGGACTTTACCACCGCCGGCGCCCAGAACTTCGCAGCGGAGCTGGGCCTGGTGGACACCTCCGCCCTCCATGGCGGGAACTTCCTCCGGGACGATCTGGTGGCCCTGACCTATCAGGCTCTGGCCACGGATATGAAGGACGGCAAGACCTATCTGCTGGACCACCTGATTCAGGACTGCGAGCTCAATGTGGAAGGCGGCGAGCAGCTGGTGGAGAAGGTTGAGAATTACCGGGCGGTCACCGCCTCCGGCAAGTCTCTTCAGGAGGGGCTCAGCGCCAAGCTCAGCATGAGCATGGCGGCTACCGTCTCTACCGTCGCTCCGGGCCAGACCCAGCCCAGCGGCCAGGTGGAGCAGATGGAGGCGGCTGTGGAAGGCGAGATTAAGATGCTCATGAAGGGCAACCCTCAGATGGCTCTGGACCTCACTGTGACAGCCGACGGCGAGAGCGAGAATGTGAAGATGTGGCTGCAGGGCGACTGGGTGTATGCCCAGTCCGGCGAGGAAACCTTTAAAATGGAAGTGGGTCAGGAGTACGCGGACCTGCTGGAGGCCAGTGCGGACAAGAACAACAGCGCCTTCTCCCTCCTGTTTGTGGAGGACGTTGACAAAAAGGTCTCCGGGGACGAGGTTACCTACACCATGGAGCTGAACAACGGCTTGGAGAACATGGTGAATGGAATCTTTGCGCAGGCTTTCCAGGCGGCCGGCCTCTCTGAGAGCATGATGGGGAAGATGAACGTGCAGGCCTTCACCATCCGCTATGTGGTGAAGGGCGGCACGCTGAAAAGCGCCTCCGCCGACGCGGCTATGTCCATGACCATCTCGGAGGATGAGACTGCGGGCACAGCGATGCTGGGCCTGATCATGGAGATGAAAATGGACGTTTCCGCCAGCGGCAGCGCGGTAAAGATTTCCTTCCCCGATTTCTCGGGCTTTGAAGAGGCCATCGGCGCCGCCGACGGCCCCACGGCTATCCTTGGAACCACCGCCGCATGAAATCTACATGAAAAAAG
>OFGG01001225.1_pt1 | contig 17623 bp, 16 predicted proteins | sample 1521701 | NCBI WGS metagenome assembly OFGG01 (sample SAMEA3504081, study PRJEB24116) | mouse gut metagenome | biome: mouse gut; feature: mouse-associated habitat; material: faeces | place: Denmark | collected 2011
TTTGAATTTCTTTTGATCGATAACTCAATCAGCAACTTTATTAATATATCATGTCATCAAGTTGATGTCAACAATTATTTTTAATTTTTTTGTTAAACCATCTCAACAGCACTTAACTGTTTTGACAACGGTAATTACTATACATGGGTTTTTATTCCCCGTCAACTGTTTTTTCTAAAAAAATTAAAAAGTATTCTCAAGATCATATAAACAGTTAAAAACTTCAATAGCAACTAGGTCAATATCATCAAAGCGAAAACGTTCATAAGGGCGATATCGGACAAAGATAAATTCTTCCCTACTATGGATATAAGTTACATCACATAATGGAATACCAAATTTTTCAAATGTCCGTTTCTGCCGATCTCTTGAATCATCGTTTTGCATCGCAATCAAACGTCTAATAATCACTAATAATTCTGATTCTTTCACAATGATAATCCTCCTTCATACAAATAAAGGATCGTGCTAGCACACAATCCTTTTTTCTATCTTTTTACTTTATCAGGTTTTATAAATACAGCTACAATTCCGGCAAACATTCCGAAGTAATATGTGAGTAGTCGCCATAAGATCATTGCTAAAACCAATTTTGTATTTGAGTGAATAAAACTTGCAAAGAGAACGGAAAAACTATACTCGGCTCCCCCTGCCCCTCCTGGAATTGGAAAAAGTGAAATAATCATAAAAATTAACACGTGCAAGCTAAGCACCATTACGAAATTAATGCGGTCAATTCCAAGCGCAAGCATAATAAAGTATGGGATTGCATAGTAAAAGAATAATTGAAAAATAGTTACTACGCAAACCTTAAGCAGCTTCTTATAATCTTGCTTCATTCGGAGACTCTCTTGGTAAAAAGTATCCACTTTTTCATTTAAGACAACTTTCATGTGCTCATATCGGTTAGCCTTCATAAAAATGGCAGCTGGTTTGATAACGAGGTTCATTAGTTTCTTAGTAAAACTATACCAGTACATCACCATCAGCAATCCGACAATTACCGCTAAGTGAATCAAAAAGCCAAATATTACTAGTAACGAAAGAGCATGGAGTTTCTCCGCAATAAAATGAAAGCCAATTAACAAACTAATCAAGAAGTTAACAACAATCATTGCCTGGAATACAACAAACTTCATTAAAAGAACTGAACTTGCTAATCCCCCATCAACGCCTGATTGAATCATTGCAACTAATTGCGCTGGCTGTCCCCCTGTTGAGAATGGAGTAATCCCATTAAATAGTTGTTCAATTAATGGTAATCGTAATGCATCCTTCCAGGTAAAGCCATCGTGACGATCATTCATAAATATCTTTACGACAACCGCTTCTAAACCTAAATATAAACAAATACAGCCAAGTGCAACGAGCATCCATCCCCAATTAATGGCAGAAACGTCCTGCAACAATAGGTGGATGTTTGAGTTACGTAATGAGTAGCCGAGAATTCCAATTCCAATAATTAGCATTATGCTTAATACTAACCAATTTCGTCTGCTCACTAAGCATCCCCCTTTCGCGCTTGCTCCTGATAAAACTTAGTCCAAACATCTGCCAAATGTTCTTTTGAGTACTCCTTAGCAGCTCGCTGGGCCTGATTTTGCCAATGTGCCAGTCGTGCAGGATCATTGCGTAATAATGTCAACTTCATTTGCATCTCATTGACATCTTTAGCAGGCTCGTAATCCCCTTCAATAATAGAATGATAAAGGTCAAGATCGCGCAACATTACTGGTGTCCCGCAGCTAAAAGCTTCCAAGACAGACATTGGAAATAGTTCATTATATGAAGGTAAAAGAAATAGGTCGGCAAGATTGTTCAGTTCAGCAATCTTATCCCGTGAAACGATTCCCGTAAAATGTAAATTAGCTGGTGGATTATCTACCACCTTTTTTAATTCACTATAGCCATCTGTTAAACGGCCAAAAGAAAAGCCGCCAGCCCAAAAAAACTCAACGTCCGGATTTTGGCGAGCAAGACGAATAAAGTCTGGAACCCCTTTTCGTTCTTGAACCTGGCCGCTTCCTAATACCACAAACTTATCGGCAGCAATCCCATATTTTTTTCGGAGAGCAGTCCGCTTAACAGCTGAATATGGATGGAAACGATCATTATCAACAAAGTTAGGAATATAGGTAATCTTTTTTTCCGGAATCCCATATGCTACTAACTGCTTGATAAAAGAGGGATTCACAACTACTAACTGATCCATTCGTTTATAAAAGGCAATAATGTAATGATAAAAAAGCCCGCGAAACGGTTGCGGGATTGTAAGACTTCCTTCTAACGTCTCGGGAAGAAAATGCACATAGCCAATCTTTCGACCCCGCTTTTTTGAAAAAGTTGACAGGTAAAAAAGAGGGTCGATTGTATGATAATGACTGATCTGACTCTTCCCATAACGGTTGATTTCAATTTCAAATTTGTCACTGCACTGGTTGCGCAACAAGTTAATTAATTCAAGATAGGCGCTTCCTACTCCTTGTCCCGCAACCTTATCTGCAGATGAAAACATTGTTATTTTAATCATCATTAGCTCCTTGGGCGGTGAAAAAGACGATGCGATTTTTCAGCTTGGTTAAGTTCATCATGGACAGCCATATCTTTTTGACAATCCTGGTAGAACTGAACAACCTTTTCAACAAAGACTTCTGCTGAGATTTCATGCAGCTTTTGTTGCCGTCTCAACCTTGATTCTGAGTTTTTTGGTTGGTTAAGGTAAAACAAGACACCCTTAACCAAGTCGGCCCGCTTTTGAAAGCTAATGCCAATCGCTGCGTCATCAATCAATTGGTCAGTATATTCACTACGCATAACCACAATTGGCAAATCCGAGGCAAGGGCTTCATCATAAGTCAGTCCTTGTGATTCAGAATCGGAGGCTGAAACAAAAACATCTGCCATCTGGTAATAATGGTAAACTTCATCATTTGAAATCTCACCAGCAAAACTAATATTGTCATTAAGCTGCATTTCACGAACTTGACGCTCCAAAGTATGTCTTGCGGGACCATCCCCAACAACCAGCAACTGTGCATCAGGCTTGTGAGCAAGAATATCTGGCATTGCTTCTATTAATGAATGGATATTCTTTTCATATGCTAAACGACTAAGCGAAAGTAAAACTGGGGTCTCTTCACCATAGCCTAGCTTTGCCCTTAAATTAGCTATTTCTTCTGCTGAATCGCGTTTACTATACACCCGTAAATTAATCCCAGTCGGAATAACACGAATTGGTGACTCTACATGATAACTGGTTAAAGTATCCAAAACACGGTTACTTGGAGCAATAATCCCAGAAATATTTTTCAAATAGAGATGAGCAAGCCGTGCGACATCATTAGGCTTAAGGATATGACCATTCGCAATATAGTGAAGATAATCCTGATACATCGTATGGTAAGTATGGAGACAGGGGATATGTAAATGCTTAGCAACCGTCTTCCCCATAACTCCAAGCGCAAATTCAGTTTGATTATGAACTATATCTAATTGGAACTTTTTAGCAAGCTTGATGGCTCGAAATACGCCACGCACCGCAATTCGACGATCGGAAAACGAAACAAAGGGAATGCTTGCAAAGCGGTATATCCCATTTTCAACGTCATCATGTTTAGCCTTAGGATCAGTTGTCGTAAAAATATATACATGATGTCCCTGAGCAATCAATTCATCACGAAGCGTCTTAATCGAAGTCGCCACGCCACTCACCTGAGGGAAATATGTATCTGTAAAAATACCAATATTCAACCTAACTGCTCCTTTTTCATCATAAGTTTTCTAGATAATAATTAGTCATAACTGCTATTATACTAAAGCATTCACTGAACCGCAAAACAGATTTAGGTTATTTTAAATCTTCCTTCTAATAGTAACAAGACTCAGAAAGGCTGATTAAAATTTCTTTACAAAATCTTTTAATAATGAGAATAAAAAATAACTCTCTTGACGTTGTATCCTATCAAGAAAGTTATTTCTATTTTATTAAAGTTTTACCTGCGGAACATATTCTTCCACTAATTTGCGAACTTCAGCGGCAGTTTCAGCATGAATCGCCCGATGAACTAATGGTTGTAATTTGCGCGTATTCAACTGGTTAATTAAAGAGCGAACACGTAAAATCTGACTACTGCTCATTGAAAATTCATCAAGCCCCATTGCCATTAATAGAGGAACCGCATAAGGATTATTAGCCATCTCTCCACACATGCCGACCCACTTACCTTCAGCATGCGCAGCTTCAATCACTTGCCGCACCATCCGTAAAACCGCCGGATGAAGTTCTTGATATAGGTATGCTACTTGCTGGTTTCCACGATCAACAGCGAATAAGTATTGGATAAGGTCATTACTGCCAATGCTAAAAAAATCAACATACTTTGCAAAATGTTCAGCCATAACCGCAACTGCCGGAATCTCTAACATCATGCCGACTTCAATATTTTTAGCAACTTGAATCCCCGCTTGTTCAAGTTTTTCTTTTTCTTCGTCAAGAATCGCGCGCGCTGCTTGAAATTCTTCAATCGTTGCAATCATCGGAAACATAATGGCTAACCGTCCATAAACTGATGCACGAAGGAGAGCCCGCAATTGAGGACGCAATATTTCTGGGCGTGCTAACCCGATCCTAATGGCGCGAAAACCCAGGTAAGGATTATCTTCATGAGGGAGAGCAACCATCCCCAGTTTTTTATCCCCACCAATATCAAGCGTTCGTGCGACTACCCGCTGTTCATTCATCGCCGAAACAAATCTTTTGTAAGCATTAAATTGTTGCTCTTCTGTTGGCAATTCATCCTTACTCATATAGAGGAATTCTGTTCTCAAAAGGCCAATTCCCTCGGCACCATCCTCTTGAGCATCAATAACGTCAGCAAATGTTCCGATATTAGCTCCCACTTCAAATCGGCGCCCATCAGCACTCACGGTTTGCTTATCTTTTAACGCTCCCCATTTTTGCTGCTCCTGGATAAATTTACCAGCTAATAAACGGTAATGCTCAACCTCTTCCTTTGTTGGGTTGACAATCACTTTACCATGAATCCCATCCACAATCAGCAAGTCCCCATCATGAATGATCGTAGTGGCATTCTTGACGCCGACGACAGCGGGCAAGGAAAGGGTCTTACTCATAATCGTAAAATGAGAGGTCCGCCCCCCATTAGTTGTAACAATCCCCGCAACATATCGTTTATCAAACTGAGCAGTATCAGTAGGCGTAATATTATTAGCCACAAAGATCGCCCGGTGATCTAAAAGCCCTGGGTCTGGTAAGGAAACATTCAATAGGTGACTCAAGACTCGTTTGGTCACATCACGTAAGGCAGTTGCCCGCGCATATAAATATTCATTATCGTTCTTGCGCTCAAAAACACTTAAATAATAATCTTCAACACGTTTAACAGCCCACTCCGCAGTATCATGATGGCTATTAATACGGTCAATAATCTTCTTTTGTAAAGTCGGATCGTCTAAAATCGCAATTTGGGTATCAATAATCGTCACTGCCCGTTGACCTAGCAGCTCATGGGCACGCTTAGATAAATGCTGAAGTTCGGTCTTGCTTAACGCAAAAGAATCATGAAGCCGGGCGACCTCATGATTCTCATCAGCTGTATGCTGTTTTTTTATAGATAGATCTGACTCTACTAACAGGTGTGCCGGAGCAATCGTAATACCACTACTAGCGGCAAGTCCGGTTAGTAGTATAGACATTAGTCAGTCAATCCTTCCTTCTTCATAGTTTCAGCAACGGTGTCCAAAGCTTCTTTTTCGTCGTCACCATTAGCAGTAATAGTAACCTTAGCATTTTGACCAACACCAAGGGACATTACACCCATGATTGACTTCAAGTTTACACTCTTACCTTCGTATGAAAGAGTAATGTCAGATGAAAACTTTGAAGCAGCTTGTACCAAAATAGTAGCTGGACGAGCATGAATACCAGTTTCAGAAGTAATTGTAAATTCACGTTTTTCCATATTAATCAGTCTCCTTCGAGCAGATATAATTAATTTATTATCAGTAGCTTTACCACTGATACACCTCGATAATTACATTTTAGCAATTGTAAGCGTTAAATACAAGGCTACATCTTGCGATTTATCGCTCTCTTAATTGATAAATAATTTTACCGCCTCGCTGCGCTTCGCCTTCAATTTGCGAACGATATGCATACGAGTGAAAAATCGGTTGAAATTGCTGAAAATTCTCGGGGGTAATTACAAAATGATCAATCTTTTTATTTCGTAAATCATCCAACAATTGTTCAAAATTTTCTTCTGCCATTCAATCACCTCAACATAAAATTCTATCTTCTTAATTATACACGAAATTACGAGCACCCTTCTATTTTAGCATTCATAGCTAAAGAGTGCTAAAATCAAAGTGAGCTGTTTTTGGTATTCCTAAGTAACTTAGCTATACGGGAAAGATCGCTCTTTATTTAAGAAAATATTTAAGTTTTATAGCTTGCTTTGCGATAAAAAGTAAGTATAATATTAATCAATGGTCAAGAAAGGTCAAAAAAATTCTTGATGAAACTATTTAGGAGGTATTAAATTTAGATGCAATGTCAATACTGTCATCAAAATCCAGCCACGATTCATCTTCAAATGAATTTTAATGGACAACGGATTCAAATAGACCTCTGCCAAAATTGTTATCAAAAATTACAAAATCTACAAACAGATATGATGAATGGAGGTAACGGAATGAATAATTTCGGTTTTGGAAGCCTCGAAGACTTCATGAACGCAATGAACAATATGCAAAGTCAAGCTGCCGGTGCTAATGGTCAAAACATGAACGGCCAATCCCAACGACAAGGTGGCGGACGAAATGGAAAGGGAATCCTTGGTCAATATGGGATCAATCTTACTGATCTCGCTCGCCAAGGTAAAATTGACCCAGTCATCGGGCGCGACAACGAAATTAAACGAGTAATTGAAATTTTAAACCGTCGAACCAAGAATAACCCAGTCTTGATTGGTGAAGCTGGGGTTGGTAAGACCGCGGTTGTCGAAGGCTTAGCTCAAGCAATCGTTAGTGGCCAAGTTCCTGAAAAGCTCGCTAACAAGGAAATTATCCGACTCGATGTTGTTTCCTTAGTTCAAGGAACAGGAATTCGGGGACAATTTGAAAAACGAATGCAACAATTAATGGAAGAAGTTCGTAAAAATAAGAACATCATCCTCTTTATTGACGAAATCCACGAAATCATGGGCGCAGGAAATGCTGAAGGCGGAATGGACGCTGGAAATGTCCTTAAACCCGCCCTCGCCCGTGGTGACTTCCAATTAGTTGGTGCTACTACCCTTAATGAATACCGGAAGATCGAAAAGGATGCAGCTCTTGCACGACGGTTCCAACCAGTTGAAGTTGATGAACCATCCGTTGAAGAAACAATCCGCATCTTAAACGGAATCAAAAGTCGTTATCAAGATTACCACCACGTTAAGTACACAGATGACGCAATTGTAGCAGCTGCTAAACTTTCTGACCGCTACATTCAAGATCGTTACTTACCTGATAAAGCCATCGACTTACTTGATGAAGCGGGCTCAAAGAAGAACTTAACCCTTAAAAACGTGGATCCAAACGCAATCGAAAATGAAATCCACACAGCTGAAGCACACAAGCAACAAGCAGCTGATAACCAAGACTATGAAAAGGCAGCTTTCTACCGCGATCAGGTTGCTAAGCTTGAAAAGGCAAAGAAGGAAGCCGAAGAAAACCATACTGAAGATTCTGCAACTGTTACCGTTAAGGATATGCAGAGAATCGTTGAAGAACGGACAAATATTCCAGTTGGTGACCTGCAAAAGCAAGAAGAAAATCAACTTCGCGACCTTGATAAGAAGCTTGATGAACATGTTATTGGTCAAACCCAAGCAGTGGATAAGGTTGCCCGTGCCATTCGTCGTAACCGGATTGGTTTGAACAAGTCTGGTCGGCCAATTGGTAGTTTCCTCTTTGTTGGTCCTACGGGGGTTGGTAAGACTGAAACCGCTAAGCAACTTGCCCTCCAATTATTTGGTTCTAAGGATGCCATGATTCGGTTCGATATGTCTGAATACATGGACAAGACCTCTACTTCTAAATTAATCGGGGCTGCTCCTGGTTATGTTGGTTATGAAGAAGCTGGTCAGTTGACTGAACAAGTACGGCGGCACCCTTATAGCTTGATCTTACTTGATGAAGTTGAAAAGGCGCACCCAGATGTTATGCACATGTTCTTACAAATTCTTGATGATGGTCGTTTAACTGATTCTCAAGGACGTACTGTTAGCTTCAAGGATACAATCATTATCATGACATCTAATGCCGGAACTGGTGATTCAGAAGCAAGTGTTGGTTTTGGTGCTGAGTCTAATGGTAGTACTCATTCCATCATTGACAAGTTGACAAACTACTTCAAGCCAGAATTCTTAAACCGGTTTGATGACATTGTTCAATTCAATGCCCTCTCTAAAGATGACTTGATGAAGATTGTTAGTCTAATGATTGATGATGTTAATAACATGCTTGCTGATAAGAACTTGCACATCGAAGTCACTAACAATGTTGAAGAAAAATTAGTTGACATGGGATTTGATCCAAAGATGGGTGCTCGTCCTCTTCGCCGAGTAATCCAAGAACAAATCGAAGACCGGATTGCTGATTACGTTCTTGATCACAGTGACGTTCATAAGTTAGTTGCTAAACTTAATGATAATGGTGACATCGTTGTCGAAGAAACTGAAGAAGTACCAACAATTGCTAAAAAATAATTGAGTATAAAAAACGAGGCTGAAAAATTCAGCCTCGTTTTTTATACTGCGCTCAATTTACTTCCAAACGACGGCGGACTTCCAATACCGGAAGAGCAACCATTGGGACAATAATAATTGCCAATATCAATTCTGCGAGCCCATTAGTCGCCATGACTGTTTCTAAAGCAATTAATAAATGATTAACATTTACCCCATAAGTTTGCGCAACTGCTGGAGTACGATAAAATAGATAAATAAAGCCTAATACCAAGCCAGTATTAGTAAGTGTTCCTACTATTGCAGCACTTACCGCGGCAATATATTTTGCTTTGACCAAACGACACATAAGAATAAAAGTATATCCTGCTAAAATCCCAATCATAATGCGCGGGACAACGGAAACAAGCGGGTTAACAAAAACTAAGGGAGCAAGCGGACTGCTTGGTGCCACAAATGCCCGCACCCAAGTCAGGAGTCCCCAAATACCACCAATAATTGCGCCATCAACGGGACCCAACACAATTGCCGCAATAATGACTGTTACATGAAGGGTCGTAATACTAAGCGGCCCCAGCGGAATGTTGCCAAAAAATGGGACAAAATCTTGTAAGAGAATAATTGCGATAAAGATTGCTAATGTCGTATTGTGCCTAATTTGTTGGTGCCGAGTTTTTGCCATTTTTCTTCTCCTAAATAAATTTGAATAGGCTTATTGTAATAAAAAAATCACCTATTCGCAATTCTCAAGAGAAATATGGTCGTTCTTTATCGTGTCAGCTACTAAAAAGCGCTATAATAATAGAGAATTAAGGTTACGGAGTGTTAATAATGATTGACAAGTTTAAAACAGGAAATCCTATCTGGGTTTACTATAATGATATTGATTCAGGAGCAAACCTTACCGTCCCGCAATTATTACGCGGATTCATCGGTCAAGAATACCAAATTGAACAAAAGCAATTTCCTAATTACCGATATGTAAAAACTGAAGGTGAAACTAAGGGAACATTTGATATGCGGCAACGAATTGTACACCTTTTTTATCGAAAACAGAATTGGGGAGAGGTCCAATCGATTGAAATGTACCTCCACCTCGATGCCCCGACACAGGTATTTGATACAGCTGGTGGCATGCCAGTCGGTGCCCCTCTCCCTGCTGATATTACGGTTAAATCCTTCCACCGGGTTGCGACTAAGAATGGTCAGTTTTGGTATGAAATCGGCGCTGATCAATGGATTAAGTATGATCAAATGCACGTTGTTGATAATCCATTCAACCAGGATATCCGGAAAGAAAAGTCAAAACTCATTAATAATTTAACGGTAATTCCCTTGAAGAATGTGCAGGCCAAAGTTGATTATCTCCATAATAAGTCAATCAATGTTTATGATGCGCCTTATGGAAATAAAGTGGCAGAGATTCCAAACGGCGAAACAATTACCCTAATTGGAAAATTAAACGATAATGATGAGATTACCTGGTACCAAGTGGGTCGCAAGAAGTATATTACTAGCAACTACATTCAAATTGAATATCCGGAAGATGATGAATAAAAAAGCGAGAGGTTGAGAAAAAGCAAAAGTCTTTTTCTCAACCTCTCCTATTTTTCCAAACAATAGTAAGATAACGTGGAACTAGCTTCGCATCGCCACAAGGCTCAAGGCTAATTCTCACTCACTTTAATTAATCCCGTCGTAATTGAATTTTATTATTAAAGAAACGCGCTAAAGCATAAACGATGATTAAGTAAATAACTAAGATTACCCAACCAGTAACGTTTGAGATAATTATTGATTTAAAGACACCACTAGCAGAAAGCGCTGGGATTAAGCCAACCAGTGAATAGGCTAACATCATCAATAATACTAAGCACGCCATGGGAAGCCCAATTCCTACAATCCATTTCCACCGACGATTTAATAAGGCAAAACCATTACCAATTGCCATCATCGTTAAAGAAAGGCTGAAGTACGATAATAAACTATGCCAAGCAGAAACAAGATCAAACGGTGTATTCATTAAACCCACAAGTTGGGCAATAAACCAAACTACTAATGTCATTAGGAAAAGAGATAAGATTCGTCCTTGCCATAGTGTTTTACGAGAAATACCGTTTTGAATTGCCCACTTAAAGTCAGTGTAAGGAGTTACAAGGAAAAGCGCCATTAAAAGCACGTTTAAGATTGATGAAGCAATGCTTGGAAGGGCTTGGAGGCTAACCAAAAAAGATTCAAGGTTGTCTGAAATAATTAATCCAAGCAGGTAGGTTATTAATGCAATTCCCAGCCCCCAACCTAAGGCAATTCCTGTAGCGTGACCTGCTTGTTGAAACATGGTTGAAATAACAAGGTTTCTCTTTTGATTTTCCATTAGTATTCTCCCCCATTCGTTAAGTAAATGAATAAATGCTGCAAATCGTAATGGCCAATCTTAACTTGATCAGGAATCACACGCTGGTCATCTAAGCGATCAAGTAAGTAGGCAGTCTTAATATTACCCATCATCTCTGTTTTAAGAATTTTTAAGCCTGCAGTATACTCATCAACCATTTTTTCCGGACCACTAATTGCATAAGCCTTAGCTAATAAACCTTCTGTATCTTCATTAATAATGATGCGATGTTGATCCATGATGAGAACATGTTCGACTAGTTGTTGAATTTCTTCAATTAAGTGGGTTGATAAGACAAAAGTGCGTGGCCGTTCTTGATAAGTCTTAACTAATTCTTTATAGAAGCTATCACGGTGAGTAGCATCTAAACCTAAAATCGGTTCATCTAATAGGACATAATCGGCATTGACTGCTAAGGCGACGATTAGCTTGGAGGCCGTCCGTTGCCCCGTCGATAAGTTAGTAATCTTCATCCGGTCATTCAAGCCGAATACCTTGAGGAGACAGTGGGCTAAGTCATAGTCAAAGTTATTATAAGCGGCATCCGCTAAGTCAAAGGTTTGACTTATCTTCATGTGACGCGGATAAAGATTAACTTCACTCATCAAAAAGATCTTGCTGAGGAGGTCATCATTGTTATTAACATCTTCATTACCAATTTGTACTTCCCCACTCGTTGGAAAAAGCCGGTTGCTCATAATATTAAGAAGAGTCGTCTTCCCAGCCCCATTCCGGCCAAGGAGACCATAAATTTTAGCGGGTTCTAGGGTAAATGAAATATTATCCAATACTGTTTGGCGACGATACTTTTTAACAATGTTTTTAACTATTAATTGATCCATCATTCTCACCTCGTTCGATTAAGTCTAATAAATGCTGCTTGGTAATCCCGAGCTTACCTGCTTCAACTAGTAAACTCTTTACATAGTCGTTATAAAAACTTTCTTTACGTTGTTCCATAATTTTTTGTTGTGCACCTTTTTTTACAAACATCCCGAGCCCACGTCGCTTTTCTAAGAGGTCTTTATTAACTAAAATATTCATCCCCTTAAGGACTGTCGCAGGATTGATATGCAATTGCTGAGAAAGCTGGGTCGTTGATGGTACCTGCGAACCTTCATCAAAGCCCCCTGAGAAAATCATCTCTTCAAGCTGGTCGGCAATTTGCTGATAAAGCGGCGTTGAGTCATTAAAGTCGAAATTCATAAGTGCACCTCCTTTTCGTTCAACACTTCATTACTTATGCAACTAAGTATATATGTAAATGTGAGATTTGGCAAGAGGGTAAAAGAAAAAACTTCCTGCTCGGCTGAGGAGGAAGTTTTTAATATTATTGATTTTTAAAGAATTCGTCTAGCAAAATCCGGATGATAATAGCTCATATTGGTTATTTTTACCCGTTCACCTGGTTGAGGTGCTTGGATAAAATCGCCATTACCAATATAGATTGCAACATGGTAAGCACTACCGTAACTACCCCAGAATAATAAATCACCTGGTTGAAGAGCATTAAGACTTACTGCTGTGCCTTGATATTCTTGTTGATAAGTGGTTCTTGGTAAGTTTACACCTATTTGACGATATACATATTGCACTAAACCTGAACAATCAAAGGAATTCGGTCCAGTTGCACCCCATACATACGGTTTATCAAGTTGCTGCCGAGCAATAGCAACTACCTGGGAAGCACGATTCGAAACAACATTACCATTATTATCAAAAGAATAATTTTGTCCATTAATACTTATTGTTTCATTTTGTGCTCGAGTTCCATCTGACTTGTAGTATTTACCATTAACCCATTTATTAGTAACTTTCAAATAGGTAATAGGGTCAAAGTAGTAGTAGTGTCCATACCATTCTTTCTCTCCGGTAACTATTCGGCCATCTTTGCCAAACATGTATTTCATTCCCCATTGAGAAGTTACATAGTCATCATCAACTCGAAGGTGAGTTACCGGATCAAAATAGTAATAAGTGCCTGCCCACCTTTGAACTCCGCTTGCGGCTGTTCCGTCAGCTGTAAATAGATACCAATGTCCATCATTAGCAAGAATGTAATTATTAGTAACTGCTAAATAGGTAGTTGGATCGAAATAATATACTTGACCATTTTTATCCCACTTATATAACCCTGTAACTATTCGGCCATCTTTGCCAAACATATATTTCATTCCCCATTGAGAAGTAGCATATACGTCATTCTGTTTTAAATAAGTTGTTGGATCAAAATAATAATAAGTTCCAGCCCATTTTTGAACTCCACTTAATGCTTGACCATTACTACCTAATAAATAACCTGTAGACCCATCTCCAATTGTACGATAATCGTTATCTACTCTTAAATATGTGGACGGATCAAAATAGTAATGCGAGCCCGCCCAAGCTTGAAAACCGGCCTGAACTACCCCATTATCAGTCAAATACCAATTATTTGTTCCTTGAACATTTGTATTTGGTATTGTAGGCAAATAGGAATATTGTCGCCCACTAAGAGGCTTATCATTTTGATAATATATTATTTGACCTTCACTATTTTTTTGCCAACCATTTTTATTAATGTTTTGCTGATTAGATTGCACAGAATCAGGTGTTAATTTTTCAGTAGCTTGAGCATTTAAGGAGTTAGAGCTAGTGTTAAAGTTAGAATCATCTTCCGCTTTAACTTTAGTTGTAGATACCCCCGATATAGAGGTTGAACTTTGTTGTGCTATCTCGTCTTGATTTAAACCCACATTATTAGAATCATCCGCGAATGTAGTATTAACGAATCCAATAATCGTTCCAAATCCTACAGCAGTCATTAGAACTAATCCTCTTATCCAAAGCTTACCACTTTTATATAGTTTAAATCTTTTTAACATAAGAACATTCCTCCCTATATAAAACCAACAAATTTATCTTACAATTATATTGTAACCCCTTTCTCGCCTTATTGTATGACAAATTTTCTTTATTATCTCGTAACTTATATATAATTCTTCATACTTTATATGCTAGCGGCTAAAATTATTAGCTACGACATAAGCAACTTATGGATAAAAATTTTATACTAGCTTCTTTATACAAAAAGAGGACATTTGCTGTCCCCTCGTTATACAATCAATTCACCATAAAAATAGTGAAAGAAAGTTAAACAAATATCCCATAATGATTCTATCTTAAAGATAAAATATTAAAATTAGTTCTGTTAGTGAGTTTGAACTTAAAAAAAGCAATCCGCTAAATCAAAAATAAGCCAACCATACTTGTTGACAGATATTTATAAAAAGCGACCTAGCATGATAACTAAGTCGCTATACTTTATCCATGATTTCTGATAACTGTTTGTGGATCCAACCATTCACCATGGCCTGTTGCTTGACTAGGATCATTCCAACTTGGAACAAAGGAATTCTTTAAATCGATGCCATAGTTTGGACTAGTATTAATTCCTAAGTGAAGATGATCAAGGTCACGATAACCAATTACTTGACCGGCATAAATGATATCATTTGGCTTAACAGTGATCTTATCACGGTTACTAAATGCTTCCTGGTAAACATATAAATATTTTCCGTCCCAAACAGTTGTAAACCACCATAGAACTTTACCATCATCATCTTTTACCGTATTTACATCTAATACTCGCCCACCATGAACTGCATGAACTTCTGGACCTGGATGATCTTGAGTCCCAAAGTCTAGACCATCATGGAAGCCATTCTTACGAATATTGCTGGTATAACCAAATTTCTGTCCCTGATAGTGCCAACCTTCACCAGACCGTGGAAATGGCCAACTCCAACCGTCATTTTGCGGAAGTGCACGAGCAATCCCATCAGTACCAAAATCATAACAATGGCCGTCAACCCATTGAATACCAGTATACATTTGACCATAAAGCTGATCATTGTAAACCCATAAGTCATCTGGGTCTCGTTGAACGTCATAACCGTCTGAGAAATAGTAGCGATTACCATTAATAGTTCGCCAACCAGTAGCTACTTTCTTAGTTGCAGGATCATCATAATAAACTTTCCCCCAGCTAGTAGCTACTCCATTTGCATCAAAGACATAGGTATTTCCATCGATACCTAAAAACTTAGATTCTGCTCGTGAGCCATCATTGGTAAAGTAAAATTTTTGGCCTTTACCATTGGTCATCCACTGATTATCCCAACGTGCACCGTCACTACCGAAATAATAGGTCCGACCCCAATTAGTATAGAATTGATTGGTATAACGCGCACCATCGGCTCCAAAGTAGTAGGTGTGTCCCCAGTTATTATAGAATTGGTTCTTATACTGCTTACCATCTTTTCCAAAGTAGTAAAGCTTCCCGTTTTGGTTCAAGAAATAATCGCGTTGCATCCGTCCTTGATCATCAAAAAGATACGTTGCATCACCAATGGTGGCAAGTTGTGAAGTTGCCCGTGCCCCATCACCAAGGAAGTAGTAGCTATTGCCCCAACGATTCATCCATTGATTATCCCAACGTGCACCGTCTTGCCCGAAGTAGTATACATTCCCCCAAGCATTCATAAACTTATCATCCCAACGTGCGCCGTCAGCTCCAAAATAATAAGTCCGACCCCAATTGGTATAGAATTGGTTAGTGTAGCGAGCACCATCAGCTCCAAAGTAGTAGGTATGACCCCAGTTATTATAGAACTGATTCTTATATTCTTTACCATCATTGCCATAATAATAAACTTTATTATCGACTGTTTTAAAGCTATTTGGTTGCCCAGTTTCAGTAATGTTTTGTTCTGAAGTATCGGTACTTTGTGCAGCTGGAGTAACAGGAACTGCTCCCTTATTATCATTAACAACTGTGCTATTACTAGTACTTTCAGTATTGTCGGTGACATTTTCATTACTAGTATTAGTTTGAGTCCCAGTAACTGATTGTTGAACTTCAACATTACTATTATCTAACGTAGAATCTGCTTGAACAGATCCTACGCCTAAAATCGTCCCCGCAAGAACAACTGCTACAGTACACCAAAGTTTACCACTTTTATATAACTTAAAATGTTTCTTTAATTCCAAGATTATTTTCTCCCTGATTGATAATTTATTTAACTACAACTGCAAAACGTTTAATATTATATGAATTTTCAAAATTACTTGCTGAAACCCAGTATGATCCTCCAGCAGGATCTTCAACGTGATAATAACCTGGACGATAACCATCAAGAGTCATCACATGACTATTATTAACACCTACACCCCAGAAATAATTACCATATTGAGGGGCAGCCCAATGCATCGTGACATAGACAACAACCGGGTTACCATTAAGTAATTGACTTTGTAAGTCGGTAGGAGAAGACCCTGAAATATTCTGAACATTACCGAACCGTGAACCCCATTTTGCTAAAGGTTCGGGATAAATTGATTGAAAGATTCCATAGGTTACTCGTTGATATCCGCCACCGAATCCTTCATTAGGATTACCATTTGGTGAAATTGGCATCGTTTTAATAAATGATTGAATGTTGTAGTTGTTGGCATATCCCTTATTATGAAGCGCTTCTAACAAGGCTGTCGCTTCACACGCCATATCACCAACTTGATATTGATTAATGTAAGGCGCATTTAATAAAGTACCATTAATTATTCCACTATTTGGATCAACGTAATAGTTCTGATGTCCAAGAATAAAATCCTGCTTTTGTAGGGCACCGTCACCACCAAAGTAATAGGTATGACCCCAGTTGTTGTAAAAGCGGTTATCCCAACGAGCGCCATCACTACCGAAATAATAAGTGCGACCCCAATTATTATAGAAACCATTATCTAAGCGACTTCCATCTGCTTGAAAGTAATAGGTTCGGCCCCAGTTGTTATAAAACTGATCTTTATATTCTTTTCCATCAGCACCAAAATAATATGTCTTACCATTTCTTTGTTGGAAGTAATCTGTTTGCATTATTCCTTGTGCGTCAAATGAATACACATCATTATTAATTTGGGCTAATTGATTAGTATAACGTGCGCCATCCGCTCCAAAGTAATAACTATGACCCCAATTTGTATACCATTGATTCTTAGAAAGGATCCCATTATTGTCATAATAATATGTTTTATTATTGATGGTATTGAATGTATTTGGTTTTCCAGTCTCAGATATCTCATCTACATTATTACTTTGAGATTGTGGTATTACTGGAACTTGAATTTTTCCTTCGTCACTAGTATTTTGATCCGTAAGAGTTTGATTACTATCTGAAGATATATTCTGCGTTATTTCAACATTATTTAAATTTTGATTTTCTGTTGTACTATCAGCTTTTGCGAAAGTAGGTGTTACCATTAATAGACCTAGAGCAATTGCAGCATAACACCATTTCTTTCCACTTTTGTATAGCTTAAAATGTTTTCTTATTTCCAAAATAATCCATCCCAACTGTTAATTTTAATTAAACATTATTATCACGCCGTTTGTAAAATTAAGTTAGAAAAAAAAAAGCCATTTGTGATAGACTTTTGA
>OFGG01001226.1_pt1 | contig 17622 bp, 14 predicted proteins | sample 1521701 | NCBI WGS metagenome assembly OFGG01 (sample SAMEA3504081, study PRJEB24116) | mouse gut metagenome | biome: mouse gut; feature: mouse-associated habitat; material: faeces | place: Denmark | collected 2011
TGCTGGTGTTTAGCAGTTTCCGGGCATTTTTGTTCCAGAAAAATAATACTTTCCGTCCTATCCGCTCCACTGACTCCACCCGCTTCTTTCCCCGTGTGGGTCTAGTTGTGGGTCAGCCCCTCAATTCGCCACACGCCGCACCGGGTTGACACGCCGGAATTTCATTGCCCGCTCCGGGGTAGTCTCAGGACAAACCTCATCAAAGGTGATCAGCATGGTCCTAGCCCGCTCCAGTTCCTTCAATTCCTCTGGAGTAAAAGCCAACTCTTTTTTAGCTCTCTTGACAAATCGGTCGTGTAATCTCCTCGAATCTTCCGTCTTCATCGGCAATAACTCTCCGTATACACTACAAACAGAATATCATCACCCCGGTGAACATCCTGCAAATTTCCAATAATCGTCAGATTTCCTGCGGAGGCATCCCCTATCACATCATAGCGGTCCTCATCCCTACTATGAGCCTCATCATAAAGTTCAATACGGTCATAGTCGAAAAACACACGCGCGGCGCTTTTAAAGGATATTCCGTGTTTCTCAATATTTTCCGGTTTTTCTCCGGATTATACTCAAAGAGCAATCCGCCCAAAGTAAAGCGCACTACATTTTCCGCTGTTTTCGCGGGCATCACCATCCGCAATTTTTATCACGACTATCTTCCTGTTTCCAGTATAGCACAGTTTCCACAAAAAGAAAAGGGGGATACCGCATATCAAAATTTTGGGGAGTGTAAACAAAGAATATCGCAGAGCAGAATTGATTCATAATCTTGCCCTGCGATATTCAACTGCGCCCAAAACTCCTTAAAATTACTCTTTCCGACTCAGCATATCATGCTTGACTCTGCTCAGGAGTGGTGTCCTGTCCTGTAATGTTTTCTTTGATGGCGTAAATTGCGGCAATGCGGGTTCCATTTGGGGTCAAAGAGATTACCGCCTCCCTCACGAAAACTGAATTGTTGCCTGCATTTTCTCCGGAAGGCACTGCGAGCATCTTGACTGGAATCGTCCGGTTCTTGCCCTCACTGGGAACATAGATATGAACCGGCACAAACTCTTCAACGCTGGCAAGGAACTCGCCCTTCTCGCCCTTGAGCAGACTCCCATCCATATAGGCGAGTTGACAGTTCCGATAAATTCCGTCCCTCGGTCCGCTCGGCTGCCCGTGGAAGAGTAGCGACTGGTCTGCCGCCAAAGGCTTACCGCACACACCCCCACTTTCCGTATCTTCTGAATAGATTCCCTGCTGATATGGCGCGCTGTCTGTCACCTTCCAGCGATAAAATTGCCCGTTCCGGAAACACTTGTAGTAATAGACTCCGTCTTGAATCTCATAATCGCCTGTCAGCACAACGTACGAATTTAAAGCAGGGAGAATGCTCCACGCTGCCGTATCCCCTTCTTTATCGGGAGGGATGGGCAAATCTGGTCCATCCGAAGCAGGTAGTTTTGCGCTTGGCGTTTCCTGAAACGGTTCCGCCCCACAATTTTCAGCTGTTAGAGGCGCGTCATTCAGTGTAACAAGGCCGAAAACAAAGCCTGACAAATCAAACGATAAGGCCAAAATCAGCGAAAAAACGGCCAAGGAGCGATAGGGGCTTTGCAGATAGATGATTCCCTGATAAACTGCATTGTGGACAGAAATATAGCGGCGGATTACATCGTCCAACTCCCGGCTGGAACCGTCTCGGTCATATTCGCTCAGAACTTCCACCTGGGACTCCGACAAAGCCGTGTGCATCCCATTTTGTGTCCCACCGTAAGAAGGGAGGGAACTAATCTGCGCTTTCAGTTCTGCCAGCCAGCTTCCCCATTTTGATTTCCAGTCCGTATTGTTCCCGATTCCATCTGCAGAATCACCGCCAGTGGGGTTGTCTTCGCCTGTAGGGAGCGCACTATCCCCGAAACTTTCTCCATTTGTTGCAACATCTTCGCCAGAAACATCATTATCTGCGAAAGCGCTTTCATACTCATTGTCCGCAGTTCCATCCGAGGACCCGCCGCCTGGAACATTGTCCTCGTTTGGCAGTGTTCTGTCTGTAGAAACATTACCGTTGGTCTCTTCACTTTCTCCAGGAGTACTGCCATCTGTGGTAGCGTTTTCATTCTCTAAGACAACCGGTTGATTCGGATCCGTCTCTGTCCTCATCCCAGAAGTAGCTTCAAGCGCACGGAGGCGACTTATCATAGTATCTAGGTTTGCTTCAATATCCTTAACTTCTGAATAATCCCGCAGATTCTGGATTAGCCGATTCATCTGAATCAGTAGTTCGGAGTAAGTGTAGCTGCCCTCCCCAGTTTCGCTGGAAATAGAACTGACCGCATCACGCAGGCTCTTAAAAATTTCTGTAGCATGGTTCAGCATAATAGCTTCATCAGGATCCTGTTGGAAGAACTCTGCCTGCAATTTCATCAGTTCACTACGGATGGAGGTTGAACTTGTGGAACTGTTAAGGCCCAACTGACTTTCATACACCGGGAGTCGCTGTTGGGCATTGTAGAGTTGTGAGTATTCGTCTTGTAACTCGGGCAGCCGCTGGCTCGCATTCAAAATCAGGCTCTCATATCTTTGCAGGGATTCTTCAAGAACAGAGGTATCCCTGTCATCCGCCGCAGTTGCGATTTGCCTGTTAAGGCTGTTGATTTGGTTTGTATACGTTTGGATATTATTATTCTGCGTTGTAATGTCCTTTTGGATGCGATCCATCTGTCCGGCGACATTCTTGTTGGCATCCGCTACTGCTATGACGGCCAAGTTTCTGGCTTCAGGAGCCGCGCCTTCCTCCAATGCGGCCCGCATGGCGTTGATAGGAGCCATCATGTAGATTCTGGCTATGCCCTGCGCATAAGTCTGCTCCTCCTCATCCCAGTCAATCCCAGCTCCTATCGTGTTGTCAGAGAAGTCCTCGGTCTGGGTTTCCAGCATCAGAATCTCTGCTCCCAGGCTCTCCTCCAGATAGATGCGATAGGTGTTGGCATACTCCCGTCCTTTGTACAGCTGGGTACGGTATACCTGCTGCACCAGCAGTTCGCTGTCCACATCCCAAGAATCCTCATGAAGAACATCGGCAATATATACATAACTGAACCAGGAAGAGCAAAGGAGCGTAACAAATGTCAGCACGACCACAATGGCACTGAGGACAAGTCTGCCAAAAAACATCCCTATCCCCTTACCGGAGGCCTTAATGGGATTCCAGATCCGAGAGAAACCTTCGGACTCGGATGCCGGGGTCGGCTTTTCTCCATCCTCGTCTATCGGTTTTCTCCTCCAGAACCTTGCCAAGTAGCTGGGCAGATTCATGCTCATGGCCAGCAGAATGCCTTGAATAGCAGCGGAGGCGGCGTAGGCAATGAAGGCGTTGTCCTGAAAAATATAATCCCGCATACCGTTGGCAGTGGTGAAGAAGGACACAATAGACAGGAATATGACGCCCAGACGCAGAAGATGCGTATTACCACGGCCCCCTTTACCGGAACGGAATTGCTTTGTTTTGATGCCCATAAGGAATCCCTCCTCTTACTTCTTGGTAATTTTCTCGTCAAAGGCGGCAAAGGTATGCTGATGCGTATTTTTGCTCTTCTCAGGTTTGACAGCCGCTGATTCCTGCGGATTCTTCTTGTTGTCTAGCTGGGCATTCAGCGCATCTGTCAGCTTGCGCTTCAATTTCATTTCGATCCGATTCATGTCAGAACTTTCCTCAGTTCCAATTGCGCTGTTCAGAGCGCCAAAGAGAGCACCTGCCATCCCTAAGAATAAAGTGATGACTTGTCCGAACAAATAGAGGAGTAATAGCCTCATCCCTTGAGGGATAAGATTACTCTTTGCATCCACCAAAAAACGAAGAATCTCCAACGCCATGGCAATCAGTACAGTGAACGCAATTGCCGCCGCGGTGGATTTCAGCAGTTCAAAAAGTAAACCGATGCGGCCCGTTTGGGGCAGAGTCCTATTTTTGAATGCCAGCAACACAAAAACTGTCAGGAGTAAGAACGCCATGCTACGGAAATGTTCGTCTGCGGTGCGGCTGCTCCGATCCTTCCCGAAGGCATATCTAAGCAGTGAGCAAAAGCTTTGAATCACCAGAAAGCCTGCGCCCAATATGACTATGTACATCATCAGGTAGGAGGCCAGCGCATGGACGGTAAAAGCTTTGAGTGCCGTTGTTTCCGGCTGTATACCGAAAAGATGGTTGATCTCACAGACACCATCCTTCCAGATCTCCAGCGGCATCCCCCTGTCCAAATCCCCGGTTAGAAAGGGCAGAAGGAAAAAGAGCGCCAGAACGCCCCCCACAATGGCTAGGATAACCATTGGAGATCGAACCGCCTCGGCAAACAGCAAATTGGCCTCCGACTCCTGGGCCAGTCTCAGCTTTGCGGGATATCCTCCCGATCGCGCCGGAATAACGGTACGTACCCCCCGATACAAACACAGGGAACCGATAACCACCAAAACAGCAGCGGCAGAAATTGCTATGCAGAGCAGGAAGAATTTCATGGCAACTCCGGAAACTTGGAGAAAGACGCCATTCACCGTCCACTGCTCAACTATGTGTTCGGCCGCAGGTCCGGTATCGACCTCGTTCGAGGCACTCTCGCCATTATCATCCATGGATGACGATGAAACATTCTCCGTTTCAGGGGCGGAAACGTTCAATTGTCTCGGAGCGGCTATCCCTCCCGTATAATGGGCCAAGACTGCAACAAATAGTACTGCAGCAGCGATCCAACTCAGCGTGTTAAGCCGTCTGGTCCTGGAAGCCCCAGGTTTCAACCACCGCAAGACGCCTGAAACAACCAATACGAGGCACAAGGCCACGATTCCAAAACAGCCGAAATATAGCGCAACGGTAATAATGGCATTCATAGCAACACACCATCCTTTCTTTTCATCTCTCTTTCCCAGGGCTACATCAGAAGATCCAACAATTCACCGGAGACCTCCACGGCCTTCTTAATGAAATCTAGCCAAGCCGCCATATCCTGCGACTGAACGACGTCCTTGCCTTCCGGAGTTGTAAGTGTTGCGATAATCAGCAGGAAAAGTGGAAAACCGATTGCGCAGACCAGTAAAATTTTCAAGTCTCTTATCTCCACATTGAGCAAGGAATCACTTGCTGGATCTGGGATGCCGCCTTCCAGCTTACCGGACCGCATCCTTTTCATGCCTTGTTTCGTCGCAAATAACACCACTCCCGTTACCGCTGTGGGGAGCAGAAGAAACATCGCCAATACTTGTAGCAGGGACGGTAGAAATCCTGCGATGACAATGAAAGCAAGAGCACCTATAGCAATCCACAGCTTGGTTGTGCTACCGTTTTGAACCGATTCTTTCGTTTTTTCACAGACAGGCTTCACAAGATGGATCAGAATACACACAACAATTACTGCCAGCCAAAGCCATGTGCTTGTCCAAATGAAGTCCGAATCGAAAACATCGGATATTCCGTTATTGTAAGCCTGTATGCCGTTATATGCAACCCAAGTGACCATACCTACGAATACTGTCAATTTCGCGCTCTTGTTAGCGTTTTTTATGGCGGTAAGCGTATCGGAAATAGCCTCTCCCAACAAACTGATAACCTTTTCCCCCCATAACAGAATGGCTTTAGTTTGTGCCAGCAGTCCACTCCCCAGGTCAGTCAAAAATAAAATTTGCAGAGCGGCACAGATAATCCAGCCTAAATGCCAATTCCACAGGTCGTTCAGCAGCGTTTCCCGCCGGACGGCGAGGCCAAACGCGCTGGTATTCATCAGGAATGCAGCAAGGGGGAAGGTGAGGTTCACCAGTAGCCCCCACAGGCGGGAATCTTCTTCGGCCTTGGAGGGAAGTCCTGTAATAAAAAACGCCCCTACAGCAAACAAAAATAGAATGGCGTTACAAACAAGAATTGTGTCATTCCGGGATGAGATTACTTCGAGTTTACGGAGTACTGCTGTGATAACATATACCAGAAAAGGCAATAGGGCAAAGAATACATTTTGGGGCGACGGCTTACTCTTCGAGGATGCACTCATTGTATGTCACCTCCCACAATATTGTTACGGTAAAGGCATAGTGACCAGTCGTGTCTTTTGTCGGATCAAAGCTGAAGCTGTAGGAGGGGAGAGTAAATGGACTGACACGCTTGTGAAAGAGTCTGTCAGCCGTCTCTCTCGCTCGCAGCATTTGATATGCATAGGTAGAGCCATCATTTGGTGCGCTCGCGTCAACCAAGAGATTGAATAAGCGGCGAGAAACGGGGGCGGGCGCCGTATCAACCACACAGGGGGAGAACATGAACGCAGTAGGAATTGACGTATCGAAAGAGACAGGCATGATGGCGGCCCTGCGGCCAATAGCGAGGTTGCTCTGCGACCAAAGGAGTATCCGCATACCGAGGCTGGCCTGGAGCAGATGGCGCTTGCCATCCTTGCGCTGGGGGAAGATACTAGGATTCCCATAGAGGCCACAGGCCGGTATCATGAGCCAGCGGCGACGGCACTGCACGAATACGGTATCCGAGTGACTGTGATAAAAGTGGCTGTGATAAATCCACTGTTCATCAAGCAGAGCGGCGGAGGTTCCCTCCGCAAAGTCAAGGCCGACAAAGCAGACGCTATGAAAATTGCCAAATACGCTCTTGACAACTGGGTGGATCTGCGTGAATATGCCCCTATTGAAACGATTAGGGAACGACTGACGCTGTTTCCGCCAGTATAATCTCTACATAGAATGCGGTGGCACTGCAGAACAATCCCATCTCTCTTATCGATAAGACCTTTCCAGGGGTAAACGAACTGTTTTCCTGCCCGGATCGTACGGGCGGCAGTCAAAAGTGGATTGATTTGTCATAACTTTCTGGCATTGCAAGTGCATCAATTTGACCAGCGAGGCAGCTTTCACCGAGTGCTACCGCAAGTGGTAAACGCTACCATTTCAGCGAGAAGAAAGCAGCAGACCTATACACAGACAGCCTGGTTCATATCACAACCTACCTAAAGACAGTAATACCAAGTTGCTCATTACTACCGCCGCCAAAGAGCTTGCCTCCGCCAAGGTCACTCTCGCTGTCATGCGCACGAAGATGGATCGCCTCGCCCGGCAACTCCCAGAATAATGGCAGTCCTAAAGGATTTAACGCCTAAAGGCGGTGGCTTGTACCTGTTTGGAAAATCAACAGGCTGTCACTGTCATTTCAATCTATTCCAACAGGACTTGAAATACTGCCTCAATATCTGCCCCTTCAAATTTTTCTGACAGCATTACCATATCTTCCGTAATCTGCATTTCGCGGCACGTCCCAAAAGAGATCTGCAAATCGCAGGGAAGGGCCGTAGCGGGAATACTCAGTGAGCACAGTATAATATCCGGTTCATGAGCACGGCAGAGATATGCTACCAGCGCCTCCGGCTGGCAACCTCTTGGCAAATACTCTAATCCGTAAAGATACGCCATCGGCTGGTCAGTGATTGCAACACAGCCGTATCCCTCTCTGACTAGCCGCTCACGTAATCCACACAGGAAACGTACAGATGATTCACCACAGGACTCCACCTGTACAAAGGGGATCTCAGGGTCCAACGAGAATCTCGTTACCCGCGAAGTTAGGGATCGTCTTATTGTCTCATCCCAGAAGAGGCACGGAAGGGTAGCCTTCAGCTCTCCGACGGCTTCCCCCGCATAAATAATGCCACACCGTTTCTCTGATTGAGAAAGGAGTTTTTGCCAAATCCGATTGCTAGGTAACGGAGGTGCCAACACAGCGGATGCCCGCTGGTCCCGCTCTGTTGCTGCAAGAAAGTCTGTTTCATTGTCAAACATCCCTAGGACCCGGAAATCTAAAAGCTCTGGCGTTTTGATGAAATGCTCCGGGTCAAATACAAACGCTGACGAGAGAAAGTCCGGCCTCATCCGCGCCGTAGAAACTATTCCTTTCGCAAGCGCTCGATACAACTCTGGTATCGATTTCCAACCAGCAGAGAGTAATTCATGGACCTTAGCCGTGATGGTCGGGGCCGCATAGCTGTTGGAGACGACCGTCTCCACCTTCCCCCAGGGATAGGCGGAAAGGTCGTGACGGGAAGATGCAAATATCTGCACATCATCGGGTATGGCGTCCAGCACATAGAACTGGTCTCCAGTCAACTCTGGGTCCGCCGCCACACCCAGCACTCCAGCACAGCAGGCGGGCACAGTGTACCGCCCCGCATCATTGCTGCGAGCGGCAACGATGGTCTGCCCCTGCTGGATCATCTTCGCAATCTGCCGGCGGATCGGCTCCTGGTCACACAGCTGGGTCGTCCCTGCGCTCATGTGGACCAGAGGGATCTTCTTTTCCAGGCACCAGTCCAACGCCGCCAGAAGCTGGGCCGGACTGGTCCGCAGTTTCGGCTGGAGAAAAATTGCTAGGGAGCAAAATTCAGCCTCTGGCGCGTATCTATGGATGATCTGCGCACAGGTCGTTCCATGACTGGTGCGGATAATCTCCTCGGCCCTGCGGGGGCGGATCGTCCCATCCGGCTGGACGGACAGGTCCTCCCGCAGTCGGATATCCGGGCACCGGCGCAAATCGATGCCGTCATCCAGTAATGCGATCAGCATGACGTCCTCTCTCCTATCCCACTTGGTACCGCTCCTGCTGGTAGCGGAACAGCTCCGCATACCGGCCATTTTTCGCCAGGAGCTCCTGTTGAGTGCCGTCCTCCAATATCTCTCCATGCTCCAGGACTACTATTCGATCCGCCAGTGCTACATTGGTTAGACGATGAGAAGTGAAGAGGACAGTCTTGCCTTGGGCAAAGTCCCGCAGACGCTCGAAGAGCTGATGCTCCGCCCTTGGATCCAAGTTGGAAGAGGGTTCGTCTAAAATCAGCGCTGAGTGCCGACGGTAGAAGGTTCGGGCCAAGGCAAGCTTTTGATACTGCCCTCCGGAGAGCTCCATCCCATCCCTGTCAAAAAGTCGGGTCAGGAACGTATCCAGCCCCGCCGGAGCTTTATCCAAGATGTCCCCAGCTCCGCTGTCCTCGATAGCGTGGGTGATGGCATCGTCGCCCTCCATCCGCTCTGCATCCGCAATGGAAACATTTTCCCGTAAGTCGAAGGAGTAGCTGGGGTCATCTTGAAAATAGACGCTGAAGCTTTGGCGCAGACTGCGGATGGTATAATTTCGGGTATCCATGCCGTTGATCTTCACCACGCCCTCATCCACATCGTAGAGACGGAGAAGGAGCTTAATGAGGGTAGACTTGCCAGACCCATTCAAGCCAACCAGTGCCACCCTTTCATGCTTACCCACGCGGAAGGACACATCCCGCAGAATCTGTTTTCCCGTACCAGGGTAAGCAAAGTCTACGTGGTCAAACTCAATGGTTTCTACCTGTTTCAGCACCACGGTCCCCGTGTCCGCCACACGGTTCTGGTACTGCTCCAGTGACTTGAGGTTTTTGATTTTCAGTTGATTGTCATAGATCTGCATCACAGCGCTGGAGAGTCCATACACCCCAGACCATAGTTGGGATACTAAACCGGTGTAGAGGGAATAGTCCCCCACCGTGGAGGTCCCACCCAGCACTCGGAGCGCAATGTCGATACTGATGGCTGTCACCACCAGCTCCGGCAGACACTCCAGGAGGCCGGTCAGGATGCTTCTCCGCCTGTTGACGGACCTACGTTGCTGAAAGAGTGTGGTCCAGAGCCGCTGGTACTTTTCTTTGATCCGCTCACAGACATCAAAGAGCCGTAGGTCCTGGGAGAAGCGCCGGTCCAGGAGGAGATGTTGCAGATAGTTCTTCTGCCGTTCGCCGTTGATCTGCTCCAGGCTCAGGGAGTAGATGGCTTTGGTATACTTGACCGCAACTGCCGATGAGGGGACGCAGGCGCAGAGGGTGATGATGCCGTAGAACACGTTCAGCCGCCCCAGGACTATGAAAGAGATGAGCACGGAAAAAGCGGCGCTGATGGCAGAAATAGTATTCCATAGAAGATGGGCGATGACAGAGGCGTCCCGGGTGCAGGAGGAAAGCTTGTCATAGTAATCTGCGTTGTCAAAGTACTCCAAGTCTGCTTTTCCGGCTTTGTCCATCATGTACAGTGTGAGCTCTTTGTTGATGATATCGCCATGCACCGTCTGGGCATAGAGTTGGGCTTTTTGCAGTAAAGAGCGGATGATGTTGACGGCTAAGAGCCCTCCGGCAAAAATCAGCAGGTACGCCGTTGGCGAGGGGGCGGTGAAGCCCCCTGCCAACAGGTCCAGAATGTACTTTCCCAGCAGCGCTGCCGCCAGCGTCAGCAATGGTGGGGTCAAACAGCAGAGCAATCGCAGAACGGTGTAAAACCTGGAGGTCCGCCACGACAACGCCATACAGTCCGCAATGGCAGAGAAAAATGCGGAGATGTTTTCTCGAAGGCTCTTGGGACTCAAACTTTCTCTCTTTTGCTCCATATCCGATTAAATCACCTGCTGTAACAAGATTCCATCCGTCATGTGATAGACCACGTCCGACGCTTCGGCGATAGCCGGGTCGTGGGTGACGATGATGACGCAGTAGCCCTCCTCGTGGGCCAGGCGGGTCAGAATCTCCACCACGTTGCGGCTGTTCTCGCCGTCTAAGTTCCCTGTCGGCTCATCCGCCAGGAGGATACCCGCGCCCGTAGCTAGAGACCGGGCAATGGCCACCCGTTGCTGTTCACCACCAGAGAGGTTGGCCGGAAACCGGCGTAATTTCTCCTCCTGGATGCCGACGCTGGACAGCAATGTTCTCGCCCGCTCCTTGGCGTCCCTCAGCGCTACCTCATTCAGCTCCATGGGATAGCAGACATTCTCCATCACTGTCAGTAGCGGGAAGAGCTGGAACGCCTGGAAGATCACCGACACATCCTGCCGCCGGTAGGCGTCCAGGTCCATGCCGGACAAATCGTTCCCGTTGAGGAGCACCTGCCCTTCCTCCGGGCGGTCCAGACCCGCCATGATGGAAAGCAAGGTCGTCTTGCCGCTCCCGGAGGGACCCACCACCGCCGCCACTTGACCGGGCTTGAACGCGCAGCTGACGCCGTTCAAGGCCAGGCGGTCTGCGTTTTTATAGCGGTAGCTGACGTTTTGAATCAGCAATTCACTCATATGAAAATCCTCCTATTCTTTCACCTGCAGCATTTCCAGGGGGTTCTTTGTGGTCACGACCGCAACGCTAACCGCCGTGCCAACGATCCCGGCTATCAAGTACGCCACCGCGCAGAGCGCCGCCTCCGGCGCGATGTCCGAGAGCAGATCAGGACGCGCCGCACCTATATAGAGCAGGACGCCCACAAGCCCCGCTAGTAGCCCAGCCAAGCAGGTGAACACTTGCTGGAGCGTCAGCATCAGGACGGTTTGGACGTTTGTGGTCCCCTGCACCCGCAGGATCGCAGCCTCCTTCGCCGAGAGCATCACGAACAGCACCGAAACCCCCGCCGCCACTAGCACCGAGAGCACCACTATCACCGGGTAGAGGAGCTTCATCAGGGCGATGCTGCCCTCCAGAGGCTCCACCGCCTGGCGAAGTTCCTCGTCCCAGAGGACAGTGCGTAGTTTCGCAAGCCCGGCGGGCACGTCCGCCATGATCTCCTCCACCGTCGTCCGAAATACCGGCAAATTCCGGTTTTGGGCCGTATCTAGGGTAAAATGGGCCCGGTTGTATAAGAGATTATCCTTCGAGAGGACTTCCCAGACACTGGTGGGCAGGAGGATAGGATGCTCATCAGACGCTCCGTTGACCTCTCCGCTGTAAAAGCCCGCCACTTGGCAGACTGTATATCCACTCTTGGTGGCGATTCCCACCATTTCCCCGGCCTCCAGAGTGCAGCTCTCCAGGAGTGCCTTGGGTACCACCACCGGGCCTCTGCCTGACCAGTCCTGGGCAAAAAGCGCTTCACTCCAGCCGTCGAAATAGGTCACAGACACGCCGCCTCCATTGCCTACGCCGCCGAAGAAGTCCGCCGGGTCATCCAGGGAGCGGATAGATGCGTTGACGGATTCCGCCCTGACGCTCAGCGGCTGGCCCTCCTCCAGCTCCGGCGGGTCCAGGAGGATCGCGCCAGAGCTGGCACCCTCCAGGTAGCAGTCCGAGACAAAGCCGGTGTCCAATATCCGGTCCACCACTTCCCTTTGGATGTAGCCGGTGAATCTTCCAAACTGGATACCTTCCGAGCGGACCAGTTCCATCTCCACCACAGTGGTTTCATAGAGAGTATTCAGCTTTTCCTCACTGGTAAGGATCGCCAGGTGGATGGCCCCCAGGGCCACGGTAAACGCCGCCGCCAGCAGGACGGCCAGGGCGGACTTCATCCTCGCCCGGACCACATGACGCCAGGCGAAGCGGACCATATAGGCTATGCCTCTGGTACTGCGCGGCAGAGGCTGGCTCAGGGCGATGGCCGACAGCGAAAGCGCGCCTGCCGCCGGTGCGCTGGAGGACGGGACTGCCGCGCTCTTTTTCCCAGCACGTTTTGCTCCCCCGGGCGCGCCGCCCTGGACTTGGGCCAGGATGGGCCGCTTGACCCGCCGGGACGCGCTCCCCAGGGTCAATGCCAGCAGTATCGCCAGAACAATCCCCCACAGCAGGACCAGCCACAGGCAGCTGAGGGCCGCGTCCGTCCTGCCGCCAAAGGCGGCCAGAGCTTGCAGGGTGTCCGCCGCAGTGTGGAGGGTCCACCACCAGCCCAGAGCGCCGCCCGCGAGAATGCCGGAGACGCCCAGGATCAGCAGGGGCAGGGATGCCTGCCGCATACAGACCTTGGCGGGCAGACCCAGCGCCCGGGTGATGGCCAGCTCCCTGCGCCGCATGAAGAAATACAGGAATTCCACCAGGCACAGCGACGCCGCCAGCACCAGGGAGTAGATCAGGGCGTTGAAGAGGGCGGAGCGCCGCATAGGCTTTGCCGCCGCCTGGAAGCTGCTCCAGCCGTTGTCCAGCAGGACAGGGCGCAGGCCCAGCGGCGCTAACGCCTCCTTCGCCTCGTCCAAAAAGTCCCACTCCACTGTCGGGGAGGTGAGGACATAGCTGATGTTCTCCTCCAGCTCCGCATGGGTGAAGCTGTAGGGAATGGCGGAGGCGGGAATGTAGATATCTCTGGAATCGGTAAAGGGTTCAGCGGACGGATTTGTGAGGCCGTAGATGCCCACGATCTCATAGGGCTCCGCGTCCGCCTCCGGCGGGGCGGCATCCACGTCCAGCACATAGGGGCCGGAGGTATACGCGCTCTCCACGTCCCGCAGGGTCAGCGTCAGTACGTCCCCCACCGCCAGGTGCCGGGTGTCCGCCAGCTCCTGGGGGATGACGCAGACCCTGTTTCCCGCCGCGCTGTCTGATGCGTCCAGCCAGCGGCCCGACGCCAGATACAGGTCCTGGGAGACCTCCTGCGTCTCCGGCAGGGCGCTCATGTCCTCCGTGGCGATGGCGCAGACAGCGTGGACGTTATCCCACACACGCTGGACCTCTGCCCCTACTTTGGCGTATTCCGGCAAACTGAAATCCAGTGCTTCCCCCTCTGCCACGGGGATGAACCAGGGGCCGCCCTCCGTCAGCGGCTGCACTTGGATTGGATTATCATCATTCCCTGGGAAATAATAGGGCAAATAGTAACCCCGCATCAAGTATCGCCGCTCCAGCTCCAGCTCCTCGTATACTCTGTCGAAGTCCGCATTTCCACCCCCATTGATATCAAGTGTGTTCACCATGACACTTCTGTTCCCCGCCCGGACGAATTCTGAATGGCCTGCCAGGACGGTATCCACATCAAAATAGAAGCGGTAGGCGCCATTTGGAAGGGCAGATGCGTAGTTCAGCGTCCCATAGAAGAACATCTCTCTGCACGCACCGGTCCCTTCACCATTGAGCGTGCTATTGATGGCCTCCGCCATTATGGCCGAGGTGAAGCGGGTGCGGTCGACTGTCTGCGCATAGCCGCTCCCCGCAAGGTATGCGGCGGCGCTCTCCAGGTCCACGGCAGCCCCGTCCTCCAGGGGCTCCAGCTCTCCGACGGTGCGGTAGTAGCTCCCCAGCCGCTCCGTCTCCTGCCGAATCAGAAGATACTCCGACACCCGCCCCACAAAGGCGAAGGCGACAAACGCAATCACCAGCGCAAGGCAGATTACCCGAACTGGTTGTCGCTGTGTCGAGAGTAAGAATACATTGCAACCATATTTCATACTAATAACCTTTAATCTGACTATCACAATGCCAACTCAAACGGTGATAGGGCGTTAGCATAAAGTCACCTTTCTTATAAAATCTGGTGCGAGGGTACTTTTGACGCATAAAAATGGGGACACAACCTGACATATCTCTGGCGACGAGGTTTAGAAGCAACGGAAGACCACTGCCTCCCTCTGTTACAACCTTGAATCTCAAAAGGATAATCCGACACTTGAATTGGCACTGAGAGGAGTCTTTTTCTTGCCTTATACCATGCTTATCTCTAAAATTCAGACACTTTGTCAACAGCTCCATTTCGTCCCAAATTGCTTATCTCTCAGATGGTTTGTAAGCGCTTAATAACATGCCGCCTTGAAAAAGCAGGGGAAAAGGAAGAAAATACTCCCAAGAGTTGAAAAACTGCAAAGCAGATAGTCAAGGAGATGGGAGGGGCTGGAGGTAAATGGGCGAGATATTGCAGGTGCGCAATGGGTACCGGATGGAACAGTGGAGGCAGATCATCCAGGACTGCCGGGAGAGCGGTCTGAGTAACAAGCAGTATTGTGAGCAGCACGGGATCTCAGAAAAAACACACTATTATTGGCTTCGAAAACTGCGCACGGCAGCGATGGAGCAGGCGGCACCACAGATCATGGAGCTGGAGGCGGAGCAGAAGGAACCGGCCGGGATGCTGTATATCCGGTATCGTGGGTCGGAGCTGCGACTGCCGGAGGGAACGGACATAGATGCAATCGCGGCAGTGCTTCGGGCATTGCGGCAGCTATGATGGATCTGAGCCGTGTAAACAAGTACTATGTGGCCTGCGGGTACACGGACATGCGGCGAGGGATCGACGGGCTGGCGGCCATAGTGACACAGCAATTCGGGAAAGAACTGCGGGAAGACAGTCTGTTTTTATTTTGCGGGCGGCGAACGGACCGAATCAAGGCGCTGTACTATTCCGGGGACGGCTATGTGCTGCTGTACAAGCGGTTGAACAACGGAGCGTTTCAGTGGCCGAGGATGGCGGCAGAACTCCGGAAACTGGACGCACGCAGTTTCCGGTGGTTGATGGAGGGCCTGCAAATCGAGCAGCGAAAAGCGATCCAAAAAGGCAGGGCAAAGGATTTGTTTTGAAAAATACTGGACTTTTTCTTGGGTTTTTGATATAATATTCTCATAAATTGCAGAGAAACGGTGGTGTTCGCGATGGGAAAGAAGGATTTCTCCTCCCAGGTGGATACCGCCGTTTTTTCACAGCTCCGGGAAGAGAACGCCGCGCTGAAACAGGAGAATGAAGAACTGCGCAGGAAGCTGGAGCGGATGAACGAGCTGCTGTTGAACGCACAACGTGCGCGGTTCGGGCAGAGCAGCGAGAAGCGGGATTATGTGATGCCCAACCAGCTGGGGATGTTCAACGAGGCGGAGGCGGAACAGGACCACAAGGCTCCGGAACCTACAGAAGAAACCCTGACTGTAAAGGAAGACCAGCGTAAGCGTAAGCCCAAGCGCACCATAGACGAGTTGACCGAGGGTCTGCCGGTGAGGGAGGTCGTGCTGGGATTGTCTGAGAATGAGCAATTTTGTGAGTCCTGTGGGCATAAGCTGAAACCGATTGGAAAGAAGTTTGTGCGCCGGGAGTTGGAGGTCATCCCCCGGCAGGTCAATGTCGTTGAATATTACACGGCAACCTACGCCTGCGAAAACTGCGAAAAGGAGAGCGGCTATGCCAATCTCTATTCGGTGGAGGCACCGCCCCGGCTGCTGAAGCACAGCCTGGCGTCCCCGTCCACGGTGGCCGACATCATGGTACGCAAATATGTGGACGGTCTGCCGCTGTACCGGCAGGAGAAGATATGGGCGCGGGAGGGCGTGGCGCTGAGCCGCGCCACTATGGCCAACTGGGTGATCCAGACGGCTCAGACCTGGCTGAAACCTCTGTACCGGCGGCTGAAAAAGCATCTGCTGGACAACCGCGTCATCTATGCGGATGAGACGGTTGTCCAGGTGCTGAAGGAGGACGGGAAACCGGCCTCCTCGGAGTCCCGGATGTGGGTCTATGGCAGCGGGGAACGGGGCGGCAGGCCGATCCGCTTCTTTGCGTACCAGCCGGACCGAAGCGGGAAGCATGCGGCAGCGTTCCTGAAGGGTTTTACCGGCTGCCTGGTAACGGATGGCTACGCCGGATATAACCAGGTGACGGGCGCGGTGCGCTGCGGCTGCTGGGCGCATATGCGGCGGAAATGTCGGGAGGCGATGCCGAAAGGCGCCACTACCGCCACCTCCAAGGCCGCGATTGGATATGAATACTGCAACAAATTGTTTGCTCTGGAGAAGAAATTCTCCGGAATGAGCGATGATGTGCGAAAAGCAGCGCGTCAGGTGAAGGCGGAGCCTTTGCTTGAGGCTTATTGGCTGTGGCTGAAAACATTGGACCCTGTTCCCGGCAGCAAGCTGGCCGAGGCGGTGACCTACGCCCAAAATCAGAAACCGTACCTGTCTGCATTCCTGGAGCACGGTGAGGTGGATATTTCCAACAATTTCGCCGAAAATGCCATCCGCCCCTTTGTCGTTGGGCGAAAGAACTGGCTGTTTTCTGATACCACGAAAGGCGCGCAATCCAGTGCCATTGTTTACACCTTGGTGGAAACAGCGCATGCGGTTGGACTGAACCCATATACATATCTCCTCCAGCTCCTGAAGGCGCTTCCCTACCTGGGCCGTAATCCCTGCCATAATGACCTGGATACTTTCATGCCGTGGCAGCCTGCACTCCATGCCGCCTGTGCCGCTTCCCTATCTTCTTTGTCCTCCGGGGACCTCTGATGAGGTCCCCGCTTCGTTGGGGAGGCTGATTATTAAGCGCTTACGATGGTTTGCAGAGCAGGTCCAAAATAAACATCAATAGTGCCTTTGCAAGTATGGGGAGGCACTATTGATGTTTTATACTATTCTCTCATCGCTCTATTGCTCACAAAACAATACTGGGCACCGTAGACAAAGGGAGTTGTGATTATTCTTGCTCCGCAGCTTGCAGCTGATCATGCTCATTGGTCAAGGTCGTATCCGAAGAATCCTTAAGTGCGCTACTCACACCACAGTGACTGCTACAGACACAGGCCATTGCACACCCACACGCGGGGCCATAGATGAGATATGCCTGTACCGAGTTCATCTTAGGAAGCTTTTTTTCCAAATGCAACATAAGTGGTCCTCCTTTCCTCAATTAATGTTTTGTAAGTGAGCAATCAAACCATGAAGATATAGTATAGCGGAATCAAATGGCAGATAATTGCGCCTGAATAATTGCGCAAATCTTGCCGAGCGTGCTAAATCCGTATTCTTTCAGCATACTATGTGGTATTCTAACTCCAAACTCCGTCTCAATTTCAAACAAGAAATATACTAAATCTATAGATGCGAATCAAGAGTTGAACAAGAGCTTGGCAAGAGCGGCAGCAATGCGGCCAAA
>OFGG01001230.1_pt1 | contig 17569 bp, 9 predicted proteins | sample 1521701 | NCBI WGS metagenome assembly OFGG01 (sample SAMEA3504081, study PRJEB24116) | mouse gut metagenome | biome: mouse gut; feature: mouse-associated habitat; material: faeces | place: Denmark | collected 2011
GGCTGTATCCGGTGCCGCAGCCGCTTCGTCTCCCCGCCCGGACTTCTCAATAGGCGCCGTCGGTGTGTGTGGTGTCTCTCCTATGGAATCCGCTGGTGTCCCTGTTGTCTGTTCTATAGACTCCGTTGGTGTCTGTGGTGTCTGTGGTGTCTCTGTTGTCTGCTCTATAGGCCCCGTTGGTGTCTGTGGTGTCTCTGTCTCCGCTCTCTGCTCTATAGGCTCCGCTGGTGTCTGTGGTGTTCCTGTCTCCGTTCTCTGCCCTATAGGCTCTCCTGGTGTCTGTGGTGTCTCTGTTCTCTGCTCTATAGGCTCTTCTGCTGTCTGTGGTGTCTGTCCTGTAGGCCCCGTTCTCTGCTCCATCTGTTGCCCCGTTTTCTTCTCCAAAGCCTGCTTCCCCGCATACCCCAACGATTCCTTCACTGGCTTAGTCCGGCTGCCTGTATATTTCATCTCCGGAAAGGCTCTCCTCATCGCATGAACTGCCACTGCCATCGGTTCCAGCATCGCCGCCTCTGCAAAAGTTACATTATCAGGAAGTTCCACAAGACACTCTACCGGTACGGCCGCATATTCTGCAAATCCGCCGTTTCTGCGGGACCCAAGGTAATCATAATGCCTGCACATTTCATATAACTTATTTGCACAGGACGGACAGCTTCTGCAGGGAATCAGCGGAAAAATTCCTACACGCTTCCCCAGCCAGGCAGCGTCTGCCTCTGAAGCGACTGCTTCCACCACACCTGAAAATTCATGTCCCGGTATCAAGGGGTGCGTATGCGCTCCTGTCTCATAAATCCTCGGAATGTCAGAACCGCATATGCCTGCTGTCCTTACGGCTATTAATACCTCGCCTCTGCCAGGGACAGGCTTTTCCAATTCTTCCAACTGTATTTTGCCGACTTCATGTAAAATCCACGCTTTCATTTTTACCCCCTTGTACGCTCCAGCGAATTTACAATTGCATGAACCGCTCCAGGTCCTCCCTTGTGGTTATCTTAAAATTTCCCTCGTCTCCCGGAATCATGACAATGTCCATCCCCGCCATAATTGCCGGTTCCGTAGAACCCTTAATTTCCAGAATCTTCTCGGGAAGCAATCTCCGGTTTGCCTCGTAATACTTTCCCAGAAGAAACACCTCCGGCGCCTGGCCTGCAAATATGCTGCTCCTGTCCAGAAGGGAAGAGATGGCTTTCCCGTCCCTGCTTTGATAGACAGTGTCCTTCATAGGAAGCACCGGAAGGACGCCGTCATGCCCTTTTACAGCCTGAAGGCACTCCCCGACCAACTTTGCCGTCAGAAGGGGACGCGCCCCGTCATGAATTATGACGCTGTCCTCATGGCACGCATACTTCCGTATATCTTCCAGACCGTGCAGAATGGAAAGTTGCCTGTTTTCTCCCGGAAGGGAAAATCCTTTGAATTTCTTCCGTTTGTCTATGGGTTCCAGCCATTCCAGAATCCTGGCCTGCCATATGGGTTCGGCCACTATTTGAATCGCGGCGATATCCTCATGGGAAGAAAATAGTTCCAGGCAATAAGAAAGGATCGGTTTGTCGTTAACTTTCAGGTATTGCTTGGGGATGTCCGTTCCCAGCCTGGTGCCGGTACCGCCGGACAGGATTAGTGCTGTATTCATGAGTTGTTCCTTTCATGGAAATGCATTGCTGTGGTGAGTTGTGTCCGCTTTCCGGGTATTAAAAAAGGAAGGACATATCCATTTTATCTTTTGTATGCGTATGTTGCAATCGCTCTGGATATGTACTTCCTTTTCGTATTTTAGCATATTTAGGGGGATTGTGCAATTGTTTTTTGCAGGTGGCTTTGACCAGCATTTAGGATGACTCAAATATAACAAAGGGATCGTGTTCGGCATCCTTAAGGCCCACAATGTTTATCCGTACCGAAAGATACTGTGGAATTCTCCTGCTTCCATAAGTATGCCCCGTCAATCAATCGGAATGATTTCCCATCATAAGAAATTATGTTATTCAGCACTACCCGATAATATTTTTTCTAACGGCTTAGCACTATTCTCAGCCAATGGGTTATTCAATTTACAATATTTTCCGCATGAGAAAAATTTAAATCTTTTCCTTCTTAACCATGTATCCCTGTTCTTTGCATATTCTATCCATCCATATTGATTCATAAAATATACTTCATACCAATTCGCAATTACTTTTTTCATACCTTTGTAACATTTTCGCCCTTCTATTTTCTGCTTAGAAGACAGATGGCGTTTTTCCCACAAAAATACCAGGCTGCGAATTATATGCGCAAGTGCAGCATATGATTTCATCTCTGGAGAGCAATATAGCTTATTCCCCGCAAGCTTTACACCTTTGTTCCCTATTCGGGTTTTTTTCACTACAATGTCCACATAAAAATCTATTTCCATCTGAAACCTGGTAGATAATATCCAGCATGCCATTTCAAATAGCCTTTTATATTCTGGCTGTTCCAGGCTACTCATGCAACACTCCCCACACATCTTCTTTTCAGAAATTACTGTCCAACATGATTGACAAAATTTAGCTTTATCCATTGGCTTCTGAACACTTTTTGCCTCTTGGTTTCTGAATTCTGTCAATACGCCAAACGCCATTTTGTCCAAAATGCCTGTCAATGCTTCTGTTTTTGCCATAGACTTCTCCCATTCTTTTGTTTTCCAGAAAGAATAGGCATATTTTTCCAAACCGGATTTCTTTTCTTCCCACCATTTGCAATAGGAATAGGCAATCCTCCATATATGCTCCATATGTTGGTTTATCATATGGACAATTCCCAGTTCAAGCAGGCTGTCTTCTAAAATCAGAAAATTATATTGCTCACATCCTGTGTCTGCATTTCTTCTGTTAATTCGATAATATAAATGCTTTAGCTCATCTGTCCTATCCCCTTCCGGTACAGGCAACACAGCAATGTATTGCCAGCCTTCCGGAAATAACGTCCGCATAATCTCACTTAAAATAATCGCATATACTTCCCTTTCTCTCCAGTCTTTTCCCCATCCGTCCACCTTTAAGATAATACCGTTCTTTCTATCCTTTGCCTGCCCTGTATAGTCTCTTTCTTCCACACCGGATACCACAGTATAGTCCAGTTTATCCTCTTTTTCTTCGCTTTTTACTGTATAATATCCTTTTGTCTCCACAGAGTAATCCACATGAACCACTCCCCAAGACAGTCCGAATTTTTCCTGGTCATATACCTCATTCACATTTCCGTTCAAATAATAAATACGGTCCTGATAATATCTGTGATGATATATAATCCCCTCACGATACCTGCGAACTCGCAGGACCTGTTCCAGCAGCCCCTCATTGTATATTTTGTCTCGGCCTAATATTTTGTAAAGTTTTCCGTCAAACATAGCAATCTGATCCGGAAGATATTCCTGGTCAATCTGCCAGAAATGCTTTCCCCCCAGCAATGTTCTTTTCTGTTCTTCTTCGTCAAAATAGACAGCCGGTGCCGTCAGTAACTCATATCTTCTCAACAATTCTTGTGTATTGCGCAAGTGATAGGTATACCTTTCCCGGCTTCCCTGGTTGAATTTCTTAATAAGTTTTACCTCTATACCATTACCAACACATCGTTTTATTTCATCCTCTATCCCATCTTCCTCTTCTTGTGTCAGTATCTCCATTTCCGCAGTACATTTCTGTGAGGAGTACCTGCTCCTGAAGGTTCTGATTTCCTCTGCCTCCATTCCACGATGTAATAACACCTTCATCAATACTACGCCTCTGTTTAAAGATGTCTCCGAATAACTTGCTGACATTGACGGAATGATGTATATATCATTCATAAGTAATTCCATCTTGTCTATCATATATGGAAGCAGCATATATCTTCCGGATATCACCGTTATCATATTACATTCAATACCACGTGTCTGTGTCTGCCTGACCAATTCCAAAACGTTATTTATATCATCCTCAATAACCAAAAACAAAGACTTTTTTCTTGATACTCCCCATAACCCAGACTTACATTGTATTAATCCAAACTCTTCAACAGGCTTTTCCGTTGTCTTGGCAGTCAATACTGCATGCTGGTTTAATATGGAATTAATATCATAAAATGGCAGCCTGTCCCCTATCCACCATTCCACATTTGAAAAACCGGCACTTTTTGCCAGTACAGATGCCATTCCGCCTACCCCCACCATGGAAACCATATTCATTTTATTAATATATACATCACGCCGCCCAGCATCCAATATGCAAGTACACGTAATATTAGCTGAATGCGCCGCCTTGCTTACATGCTTGAATTCCGTTCTGAATACATGGGAAAGCAGGTCAAGCAGTCCCAGCATCGCCCGTTCCATCACCACGTAAACTGGCTTGATCGATTCAAGACTCAGTAAATACCCCCACTCATATAGTTCATTCTGTGCCTCCATCAAAAGCCTGGCAGGATGAAGCAGTACAATAACAAATCCTTCAGGATTAGTCAGCAGATCCTTAATCTCATAGAGCAATGTCAGATCCTCTATTGTAATCATTCCAACATCCCAATCGCTGTTTTGCTCTGCAAGTGACACTATTCTCCAGCATTCCTCCATGCTTGTCACCTTCTGCAGATTATCTTTCACCCACGCCTTCATTTCTTCCCTGCGCTCACTTCCTCCCGAAAAGAAAATAATCTTCTTTCCCTTCAGCAGTGCATTATGGAGCGGCATAAAAAGAGCCACTCCCATATCAGCGTAAAATGGAGTATCAATCAAAACGCTCTCTTCTGTCAGCAGCCTTTTCATAAGTTCTAAATGATCTAAATTTCCTGTATTATAGTATAGGAACTTCTCTTCTTTAGTCTCATATTTCTTTTCTTTATTGGTTTCAGGCAAACAGCCGATTAATAGCTTTTTTCCCAAAAGGATATCCTGGTTCCCTTCCACCTTGTCCATGTACAGACGTACAGTGCCCTTTCTGATATCCTCCGGAACCTCATTTAGTTTCACTTCATATTCCAACCTTGTATAACGGTTAAATACCCTTTGAATCAGAAAAAACAAATAAATAACTATAAGTCTGTCCACAGAAAATTTGTGCCAAAATCCCAGAAGAACTGCCATGAACCCAAGGACTATAACATATGTTTTTATAATTTTTCTAACTGGTTTAAAAAAGGGCTTCAAAAACTTCTTTTTATGCACAGTATTATACTCGAAAAAAATACTATTAAAACAAAAAAATATCTTATGATTGCCTGACATAATTCTTGCTAATTTTGATGTCATGAATCCCAGAATAATCAATACTATGCTTGCTGTAATATATGTAACCTGAAGATAAAACTCATCTTCGAGTTCACATTCGAACAACAACTTATTTGTATAATCTACAATTTCTTTTACCATCTGTCCAAAACCGCTGCTGATTATTTTCCAAAAAAAGAGAATCAAAACAATTTGCAGAGCGGAAATGGCAAAGCTGTTTTCTTCCTCAAACGGCACGTAAAAATCTTCGAACAGCTCCCAGTCGTCACTTTCAAGTACTTCCCCATATATATAATCAGCAATTCGTTTTGCAGCCTTTTCGCCTAAATCATAAATCATCTTATGTAAACTGCCTCCTGTTGTTCCCGCATAAAAAATTTTATTTTCTGGATAAAGATAAATTCTGTCTCTGCGTTCTCACTGCCAATCTGTATGTATTGCCGTTTTGGAGTAACATCGCTTATTTTTATATTTTTTGTTGTTTCCTTTTCATAGCCATACAACATATTAATTTTATTCTTTAGTCTGTTTATCTCATTTATTTCACTTTTAACTTCCTGCCTCTTTTCTTCTCTCCTCCTTTCATTTCTTTCCAAGTTATGTTCCCTTTTCCAATAGAGCATCGTATTTCTTGTCTTATTCAAAAACGAAAGCCTGTCCTCATCCATCTGCCTTTGATAAGCCCGGATTCTCTCTATTATGTTGTTTATTTCTATCCTGTTCATAAAATAGTTTATCCATACATATCTTATCTGATATACCAAAAATGTAAGTACCAGAGAAGCAATTATTATTAATAAAAATATTATGTTTTCCTTAAAATTGTTATCCCCAAAATCATAATTACTTATAATACAATAGAAGAGCATCGTTAATATCAGCAATACTCCCCCATACAAAAAACACTGCATCTTTCCCATTCTATACTCTCTGGCCTTCTCATACCCCTCGCATACTTTCCTTAAATCGTTAACCTCGTCCCCTATATTCCTTCGTTGATTCCTCCATTCAATTTCAACTTCATCTGAATGATATCTCATATCCAGAATATCTTTTTCATACTTATCCCGATCCTCCTTATAGATTGCTCCATTTTCTGAGTCTTCTTTGTTTACAATTTCTCTTAAACTTTCCCAAGCCTCCGCATAATTATCAGGAGGTTCCTGAATCTTTTGAAGCTGCTGCATCAATTCATTCCTGAAATCAATCCACTCCTCATCCCGCATCTTCCATCTTGATACCTTTTTCACGGAGATGCTCTTATTTCGAAGCATAAGGGGATACTTTATAATAGATTCCTCCCTTGGCGCCTGGCTCTTCTCATATTGATGTTCCAAAACCTTTAAATATCTGGTCTTTTCTTCCAGTTGTTTGATTTTTTCCCGCAAGTATACATAGTACTTGTCCCTGGAATATTCTACACGTACCACATAAGCAAATCTTGGCATCAGCTGACCCATGCTCAATTTGCTGCACGCTAATTGGACTATGACACAATAAAGCCAAAAAATTTCCCTGCGACAGGCTACCTTATTTATATAATGCAAATCATATGACATATAACGGCAATAAATAGGAAAATCATCTGCAATCTTCCAATAATCCTTCTTTGTGTTAGTTGAATCTAATTCATGCTTGCATTGAAAATCGCCATCCCTAACCGCGATTACAAAAGCATTTTGAGGACGTACAAACTTTTCGCTCCTTACGTTTAAAATAGCATTCAGCACACTAATCAAATCCTCTCTGTGCTTTTTATAAACAGAATTCGTCTTCTCCCCCTGCTCTGCAAAGGGATTCCGTCCTCTTCCGCACATCGGAACATTGCACCGTCCGGAACAGCAACAGCAGCAACAAGCCCTACTGTCTTTTTCAAAATAAATACATTGATACTTATAATTGTCAATGAGAAACAATCTCCAGTTCTCCTTTGCATTTATCCGAAGAGAAATTTCCTCAACCAGTTCCCTTGGATCGATTGCTGCGTTCATTTCCTGCTTCAGTCTCAAAACATGAATGTACTCTCCCCCCTGGGTAAAAACCCACTCAGCCTCTTCATTCAAATGTTCATCCTGCCAAAAAACAATCACCGTATCCATCACATTCCTCTTTTGCATTACTGTCATTCTATCACAGCATTGTCCCGCTAATGCCTTTTTCTTTTAGCTTATCCGAACATGCAAGCTTAATATCTGTCAATACAAATTCATTTTTTCCACTTTTTGCAAAAAAATCCTTGTGCTTTTGCAGTATAACTTCTAATTTCTTTCCAATTTGTGATTCCATATAAAATTGTGCCAATATCTCCCAGACCAGGTCGATAAAGGCATAGACCATATTTCTTACCATTCCGTTATCATAATTATCAATTCCCCCATCCGTATTCGTATGGTAAACCAATCCCCATACACCCTCCAGCCATTTTCCCCATCTGTCTATACCTACTAAAAACGGAAATTCTTCCGCTTTTCTTCCCATTCCGATCCAGGTCTCTATCTCCTTTTCCAGATTCCGGTTCCACTGAAATACCTGCTCTAAATTATTGATAAACTTATCAATCAATAGCTGATACAATGTCTTGGCATAATTGGTCCTTCCGTCGACAGCCAGACAATATCTCTGTTCTTCATTGATGAGAGTTGCCTGATCCAGATGAAGCACGCACTGATATAGAAACATTTTATACGTGACATTCTCCAGGTAATACTGATATGATTCATTAAAATCCGGAAGAATATCAAAGCGATTCCAATTCCAGTCAATATGCGGCGTCATCCTGGAATAACCTGTATTCTTCAGCATTTCATAATAACTTTTTGCCATGCTCCCCATGCTGTATTCATATTTAAACGCATCCCATTGAATGGACATTTCCTTTATGCTTCCTGGCTCCAGTCCATAAACTACCTGATAAAATACAATTGTGTATTGGTCAACAGCCCCTTCCGCATCCGTAGTCCCTCCTCTTTCATCTAATCTCTGCAAAATCCTGCTGCGAGATTTCTCCCTTTTCTCCCTCAATAAAGAACTATAGGTACAAAAATCTTTTGTCAACTCCATCTGCTTATCACTCATTCCTATAAAAGGACTTGCCAAAGTCCACATCAGATCGATTTTATCCCGAATATAAACCTCTGAAGTGCTTTCCCGGTCTGCTCTGCACTTCCATTCCCTGTCCAGCGCTTCCAGTATATCCAAATCCAGAATGTGCCTATAATTTCTCCGTAAGTCCTCTTGCCAGTTCTGAATAAACACTTCCTGGAACACTGTATGATAATCGAATTTCCAATAAGATGTATTCATCTTTTCCAAGATATTGGAAAAAATGAGTTCAGACACCTCGCCTGCAATTTCTACATCGTTGCGTGTGTCTATCGTCAGTCCCTTCATATAATCCAATGTTTTTTCATCACATCCCACATAACGTGTGATGGTTCCATTTACATCCTGCAGACTTCTTTTAATATTTTCTGCACGTTCTATATAACGTTCAATATTCTGACTGAATACATCATAAAAAGCTTCATACTCCTCTGCAAGCCGCTTTAAAACAATAGCGCCTTTTTCCGTGAGTTCCGCCAGCAGCACATTTCTACGATAAGAATTCATCGTATCCAACCCGACTTCCATACTTCGGCGTATTTTATCCAGCTCTGACCTGTAAAAAATATCATTCAGAACTGCATTACTAGATAATTTCAGTTTGTCAGATACTCTGTCAATGCTTGATTGTAATACATCCTCTTCCGAGTTGATCCTTTTTACCAATTCTTCATGCTTATTCTGGAACATTTCTATTGTTTTATACAAAAAATACCTTATTGCATTTGGATGAATAAAATACTTATCCTTTTTCAGCCATGTCCTGTAATAAGCAGCATCATTTTCATCTGCATCCTCGCGGACTCCAAAAAACCTGTTGCCTGCCATACTTTTCTTTTGCTCTAAATCCTTTTTGCAGTCAAGAACCAATCCATCCATAGTCTCCCGCAGCTTTTGAGAAAAATCTTTCGTTCGATAATTCCTGTGCGAACTATATAAACGGATCATCTGTCCAAAATTATTGATTCGTTCCGATAGCTTGGTATTGCTTTCGTTCCACTGATCTACCGCCTGTTCCAGCGCCTCCCAATAAGCATTCCAGTTCTCTTTCTCATATGGATCCCCATCCTCCTGTACTATCTCTGTAACACTGTCCATATAAATCTTTTTTACAAAAGGAAGAGACATTTTTTGTTCCTCTACAAAATTGATATAAAAGCTTTCTTTACTTTGTCTTTTAAGGTATTTTCCCTGTTTCCTCATATTCTCTGCCCTCTGGCATTCGTAGGAAAATTCCTTATCAATCAACATCCACTGTTCTGATAAAATCGCACTGGCCTTCTCCAGCGCCAGCATCTCCACTATTTTCTCATATGGATACACAAGCACTGATGTTCCAGCACTGCAAAAACGTTGAAATCCGCTTCTGTTCTTCCCTGCTGCGCCAGTAGATACAATACGGAACACATTGTCCTCAATTGAATTATTTAACTCCTGCATGGGACTAAACGCTTGGGCATATATACATTCTACCGCAAACTCCAGATAGTCCTGAAACCCCCTCAATCCATTGCCGACTTTATTCTTCCCGCCAAACAAATAGCAGTAGTTATACGGCAGTGTCACATGTGCTTCCGACTGTTCCGAAGCTTTACGAGGAAGGTTTAACTTCAGCTTGGCATCATAGCGTTTGGCAAGATAGCCCTCACCTTTTTTTATAAACGCCTCCAGTTCCTTAATAGCAGCATAGGCATTGGCCTCAATACTGATCTGTTCAAAATCACTGCTAACTACAGTGCGAAATACATCCGGCATGATAAACATACCCTTGATAATAACTGAAGTAATATGGTGTTCTTCTTCAAAATATCTGCGCATATATAAGGCAAGCGGCAAAACGATTCCTGAACCCGTTCCTCCGGCCAGTGAACTGACAATTAAAACCCTTGGTGTCTGATAAGAAATCTGTTCTGAAAGCTGAAACACTTTATTCATCTTTTCTTCCAGTTGATTCAGCATACCATTCCTGACTGCCATGTCAAATGCCAGACGTGAAATTGCCCGTACCTGGCCTGCGCCTTCTGTCATTGATTTAATATTTAATCCTTCCGTGGTAAAAAACCATTCCTCATACTCTGGATGTGCTGCCAGATATTCCTTCACTGTCATATTCTTGGATATCTGAATCCGGCATCCCTCAAATTCCTCCCTTAATATTTTGTCCATAGTATTTACATCCGTGTCAATCACAGCAAATAAAACTCTGCCTTTTAAATCCTTGTTCGAAACTTTTCTCTCCAATCTTGTAACAACATCAGATCCGACCCCGCCTAATCCTAATACAATAATAGGTGCTAACATTTTTATCCTCCTTTGTAACTGCCCTGATTGTATCATTATTTACGATGTACTATAAATGTCTTGCCTGGATCACGTTCAAATACAATCTTAATTTCCCTATCCGTGTCATACATGCTATTTTCAGAAACAGGTAAATCATTGATTCTCATTTTAGATACTGACTGGCATTCACGAAAATTATTTATAGTACATACCCCGCCCGCCCTACATCCAAACACAATTTTTTTACCTTCTGCTCCTACTATTTCATTTAAATAAACTTTTATTTTTGCCTTACCTGGAACAAAAATATTATACAAACATAATTTTTTTATTTTACCGTCGAAAGTGATAAGCGGGTCCTTTTGAAATTCAACAGTTACCCGTAACCCCCTGTAATGGACACGGCGTACATAATTTAATATCTGCACGGTCAAAATATAGAGAACCGCCAACACTACAACAATAATATAGACAAGTTCCTTCAAGTCAATGTTCATCTGTATGGTGACAGATTTATTTCCCTGCCCTTCCTGTTCATATTTCTCCACAGCTACATATACATCTACAGTCTGGATACTGGTCCGCTGCTCCTTATTGGTCAGCAACTCCCAAAAGGATGCTCGCGGAACAACCCTCCATCTCCTTTGGTCATCCGTGGCACTGATTTCAAAGTCAAACTGATCACCCTTCAATTCTACCGGTGAACTATCCAACACTTCCGTTACATTCCAATTTACATTTTCACCATTTATCAAAGGCTTTATATACAAGGGTCTGAAATAATCCCATAAACCAATGTCTTCCCCCCAATTTGTTTCAAAATTCACAATAAACGGACTTCCATGATAATATATCCGTTCTTCCAACTTAATTGGCGCTCTTTCTAGCTCTCCGATTTTCAATTCTATTTCAAATCTTGCTGTTTTCATCCCGGCAGGATTATCATCTGTCCCCTTATTCCTGGTATTTACTTCCGGCCACAACCTCCATCCGCCTTCTATTCGTTCCTCCCGAAAATGATAATAGGATGCTTCCATATCCAGTTGCTTTAATTCTGCATATTCCAAGTATTCATTTTGTATTAATTCTCCATGATTATACATTTTTAACGTCAATGTATTGTCTTCCTTACCCAGCTGCTCCATATTAATTCCGTCTTCAGGAACAATAAGCTCTGCTGTGATTCCTTTCAATGAATCCGAAACTTCCACTTGTACTTCCAAGCTTTTATTTAAACCAGTAAAAATACCAGCCGTAGCAGATATGCTATAGCTCCCTACTTTCAGTTCACCCGTCCAGCTTCTTTCAGACACTGTAATATTTTCACCCGCGCCTTCGGTTCCCACTATGCTCAACTCATAATCTGTTCCTGAAACCAGATTTCCACTCTCCTCCAACGCATTTCCTGATATCGGATCGTACAGTTCCATAGAAACCCTGTATTCACCGTCAAGAAGCTGTAACATCTCCTCATCACCAGAACTGGTATAAGCCTTTCCATCTTCTGCCTGTTGTTCTAACATCAGCCGAATTCCTATTTCCGGTTCGTAATATACTTCCAGCGACTGTGTTCCTTCCTCCACTGTAATAGAATAGTCCCCAGCCTCCAACATGCCTCTATTCTTAAAGTTATCATATACAATTAATTTCCCCTGATATCTGCTACCAACCTTGTATTCCCTGTTACCGGTTTCGTGTATTTTTAGATTAGATATCGTTTCCACTTTTGTTTCTCTCTTGTCGCCTATAGAAAAAAACGGGGTGATTTCTATTGAATCAGATACGGCATCATTGTTTGCTTCTCTTTGCGCAAACACAATCAAGCTTTTGGCAGGTGCCTCTAAAGAAAATGAATATGTATTTCCAGTTTGTACAGTTGCAAGTGCTTCCCTTGCAAAAATCTGATTTCCAATTTGAATCATTACATTCAACATTTCATCCTTCACCTTTACCTGTGTTTCATCAGGATAATAGGTTATGTTATGGTTTTTCTCACCCGTATTCTTCAGTGTCTCATTATATATACTTTTTGAAAAAGAATAGTGGACAATATTGATATCATCATAGGCCGGATCGCCAAGAAGCTCATATACATCCTGTGGATTTATCTCCTTTCCGTCATCCTCCCAATCCCAATCTTCATACTCTCCATCTGTCAACACAACAAGCCATTTTTCTCCTTTTATCTTCTCATTTTTTAACTCCTCCAGCGCATTCATTACAGTACTAAAATATGTCTTCTCTCCCAACTTCTCTCCAACACTGTCAATCACCTTTTTCTTGATGATTTCCTCACTCTGAACACCTCCAGATACCTGCACACACTTCACATTTTGGCCACAGCCCTCAATATGCTCATATCCTTCCGGCCATTTTACGTTGTATTGACTAACTGCATAAATTGATGCTGTATCTTCTTTATCCAGCATTGCCAGTAAAACCTGAAGCGCATATGTGGCATTCGCAAGATCCGTGTTTCCACCCAAAACCATTGACACCGAATTATCCAGTACAATGTGAATATGCTTTGGTGTCTCTTGTACCGCTTCTACCGGCAGACATTCACCCCCAAACACAAACATGCAAATCAGCAACACACATAATATTTTCAATGTCTTAATGCCTTTTTGTTTAGTACTCATAGAATTTTCACCCCCCAAGCTTCAAATCCCAAAACACACTTTTACATTTTGCTGCATTACCTTAAATCCAAACTCATTCCTCATACTCTATATCAATGAATTCTTCCGAATCAAAAAAGTCCCTAATCGTAATGTCCAATCCGTTACATATCTTGACAATCGTAAATATACCCGGATTTTTAGTTGAACAATTAATAATGTGCATTAATGTAGTCATCGGTACTGCGGCTTTGTAAGATAAAGTATAATAAGAAATGTGATTTTGTTTACACAAATACTTAATCCTGTTTGCCAGCTTATCTTTTGCCCCCATATCTAACTCCTCCAACTTAGCTTAATAATATCTTAAACTATTTATTTCACAAATCAGTGCCATATTCGGTAACGATTTATGATTTTATAGCCTGTCAATATATTAATGACTGAAAACGTCGGATTATTACAGCAAAGAATATTTTTTTATGTAATATTGAATACAACCATTAAAAATATCGCAGTTCCTGAATCGTAACAGAAACTGCGAGCATTCACCTGTGGCCTTATTCATTATACAAACCGTTCCCGGCATAAAATCCAGCCGTAATTTTATGAAATAATATCATTCTGAAACACTTCACTCTCATTGTCTATCTGTAACTGTATTTGCGCCCTTTTATATTGTATGCAATCCTCAATTCCTTTGCATTCCTTTTGTATAGCCTGAAATTCCTTTATAATAATTTCTCTAAAAAGCTTTTTCCAACTGCAATACTCTTTCGTTTCTGTAAGCGTCTCCTTCCTTATCATTTTTTTAAGTAAATCAGCCATCTGTTCCTTATTTCCAATCAATTCCGACAGTTCATCTTTACTCTCCTGTATTGCTTCACCTGGTTCCGGTAAAACAACACCCTCTAAAACCACAATATACTTACACTGCGGAGCCAATCCATCTGCATCCCTATATTCTTTTTCCTCTTTTGTTAAAGTTCCTTCATAAAAACTGGCATGCACAAAAGGCGGCAGCAGAACCTCCTTTTGATCCGCAAAACGATAATTGCTGCCAAAAACATCTTCAAAATCCAGATATGGAATACCCGGAAGCAAGATAATTTCTAATAACGTCAGTTCTCTTTTTTTGCGAAAATATTCTTTCGGATGATTCTCCTTTGATGTGGACGTAAACGAAATCGTTTTACCCTGCTTCCTCATCTCCCTGACAGAAATCCCCCTATCTGTTCGATACAGCTTCTGTATTCCTTTAGGGTTCACTTCCAGAGCAATTCGCTTGCACATAGCTCGGTAAATGTCACAAAACACATCTATGACCTTTTCAACTTCCAGAAAGACCTGTGGATTCAGGCTGGCAGTACCCTCATCAATTCTCTCCCTTTCGTTTTCAATGCCATCAAACATGAGGCAATTCATAGTCTTATATGCACTGGGAATTCCAAAAAAACCTGCTTCCTTCTCAGATTCTGAAAAAGAAGCATGTTCAATTCTTTTTCGCACATCTCCCTGATAAAAGCGAATTGCCTCTATCTCCCTTTTGGTCAGCATCTCATACTCCTCATCATTTGTTTTCCATACTTATCGGTACAACTCCCAGTATTTGTCTTTCTTGTTCGTCTCCATTATTTTATTTTGATAATATTGACATGCACAAAATTTAATATATTGATAACCGTTAATCAGCTGGTAATTAGGAATCTCTGTTTTTTCACTCAAGTGCTTAATCCATTTTTCCATATAAACAGGAGAAATCGTCCTTGTATTGAGATACGTATAGAATTCAGCAAAAAATAAATCCAGCGGCAGCAAAAGGAATATGGCGCACATCTCATGTTCAAAGCTCTCCTGTCTGGCATACAGTTTCGGCAAAGAGTAAGGAATTGAGTGCATATTTCGTCTTCTGGCCTCTCCTATCGGTATTTGGGAAATCTCGCTCTCACTTTCCTCATTCACAATTGTCTTTCCCAACTCATATGCAATTGCATATTTCTGTAAATTACTATATGGTTCTGAGTTATCTCCCAAATATGATTTATTCTGGCTATTATCTACATAAATCTTTCTGATAATTTTTCCTGTCTCATCAGGCTCATAACGCAATTGTGCAATGTTTAAATCAATTTCTTCGCTTCCTCCAAAATTCAGGTTCGCGTATTCCAGCCTGATCCCGCGTACATTCGCTATTTTATTAATATCTATGGGAAAATTTATCTCATCTACTTTATCTTTATGATAGCATTTCCTCAAAATATCATCACAGTTTTGCTGTAACTCGTATGCACGCTGCATCATCCCCCCTATGGCTGTTGGCACTCCATCCATTCTGCCTCCCTTACCACTTTCTTTCCAATTGTCATTCAGATTCTTCTCCTTTGTCCCCTCATCCATGTTCTTTTCTCCTTATGTCAAAATAATGAGTCTATATTAGCATTCTTTTTCTTTTCTTCCGCTTCTATCTCGAGTACACATTCCAGCATGTCATTCATTAACCGTTCATAACAATTTCTAATCTGCTTTTCTGACAGTTTATCAGGTGTGTGCTTCATAACATAATTAATCATATTCTTTTGTATAATTTCTACATCACCATCTGTCTTATTCCCCCACAATGATTTTTTGAATTCACTAACCTTTGAATGGGAAAGAACCTGCTCATGTAAATTTGAATTTCTATACTTGCCTATTACATGAATTGCCTCTTGAAACCATTCCCATATATCCTTCCTTTTACCATTCTCAATTGTTTCCTGTACCTGCAGCTTGCTTCCTCTATTCTCAAAAAAACATCGAATACACTCACATTGAAATGCTTCTCTTGATTCTTTCTTAACCTCATCCGGTTCCATTTCAGACCATTTTTTCAACAGATTGGCAAGCTCGTCATTACCATCCTTCTCTGTTTTTACATCTGCTGTTTCTACCTGTTTTTTTCCCTGATATTTAACCACCTCTTCTTTTATATACTGAATCATTTCCTGCCAATAATAATTGGCAAAATTCCTTCCGGACACAACATCAATTTGCTTAGAATCATCATATATTTTCTCCACATTCAAATACTCCCACAACTCCTTATCAACCACTTCATTACGTCTTCCTTCGCATATAACTGCCTCCAGCCTCTGACGAAATCCCATCAAATCATCACATATCACCTCTAACCTTTCACACTTTTTCTTCTGCTCCATAATTTCCTTGTAAAAATCTTGTTCCTGTAAATTCAACAGCTTCTGAATATTCTCTCCCAAAACGGGAAGCAGCATTTTGCTGGTTTGATGTTTTGCAATAAAAGCTCCTTTTGCGACACAGACACTACTGGGAACTGTTTCCAGGGAAATACATTCATAGCCCCTCCAAACATTTGTTACAAACCGTTTTGCCTGAAATTGTATGTGTAAATCGTTTACCTTTTTTAAAATAATACGCTTCATATTTTTATTAAAAAAGATACTTTCCTTCTGCTCTGCAGACAAAACATTAATCCTTACATTTCCGTTTTTATTGGCATATACTGCAGTGGTTGGAACATTTCCAAGTATATAATTTAAAGTATATTGTATATCCGAATCCGTTCCATACGCTTCATGCAGCATCTGAATATCTCCAATTCCTTTAATTTGGGCAAAGATCCTGTCGGCCCATACTTCCATTTGTGCCAATATTGCCATTTCTTCCTGCCATGATACAGATTTTTTTTGAAATATTGCATAAGAGTTATTCTGTTCTTTTTCCTGTGTCTGTTCATGTACATTATCGGCTTCATTTTCCTTTTCACAAATAATCATTGGGACATAAAACCACTTAGAATGTTCGTTATGGCGCATGGAAATAATTGCAATTTTTCTCTTTTCCACCAAAAGTGAAGCATAATCCATTCTTTTTTCAGAGCCTATAAATCCCGTCCTCTTTACTTCATCAAAAAAGAATACTTTCATTTTATGCATCATTCCCGCATTAATACACTGATCGAACGACACTTTATGAGTATTTTCTCTCTGCCCATTCTCCTTTTCCGATTCTAATCGATACTCCACAATCTGATTTAACAGAATATCCCACTTGCACACTTCTACCTTTCCCTGGCTTCCGCAAAAAGTTTCTTTTTCTTTACCCAAAACACGCAAAAAATAAGATAGTCCCACTGCCGAAAGCACGGTTTCCTCTAAGTCTAATTTTAACTCCTCAAAATTTTCGGTTCTTTCTAAAGTTAGTTGAAAACAGATGATTTTTCTGGATAAATGTGGTATACTGACAACAGACTACTTATAAAAAGGAGATGCCGCATATGGATGAATTCATTAAGCTTTTGGATCCAAGCCTGGATTAT
>OFGG01001233.1_pt1 | contig 17528 bp, 16 predicted proteins | sample 1521701 | NCBI WGS metagenome assembly OFGG01 (sample SAMEA3504081, study PRJEB24116) | mouse gut metagenome | biome: mouse gut; feature: mouse-associated habitat; material: faeces | place: Denmark | collected 2011
CGTGAAGGTGTAGATAAATTGTTTGCAGCCGAAAAACCGGACTATGTTATCAATTTTGCTGCTGAAAGCCATGTTGATAATTCGATTAAGAATCCGGGGATTTTTGTCAAAACGAACGTGATGGGTACGCAGGTCTTAATGGATGCCGCCCTAAAGCATGGCGTGAAACGTTACCATCAAGTTTCTACTGATGAAGTTTATGGCGATTTGCCACTTGATCGGCCAGATTTACTGTTTACAGAAGCAACTCCGCTCCATACCTCGAGCCCATACTCAGCCTCAAAGGGTGGCGCAGATTTATTAGTCTTGGCCTATATGCGCACGTTCAAGCTTCCAGCGACGATTAGCCGTTGTTCAAATAATTACGGTCCATACCAATTCCCGGAGAAGTTAATTCCGCATACAATTGCGTGCGCCATGAAAGATCAAAAAGTGCCAGTCTATGGTGAGGGGAAAAATGTGCGCGATTGGATTCATGTTTATGATCATAATGTAGGGGTTGATATGATCGTACGCAAGGGAAAGGAAGGCGAAGTTTACAATCTTGGTGGGCGCGCCGAGCGTGATAATCTAACGATCGTAAAGACGATCTTGGCTGCACTTGGAAAATCTGAAGATTTAATTGAGTTTGTAACGGATCGCCCAGGTCATGATTTACGTTATGCGATGGATCCAACTAAAGCCGAAGAAGAGCTAGGTTGGACTAGGAAATATCATTTCGACGACGGTATGAAGGCGACAATTGACTGGTATCTAGAGAATCAGGATTGGGTGAAGAATATCGAAAGCGGAGAATATCGGGATGCCTATAAAGGGTAAGAAAACCGAAAAAGTCTCTAAAATAGATACAACCGTTCAACCCGGATTCTTCGAGCGCGTTGGGAAAAAACTCGATCACGGAGTCTCATGGATCAAAAAGCATATTGATAGCGCTAGGTCAACATATCGCTCGCTTAATGGCGATTATGTCAAAACGATCCGCGAACGAAAAATATTTCGAGTTTTACCACCAAGTCTAGTAGTGTTAGTGTTAACATTAATACTAATTCCGTTTTTTGCAGTAAAAATATTGGTTTATAATGATACTTTTACGGTATACGGGGAGGAAAGTGTTAATCTTGTCCTAACTGAGCCACTATATGATGGCGAGATTACACAAGAGATTAATCCTAATGATGATTGGGGTGATGTTGCTGGTATCGGGATATTGGTTGCGACTTATGAGCGTCTGAATGATGCTGATTATGAGTTTCAGCTAAGGCGCGATGATGAAATTATTTTTTCGAAGAATTTTTCTGCACTAGATACGAGTAACAATAGTTATTATCAAATCAAGTTTGATGATTCAATTGAATTTGATAATAGTAGTGATTATTCTTTTACAATTCGCGTCCTTAGGACGGCAGATAATGATGTAATTACTTTCTATACCAACACGAAGACTGGCAACATTATGTATAAGGTTGATTTTAAGTCAGAGTTTCAGGCTATCGTAATTATATCAACGGTTTTCTTTGCTGTTGTTTTTCTAGCTATCAATTTCTTGATTAACTCAGGGGTCATCAAGAATTGCTTTGTTTTTATAATTTGCATGTTGGCATATGTTTTGCCAACTATAGTAATTTTCCCAGCATACACAGCACCAGATGAGCCTTATCATTTTGCTAGTGCTTTAAGATTGGCTCAATATGATTGGTCTCAAAGTCTAGAAGAAAATGCACAACGTCAAGATATGGTTCTGCCATCACATGCCTTTTGTTTGGCGACTTCGTATTTTACGGTGATGAAATCTGCACCCTACCTTCTTTCGCCGGAACGGATTGCAGAATGCTATGCACCGGATTCCAAGAGTAGCACGGATGGAATTGTTGAGGCAGGAAAGACGCGTGGGCTGATTACGTACGCCGCAATGGCTCCTGGATTAGTTATCGGCGATCTCTTTTCCGATTCGCCCATGGTGATATTTATGTGTGGTCGCATTTCCAATTTATTGTTTACGGGTCTAATTATCATCTTTGCACTAAGTCTCATCAAAAAGCACCGTATGATTCTTTTGGCTATCGTATTTATTCCCATGTTCTTACAGCAGTCGATCGCCTATTCATATGATGGCTTATTAAACGCGCTATGTATCTTGATGATTGCTTATGGTATTCGATTCCTTACGACCGATAATACCTTACGCAAGCGTGATGTTGTTATTATGATTGTCGCGTTAGCTATGATAGGGATGATAAAAGTGCCGTATATTGTGGTAGCTGCACCGTTACTGTTTGTGAGGCCAGAGAAATTTAGTAAGCATCGAGCGGTAAAGTGGATTCTGTTCGTGGTATTACTGCTTGCATCCGTAGTACCATATATGATAATGTCTAGTACTGCACAGATTCTCCCGACTGACGGTGAGATTGGCTATCCGATTTCGTCACTATTACATCCACAGACATTCATTATGATGGTTTTGCGGACATTGTATCATATTGGCGATTTCTATATTAATTCGACAATTGGGTACTTTGGGTGGTTTGACTTTAGGCTAGATTCATTAATTATTATGTCATACTTGATATTTCTGCTGGTCGTAGTGTTATCTGAAAAGATGAAACTTAGTAGAGTGGCGCGGATCTGGATATTCTTAGCTGGCGCAGGATTAATTCTTAGCGTATGTCTAGCAATGTATTTAAGTTGGACGCCGCGATCTTCTACGATAATTGAAGGTGTACAGGGTAGGTATTTTTTGCCAGCACTACCGCTTTTAATGATTGCTCTGGCTCCACAAAAAGCACGAATTGAACTGCCCGCAGAGACTTGCTATAGTTTCTTGAGTTTATCGACTTTATGTTATGTAATTACTGTATTGGTTGGTTTTTATTAAGAGATTATCAAAATGAATATCATTTATACATTTAATGATGGTTTTGTCCCCCAGGTGGCAACAAGTATTGTTTCAATCTGTGAGAATAATAAAGCTGAAAAAATCAAATTCTACTTAATCGTGGACGATATAAGTAGGGAAAATTGTCATAATTTGAAGAATATGATTAAGGGGTACGATCAGGAATCAGAAATTATTCAAATTGGTAACATAAGGAAACAATTTGATTTTGAGTTTGATACGTCTGGCTGGAACCCTGTGATTGTGACGAGGTTATTGGTAGATAAATTTTTACCGCAGTCCGTGGATAGGGTGCTATATTTAGACGGTGACACAATTGTGCGCGGTAGTTTAGCTGATTTGTATTCCACGGATCTTGGTGATGCGGTGATTGGTGCGGTCATAGAGCCAATTGCGAGCTCTAAAAATAAGAAAGCCTTAGATATAAATGATGCATATTACAATAGCGGTGTATTGCTGATTGATATGCGAAAATGGCGCAAAGAACAAATTGGACAAAAGATGATTCAATTCTATCACGATCATGATGGTAAGCTTTTTGCTCCGGACCAAGACGTGATTAATGGTGTATTGAAAAATAAGATTTACACGTTGAGTCCAAAATATAATCTTTGCACTTATTTCCTGCATTATCCTTATCGATTTTTTAAGAAGATCATGTATCCTACGAAATATATATCAAAGAGTGAATTCGATGTAAGCGTGGCGGATCCTGTAATAGTACACTTTTTAGGCGAGGATCGTCCATGGCGTACGGGTAACACGCATAAATATCGTGACGACTATCTTAAATATTTCTCAAAGACGCCATGGAAAGATACGCCAAGAGAAGATGGCTGGCAGGCATATTTCTTTTTCTATAACATTTTTGATATTGTAACTAAACCTTTTCCGTCGTTGAGATATCGTTTTCTTAATACTTTTTTCCCGGTGCTAGTTAATATTCGTGCTAGGCGGAATGCAAAAGTAGAACAAGGGGGCCGTAATGACAGCGAAAAATAAAAAGAATTCACTTCACACTTTCTCTGTCCTTGCCTACAAAGAATCTCCATATCTTGAAGACTGTATAAAATCGGTAACACAGCAAAAATATCCGAGCGAGGTTATTCTTGCAACTTCGACACCAAATCAGTTTATCAAAAATTTAGCAAAAAAATATGGGCTAGAACTTAAAATTAATCACGGAAAGAGCGGTATTGGTGCTGACTTTGATTTTGCTTTGCAGGCGGGGGAAACTGAATTAGTTACGATTGCACATCAGGACGACATTTATGATTCTGAATATAGCCAGGCAATGATAGGTGCTTATCAGTCGCACCCAGAGAGCTTAATTATTTTTCCGGATTATTATGAACTTAGGAATGGTGAGCGAGTGGAGCAAAATACATTACTTAAAGTAAAACATTTATTACTCTGGCCGCTTCGGTTCAGCTCTGGCAAATCAAAGTTCATGAAACGCATGACGCTTCGATTTGGCGATCCAATTTCTTGTCCAGCGGTAACTTTTAATACTAGAAAAGTTCAGCCGCCATTATTTGATAACGAAATGAAGAATGATGTAGACTGGCATGCTTGGGAAGTTTTAAGTAAACAGCCAGGAAATTTCACTTTTGTAGATCGAAAATTAATGGGGCATCGTATTCACACTGCTTCGGCGACAACTGAGAATATTCAAAATCATACCCGTACAGAGGAAGATTTTCAAATATTACAGCGTTTTTGGCCAAAATGGATTGCACGAAAGATTGCAAAACTTGATGCAAGGTCTGAAAAAAGTAACCAAAATCAAACCGAGGACAAACATGATTAATAAAATTATGTCCGGTCGTCTTGGTAACCAAATGTTTCAATATGCTGCCGTTCGTGCTTATCAAATAAAATATACTCCAGATGAGCCACTTAATCTTAATTTCTTTTCGGTTTATTGCGAGGGGGGGCGAGAGGAAGGTTTTTATAATCAGCTTGAGCAATTCAATATTGCTCCGCATACTGTCGATAAAACACCAAAGCTCAGCCCGCTGCAATATATATTATATGCAAAGTACCTTGCTGTTTGCTATTTGGCACGATATATTCATAAAAAAGACAATGGTTTGTGGCGCAAAGCCTACGATACAAAACTTGCGGAAAAATACCAAAAACATGGTCTCTATCTGTATTCGTTTGGGTATTATCCTTTCAGTGCGACGAAGGCTCGCAACAAACTTTTCATGGGGTTGTATGAGTCGGCGCAGTACTTTAATGACATCAAGCCTGTTATTCAGGAAGAATTTACCCCAAAACATGCCAAGCTAGACAAGAATAAGGATTTATATAAGATTATTGAGACGACTAATTCGGTTTGTGTTTCGATTCGTCGTGGCGATTTTCTTAGTTCAAAGTTTAAATCGAATCACTATGTTTGTACACCGGAGTATTTTGACGAGGCGATTCGGGTCATCAAGACTAAAGTTGAGAATCCGCGTTTTGTAATCTTTTCTGATGATATTAAATGGGTTAGAAAGAATATCAAGTTCCCAAAGGGCACGGTCTACGAGGACGGAACTGATCCGGTTTGGGAAAAACTTCGCCTCATGTATAGCTGCAAACACTTCATTATTTCAAATAGTACTTTTAGCTGGTGGACACAATATCTTTCGCGTAATAATGATAAAGTCGTGATCGCGCCAGATAGATGGTTTAATGATAATCCAATGTATGAGGACATTTATGAGCCTAATTGGACCCTTATTAATATCGATCAGCTTCGGCGATTATAGAGCTAATGTGATATAATATAACCATGTCAAAGGTGTTATTGATTATCCCCGCTTACGACGAAGAAGCTAGCATTTTGCGGACTTGTCAAAGTATTGTAGATTACAATGATCAACATCATACTGATTATGATTTTATTGTCATCAATGACTCTTCGAATGATTCCACGGGGCGGATTTTGGATGAGAAAAAATTGCCACACATTGACCACATCTATAATCTCGGTATCGGTGGTGCGTTGCAGACCGGCTATAAATATGCGCGTGATTACGACTACGACATTGCTGTGCAGTTTGATGGTGATGGGCAGCATGACATTAATTCAATTAGCGATCTTATTAAACCGATCAAGGCGAAGGAAGCTGATCTCGTGATCGGATCACGTTTCATCACGAAAAATGGTCGTTTTCGTTCGACCTTTGCGCGGAGGATCGGCATAAAGTTGATATCTAACTATATGAAATTACTTACTGGACGACGTATTACCGATACGACTTCAGGTTTTCGGGCCTGCAACAGAGGACTGATTAATGAATTTGCTCATAACTATCCGAGTGAATATCCTGAGCCTGTCACGACGACTTTTTGCCTGCTCAGGAAAGATCGGGTGATGGAAGTTCAGGTCGGGATGAATGCGCGTACGGCCGGGTCTTCATCAATCCATACCTGGAAGAAAGCTTATTATATGGTTAATGTCCTTATGACGCTGTTAGTTGTGAAAATTAGAGGGAGGTATTGATGTCTTTGCCGCTGATGCTTGTGTTGGTTTTTTTCTCAATTGCCTTGATTGCGATTGTAAGTATTCTAGTCGTAAGAGGGAAAATCCCAGTTAAATACTCTCTGCTTTGGTATGTTTTTGCGATTATAGTATTACTGACTGGACTATTCCCCAATTTCTTTGGTGTACTCGGGCGATTTGTGGGGTTCAATATCTTGTCAGACTTTATTATTGCATTGATTCTAGTGATTTTAATTTTCTTAAATATTGCACTTACTGTTATGATCGCAAGTCAAAGACGACGCATCAATATCGTTTCTCAGGAGGTGGCCTTACTCAAAAAGGAAGTCAAGGATGCCAAAACCAAAGAATAGTTCCGAAGTAACACTTGATTCGACTAATCTACGTAAGAATTTTGTTTGGAACCTGATTGGGTCCACTGCAGCATCTTTCTTATCATTATTTTTGATGATGATCGTTACGCGTCTCAATGGCATTGATGATGCGGGGATTTTTGCCTTTGCGTTCTCTACCGCTAGTCTTTTTACTGTGATCGGGACTTATAGTGGTCGAACATTCCAGGTTACTGATAAAAATAGAAAGACTACTGATTCGGATTATTTTTATCTTAAAATTGTGACCAGTATTACGATGCTGATAATCGGGTTAATTTTTTGTTTTATCCGCGGCTATAGCGGTGACAAAATTCTAGTCATTATGTCTTTGGTGGGTTATCGTGTTTTTGAGGTTCTGTCCGAATGGGGATACGCAGTCATTCAGAAAAAAGACCGCCTTTATCAAGTCGGTCGTTCAATGGTTATAAAGACGCTGCTAAGCTTAGCTGGATTTTTTATCGTAGATCACCTAACTCATAATATCGCACTGTCTTGTGCGATGGTAATTTTTGGCCACCTAATGCCAATGATTTTTTATGATTTACCCAATCTCATGAGAACCCAGTTCAAGTTCGGCGAGTTCAATCCTAAAAAAGTTCAGTATCTTTTTAAGATCGGGTTTTTCACTTTCGGTTTCACTTTTCTAAATCTTTATGTGGTTGGTGCTGCCAAATACGCCTTAGACTCTGCTGGTGATAATAGCGCGCAGACGATTTACGGCATTATTGCAATGCCGGCAACAGTCTTGAGTTTAGTGGGACAATATTTGATTCAGCCATTTTTGACGAATTTTAAAAAGTTCTTCGCAAGCGATGCTAACAAGTTTCAGGCTTTGGTAGCGAAGTTATGTCTTGCGATTGCCGTGATTGGTACTGTTTGTGTACTTGCGGCGTGGCTAATGGGGCTACCCGTACTGGAATTATTATACGCGATTGAGCTTGACGGTAATACCTGGAATCTAGTTATGATCATTATGGGTGGAGTGTTTGGCGCGCTAGTGCTCGTAATTTCGACCGCACTCGTAACCATGCGTCATACGAGTGATCAATTTTGGATTTTTTGCGTAGTGTCGCTTATGACACTTGGAATTTCACATATTTTGGTATCTTGGGGTGGGATTATGGGGGCTTGTCTCAGTTATCTTACCTCGATGATCTTGCTTTTCGGTATGTATCTAGTGGTCTTCCTGTATCGGATGCGTGAGTTAAGACAAGATCCTGATCGTGAGGTGCGTCGTGCCGCGACCGAATAGACCATTTTTTTCCGTTATTGTGCCGATCTATAATGTACAGCAATATGCTATACAATGTATAGACAGTGTATTACATCAAGATTTTCAGGATTTTGAACTGATTTTAGTTGACGACGGATCAACTGATCAAAGTGGAGAGATTTGCGATAGATATGTCAAATCATCACAAAAGGCGACTGGTTCCCCGGAGATAAAGGTTATCCATCAAGCTAATGCAGGTCTCTCGGCGGCCAGGAATAGTGGCATAAAAATCGCTAGAGGGGAATATTTGATTTTTCTTGACGGAGATGACTACCTAGAGGCGAGGGCGCTTTCGACAATTAAAAATGGGATCGAGCCAGGATTAGACCTTTTGCGATATCAAGCCGAAGAAGTATTTGATGATGGCAAAATTGTAAAATATGGGGAAGTTGGCTTTGATGCGCTTTCTGGCGTCGAAGCATTTGCGAGATTAATATATTATCATTATACCGAGAATGCTTGGCTATATGCCTATCGTAGGGATTTTTTCCTTAAGAATCATTTTGAATATGCGGATGGGTGTATTGCTGAGGATTTTGGTCTAACTCCATTAATTATTGCTAAAGCCAAAAAGGTAAAAGCAATTCCGGATATTTGCTACAATTATCGTCAGCGCGATGGGAGTATTATGCATGATGAAAAGAAGCTTGCTCGACGCACAATGGATATCGAAAAACAGCTCAAGAGGATTTTACCACAAATTGCCGAAGTCTCGGGGGCGGAGCCGATCTTGCATTACCTAGTCGTATCTTTTTTGACTGAAGCAACTAGACAAAAGCGGACGGATTTTCTAAAAATTTATCAAACGACAAAGCAAGCAGGCATGTTGAAATATATCCATCCAACTAGTCTCAGGGCGATACCGCGATCCGTGTTACTGAAATATTTTCCGAAGTTGTTCTATGTAATATATCGAAGATAAGAGGTGTGATATAATATTATCATGAAAATACCGCGAGTGTGGAATAAGCGCAATTTGGTGCTTTTGAAGGAATTGACTAAGACGGATTTTAAGTTACGATATCAGGGTTCGGTGCTGGGTTATCTCTGGGCTTTACTGCGACCGCTGTTAATGTTTGCGATTTTGTATGTAGTTTTTGCTAAGTTGCTTGGGATGGGTAATGATATCCCACATTATCCAGTTTATCTTTTGACTGGTACGGTGCTTTGGAGCTTCTTTACAGAATGTACTCAGCAAGGGATTCAGGCGATGGTTGGGCGCGGTGATTTGATTCGCAAGATTAGCTTCCCGAAATACATCGTGACTGTTTCTACTACGCTCACTGCCGTAATTAACGTATTGATCAATCTTGCCGTGATTGTGATTTTTGCACTGATTAACGGTGTAGTGCCGAGCTTTTCTTGGCTGTTAGTGTTGCCGTTAATATTTGAACTTTATTTGTTGGCGCTTGGTATTTCTTTTTTGCTGGGGTCAATCAATGTAAAATATCGTGATATTGGTTCGATTTGGGATGTCTTGATCCAGGCACTGTTTTATGCGATTCCGATTATTTATCCGGTATCTATGGTGGTACAGACTAGCGCTTTTGCGGCTAAGTTGATCTTAATCAATCCTATCGCACAGGTAATTCAGGATGTGCGTTGGAGCTTGATTACTCCAGTTACGATTACTACTTCGGATTTCGTTGGCGTGTGGGCAGAGCTGGCTGCGATGGGTGCTGTATTAGCAATATTCGTTGTTGGCGCGTTAGTATTTCGTAAGCGTTCGCGCTTCTTTGCGGAGGAAATTTAAATGTCAGAAAAACGTACGATCGGCAAGCGTATTGAAATATGTGACAATAAAAGCAATTCTGCGATTATTGCGCGTGGACTTTCGAAGAGTTTTCGCTTGCCAACTGAACGGGCCTGGGGGCTAAAACAAACTTTGTTTAATCGTTTGCGCGGTATCAAAGGCTATAGAGATCAAAAAGTTTTGGACGGGATTGATCTTGAGATTAAGAAAGGCGAGTTTGTCGGTATCGTGGGGCGTAACGGCTCTGGCAAGTCGACGCTGCTAAAGCTTCTAGCCGGGATTTATTATCCGAGCGCTGGCGAGATCACGATTAATGGTAGTCTAGTGCCATTTATTGAGCTCGGCGTCGGTTTTAATATGGAACTTTCTGGACGCGAAAATGTTTATCTGAATGGAGCTATCCTAGGCTTTAGTAATAATGAAAACGATGCGATGTATGACGATATTGTTAAATTTGCCGAGCTAGGCGATTTCATGGATCAGAAACTTAAAAATTATTCTTCAGGGATGCAAGTGCGTTTGGCGTTTTCGATCGCAATTCGTGCGAAAGGCGATATTTTAATTCTTGATGAAGTGCTCGCGGTTGGTGACGCGGAGTTTCAGAACAAATGTAATGATTATTTTGAATCGCTACATGGCAATCAGACGATGATTTTAGTGACCCATTCAATGGATAACGTGAAGAAATTCTGTGATCGTGCCATCATGATTGAAAATGGGAAAATTGCTTGTGAAGGCAAGCCGGAAAAAGTCGCGAAAGCCTACGAAAAGCTTTGGAGTTAGGACGCATATTTGCTATACAATGTATGCATTTTGTATATACATCGTATATACAGCGTATAGCGTTTGTATTACGGTTAGTCCTTATTTTTGGGCGCGGCGATTAGAGTGGTAGTGGGCAATTCGCCAGCGTAATTGTACTAGCAGGAGTAATAGTTTTGCTCGTGCGCTAATCCGCCCCCGATTATCGTCCCGCATCCAGTTTTCTAGTTCTTGATAACTTTTTTGCCAGTTGCCCCATTTCAAGGAGGAATTGCGTACAATACTAGTCTCGGTGCCAAAATTATAGATATAGAGTGGCTTGGGGATGAAAATGATTTCGCCATCTTGCGCAGAGAGGTAATCAAATGCAAATTTTGTATCTTCAGCGAAGTCTCGTCCTTCTTCTACGCGAATGTGATGCTTTCGGATCGTTTCGGTGATAAAAATACGACCAGTCATACCATACATGCGCCCATCAAGGATCATGAGATATGTAGTATAGTTTGATAGCAGTTCTCGCGGACGGCGTTTACGGCGAGGTTTCATATAAAGCTGTTCGATCTTATTTTCGCGGAGTTTCCGATATTCGCGTCCCATGATTGCGAGTATTGCATTAGGATTTTTCTGCATCGCTTCAATCATTGCTTCGATGAACTCCGGCATGACCTCGTCGTCTGAATCGATAAAGACCAAATATTTACCGGTAGCGAGATTGATCCCGCGATTTCGTGCCGCGCTAACACCAGCGTTTTTTTGATGCTCAACTTGTAATCGGGTGTCTTCCTTGGCTAGTTTTTTTAGTATGGATAGGGAATTATCACTTGAGCCATCGTCGATCGCAATGATCTCGATATTTTGATAGGTTTGCGAGAAAAGTTCCCGCACTAATTTTTCAATATTATCTTCCGTATTCCAAACCGGAATGACTACTGACACTAGAGGAGATGAATCTAATTGTTTAGCCATTTTGATGATCCAAATAGTTTAAAGTATCGCGCATGATATCATTGATATCAAACTCTGTCTGCCAGTCTAGTTCGGTTTGAGCCTTTGTCGAGTCGGCGTAAAATGCAGCAAGGTCACCGGCGCGTCGCTCGACAACTTTGTAGGGTAATTTTTTTCCGCTAGCTTGCTCGAATGCTGTGATCATATCAAATACGCTAGTACCCTCTCCGCTACCGAGATTATATGCTGTCCAGCCCGGCTGTATGTGTTTCAGTGCGGCGAGGTGTCCACGCGCAAGATCCACAACATGGAGATAGTCCCGTATGCAGCTGCCGTCTGGTGTATTATAATCATCGCCATAAACCAAGAGCTCGGGGAATTCACCGGTGGCCACTTTCATAATAATCGGCATGAGATTATTAGGTTTATCGTTTGGGTCTTCTCCGATCAGTCCCGATGGGTGTGCGCCAGCTGGGTTAAAGTAGCGCAAAATAGCCACCGAAAACCCTAGATCAGAAGCGCAGAGGTCTTTTAGGATTTCTTCGATCATATATTTTGCGCGACCATAGGGACTAGAGATTTTCTCTCCAGTTGGTAGTGTTTCATTAAATGGCGATGGTTGATCACCATACACTGTAGCCGAAGAGGAGAAAATCAACTTTTTAACACTATAATCCTTCATGCAGCGCAGCAGATTGAATGTTCCCCCAAGATTATTTTCGTAATATTTTAGCGGTTTTTTGGTTGATTCGCTGACGGCTTTTAGTCCAGCAAAATGCATTACGGCATCGTATTTTTTACCAGCAAATACGTTCGCGAGTGCTTCAGAATCGCGAAGATCAACTTCGTAGAATTTTGGTTTGACGCCAGTCAATTGTTCAATTTGGTCTAGAACTTCGATTTTGCTATTATAGAGATTATCGAGAATTTCCACATCATAACCAGCTGTAATTAGCTCGACCACTGTATGTGAACCAATATATCCCGTACCGCCAGTTACTAACAAACTTTCTTTCATGCTATGTCTATTATAACAAGTTTGATAAATATACTCTAATCTTCTATTATATCACACTATCTCTATAAAGTCAATAGTAAACTTCCAAAACAGTGTCCTTTATGGTAAAATTAAGCTATGAAGAAAGATTATGGCATTATTTTCCATGTCTCGTTGATTTTTGGGGATGCGTTAGCGATTATATTGTCTTTTTTGACGGCCTATTTCGTGCGTACTCATCTAGATCAACGCCCGTTCTACTTTGAATCAAATCCTTGGCAGTTTTTGATAAGTATGTTATCGCTGTTACCAGTCTACTTGATTATTTTAGCGTGTTTTGGGCTATACAAGAAGTCTATTTTTTTGAATTCGAGTCGTTGGCGAGAGTCTTTGCGGCTCTTTTTGGCTTCGATTACTGGTATGATGGCGATTATCACTTGTGATTTTTTCTTTGATCTTGATCTTTTCCCGGTGCGAGTAATGGCACTATATTCGGCGATGGCTTGTTTTATATTGCTTTGCCTTTTTCGTGGGACGGTGCGGATTGTGCGCACTTTTGCCTTGAAGCATAGTAAAAACGCTACTCTGAGTGCAATTATCGTAGGGAATCACGCTAACACGGAATACTTAGCTGATTATATTTCGGCTTTCCCGGAATCAGGGTTTCGGTTATCGGGCGTAGTCGCATCAGCAAAGTATATCCCAAAGGATTTACGTGGATGTCAGTATTCTTCGCTCAAGGAAGCACTAAAAAGAGTTCAGCCGGATGTAGTGTTTCAGACCGACGACAAGAATTCTGATTATGTTTATCGCCAGACGCTAAATCGTCATTTATTATATTATTATGTACCATCATCAATGGCTTTGTCATCACAAGTGGGTGAACTAGAGCTGATTGGTAGTACTCCGGCGATTTTTGTGCCAGTGACGCCACTAGCTGGTAACGCTAGGTTCATTAAGCGTTTGTCGGATATTATACTTGGTGGCATCGCATTAATCCTAGCAGCGGTACCGATGCTGGCCATTTGGTTAGCTGAGAAACTTTCTGATCCTAAATCCCCAGCTTTTTATTCTGAAGTACGTCTTTCGCGTTACAATCAACGATTCCGGATTTATAAATTTCGTTCGATGAAGATGGAGTATTGCGGGTTGTCGCCGGAAGAAGCTTTCGTGAAAATGGGGCGACCAGGATTGATCAAAAAATATCGTAAAAACGGCGATAAAATTGATAATGACCCACGTATTACTAGGCTGGGGAGATTCCTTCGGGCGACCTCGCTGGACGAACTGCCACAGCTATTCAATGTTCTGAAGGGTGATATTTCACTGGTCGGTCCGCGCGCATTAGTACCAGGAGAATTGCGACACTATGGTGATCGCTCACTGCTTTTATCGGTAAAATCTGGCTTGACTGGGCTTGCACAGGTTTCTGGTCGACGCGATATTTCTTTTGATGAGCGGCGTGCACTGGATATCTATTATATTCAGAACTGGTCGCTCGGTTTAGATTTTCGGATTATTTTGCGTACGATTGGTGCGGTGATTTCGCATAAAGGTGCAAAGTAATAAAATAACGAGACAGTAAAGGCGTGGATTAGTTAGCGGTCTAGTAAGCGTTGACTATTTTTCGAGGAATTGTCGATAGACCTGCTGCATTTTGGCACGCGCTTTTTCTAGGGAAAAACGTTCTACGGATTTTGTTGCCGCTTGACCGATTTTACGCCGCTTGGTCGGATTTTTATATAAATCTATGATCGCGTTCTGGAATTCTGTACCGTTTCGGAAAAGATAGCCAGTTTTCTCGTTGGATATAATTTCACGGTGACCTCGATTGTTACGTATGACGGCTGGAAGCCCGCAAGCCATTCCCTCAATCACGCTGAGCCCTAGTCCTTCGCGACGGCTTGCAGAGATTACAATATCTGACATTTGATATAATATATCCAAATCTTTGCGGTAGCCTAGGAATTCTATCGTTTGCTCTAACTCTCGCTTAGCAACCAACTGTTCAAGCTTGCCATGCCAAGCACCCTCGCCGATTAGAAGGATTTTTAAGTGAGGAATTACTTTGGCTAGTTTGCGTGCGTTTTCGATTATAAATTTCTGATCTTTATTTTTATTGAGCTCTGCAACGTAAATGAGAATAAAATCATCATCTTGATATCCCATTTTTCTACGTAATTGTGACTTTTTGATTTGTTCGATAGAATGGAATTTAGCTAGATCTACACCGACACCATCAAGCCGTTCGATCGCACCCGTATGGAAACTTTTTTTGGCTAAAGTTTCATCTTCGTGATTGATTGTGAGTAGCATATCCGTGTCTCGAGCCAACCACTTTTCAATTGGATAAAAAAGCAACCAGTTTAGCAGCGGTGCTCCCCGATAGAAGTGGAATCCGTGGGCGGTATAGAGTAATGGCGGCTTCTTTGGCAGTGATTTTACTGCTAAGCGTGTAACGACGCTACCGGACGGTGTATGAGTATGAATTAAGTCATATTGTTCAGTCTCCAATAGGGGACGTAATGCGCGATAGGCCTTTAGGTGTTTGTCGAGTCGGAGGGGCGAACGCGCAAAATTGATTATGATGTGCCGATCAACTCCTTCTATAGATTCATCATCGGCTGACGCATAGTGTACGATATAACCCTGCTTTCTCAAGTCTTGGATGAACGGCCGGTTAAACTTGGCAAAATTTGCCGTGTGAGACGTGAACAAGACTTTTTTCATGGTATAATTATAACATGAAAGTCCTTCGTCGGTTGTGCTTCGCTTTGGTCTATGCTTTGCCGGCGGTGCTATTTTTTTCTTACTATCCGATTATCTCGTTAGGGAACAACGAGACGATGAATTTTGAGTTTTCTTTACCGTTGATTTGGCTTGTGCTCTTTGATTTGGTAGCATTTTTATCATTCATCGCTTTAGGACTAGAGCAGAAGTCTCAGCATAAGACTGAAAGCTATTCATGGCGATATTTTTGGACAAAAAACTTTGGAAGTCTCACTGATCGGAAATTTTTCTTGTTCGCGCTTTTCCCATTTTATGCTACGTTATCAATCTTTTGGTCAGTAAATCCGCTCCGAGCCTTCTTGACGGCCGGGATCATTTGGCTGATATTCTTTGCGGTATTCGCGTTGATCTATTTAATCCCATTATTAAAACCAGCAAAGCAATTCCCATATCATCTAGTTGCAGTATTTTTTATTTCTACGGCGCTGGTTTGTGTTTTTTGTTGGATACAGTGTCTACTTGATGTTTTTGGCGTTTCGAGAAACACCACCCTACTTTGCCTAGGCTGTACTTCTTGGACCTTTGGTTTCCCACATCCTTCTGGCTTCGCGATTGAGCCGCAATATATGGGCAATCTCCTTCTTGCGCCGACGCTGTACGCGCTTTATCAGCTTGTGTTTCGGGAGTTTTCACGGCAACAGCGTCAATGGCTGATAGCTTTTGCTAGTTTTTTCTCGGCGACACTTTTTTTGACAATGTCACGCGGCGCGATTTACGCTTATGGTATTGCTTTGGTTATTTTAATTATATTTGCCATACTACGTCATCTAGGTAAAGAACGATTTTCGCTGATCATTATACCAGTAGTGAGTTTTTTATGTACTTTAGCGATGCAGGGGATTTTTGCGACGATTAGTCCGACGACTGATAATTTTTGTACCGGGACGACAAAGGTAATCCATCAACTCTCTCTCGGTATAATTGATTTAAGACCGCAAGCGGCTTCAGAGTCGGATAATTCGAGCCTTCCGGAAGGCGATACTGGATCGGTGGAAAACTCTGTGGATAACTCTTCGGATAATCGTCCGAATTCCAATGATTCTGATAGTGCTCAAAATGTTCCAGAATCTAAATTCGATGGTTATATCCCGGCATCAACGAATATCCGTCTTGGTCTGAGTGGGGTCGCCCTACAGACCTGGCTCAAAAATCCAATGTTTGGGGTTGGACTTGGTGGTGCTGGTGTTGCGATATCACGTGCTTTCCCGGAGAATGAGCTTGCTGCTCCGAATGCGATTATCCAAAACGAGCCAATTAGTCTCTTACTTGAGCTGGGCGTAGTAGGTATCGGATTGGTTTTGTTGGCATTTTGGCTAGCTTTTGGGTCGAAGAGCGAATTTTGGTCGTTACTGGATTTGCCGCTGTTCGTTGCGCTCATCATTGCTTACTTAATCACGTTACAATTTTTCTCTGGTCCCGCCAATGCGTAGCAAATTTATTTAATGCCGCCGTTAATTTATTGTTTTCTGTACTCAAGGTCTCTGAAATCCTCAAAGAGTACTTCTCGGTAAAGTTAAGTGATAATCTAGGCTACTTTTTGTCAAATTAGGTGTGGGGGCATTCTTTGCATTGACGTACATCGGTAAGTATGATATAATAGATAGAGAAGGACTATTTTATAGTATCAATATAGTCTTTGGTATGGTTTTACTGGAAAGGGGGTGAGATTATGGTAAAACTAAAGAGATTCTTCTATATTTTGGGCTTCATATTGGTGGTCAATATATCACCGACTGCGAAGACCTTAGATTCATTTTTTGAACCTGTTGTTTGTCAGGCGATGACCTATGATGATTTCAAGGCGAAAGTTTCTAAAATCACCAGCGGCGCCAAGAATTTTTGGGCAGATTCGGCGGCGGATCGAGCTAAGTTAGCTAAAAAAGCCAAAAAGAAATGGTCCATTTTGCAGAAAAAAATCGCCAAGCAGTACAAAAAGGCAAAGAAGCAGGGCGCAAAGGGGCTCAGGAAATTTAAAAAATGGCGCAGGCAACAGGAAAGGGAATTTTGGCAATGGTATCATGATCAGGTTTCTTAACCTATGTTTTGACCTTACGCTAAGCACATTATTATGTTAGCCCCGCAGGATTTCTGCGGGGCTATTGCATATAGTTAACGAATAGATGAGTTTGGTATAAAAACTGCTTGCAAAAGCCAAAGATCTGATGTATAATTACTATGTATCGCGGGATAGAGCAGCCTGGTAGCTCGTTTGGCTCATAACCAAAAGGTCGTTGGTTCAAATCCA
>OFGG01001236.1_pt1 | contig 17503 bp, 15 predicted proteins | sample 1521701 | NCBI WGS metagenome assembly OFGG01 (sample SAMEA3504081, study PRJEB24116) | mouse gut metagenome | biome: mouse gut; feature: mouse-associated habitat; material: faeces | place: Denmark | collected 2011
GGGTGGGGAAACTGGCAGGCGGCGATGGCATCCATTACGGGCCTTCTGGCGAAGGAAAATATCGTCGGCACAATGGGGATACTCTATCCCGGCGGCTGGCCTGAAATTGGCGCAGGTTTCAGCATGGCGGCGGGATATTCCTTCCTTGTGTTCAATCTGCTGTGCGCGCCCTGCTTTGCGGCAATCGGCGCAATCAGGAGGGAAATGAATAGTGCGAAATGGACGTGGTTTGCGATCGGTTACCAGTGCGGGTTAGCTTATGCGGTGGCGCTGGTGGTTTACCAGACAGGTTCGGCATTTGCGGGAGATCTGAATGCCGCCGGCCTGTGCGCTGCCATTGTCATTTCTGCCGGTATGATTTTTATGCTGTTAAGACCGGATAAAAAGGCGGAAAAACTGACCGCGGACAGGAAACTGAAAATGGTGCAGTTCTTCTGATCGTGGCTGGGGCCGTTATCGTCAGTATGGTGCGAAATAAGAGAAAAGGAAAAACATCCTGTGGCTGCGGGTGCGCGGGCGCTCCTGCATGCAGCTGTCATACTGAAAAATAGCGTTTTGTAAAATATACTTGACAAAAAGCTATTCCGGAGTTATATTAAAGAAAACAATATACATCCGGGCTCCGGAACGGAAGGCAGAAAAGGAGGAAGACGGTATGGATGCATACAGGCTGGGTATAATTGCGGGGATTCTGTTTGTCGTGGCGGCTGCCGCAGTCTGCATACGGAAGCAGACGTGCAACGGTCCGTGCAGGTATGATGAAAGACAGGAGAGGGTGCGCGGAAGAGGCTATAAATACGGGTTTTTGACGATGATAATTTACAACGCGCTTATGGGAGGAATGTACCTTGATTCGATGCCGGACTGGTGTGATCTTTTCGCGGTCAATATAATCGGTATTGCAGTATCCGCCCTGATTTTTGCAGTTTACTGCATCTGGAACGATGCGTATATGTCTTTCAATGAAAGTCCCCGGATGGTATATCTGTTTATTCTGGGAATCGCAGCGTTCAATCTGTTTCCCGGGATTATGAACCTGATGCACGGTACGATTGTGGAAGAAGGGAAGCTCACTTTTCGCTGTTCAAATATAATTATGGGATTTGTCTTTCTGATCAGCGCGGCTGTGTTCTGGCTGAAAAATCACATCCGGGCGAAAGGAGAAGAGTGAAGAGGGCAGGAATGGGACATGAAAAATCTGAAACTGAAATCAGCGCGGGCCGCAAAGGATATGTCCCAGCAGGCGCTGGCGGAACTCGTCGGTGTATCCAGGCAGACGATCAGTGCCATCGAAAAAGGAGATTACAATCCGACCATCCGTCTGTGTATTGCAATCTGCAAAGTACTGGATAAAACGCTTGATGAATTATTCTGGGAATAGTAAATATGTTAAGCTTAAATTATATAATTATCGGATACCTGCCGGAAGAGGAGAGGAAGTATCTGCTGAATAATCTTGAAAGGGAACAGGAGAAAGGAAAGGTCCGTGTGGCGCTGCCGGGGGATGAGAGATCTCCCGGCAGAGTGTGCGTGCAGGAGGTGTTTCCGGCAGCGCCGTCTTCTGCCGCGGAGAACAGCGGGGACGGAGGCTGTCTGTGGACATGGGAGACGCTGGCGCATTTTCCGCCGGAAGAAAGCCTGATTGTGTCGGGAAACGCACGGGAGCTGGCTGCCGCGCAGGCGTGCGGAATGGCGGCGGTCTGTTACTGCGGGAACGAAAGCCCGCAGATGCAGGCGCAGGCAGACATGTATGCGGAGGGGCTGGAGGAAGCCGGGCTCCGGTTTCTACGGCATGTGCACGAACGGCGCCATGGTATTCCGTGGACGATACTTGCGACAGAGCGATGCATTGTCAGGGAATTTTCCATGGAGTATCTGGATGCGCTTTTTGAGCTGTATGCGGGGGAGGGGATGACGGACTATCTGGAACCGCTCTATGAATACGAGGAGGAGAGGGCGTATCAGAAAGCTTATATTAAACATATGTACGGTTTTTACGGTTACGGGATGTGGATTGTGTGTGATAAGGAGACCGGGAGGCTGATCGGCCGGGCGGGCATTGAACACAGAGAGGAACTCGGCGGGGAAGCGGAGCTGGGGTATGCCATCGGCGTCCCTTATCAGAGGCAGGGGGATGCCGCGGGGGGGTGGGGCGCCATCCTTGATTATGCAAAAGAAGAGCTGGGCATGACGCGGCTGAACTGTCTTGTGGAAGAAGGAAATGCAGCGTCGGGGAGGCTTGCCGTGAAACTCGGATTCAGGGCGGAGGGCGGCATGGAGCTGGGAGGGAAGAAAATGGAGAGGTATGTGATTGACTTATGACGGCGGTGAATGCCGTTTCCATTTTGTGGAATACTGAGTGTACAGGGATACCGAATCATATACTTCACAGGACAACGCCCTGACGAAGTATTCCGGCCCGGGTCCCCTCGCGCAGCTCCTGATTTAGTCATTGCAATTTAGCAGGAAATAAAATATAATATTGGAATACTAAAAATAGCATGGATAAAGTGGGTGATATACATGGCAGACATTTCCTCAGAAGAAAAAGTATTGTCAGGCATGGAGAACATATTAAGAGAAGAAGAGAATGTGATAAAGCCGACAAAAGAATTTGAGCGCCCGGAGAAGCTGTACGAGGAGCTGATTAACAGTGTGCACAAATACCATCCGTCCACGGACATCTCGATGATAGAAAAGGCGTATCACATAGCCCGGGACGCCCATGAGGGCCAGGTGCGCAAATCCGGCGAGCCGTACATTATTCACCCACTGTGTGTCGGCATTATCCTGGCGGAGCTGGAGCTGGACAAAGAGACGATTGTGGCCGGTCTTCTGCATGACGTCGTGGAGGACACGGTTATGACGGATGAGGAGATTGCCGCGGAGTTCGGAAAAGAAGTCGCGCTGCTGGTCGATGGCGTCACGAAACTGGAGCAGCTCTCCTACGACGCGGATAAAGTCGAAGTGCAGGCGGAGAACCTGCGCAAAATGTTTCTGGCCATGGCAAAGGACATCCGTGTGATTCTGATCAAGCTGGCGGACCGGCTGCACAACATGCGCACGCTGCGTCACATGAAGCCGGAGAAGCAGAAAGAAAAAGCAAGGGAGACAATGGATATTTACGCGCCGATTGCGCAGCGTCTCGGAATCTCCAGGATTAAGATCGAACTTGATGATTTGTCACTCAAATATCTGGAACCGGACGCATACTATGATCTTGTGAGGCAGATCAACCAGCGCAAGAGCGTGCGGGAAGATTATATCCAGGGCCTTGTGGAGGAGGTGCGGGCCCATATACAGGAGGCAGGGATTACGGCGCAGATAGAGGGCCGCGCAAAGCACTTTTTCAGTATTTATAAGAAAATGGTGAATCAGGAGAAGACGCTGGACCAGATCTATGATCTGTTTGCCATCCGTATTATCGTGGATTCCGTCAAGGACTGCTATGCGGCCCTGGGCGTGATACATGAGATGTATAAGCCGATTCCGGGACGGTTTAAGGATTATATCGCGATGCCCAAACCCAATATGTACCAGTCGCTTCACACGACGCTGATCGGGCCGACCGGACAGCCGTTTGAGATTCAGATCCGCACTTATGAGATGCACCGGACCGCAGAGTACGGTATCGCGGCCCACTGGAAGTATAAAGAAGCCGGCAACAGCGGCAGTATTGCGGTCCCCATGACCGTGACGGAGGAAGAGAAGCTGAGCTGGCTGCGTCAGATCCTGGAATGGCAGCAGGACATGTCCGACAACAGGGAGTTTATGAATCTGCTGAAAGGAGATCTGGACCTGTTTTCGGATATGGTATTCTGTTTTACGCCGACCGGGGACGTAAAGAATCTTCCGAACGGATCGACGCCGATTGATTTTGCCTACGCCATCCATTCCGCAGTCGGCAATAAGATGATCGGTGCGAAGGTAAACGGCAAACTCGTCCCGATCGACTATGTGATACAGAACGGAGACCGCATTGAGGTTATCACATCCCAGAATTCCAGGGGACCCAGCCGCGACTGGCTGTCGATTGTGAAAAGTACCCAGGCAAAGAATAAGATTAACCAGTGGTTCCGCAGTGAATTAAAGGAAGAGAATATCATACGCGGAAAAGAGCTCCTGCTGGCGTGCTGCAAAAACAAGGGGATCCATTTTCCGGACATCAATAAGCCGGAATATCAGAATAAAATTCTGCGCAAATATGGTTTTCATGACTGGAATGCGTGTCTGGCCACGGTCGGGCATGGCGGCCTGAAGGAAGGCCAGATTATCAATAAAATGCACGAGGAGTACAAAAAAGACCATCTCGCGCGGATTACGGACGAGGAAGTCCTGGAAGCGATCTCCACCGGGAAGGAGGCGCCGCCGGAAAAACACTCAAAGAGCGGGATTATCGTCAAGGGCCTCTGCGATGTGGCCGTTCATTTTTCCAAATGCTGCAGTCCGGTTCCGGGGGACGAGATTGTCGGCTTTGTGACGAGAGGGCGCGGGGTGTCGATTCACCGGACAGACTGCGTCAATGTCATCAACCTCTCCGAAGTGGAGCGGGAGCGTCTGATTGACGCGGAGTGGCAGCATGACGAGGCGTCGGTGAAAGGCGGACTGTATCTGGCGGAGATCAAGATTTTTGGGAACAACCGCACGGGACTGCTTGTGGATATCAGCAAAGTCTTTACAGAGCGGGAGATTGATATCAATGCGATCAACTCCAGAACGAGCAAACAGGGAATAGCGACAATCGACGTATCTTTCGGCACGAAGGGCAGAGAGGAGCTCACCAGTGTTGTCGCAAAGCTGCGTCAGGTCGAGAGTGTGATTGATATAGAGCGGACTACGGGCTGACGCAGGCCCGCGGTTCGCCTGTTCACGTTATATCCGGAAGAAAGGGATGAGGTACAGATATGGCACCATTGAAGGTTGAACAGTATGTGGTGGGACCGGTACAGACAAACTGCTATTTCGCGGTCAACGACAGCACGAAAGAGATGCTGATCATCGATCCCGGAGCGGGAGCTGGGAAGCTGGCGGACGCCATCAGGAAAGAAAAATTAAATCCTGTTGCAATATTGCTGACACACGGGCATTTTGACCATGCATCGGCAGCAGGACAGCTCGCGGAACAGTTCGGGCTGACCGTTTATGCGGGGGAAGCGGAGAAAGAAACGCTGGAGAATCCGGCGCTGAATCTGAGCGGATGGGATGGGCGGGAACAGAGCTACCATGCCGGTCAGTTTCTGAAAGACGAACAGGAGATCGATCTGGCAGGGTTTCATATCCGCGTTCTTTTTACGCCGGGGCATACGCCAGGAGGGTGCTGCTACTATTTGTCTTATCAGAACGCACTGTTTTCCGGCGACACGCTCTTTCACATGTCAGTGGGGCGGACAGATTTTCCAAAAGGGAGTATGTCCGGTCTGGTGAGGGGGATCAGGGAGAAGCTGATGATTCTTCCGGATGAGACGACCGTGTATCCGGGACACAATGATATCACCACAATCGGGACGGAGCGGATGTATAATCCGTATCTGTAGCGGGGGAAGTATGATACAGGTAACATTAAACAGGCCGGATTTTGAGTACGACATTCATTCCCTGGTGAAAGCGTTTTATCCGGGGCAGGAGGTACAGGTGTCCGCCGGGGAGAAAGTCTGTGAGGAAAGCCCGGATCTGAAGATCAGGATTGATTATCTGGAAGCGTCGGTCAGGATCTCCTGGGAGGAAATGCCTTCGGGTCAGATTAAATCCCCGTCATTTCAGACGGAAGGCTGTGATTCCAGGAGGGCAGACGAAGATTCTGATGCGGAAGCGGGGGCGTCTGCACATTCTGAAAAGGACGGGCGCACGGGAAGTGCGGAGTATGCGGTAGATTTTCGGGACAGGACAGAGGCAAAGAATCAGCTGAAGCGGGGGCTGTACCGCGTTTTGTCGGAGCTGACAGGGGAAGAGCTCCCCTGGGGGACGCTGACGGGGATTCGTCCGGCAAAAATTGCGATGAAGCTGCTGGAGCAGGGATGCGGCCGCGCGGCGGTGAGGCAGTATATGCAGGATACCTATGGTACTTCGGGAAAAAAGGCGGAGCTTGCATGTGATATCGCGGAGCGGGAAAAAGAACTTTTGTCAAATATAGATTATAAAAACGGCTACAGCCTTTATATCGGCATACCTTTCTGTCCGACGACCTGTCTGTATTGTTCGTTTCCTTCCTATCCGCTGTCCATGTGGGAGGGGAAGGTGGACGCTTATCTGGATGCGCTGGAGCGGGAAATGGACGCCGCCGCGCCAGCGTTTGCCCACCGGTGTCCGGATACGGTCTATATTGGCGGCGGCACCCCGACAACCCTGAATCCGTCCCAGCTGGACAGGGTGATCGGAAAAATAAAGGAAAGATTTGATTTATCGTGTTGTAGGGAGTTTACCGTGGAGGCAGGGCGGCCGGACAGTATCACAGAGGAGAAACTTGCGGTGCTGCGGGAACACGGGATTTCGCGCATTTCGATTAACCCGCAGACAATGAAGCAGGAGACCTTAAAGCTGATCGGGCGCCATCACACGGTGGAGCAGACCGTGGAGAGCTACCGCCTGGCGAGAAGGCTTGGATTCGATAATATAAATATGGATTTAATTCTCGGATTGCCGGAGGAGACGATTGGCGATGTGCGCAATACAATGGAACAGCTGAAGAAACTCGGACCGGATAGTCTTACCGTTCACTCGCTGGCGTTGAAGCGCGCGTCAAAACTTAAAATGTTTCAGGAAGATTATAAAAACTACAGGCTGATTAACACGCAGGAGCATATGGAACTGGCAGCGGGCTGTGCGGAGGAGATGGGATTGTTTCCGTATTACCTGTACCGCCAGAAAAGCATGGCGGGAAATCTTGAAAATGTGGGCTATGCAAAGCCGGGGAAGGCCGGAATGTACAATGTTCTGATGATGGAGGAGAAGCAGACGATTCTGGCGCTCGGTGCGGGGGCCGTCACAAAGTTTGTATTTCCGCCGGATGAGGAGGCGCCGGAGCGGAGCGGCCTTATGGAGCGACGGATTTTCAGGGTGGAGAATGTAAAAGATATCAGAAATTACTTAAGCCGCGTCGATGAAATGATCCGGCGCAGGAAGGATAAAATGGAGGAGATATCATGGCACTGAGCAAAAAGCCGGTCAACGGCATGAAGGATATTCTGCCTGAGGAGATGAAGATCCGCGACTATGTACAGCAGGTGATCCGGGAGACCTACCGCAGTTTCGGATTTACTCCCGTGGAGACACCGTGCATGGAGCAGATAGCAAACCTGGGCGGCAGACAGGGCGGAGAGAATGAAAAACTGATTTTTAAAGTGATGAAGCGGGGAGAGAAGTTAAAGGTTGCGGAGGCACAGGCGGAGGAGGAACTGGTGGATTACGGTATGCGCTACGATCTCACAGTGCCGCTGGTCCGCTTTTATGCCAACAATGCGAATCAGCTTCCGGCTCCTTTTAAGGCGCTTCAGATGGGCAGTGTGTGGCGTGCGGAGCGGCCGCAGAAGGGGCGCTATCGCCAGTTTATGCAGTGTGATATTGATATTATCGGGGAGCCTTCCAGCCTCGCGGAGATCGAGCTGATTCTTGCGACGACGACGACGATCGGCAGACTCGGTTTCAGGGGATTTGAAATCCGTATTAATGAGCGGCGTATTCTAAGGGCGATGGCCGCATACAGCGGATTTGAGGAGGAGGCGTACGACGCGGTATTTATTATCCTGGATAAAATGGATAAAATCGGGCTTTCCGGCGTGGCGGAGGAGCTCATAAAGGAAGGATATGCCGGTGAGGCCGTGGAGCGCTACCTTGCTCTTTTCCGTGGAGTGCAGTCTTCGGAAGACGGTCTTATGTATCTGGCAAAGACGCTCGGGGAATATCTGGAGCCGGATGTGAAGGAAAGTTTAAAAGAGATTATACAAAGCGTGGAAGCGGCGAAAACAGCGGATTTCAGACTAGTGTTTGATCCGACACTTGTGCGTGGGATGAGCTATTACACGGGGACTATTTTTGAAATTGCGATGCCGGAGCTCGGGGTGGCCTGCGGCGGAGGCGGGCGGTATGACAAAATGGTCGGGAGATTTACCGGAAAAGACGTGCCGGCCTGTGGATTTTCAATCGGTTTTGAGCGGATTATCCTGCTTCTTCTGGAAAATGGATTCCAGATTCCGGCACAGCCGCCGAAGCTTGCATATCTGGTTGAAAAGGGCTGTTCGCCGGAACGCCTCACGGAAATCATCACGAAAGCGCAGAGAGAGCGCGCAGCCGGAAAGCAGGTACTTGTGGTGCGGATGAATAAAAATAAAAAATTCCAGAAAGAAAAACTGACAGCGGAAGGGTACGGGGAGATTCAGGAATTTTTTGCGTGAGGGTCGCGGCGGCATGTGCGGCATATATTATTATGAAATCCGGCCGCGGCGCACAGGTACGGATTTCTGGAACAGGAAATATTGTAAAAGTTTACAAAAGGGAGTTTGGGAAAATGATTCAGTCGAGAACGCATAATTGCAATGAATTACGTATTTCAGATGCCGGATCGCGCGTAAAGCTCGCCGGATGGTATGAGAATATCCGCAGGGTCAGTAAGAACCTGGGATTTCTTATTTTGAGAGATTTCTATGGGACGACACAGATTGTCATAGAGACGGAAGAAATGATGCACCGGCTTGACGGAGTGAACAAGGAATCGGTGCTCTCGGTGGAGGGAACCGTGCGGGAGCGGTCGAGTAAAAATACAGAGCTTCCCACGGGGGAGATCGAGGTGGTTCCGGACGGAATCGCGGTTCTCGGGAAATGTATTTACAATGCCCTTCCGTTTGAGATCGGTCAGTCGCGGGAGGCGGATGAAAATATGCGTCTGAAATACCGCTATCTTGACCTGCGCAATCCTTCTGTCCGGGACAATATTATGCTGCGGAGCCGGGTGGTCTCGGAACTGCGCAGCAGAATGAATGCGCTTGATTTTCTGGAAATCACAACGCCGATCCTCACCTGCTCTTCTCCGGAGGGAGCGCGGGATTATCTTGTGCCGTCGCGCAATCATGCGGGCCGGTTTTACGCGCTGCCCCAGGCGCCGCAGCAGTTCAAGCAGATTCTGATGGCTTCCGGCTTTGACCGCTATTATCAGATCGCGCCGTGCTTCCGCGACGAGGACGCCCGTGCGGACCGCTCTCCGGGAGAGCTCTATCAGCTGGATATGGAGATGGCATTTGCGACCCAGGAAGATGTATTTGCTGTGATTGAGGAAGTGCTGCCACCGGTATTTGAAAAATACGGGGTGTACCGCTCTGCTTCCGCTTCGCCTTTTGTGCGCATTCCTTATCTGGAGGCGCTGGAAACATACGGGACAGACAAGCCGGACCTGCGCATTGACCTGACGCTGCAGAATGCGACGGATGTGATGGCGGACTGCGGTTTCAGGCCGTTTGAGGGGCAGGACGTCCGGGCTGTCGTGGTGGATGGTTTTTCTGCATCCCGGAAGGTGATTGATAAAATCTGCGCGGAAGTGGAAGTACAGACGGCCAATAAGGCATACTGGTTTAAGGTGGACGAAAACGGCGAGCCTACCAAGATCCCCTATGACCATGCCGGTTTGCGGGGGGCGTTGCGAAATTTCTGACGGAGCGCACGGAAGCAGTCGTAAGTGCGCTCGGACTAAAACCCGGAGACTTTGTCGGGCTTACCGCCGGATCAAAATCCGCGTCCTTAAAGTCCGCGGGTGTTCTGCGCAGACTGCTCGGGGAAGCGAGCGAAAAACACATGAAAAAGGATTTCTATGCGTTCTGCTGGATCGTGGATTTCCCGATGTATGAGATCGGGGAAGAGTCCGGAAAACCGGAATTCTGCCATAATCCATTTTCGATGCCGCAGGGCGGGATGGAGGCGCTGTGCAGCCAGGAACCGCTCTCCATCCTGGCGTATCAGTATGATCTGGTGTGCAACGGAGTGGAATTATCATCCGGCGCGGTGCGCAATCATGATCCGGAAATCATGATCAGGGCGTTTGAGCTGGTGGGGCTGGGAGAGGAGGACGTGAAAGCAAAGTTCCCGGCAATGTACAACGCATTCTGCTATGGCGCTCCGCCGCACGCGGGGATTGCGCCGGGCGTTGACCGCATGGTAATGCTTTTGTGCGGGGAGGAGAGTATCCGCGAGGTTATTCCGTTCCCGATGAATAAAAATGCAATGGATGTCATGATGGGAGCGCCGGCCGAAGTGGAGCAGCATCAGCTTGACGACGTGCACATTGCAGTCCGTCTTCCGGAGGAGACTCAGGTGTGACCGGAGGCCGGCGGGAGAATGCAGAAAATGTTTTCCGGAATATTTTTCCGGATTTCCGGTAAAAATAACAGGGAAGAATCACGGAAGTGAGGGAATGGGAATGAAAAAAATTTTGGCGACAGTGATGAGCATCGCGCTGATTCTCGTTCTTTTTTCCGGCTGTGGCAGAGACGGGGCTGGAAACGGGAGCGGCGGGACTATTTCGGGAAGCTGTGAAGAGATTCTGAACGCAGTTTATGAAAAAGCGGATTTTGATCAGGGGTTCCGCGATTCCATGGACTCGTATGTGACGAATGCGATTGACGAAACCACGCAGGATTATATTCTTGGCACGGATGCAGTGAAATACACGGATTCCGCCTGTTCCATGCCGCTGGTGACGGCGACGGCATACCAGTGTGTGATTCTCCGTCTTGCAGAGGGGGAAGACGCGGAAGCGGCAAAGAAGGCTCTGCGGGATAACGCTGATCCGCGAAAATGGGTGTGCGTGGAACCGGAGAGTATTATCGTCGAAAATGCCGGCGACGTCATATTGTATATCATGGCGGATAAGGAAATCGCGGAGGCGGTGAAGACGGCGTTCCTGGGACTGAAAAGTGCGTAGAGCGTGAAGGGCCAGGGAGCATCCGTCCGGGGGCAGGTACCTGTGAGCGGCGGAAAGTGCGAAATGCATAAAGAGCCTGAGGAAACCGGGACGGGGCAGGTACCTGTGAGCGGCGGAAAATTGAGCAGGGCAAAAGGAGTCTGGGAGTCCGGTTTCGGGGCAGGTACCTGTATCCTGCAGTAAATTGAGCAGGGCAAAAGGAGCCGGGGAATCCGTACAGGGACGGTTGCCTGTGTCCTGCAGAAAAGTGAGTAAGGCATGGGGAACCTGGGAGCAGGCCGTACACGTAGCACATGTGGCGCGTGAATGCGCACTGCATAAAACAGAAGATTCTGCACACCCTATTTTCAGCATACCGGAGTGACTGGCTTTCGGGAATGCATAAAAAACAGGGGGTGGCCGGAAATGAACGAGAAAAAGGAACGTCTGAACAAAAAATATAACGATTATGTAAAACAGGTGACGCCTACGCACAATCTGTGGCTGAATATGGCAAAAGCGTTTGTGACGGGCGGGATTATCTGCTGTATCGGTCAGTTTATTCTCAACACATGTCAGAGCTATGGGATGGACAGAGACACAGCCGGGAGCTGGTGCAGTCTGCTGCTGGTTCTGCTTTCCGTTATTCTGACAGGTCTGAATCTCTATCCTTCCATTGCAAACTGGGGTGGCGCAGGAGCTCTGGTGCCGATCACGGGATTCGCCAACGGGGTTGCCGCGCCTGCCATTGAGTTTCAGAAAGAGGGGCAGGTATTTGGAATCGGCTGTAAAGTTTTCACAATTGCCGGACCGGTGATCCTGTATGGAATCTTTTCCAGCTGGGTTGTGGGACTGGCATACTGGGTGCTGAAAATTCTGGGAGTGGTGTAGACCGCTCCTTTTTCGTGCCGGAACAACTGTGATATCTGATTGACCTGATATGAATAGAAGGTTATACTGGACAGGGAATCCCCGTATTTGCCTGTCAGAACAGTCTGAGACGGTGGAAATTGATCGCAGAGGAGAACAGGAAATGAAGATATCGACAAAGGGAAGATATGCGCTGCGCCTGATGCTGGATCTGGCAGTAAACCACACCGGAGAGCCGGTCAGCCTGAAAGATATTGCGAAACGGCAGGAGATTTCGGACAAATACCTCGAGCAGATTATATCCGTGCTCAACAGGGCGGGCTATGTGAGAAGCATCAGGGGGGCACAGGGAGGTTATCTTCTCGCGCGCAGACCGGAGGAATACACGGTGGGAATGATTCTGCGCCTGACGGAGGGCAGCCTTGCACCGGTGGCGTGTGCCGAGGAGGATACATCCTGCGGAAGGATACAGCACTGTACTGTCAGTATGGTGTGGAAAAAGCTGAATGATGCTGTCAATGGCGTGGTGGACGGCATTACGCTGGCAGAACTTGTGGACTGTGAGAAACAGAAATCGGGAGACTATATCATATAAAAGAAACTATATTATCATAGAAGAAACGGGAGCAAAACTACACTGAGATAAAAAATTTGCAAAAATTTGCACAAAGGGGTATCGGATTACAATATTTTATGATACAATTTTACCATAACAATTAATGAACCAGGGGGAACAGACATGGCAAAAGAAATGATTGCAATGCTTCTTGCCGGCGGACAGGGTTCGCGTTTATACGCACTGACCCAGAAGCTGGCAAAACCTGCAGTTCCTTTCGGCGGGAAATACCGTATCATTGATTTTCCGCTGTCGAACTGCGTGAATTCGGGAATCGATACAGTAGGTATTCTGACACAGTATCAGCCGCTGGTGCTCAATGAGTACATTGGAAACGGACAGCCGTGGGATTTGGACCGCCTTCACGGGGGCGTACATGTTCTGCCGCCATATCAGCAGGCGAGCGGCTCCGACTGGTATAAGGGCACGGCAAATGCGATTTACCAGAATATTTCCTTTATCGAGCGCTACAATCCGAAGTATGTCATCATACTTTCCGGCGATCAGATCTGCAAGCAGGATTACAGCGATTTCCTCCGCTTCCACAAAGAAAAAGGCGCGGAATTCAGCGTCGCCGTGATGGAGGTACCGTGGGAGGAAGCTCCGCGTTTTGGTTTGATGGTGACGGATGACAATGACAAGATTACTGAGTTCCAGGAGAAGCCGAAGGAGCCGAAGTCCAATCTTGCCTCGATGGGTATCTATATTTTCAACTGGGATATCTTAAGGAAGTACTTAATCGAGGATGAGGCGGATCCGGATTCCGAGAATGACTTTGGTAATAATATTATTCCGAATCTTCTGCGCGATTCGCGCGATATGTATGCGTACCGTTTTGACGGCTACTGGAAAGATGTCGGAACGATTTCATCCCTGTGGGAGGCAAATATGGAAGTGCTCGATCCGGAGCACAGCGGAATCAATCTCTTTGAGGAAGGATGGAAGATTTACAGCAGGAACAGCGGTATGACCGGACACAGAATCGGCGCTGAGGCTGTTGTGGAGAATTCCATGATCACGGATGGCTGCCGTGTTTCCGGGGATGTGAAGCACTCTATTCTGTTTGCAGGCGTGAAGGTTGAGCCTGGCGTTGTAATTGAGGATGCTGTGATAATGGGCGGCACCGTGATCAAGGCTGGCGCTGTCGTGAAGCACTGTATCGTGGCCGAAAACGTGGTGATCGGACAGAACGCGGTCGTCGGCGCGATGCCGACAGAGTCGGAGAACGGTGTGGCTACAGTCGGTTCCGGCGTACATATCGGCGACAACGCCAAAATCGGACCAAACGCGATGGTCAACAATAATGTAAAGGACGGTGAAGAGGTATGGTAAACTCCAACGCAGATGCATTGGGCATCATTTTTCCAAACAGCTATGACGGGCTGGTTCCGGAGCTGGTGAGTGAGCGCTCAATGGCTTCGATTCCGTTTGCGAGCCGTTATCGCCTGGTAGATTTTATCTTATCCAGCATGGTAAACTGCGGGATTGACAATGTTTCCCTGATCGTCCGCAAGAATTATCACTCTCTGATGGATCACCTTGGTTCCGGCCGCGAGTGGGATCTGACCCGCAAAAACGGCGGTCTGAATATTGTTCCTCCGTTTGCAGAGAAAACGGTTAAGGTATATAACGGGCGTGTGGAGGCGCTGGCGAGTATTCTCGAATTCCTGCGCAACCAGAAAGAACGGTACGTCGTGATGTCCGAGGCGAACATCGCGGCCAACTTTGATTTTAAAGCGCTGATCGACGCACATGCTGAGAGCAAAGCGGATGTGACGATCGCATATGTGGAGCGTGAGATCCCGTCAGGCCTGATCTCTTCCAATATCGACCATCGTGATCTGTATTATACGCTGGATATCGAGGGTGACCATGTGAAAGAGCTTCACATCAACTCCAAAGAGACGGGTGTGCAGAATTTCTCCATGAATATTTATGTCATGGACAGAGAGCTTCTGATCGGGCAGATCAGCGATGCGTATGCGCACGGTTATGTCTATTTTGAGCGTGACATTATTGCGCCGCGTCTGGATAAGCTTGATGTGCGTGCCTATAAATATGACGGCTATGTGGCTTACATCAGCAGCATGAAGACCTATTTCGACGAGAATATGAAGATGCTCGACGACGCAAATCTGGACGGTCTTTTTGCCGCGAACCCGATTTACACCAAGATTCGTGACGACAACCCGACGAGATATATCGAGGGCGCCAGGGTGAAGAATGTTATGGTGGCTGACGGATGCGTTATCGAGGGCGAAGTGGAAAACAGTGTGCTCTTCCGTGGCGTAAAGGTGGCAAAGGGAGCCAGAGTCAGAAACTGTGTTCTGATGCAGGACACGGTGGTGGAAGCAGATACTTCCCTGGAGCACATGATCACGGATAAGAACGTCACGATTACTTCCGGCAAGGAAATCAAAGGAACCGATACGTTCCCGGTTTATGTCGCGAAGAATCAGATCGTATAAGGAAATCAAAGGAACCGATACGTTCCCGGCTTATGCTGCTGAGAACCAGATCGCATAAGGGAGAGTGCATCTGCGGATTACTGCAGAAAATAATAACAGGAAAAATTGCTGTACTTTTGTGCGGTACTCATGGAACAGTATCGGTTCTGGGAAACGGCGTGGCTTCGGCTTTGCCGTTTCTTTTTTTCTGTGGATTATTCTGCGGATCACTGCGCAGAGCCGGCTGATTTTATGCCGTATTGTGACTGTGCCGTTCTAAAACCGAGCGCCGGATGATCCGAAACTGGCGAATGAAAACAGCTAAGAGACAAAGGGGAGATATTGTTACAGCAGGTGGCTGAGTCGTGTATGGCTGCGGTGAAAAACGTCTTGTAAAAAGCCGGTTTGTACCTTATAATGAAAGCACATGACCGCCTGGGGAATTCCGGGCGCCTGGGAACGGTGCCGTGCAGGATTCTGCAGGGCATTGTTTGAGACAACCGGAGGGCAGAGCCGTCTCCGGTCGGGGAGGAGAAGGGGCAGATGGATACAGAAAAAGTAATTGTAATTGATTTTGGCGGGCAGTACAATCAGCTGGTAGCGCGGCGCGTCAGGGAATGTAACGTGTACTGTGAGATCTACTCATACAGGACGGACATCGGACAGATCAGGGCGATGAATCCAAAGGGAATTATCCTTACGGGAGGTCCGAACAGCTGCTATGAGCCGTCCTCGCCTTCATGTCCGGCAGAGCTGTTTGAACTCGGAGTCCCGGTGCTTGGACTCTGCTATGGCGCGGAACTGATGATGCATGTGCTCGACGGGAAGGTTGAAAAAGCTTCTGTGCGCGAATATGGCAAAACAAAAGTCATGGTGGATACCGCATCCCCGCTGTTTCGGGACGTACAGCCTGAGACGATCTGCTGGATGAGCCATTTTGATTATATTTCGCAGGTGGCATCCGGTTTTTCAATCACAGCGCACACAGCGGACTGTCCGGTTGCCGCTGCGGAGAATCCGGAGAAGAAGCTCTATGCGATTCAGTTTCACCCGGAAGTGCTCCACACGCAGGAAGGCACCAGGATGCTGTACAATTTTGTGCGAGGGGTCTGCGGCTGTTCCGGAACCTGGAGAATGGATTCTTTTGTGGAAGACTCCGTCAGGGCGATCCGGGAGAAGGTCGGAAACGGCAGAGTGCTGTGTGCTCTTTCCGGCGGTGTGGATTCATCCGTGGCAGCGGTTATGCTTGCAAAGGCTGTGGGAGGCCAGCTGACCTGCGTTTTTGTGGATCATGGTCTGCTCCGCAAAAACGAGGGAGATGAGGTCGAAGCGGTTTTCGGTCCGGATGGCCCCTATGATCTGAATTTCATCCGAGTCAATGCCCAGCAACGCTTTTACGACAAGCTGTCCGGTGTGACCGAGCCTGAGCAGAAGCGGAAAATCATCGGGGAAGAGTTTATCCGGGTTTTTGAGGAAGAGGCAAAAAAAATCGGAGCAGTTGATTTTCTGGTGCAGGGTACGATATATCCGGATGTGGTTGAGAGCGGGCTTGGCGGAGAATCTGTTGTGATCAAATCCCATCACAATGTCGGAGGGCTTCCGGATTATGTTGATTTTAAAGAAATTATCGAGCCGCTCCGCAGTCTGTTCAAAGATGAGGTGAGAAAAGCAGGGCTGGAGCTGGGAATTCCCGAGACACTTGTCTACCGTCAGCCATTCCCCGGACCTGGCCTTGGCATTCGCATTATCGGCGAGGTTACCGCAGAGAAAGTCCGGATAGTACAGGACGCGGATGCGATCTACCGTGAAGAGATCGCGAGAGCCGGACTGGATCGGGAGATCGGACAGTATTTTGCAGCGCTGACGAATATGCGGTCGGTCGGAGTGATGGGCGATGAGCGGACATATGACTATGCAGTGGCACTCCGGGCGGTCAACACGGTTGACTTTATGACAGCGGAGAGCGCAAGAATACCGTTTGAGGTGCTGCAGAAGGTGATGGGAAGGATTATAAACGAGGTGAGAGGGGTAAACCGGGTGTTTTATGATCTGACGAGTAAACCACCTGGGACAATTGAGTTCGAGTGAGAGGGTAAATCCTCGCAAGTCTTGAAAAATCAAGGCTTGCGGGGATTTTTTAATTGGCGGTGGGTACGATTTGGGTACAAAATTATTTTTTCTTTCTATAAATTATAATGTACTGTTGTTGCCTATGCTTACTATTAAGGTAAGTAGGTAATCATCTGTACCTTGATTTTTCAAAAAGAGCCACCTGTTGATCAGGTGGCTTAATTTATCCTTGATTTTTCGTCCTGAATCCATCTGGCAGATCATCCGACCATGGGAGCAGTCGATCCAACTCCTCCGGTTTCGGGAAAGGTCCCATCTGCCTCAGCTGGTCCAGTATGTATGTCAGGTACACATATGGTTTCAGACCGTTCAGTAGTGCCGTCTCTGTAATGCTGTAAACAACGGCACTGGCATCCGCACCCCGGATGCTTCTGGCAAAGAGCCAGTTCCGGCGTCCCACGGCGAAATTCTTGATTGCGCGTTCGGCGCTGTTGTTGTCAATGCTAAGACGCCCGTCTTCTAGATAGCGGCGAAGATACATTTCCTGGTTTATGGTATATAAGATGGCATCACCAATAAGGGAAGACCTGTCCACAGAATCTTCCATCGAATGCAGCC
>OFGG01001237.1_pt1 | contig 17500 bp, 12 predicted proteins | sample 1521701 | NCBI WGS metagenome assembly OFGG01 (sample SAMEA3504081, study PRJEB24116) | mouse gut metagenome | biome: mouse gut; feature: mouse-associated habitat; material: faeces | place: Denmark | collected 2011
CGCAATGAGAGCGCGCCGACTTGGGAAATCCCGACCGGAAAGATTAAATTTGGTGAACAGCCAGAAGAAGCGATGGATCGGATGCTCGAGGAATATCTTGGTATCGAATTGACTGAAAAGACCGAGCTCAAAGATGTAATTACCTTTATTGCGCCATCTGGGTCAAGTCAGTTAAATAACCTATATATTATATATACGGTAGTACTATCAGAAAAAACTAAGATTGATCCGACCGAACGATATACTTCTTATAAATATATTAAGCCCGAAGATCTGGGTAATTATTGTTTGGATGAAGCTAGTATTGTTGCTCTTGAGATTGAGGGGCGTGAAGCCGGGCATGGTAATTATCGCGAGGCGGCTAATAGTGCAACAGTTTACGTTGATGGGGCAAGTCGCGGTAATCCTGGACCGTCGGGAATTGGTTACGTGATCATTGATGAGAATGGGAACACTTTAGCTGCAGGCGGAGAATTCATCGGTTTTGCAACTTCGCGCGTAGCGGAGTACTATTCGTTAAAATTGGGAGCGATGAAAGCTTTGGATTTAGGGTTAAAGTCGGTACGATTTGTTGGCGATAATTTGATGATGATTAATCAAATGAAGGGGATATACAAGGTTAAGAACCGAGACTTGATCGCGATTTATGATGATATCCAAGAGATTTTGCAGAATTTTGAAGCTTACGCTTTTATTCACGTTAAACGCGAACAGAATGTCAAAGCTGATGCGAATGCCAATATGGCGATTGACGATCATTTCAGCAAGCCGTAGTGATAATTCCTTGCATTTGGATGATTTTTGTGTTAGAATAAACATGAGCCCAAAAGGCAATCGCTCATTTGAGAGGAAAGTCCGGGCAACATAGGACAGGGTAGTCGTTAACGGCGACCGTCCGCAAGGACAGGGAAAGTACCACAGAAACTTAAACCGCCGCAGATTTCTGCGGTAAGGGTGAAAAGAGTGAGGTAAGAGCTCACAGCGCAAAGTGGTGACACTTTAGCGAGGGCAAACCCTACCCGTTGCAAGGAGTGCCAACAAACTTTGGTCCGAAGATGCACGCTCACCGCTAGAGCCATAGAGCAATTTATGGTCAAGATAGATGGTTGCCAGTTTGCCGGAAGGCGAACTACAAAACCCGGCTTATCGAAGGCTCATCCAACAAAAAATCAGGTGAATCACCTGATTTTTTGTTGGACATGTATCAGCTAAAGCCTACTTGATCAAACCTTTTTTCTTCAAAGTTCTAAGCGCCGAGGTCGAAACATTCACCTTTTGTTTACGACCGTCAATGATCATAGTTTTTTTCTGTACATTCGGCTTGAAAACTTTACGAGTTTTACGCTGCGAGAACGAAACATTATGACCATACATCTTGCTTTTGCCACTGATTTCGCAAATTGCCATTATTTTGCCTCCTTTTTTACGGTTTCCACGATGGCTTTGAAGGCTTCTGGTTGATTTACGGCTAGCTCAGCGAGAATTTTACGATCAATTGCAATACCTTGAGCCTTGAGCCCTGCGATCAACTGGGAATAGCTGAGGTCAAGCTCGCGTGCAGCGTTATTAATCCTAGTAATCCAAATACCCCTCAAATCGCGTTTGCGATTACGGCGGTCGCGATAACTATAACGTAGGGATTTGATTACACCCTGTTTTGCCATTCGATAGCTACGGGTGCGGTAATGTTGCATCCCCTTAGCTTGATTCAAAATCTTCTTGTGTTTTGCCCGTGCAGGCACACCACGTTTTACTCTCATTTTGTGCCTCCTAGCGCGGTCTTAACATTTTTAGCGATCTTGCCTTTTACGAAAGCGTCAGTTTTCATATTGCGCTTGCGTGACTTAGATTTTTTGGCAAGAATATGGTTACCAAAGGCACGTTCGCGAGACAATTTACCGGAGCCGGTAATCTTGATCCGCTTTGCGGTACCTTTGTGTGTCTTGATTTTTGGCATTTCTTAGCAAAAACCTTTCCTTTAATTAATATTCAAAGTACGATCAGGCGACCGTTAAAGTAGGAAATTACTTCTTCCGAATCGTGGCTGATAAGTTGCGCCCCGCAAACTGAGCCTGACCTTCTTGAACGATATTGATTTCTTCAGTGATAAGATTGATGATTTTATCGAGTGCCGTTTGGCCCAGCTCTTTGTGTGCCATCTCGCGTCCTCGAAAGATTATCATGATCTTCACGCGATCACCATCATTTAGGAATTGCTTCATTTTGCGAACCTTAATATTAAGGTCGTTGTCGCTAATTTTGAGACCAACCTTCATCGTTTTTAGCTCGGATTGCTTTTCGCGAGCTTTTTTACGATTTTTGGCCTCCTCCTTCATCTTTTGATACTGGTATTTGCCCCAGTCGATGACTTTAACGACGGGTGGGTTGGCGTTAGCAGCGATCTCCACTAGGTCAACCCCTTGTTCGTTGGCGATGTTTTGCGCCTCACGGCTCGACATTATGCCTAGCTGTTCTCCATTAGCTCCAATTACGCGGACTTCAGGGTAACGAATCTCTCCGTTAAGTTTCGTACGTGAATTTTTACTAATGATGGCTTCCTTTCGCTTATGTGAACACTTTAATTATAACAAAAGTTTTGTTTTGTATCAAGAGGTAACTAATTAGAATTAAATCTTTTGGCGCAGGCTCAGGGCTTCAGAAATATGTGTTGGTTCTACTTGGTTTGTATTGTCGAGATCGGCAATAGTTTGAGCTACACGGATAACTTTGAGATGGGAACGGAAGGAAAGTTTTAACGTGTCCGTGGCTTGATCTAGTAATTTCTCGGCTGGCGAGCTGAGCTTGATATATTGTTTAATTTGGGCCCCAGAAAGCGAACCATTATAAAGGAGAGGATTACAGTAACGTTTTCTTTGAGTGAGGAGCGCCCGTTTGATTAGGCTCTTAGCGATTCGATGTTCACGCGTATATTCTTTTTGAGGCGAAAAAATTTTAATTTGAGACGCTCTCCGCACTTTGATTGTTAAATCAATCCGATCAATGATCGGGCCGGAGATCTTGTGTCGGTAATTTTCGATTTGCTTAGCTGAGCAAGTGCAGGCTCGGTCAGGACAGTTCAGATATCCGCAGGGGCACGGGTTCATGGTTGCAACGAGTAAGAAGTTAGCTGGATAGACCGCGTGATGGTTGATGCGGTTGATGTTTATAGTTTTATCCTCTAGTGGTTGCCGCAAAGCCTCGATAGTTGGGCGCGAGAATTCAGGTAGTTCATCTAAAAAGAGAACCCCATTATGGGCGAGCGAGATTTCGCCGGGTATTGCAGCGGGTCCACCGCCAATTAGCGCAGTATGACTAGCGGTATGATGAGGCGAGCGAAAAGGGCGTCGTTTGGCGATTACTCCAGTTGGGCTGATTAAGTTATGAATCTTGGTGACTTCAAGCTGCTCTTTATGGTTGAGATACGGTAGTAGATTTAAGCCCGCTTTAGCTAGCATAGTTTTGCCAGACCCAGGCGGCCCCGATAAGAGCATATGATGATGTCCAGCAAGTGCGATAACTAGTGCTCTTTTTGCGAGTTCCTGACCCTGGATGTGGTCTAGTAAAATCCTATTATCAATCAAGGTATTTTCTACAACATTTAGGTCGATGTCGGGGTCTGCAATCTGTTTCTTATATATTCTAGTATTTTTTACAACATTAGAATGTGATACTTGAGCCGCAGCTAGTTTTGGTGGGATAATTTTTTGAGCTCCACATAGATGTAATATTAGTTCTGTCAGTGATTTCACTCCTATAACCTCGATTTTATGATTGAGCAGACTGGCCTGAGCGTAATTTTCAATAGGCAAATAGATCTGACTGAAGCCGGCCTTATACGCAGCTTCAGTAATATTTATAATGCCTCTGACGGGTCTCGTGCTACCATCTAGTGAAAGTTCGCCTACAAAGGCTTTGTTCTCAAGATGGCTTTTATTAACCTGACCAGAAAGTGCTAATACCGCTAGGGCGATCGGTAGGTCTAGATGTGAGCCATCCTTAGTCAGCTCGGCCGGAGCTAAATTCACAGTTACTTTCTTGGCGGGGAAGACGAATCCTGAGTTCGTAATAGCGAGACGTACTCGCTCTCGCGCTTCTGATACTGTCTTAGATGCCATTCCGACGATATTAAACGCGGGCAGAGATTTGCTACTGTCGGCTTCAACGTCAACGACTTTACCGTCGTACCCATCAGGAATAGCGGAATATACTTTTGCGATCATATCGTCACTATATAGCAAGTTTTTTAAAAACAACAAGCATAAGCGTTTATAATCTGAGCTTCAATATTTGAGTTGTAGTCACATCTATCTATAATATTAAAAATCACAACATCCTAAAAATTATCTCCTATATATGTCTGAATAATTATTTTTTACAACAGATATTCTGTACGGACAGGTAAAAATAATCCTGATCAAGTATTTTTACAACATATGTAAGAAAATTGTTCACTAAATCGGACTCCCCAAGGCTTAATTTTAGTATTCAAACTCTAGCTAAGACTTACTCTATATATCTAGTGTTATATTTTTTACAACATGGATTTTCCCGATAACATTAATAGAAGTATAATATCAATACAAGTAAAAAATACAACATACAATATACAATATACTGCAGGATGATAGGCTGACGAGGGAATCACCATTTGCAACTATTTGACAATGTTAGGAGCGGAGAATCATTGTCGTCGGCTAATTCTGTTTCGGTTTTTATTACAACAAAACTCTTGTGCATGTTTTTGATATGGAGTATAATATAAAGTATTGGGGCTGACAAAGCTTAGACGAATTATTAACAGATATCAGGCACGACGAGTGATACCGTAAGTATTAGATAAGTGCAAAAAACACTTCAAAGCATGTGCTATACGCACCTGCGTTCGCCTAGTTTAGAATTTATATAGGCTGGTTCAGTTCCCGAGATACCGTAGGGGCTGCGCTATTATATTTCGGTAATAAGGTTGGGTTTTGACACTTCCTGACTCGAAAATCTTGTCAAAGCTCCGTTGGTTTGGTCGTTTGCAGCCGATGGGTTAAGCAGATTTTAAAAACAGACGACTATGCGTGTAGAATGATATCCAAGTGATTTTTCGGACCCGGAGGCAGTATCCGGCAGCTCCACCAAGTCCTATCCCTTAGGGCTTTTTTTATTGCGTTTTCTTATATTTTTCGATACATAGTCACAGTTGTCTTTTTGAAGACAACATGTCATGAAATGAATTTTTGAGTTCCTATTAGAAGAAGCTAATTAGAAATTAGCTTTCAGTAGCCCTGTGGAAAACTCGGATGAAAATTATAAAAATATTGTTCAAAAAGTTATTGACGTAAGCGATTTGGAGGCTTATAATAGGGGTAGTTCTTGAATACAAAATTTATACAAGAACCAAAAACAAAAAATAGCCAAAATAACTCCACACTCTACGAAAGACCGGTTTTCCTCGCAGTTACCGGTCTTTTTCTTGGTATGAAGGGGAATTGAGTGTTGGTTATTATGCCACAAAAAGCAGTACCTACATCTTGTTTCTCGACTATAAATGTTCGAGATTCATGATGAGGGCATTTAATATTTTTGTGAATAAGAGCCACCTTGTGAATATGTTGGGTTTTATAAAAAAGAAAGTCATCATGATTACTTAATTAACTACGATAATTTGGCTTACGGGACCCAATTCAACCGCTCTGGCTAACTTTAGGTCCAATAGACGATCAATATAATAGATACTGATAGCTACTCTAGGCAGCTACCTCAAAGCCATCGCGTAGAGCTACTTTTTGTGTTCGTTGTATGGGTGACAACAGTTTAGGTCCTTTTGTTGTAAAAATAACAAGAATTGGTTAGCGCACAAGTTAAGATAACAACGGATAAAATAAAAATATACACAGAGATTGTTATCATTACAACAAGCTGCTGTAATAAACACAACATTATTTTATATGTTGTGAAAAACACAACATAAATTTTTTAGGGCAATAACAGAGAGAAGTTATACTAATATTGTATGAATTACAACATTTTTTGCGAAAAAGGTCTTGAAATTTTAACATAAACGTGATAGGATGAAGACAGTCCAAGCCAAAACAAACACGGACAAACAAAAAAGCACCTTAAGATAATCCGAGTTTTCCGCAGGCTAAAAGGTAATTTCTAGCCATAAATTACACTTTTAGGAATTACCTAAAACTTGCGGATTACCGTAAGTGGCTAGACCTAATCAGTCGTACATTGTAGTTATAACTACCGGTTAGTTTCTAGCGTTTTATGCCCCACCATGTGTGGAGCGATCAATCAGGGATGAGCGGCGTTGTGGCCTAAAGTAATGTATATAATTGCCAGATAACCCACTCATTCCTCCTTAACTTATGAGATACTAAGAGTTATCTCGAGTATTCAGGGGGAATTCTTAGACTGGAGGTGATGGTAAGCAAACAGGGCGGGGAATGCTTACACTTAAGAGCTGTTTAGCATTATAGCTAGTATAGTACAGCCGGTTCTCGAGGCTATCGCTTGTGGGGCCTATAGAGGTGGTTGGGAAATCACCCAGTTTACGATTATGTTTGAAAATGCTATACTAGGGGTATGCCAAAGCGCTTGATCCCAGTTTTGAGTTTAGCATCGGTGGTTGTATTGTTGCTGATGCTGAATTTCACCACCCCAACGGGCGTCGGACCGTTGGGTGTTTTGGTGTTTTTTATAGCGATTTATATCTTAATGTTTGGGATTGCTACTCTAGTCGTGAGGTTTTTTGGTCGTATTTTGGGCCGAAAATCCAGCCGCAAGCAATACCTATATAGCGTAGTACTGGCTTTTGGGCCGATTATGCTGCTCTTGGCGCAGTCGCTCGGCTCTATTAGCTATCTGACGGTTGGGCTAATGATGGTTTTTGAATTCCTGGGCTGTTTTTTAATCAAAAAACGGTTGGAACGCCATTAATTAGCGCTAACGGTATTAGAGTGCTAATTAAAGAGGTCAAAAACTGTAAAATTTGTGTTCATTTTGAGTGAAAGGGTGATATAATGGGCTTATGGAAAAATCCCTGCAAGGCGGAAATAATTTAAATGCTAAAGAATTAACAGAGGCAATTGAAGCTGCTACCGATCTGGCGACAGAGAGGGCAGTAGAGAATAACGCAGCACTGGGCGGAGCCAAGTTAGCTGGCATGGGGGGGCAGAGTGCGACTGTAGAGCGTAGCCTCGGTCGGGCAGCGCATTTTGCGGAAAATAACAACGCGACAGAGTCCGGAGCGATATCGGAGCGCCAGGTTATTGCCAGTAATAATGAGATCAAGCAGATTGTGGCGGTTGAGAATGGCTATGCTAAGAGTGGCAGCTTGACGCCTGGAGAGAATGTAATCGGTGGTGAGAGCGCTATCGAAGTCAAGGAACGCCTGGAAAGTGACCAGGAAACTGCCAAAATTCAGAGTGGTGAGGGGTTATCCAGGGGTCAGCTTTGGATGCATGATATATCGGTCAAAAGTGGTAGAAAAATGGCTGAAGTCATAGAACACGGCGTTGAAGAGATCACGAAAACTCCCGATTTTAATCCAGGTGATCTTGAAAAAGCTCGTTTTAAATGGATGCTGGATAGCTTACGAGGGGATGGGGGCTACAGTTTCGGGGCGCGTAACTAATGCCGGTATCGATAATTATTATCATTGGTGTAATTTTAGCCATCGTATTTCTAGTGGCGATCATTCTCGGTAAACGGCGTCAGGCTATGAGCTATGAGCGAGGCGTAAAAATGGCGCCAATGCTAATTCATCTACCACCTACGACTGATGATATTAATGGCGGTGGTCGTGATGAGCGTGACGTGACAAATGAGGCCCTTAGCCAGGCTCAGGTAATGTATTCAATTATTTCATCCACCCTTACAAAAGGTATGGCAAGCCGCATCTATGGCCAGCAGCATCTCTCTTTCGAAATCATTGCTGCGAATGGACTCATTAAATATTATGCCGTGGTACCAACCGCTATGACCGAGACTGTGAAACAGGCAATTATCTCGGCTTATCCTTCGGCGAGGTTGGAAGAGATTGAACCGGTCAGTATATTTGGCGAAACAGCTAGAGTTAATAAAATCGCTGGCGGTGAGATGCGGCTTAAAAATGAGTTCGTTTTACCGATTAGTACCTATGAAGATAGCCAGCGTGATGCTAGTCTTGCTATGCTCAACGCGATGTCGGGGACGAAGGATGGCGAAGGCTTGGGTCTGCAGGTGATCTTCCGACCAACTGATGGTTCTTGGACCGATAAATCGGACGAATGGAAAAAAGATTTACGTGCTGGTAAGGATCGCAAAAGCGCGCGAACAAATTTTGTGTCTGGTCTGGGTAATTTAATTAAAGATTTGGCAGTGGCTTTTTGGCATCCACCCGAAGCACACGAAAAGAATGAACAAGCTTCTGATTTGAAGCAGGACGAAATTAATGCGATCGACAAAAAGACTAAATATCCTGGATTCGAGACGCTGATTCGGGTTGTAGCTAGTGCAAATAATAAAGCACGTTCAGAAGCTCTAATCAATGCGCTCGTGGCATCTTTTACACAATTTGACCTCCAAGGCGTGAATGGGTTTGAATATTTTGAAATAAAAGATACTAAAAAACTGGCGATTGATTATGTTTTCCGGATGTTTCCACAGGGTCAAAAGCAAGATATCTTAAATAGTATTGAGCTAGCTTCGATCTTTCATTTACCAGCCCAAAATGCGATCCCGACTTCTCAGGTAGAACGTCAGGCGACTAAACAGGTCGAGGCGCCAGCTAAAGTCCCAGATACCGGTGTAATCTTAGGCGAAAATCGATTTCGTGGTATGAATAAAAAGATCTACTTGACAGATAATGATCGTCGTCGGCATACCTACGTGATCGGTTCTACTGGTATGGGTAAATCAATCCTTCTAACCAACGTGGCTTATCAAGATATGGTGGATGGGCGTGGGTTTGCTTTTATCGATCCGCACGGAGATGCAGTCGAGCTATTGATGAGTAAGGTCCCAGAGGATCGCGTAGAAGATATTATATATTTTGATCCGGCAGACATGGAACATCCAGTCGGCATGAATATGTTTGAGTGGACTAGTGAAGACCAAAAGGATTTCATTGTCCAGGAGGGGATTAATATGCTCCAGAGTCTATTCGACCCTAATAATCAGGGATTTTTTGGCCCACGCGGGCAGCATATGTTTCGCAATGCCGCTCTGCTTCTGATGTCAGATCCGAACGGCGCGACTTTTATTGATATCCCACAGTGTTTTACTGATCCGGAGTTTGTCAAGCAAAAGCTTCAGTACGTGACTGATAAAGCCGTCTACGATTATTGGACTAAGGAATTTCCAGAGAGTAAAAAAAGTAACGATTCCGGTGAGGTAATTACCTGGTTCACCAGTAAATGGGGGCCGTTCCTTTCGAATATTACGATGCGGAACATCCTTGGTCAGGTCAAGAGTGGTTTTAATATTCGTGAGATTATGGATAATAAGAAAATCTTCCTAGTTAACCTCTCGAAAGGGCGACTCGGCGACATTAATTCTCAGTTACTTGGGATGATTTTAGTGATGAAGTTTCAGGCGGCGGCTATGAGCCGGGCCGATATTCCCGAGCATGAACGTCAGGATTTTTGTCTATTTGTTGACGAGTTTCAGAATTTCGCTACTGAGAGTTTTGAGAGTATCCTATCTGAGGCCAGGAAATATCGTCTCAATTTGTTCTTGGCAAATCAGTTTATGACTCAGCTGACTGATAAAATTCGTGAGGGGATCCTAGGTAATGTGGGCACGATCATGTCGGGTCGTTTAGGGGTGACCGATGCGGAGCTGATGGAGAAAGCCTTTTTGCCGGTCTTTAAAGCTGAAGATTTACATAAGCAAGGTAACTTCCAGGCGATTGCCACCGTGATGATGAATAATCTGCCGAGTTCACCCTTTACGATGGCATTGATCCCGCCGATGGGTGAGGCGAATCCGGAATTGCTTGAGACTATGAAGGCGTATTCGGCGGCCAAATATGGTCGGACGCGCGCAGAGGTTGAAGCAGAGATTAAAGAGCGTTGGAAGTCGGTTAAGAAGGATGAGCAGAAAGTTGCAAATGAGAAAAACGTCGGTCCGATCGGGCAGCTGGAGCAAGTACAAAGCAAAAAGTTGACCACTAAAAAATCGGAGAATGAAAAAGAGAGTTTCCTGAATGCTTGGAAGAAAAAGCGCGAAGAAAAGCGGGCAGGGAAGATGGAGGATGATATAACTACTAGCCACAAGGAAAATGTTCCTTCGAGTGAGAAAAAGACAGATGAAATGACCTTTAAAGTCGAGCGCAAGAAGCGTCATAAATTGGAATTAGAATAATGGATGGAGCCCGGCCTGAGGATTTTCAATTCGCCACTCAAGCTACTCCTCAGCTCGATCCGGCCAATGGTGGTATGTTGCCAATTACGCCCGAGCAGGCAAAGACGGTTAATGCGGCGAATGATCTTGGTACAGCGATCAATCGCAAGACTATGACCCTAAATCGCCGCCATTTTGGCGTATTGCTGGGCGTAATGATCGCAGTTATGATTGGGCTCTCGGCTTCATTAGTCTTTCTATTAGCTAGAGGGCGCCTGGCTCAGGAAGCTGGCGCAGAGGTAGCTCAAGAAGAGGGGAGCTCAGAAACGATGGAGCTTGCGGAGTCTGTACCTTCTAATTCGGAGCCCGTTGTCCAGGAACTATCGATCGACCATGCTTTGGTGCAGGGTATATATGGGCGTTTTGCTAAGTTGCGTGAATACTCCAGCGCACTGGGCGAGTTGAGTAAGTTTTATAATGATGAGGCGGTCAAAGCTGGGCATCCTAGCCGATTAATTATGCTTGATATTGCCATATCTAGCACTCCAGAACAAAAGTGCCAAAGTACTGCTCCTGATAACTATCTTAATATTTGTTATTCGGTAGCGGAATTGAATCAGCGAGTAAAGAAGGCTTTTGGGGCTGAGATTAGTTTTGAGCCTGGGGAGGTCCTAGAGAATGCAACAAGACCACTTTATCAGTACGACGCGGAATTTGGTGAGCTGTATATGCTCGGTTACGGTATTGGCGGCATGGGTTCTAGTTTTGCGCGGACGCTATTAAGGGCCGAACGTGTGGATGATAAGCTGTATCTCTATGAGATCGTTGGCGAACGCACTACGGAAGGATGGCTCACTAAGCTAGGCCTCAACTGCCAGAATACGGCACCGTGTGGTTATAATGTTGGCTCGGCTTGGCATGAAGGTGGCGAGGTGGATGACGCTGTCTCAAAAGCAACGTTGCTCAAATATCAGGAGAGCCTCGATACATACAAGTGGATCTTTCAGGAGACCGATGACGGTGACTATATCTTTGCGGGATTAGAGCGAGTTTAAGACGATTCTATAGGTCAAAATTTAAAAGTAAACATAGCGCGGATGCCTGCGCTATATTTTTTTGCACAAAAATGTTTTTAAAATGTGCTCAAAATGGTGTATCACTTTATTTATATATTGTATATACATATGATATTATATATCTATATAAAGTATTAACAAAGTATATCTAAATTGCTTATGTCTTAAAGTATAAAAACCATAAACGTAATACAATATATATACAAATAATATGCATTGTATATATAAAATATTGTAAATGTATATAGAATGTAATATACTAAAATCAGTGAAAAACATAAGGGAGATGCCGAGATGGCGATTAAACCACGGGTAAAAACTACCACAAAAACCACTGCTAAAACCGAGGAAAAGACTAGCTCAGAATTACCGCTAGCAGAAGTGCGTACGTTGGTCTGTTTTCGCACTAAGCAACTAACTAAAAAGAAAGCCGAGAAGATTTTTGACGATCTAGGAATCAGTATGAGCGGGGCATTAAATATGTTTTTGGCGCAGGTGGTACGCGATAAGGGGTTGCCGTTCGTACCGACTACTCAAAAGAAGGGCACAGGGTCAAAAGACAAAGATGTTTTAGATTCGGCGGGATATGTCGAGCTTGAAGAGATGTGGGAAGAGCTATAATACGGTTAGCCTCGAACTGGCCTCTGTTGATATAGAATATATACCAATTTTTGGTATCTCCTTTACTATTGGTTGCATGCTTAGCGGTTGACCTTGGTCAACCTTTGCGCTATAATAAAGGAGTAATAAGCTGAGGTATCCGAATGTCTGAAAAACAAAAAAGTGATGGGCAAAAATACGGCGCAGAGCAGATCCAAGTCCTGGAGGGGTTGGAACATGTGCGAGTGCGCCCAGGAATGTATATTGGCTCGACTGGTTATGACGGTCTACATCACCTCCTTAAAGAAATTGCTGATAACGCGATCGACGAAGCGATTGCGGGGTTTTGTAATAAAATTGAGATTACCCTGCTGGGCGATGGCGGGGTGCGAGTAGACGATAATGGTCGTGGTATCCCGGTTGATATTCATCCTAAGACTAAAAAATCCGCCCTTGAGACCGTATTGACCGTATTAAATGCTGGCGGTAAATTCGGTGGCGGTGGGTATAAAGTCTCGTCGGGCTTACATGGTGTAGGCTCGAGCGTGGTAAATGCGCTTTCGACCAAGATGATTGCCGAGGTTTGGAAAGACGGCAAGACGCATCATATTGAGTTCATACAAGGTAAGACTTGGGATAAAGGTCTTGATATATCCAAAGGTAGCACTAAACATGGTACCAGCATCACTTTTTATCCGGATCCAGCAATTTTTAAAGAAACTGTGACCTTTGACTATGAATGGGTTTCACATTATGCTAGGCATCAAGCTTATCTAACAAAAGGCGTATTAATTTCTGTACACGACGAGCGTAGTGGTCAGCGTGAGAGTTTTTATTTTGAAGGCGGAATTCAGAGTTATGTGCGCCGTCTGAATGAAGGGAAAGAAGTACTCTCGGATGGTATTTTCTACGTTGATAAACAGATCGAAGATTCGGAGGTCGAGGTTGCCCTACAATATAACGATACTTACGCTGAAGTGATCAAGCCATTCGCAAATAATGTCCTTACTCCTGATGGTGGGATGCATGTAGTTGGTTTTCGTACCGCTATGACCCGTGTGATCAATGATTATGCGCGCAAGAACGGTTTGTTAAAAGAAAAGGAGAGCAATCTTAGCGGCGATGATATCAAAGAAGGGCTCACCGCAGTAATTTTAGTAAAATTACCAGATCCGCAATTTGAGGGGCAGACCAAGAATAAACTTGGTAATCCTGAAGTCCGTAGCTATGTCGATAAGATTATGACCGAATATTTCGGGTATTATCTAGAAGAAAATCCAGCTACAGCCAAGAAAATTATTCAGAAAGCCACTTTAGCAGCTCGTGCGCGCAAGGCGGCCCGTGCGGCTCGCGACAACGTAATCCGTAAAGGCGCCTTCGAGGGTTTGAATTTGCCGAGCAAGCTTGCCGACTGCAGCTCGCGTGATCGTACTGAATGTGAGCTTTTCATCGTAGAGGGTAACTCCGCAGCAGGCTCAGCCAAGGAAGGTCGTAATCCCAAGATCCAAGCGATCTTACCACTTCGTGGTAAGGTATTGAATACTGAGCGAGCACGTCTAGATAAAATGTTAGCGAATCAAGAGCTCGTAAGTTTGATTAAAGGGCTCGGTGTGGGGATTGGCGAACAATTTGATATTGCAGGATTGCGTTATCACAAGATCATCTTTATGACTGATGCTGACGTCGATGGCCTACATATCGCGACATTGCTAATGACTTTCTTCTTCCGCTATATGCCAGACGTGATCAAGGCGGGACATGTATATCTTGCTAAGCCACCACTATTTGGTCTCACTAAGGGTACAGGGAACAACCGCAAAATAGATTATGTTTACGATGAGGTTGCGCTTGAAAAGAAAATTGAAGAAAAGATCGCCGAACGTAAAGCTGCTGGTACTAAGATCGACCCAGCCCAGGAACGTTTCAAGCAAGCTGGCTATACAGCGCAAAACCGCTTCAAAGGTCTTGGTGAGATGGACGCAAAACAGCTTTGGGAGACGACCATGGATCCTGAGAATCGGATCTTAGTGCAGGTACATATTGATGATGCTGAAAAGGCTGACGCGGTCTTTACGAAGTTGATGGGCAATCAAGTTGACCTTAGAAAAAGTTTCATCCAAGCCGGCGCGGCGACAGTTGATCTGGACGAGCTAGACTTTTAGAAAGGAGGAAGAATGGCGAAAAACGACGAAATTGACGATAAAAATAAGCAGAATACGCCTCCTGAGGCTTCTCTAGGCTCCGAGAATGATCATAGTGTGGCAGACGTGGAGGGGGTCGAGTCTCAAAACAAAGACGTTCCTGGGAACGCTAATGATGTACTAGAGGGACAGGTGATAGGCGGGGTTGAGCAGCGCGATGTCGAGAGTACAATGGAGCAATATTTCCTCCGCTACTCGATGTCGGTGATTATCGATCGTGCTTTGCCGGACGTGCGAGATGGTCTCAAACCGGTGAACCGACGTATTTTATACGCCATGAATAAAAATGGCTGGAAAGCGCCTCATGCCACAGTGAAATCAGCGCGTATTGTCGGTGAGGTGATGGGTAAGTATCACCCACATGGTGATTCTTCGATTTATGATGCGATGGTGAATCTCGCACAGCCTTGGAAAATGCGCTATACCCTGGTTGAGGGGCAGGGTAACTTTGGTTCGATGGATGGTGATGATCCAGCGGCATCGAGGTATACTGAGGCACGAATGGATAAAGTTGGCGCCGAGCTTCTTACTGACATCGAGAAGGAGACGGTAGATTTTCGGGATAACTTTGATGGTAGCGAACAAGAACCGGTGGTGCTTCCAGCGGCTTTGCCGAATATTCTTTTGAATGGCCAGATGGGTATCGCGGTCGGTATGGCGACAAATATTCCACCGCACAATCTTACCGAGGTAGTAGATGCGACGATTGCGCAGATTGAAGATCCTGAAATTACATTAGATGGACTATTGAAGTATGTTAAGGGCCCGGATTTTCCGACTGGGGCGGAAGTCTATGGTGGCGCGCCGATGCGTCAAGCTTATGCGACTGGTAAAGGTTCGGTGACGATTCGTGCGGTAGCGAATATTGAAGAAAAGAAGAATGGTCGCTACGCGATTGTGATTACCGAAGTACCATATGGTATGAGTAAAGAAGGTTTTATTGAGAAAGTCCGCGAATTGGTTCTGAACAAAAAACTAGATCACATCGCTGATGCGCGCGACGAGTCAGCACGAGGGAAGATTCGGGTAGTGGTTGAGCTTAAAAAAGACGCTTTCCCGAAGAAAATTCTCAACCAGCTCTACCGGATGACTAATCTCCAGACTACCTTCCATTATAATATGTTGGCTTTGGTTGATGGTGTGCAGCCACGGATCTTGGGGCTAAAGGAGATTTTAGCTGAATTTATTAAGCACCGTCAAAAGGTGATTCGTCGACGGACCGAATTTGAGCTGCGGAAAGCTAAGGAACGTGCACATATTCTCGAAGGTTTGAAGATTGCACTCGACAATATTGACGAAGTAATCAAGACGATCCGTGAAAGTTATGATGATGCGGATAAGCGCTTGATGGGGCGATTTGGTCTTTCCGAAATTCAGGCGGCAGCGATCCTCGCCATGCAGTTGAGGAGGCTCCAAGGCCTTGAACGCGACAAAATCGAAGCAGAACTTCAGGAACTACATGAGCTGATAAAGAAGCTTGAGGCGATTTTGGCTGACGAAAACGAGGTTCTACGAGTAGTAAAAGAAGAGCTCGCAGCGATTAAAGAAAAATATGGCGATGCGCGTAAAAGTAAGATTATTAATCATGAGGTTGGTAAATTCTCCGAAGAAGAGTTGATTCCAGACGAGGAAAGCGTAATCTTAATGACTACCGCAGGCTATCTAAAGCGGGTATCACAAGGGGACTTTAAGCGACAAGGCCGCGGCGGCAAAGGTCGACGAGGTATGACCACCAAAGAAGAAGATGTGGTCTCGCAGATTATTACTGCCAATTCGCATGATGACTTGCTGTTCTTTACTAATCAGGGTAGAATTTTCCGAGTGAAGGGTTATGAAGTACCACAGGCTAGCCTCACTGCGAAGGGTACAGCGGCGGGCAATCTTCTCAATATGCACCCATACGAGAGGGTGACTAGCGTCATTAAGCAGGGTGATGACCCGGACGGTTTCTTATTTATGACAACCAAGAAGGGTACGATCAAGAAAACCCCGGTTAAGGAATTCATGAATATTCGTTCGAACGGTCTAGCGGCGATTAAGCTTGATACTGGTGATGAGCTGAAATGGATTCAGGAGACCGGAGGAGGGAATGATATAGTGATTACTACCTCTGCTGGTCAGGCGATGCGTTTCAACGAAAAGGATGTCCGCAGTATGGGGCGTGCGGCACGAGGCGTGCGTGGTATCCGCCTCAGGCCAAAAGATGAGGTCGTAGGGATGGATGTAATCCGCGAAGAAGACCAAAAATTGATCGTAGTCTCTGCCAATGGCTATGGCAAAGTGACGTCTGCTAAGGCGATTGCGACGCATGCTCGGGGTGGGGTAGGAATTCGTGTTGCTGGCGTGACCGATAAGACTGGCTCAATTGTTGCGGTACATACACTTGACCCAGCAGCGAAAGAGGTAATTATGATGTCGACTAAGGGCCAGGCGATCCGCGTGGCGATGTCGGAAATCCCGACACTCAGCCGCACCGCACAAGGTGTACGCATTATGAAGATGAACGCGGGTGATACGGTAGCAAGTATTGGCGTAGTATTGCCGGACAACGATGAGGAGGAAGGTCAAAAATGACCTAAATGGTCCGAGAAGGGCCTAGAATAGTCAAAAAAGTGCCAAAAAGGCACTTTTTTGGTTGGTATTTAGGTATAAAAATTGCTAAATTGTTAATGCTTGTAGTTTTGGAAAAATTTGCTTTATACTCACCGCATTACTATTTAACAGAGGGATTTTATGACAAAAATACCAATACTTTTATCAATTTTAGGAGTCGTAGGAGGGGTTTCAGGGTCGCTTAATATGGATTTGAATAACAGACATAGTAGTGTATCGCCGATGCCTATCGTGGCGTCAGGCGATGTCTCGGTACAGGGGGCTGCTCCCGAGGTGATCGCGAATCAGAATGTTGCTGGACTGAATTTTACTGAATTAAGCATTAGTATGGGGCAATTGAAATGGGAGTTTCAATATGAGGATGATCAGGAGCGGACATTCTCGCGATATGTGATGGCTTCGCTGGACTTTTGGAACGGTGTTACCGAGGCGCAGGCCGATACGGCCCTAGCTACGCTTGGTGAAAAATCTGACCTCGCGACTTGGACTAATTGGCGGACCGAATATACTGCTCGTGATGGACGTTTTACTAAAGGAACGACGCTGAGCGCGCCGATAGCTTGGGGTGATCCGTTAAATTCTAATCAATCCGATATAATATATTATGCAATTGAATACAAGAACTGGAATGATTCTACGGTTGAGCCGGTATGGTATCGGGGTAAATTGGATTATCGAGATTGCGCGCAT
>OFGG01001238.1_pt1 | contig 17481 bp, 15 predicted proteins | sample 1521701 | NCBI WGS metagenome assembly OFGG01 (sample SAMEA3504081, study PRJEB24116) | mouse gut metagenome | biome: mouse gut; feature: mouse-associated habitat; material: faeces | place: Denmark | collected 2011
TTTCCCAGAAATTCTCCAGCCCCGTCTGTTCCGGCTGCACATAGCCCGACACCGCCGCCTGCTGGTCGAAATAGCCCCACTCCACATTTGGCCCGAAGGAAAAGCTGCCGCCCAACGGTTTCACCAGACCGGTTAAGGTCTTCAGCAAAGTGGATTTCCCGATGCCGTTTTCCCCGATGACAGCCAGCCGCTCCCCCTTGCGCAGCGTGAAAGAGACACGAGAAAGTTCCGTATCATAGCCGATACACAGATTTTTTGCCGTCACCACCTCCGTATAGCTTTCCACCCTGGGCTGGAACAGTGCGTGAAACGCCCTGGTGTCAAATCTCCGGGGCTTCTCTATCTTCACCATATGCTCGATTGCCATGCGCTTGGACCTGGCGGCCGTCACTTTGGTGGGGGTGTTCTTCCACTTTTCAATCCACTCCGTAAGGCGCCGTATTTCCTTCTGCTGGGCCTCGTAATCCTTTTCCTGCTTGACCAGATCCGCTTCCTTCTGTGCCAGGAAAGCAGTGTAATTGCCCGGATACCGCCTGATGCGGTGATATTCGGATGGAGAAGTTTATATTGATGGTAAAGTGATTTCAGATTATACGAATATCAAGTTTTATGAGGATTTTGGACCTTATCAGATACCGGAGGATTCCTATTTTATGATGGGGGATAACCGCAACAGTTCGTGGGATTCAAGGTATTGGATGAATAAGTTTGTAGCGCGGGGAGACCTGATTGGAAAGGCTGAATTTGAATATTATCCAGAGATGAAATTGTTAAAATAATATAGTGTAGAAAAACGGGCAGATTTTGCTCGTTTTTTATATCATAATATATAAATACTGGTGTAGTACTTACGCTAAGAAACAGGAGGAACATAGAATGGACAATGAGATAAAAAATATCGTATTTGATATGGGCAATGTACTTACTGTATTTCAGCAGAGGGAGTATATTTACCGATATGTTCATAATGAGGAGGACTTTAACTGGATTAAAAATCATCTGTGCGGATCAGTGGAGTGGCTGTGGATGGACAGGGGGACAGTCACGGACGATGAGGCGATTGTCTCTATATGCGAGCGGATGCCAGAACATCTGCATGGCACAGTAGAACGGTATATCAGAGAATTTCGTATGGTGCATCTGCCCAATCCGCCGATGGAACAATTGGTGGAGGAATTGTCCCAAAAGGGATATGAATTGTATCTAATGTCCAACACCTCCCATCGTTTTAGGACATTCTGCAAGTATATCAAGTCGATTGTGTATATGAAGGGGATTTGGATTTCATGTGAGCATAGACTGCTCAAACCAGAACCAGCAGCATATCAGAATTTTTTCCAGACTTTTTCACTAAAGCCAGAGGAATGTTTTTTTATTGATGATACACCAGCGAATATAGAAGCAGCCGGAAATCAGGGAATGCGCGGCTGCGTGTATTATGGCGACGTAGAGGAACTTCGGCATTTTCTAAGGAAAGCGGGGGTAAGAGTATAATATTTTATGGCGTGTGGCAGCGTGAAGTGGATTTTGATGAAAAAGCAGGTGATAAAGTGTACAAAGAGAAGTATCCTGATATCAGAACTGCCCGAAAATATAAAAGAAATAAGAGACTGCGGTACTTGAAATACCAACGGCATCTCAGACAGCTTTGGACAATTACAAGACATCATTCTATATTCCCGCCTGTTGAGTATGTCAATAAGATCTATGTTCATGGACACTTTTGTGAGCGAAAGATTCCGTATTACAGACGGTATTCAGAAAATCATGGAGGCATCGGGCGGAGATTTTGCAAAAAGCTCTCAAACAGACGTATCAGGCATTATAAAAAGGGGATTTCTAAGGGCGGCAATTATAAAAAAATATATGATTATCAATGGGCGATTGAGTAATTGGGCGATTGTGTAATGAAAAACGCTTGACAAATCAGGTCTATAGTTATAAACTTAATGCAAATAGGTCTATAACTATAGATCTGATTTTCCTTTTTATGTACACGGACGCGGAGAGGAAATAAGATAAATTTACGCAGTTAGGAAAGTGAGGTGAAAAGTTTTGAATAGAATGGAAAATCTGAAACTATGCGACAGTGATTACCGCTTTATGCTGGTGGTGTGGGAAGCGGCACCAGTAAACTCCGGCGAACTGGTGCGGCTGTGCCAAGAGCAGCTTGGATGGAAAAAGTCAACAACGTACACACAGATCAAGAAAATGTGCGAAAAAGGGTATATTGAGAACACACAGGCGATCGTGAGGGTATTAATTCCTAAAGAGAGAGTGCAGGCAGACGAGAGTGACTATTTTGTCGAGCGTACTTTTGATGGCTCCCTTCCCGCATTTCTGACAGCATTTCTAGGTGGTAAGACGATCACGGAGAAGGAGGCTGACAAGATTAAGAGAATGATAGACGAACATGTGAAATAATCTGTCAGTGAAGGAAATGTTGTGTTCAGGAAAGGAGATGACGCAGATGATAGAACAATTGTTTTTGAAAATTGTCGAGATGAGTCTCACTGCGGGGATTGTTATACTTGTGGTAATGTTTGTCAGACTGCTGCTCAGGAGAATGCCTAAAAGTTTTACCTATGTGCTCTGGCTTGTGGTGGCATTTCGTCTCGTGGTTCCGTTCTCTGCTGACACGCGTGTCAGTGTGTTTAATCTTTTTCCCGAAGGGAACAGGACGGAGAGAGCGCATGTTACGACAGAAAATATAGAAGGCAGCATGAAGCTGCCAGATGAGAAAATAACCTCCCGCGCTGGCTTGACAACCGTAAAAGAAACAGAGTATGAGACGTTCCCTGAATTGACGAAAGATCAAACGCCTGTGGACCGCGCAGAATTTCAAGTAGGACAGATACAGGCAGAACAGCGTAGGACAGCACCCACTCAGGAGACAGGTACAGACCGTCTCGTAAGCGTGTTGTGCGTTGTCTGGATTGCCGGTATACTGACACTTGTGTCATATACCATATTGATGCATGTCATGCTGAGAAAACGGCTTCGATACAGCGTACAGCTCTATGAGAATCTCTATGAGTGCGATACAATACGGTCGCCGTTTGTGTATGGACTGTTTTTACCCAAAATATATATGCCGTTTCGGCTGAGTGAGGACCAGCGTTATTGTGTCTTGGCACATGAGCGGTATCACCTTCAAAGAAAGGACCATTTGATCAAGAGCTTTGCGTATGCTTTGGTGATTGTCTATTGGTTTCAGCCGCTGGTATGGATTGCATACCGTTTGATGTGCAGGGATATGGAAATGAGCTGTGATGAGAAAGTGACCTCAGCTTTTACAGATGAACTGAGAGGGGAGTACAGCCGGCTTCTGCTGGCATTTGCTGCAAATAAAAGGCAGATGCCAGTTAGCCCGCTGGCGTTTGGAGAGGAGAATACGATGGCAAGAATCAAGAATATCTTAGCGTACAAAAAGCCCGCCAAATGGAAAATGATTGGAAGTACGATGGCGCTTATGCTGACAATGGCGGCATGTGCGACAGATGCAAAGGAGACGCCTGTCACAGAACTGACAGAAGTGTCATCTGATAGCGCGTCGGACAGTATTGTGGATTCAGAGAATGGGGTGCGTGTCAGAACGACAGATGGTTCAGAGGTTGTTATACCGATTGCAGATCAGGACAAGACGGGTGGACGGACACAGCGCCAATTGACGCATCAGCAGGCACAGTGGGCTGAGAACAGTTGGTGTGATTTGGAGTTTATATCGCTTGACTATGCAGATGCAGACAAGATTATCTTTCATATTTCGAGCGGATTGTTTGAGTATGACCTGCTTCAACAGCAAATCACGCAAAGCATTGATCTGAAAGCCTTGAATTGTCAGGCAGTACAGACTGGAGGAGAGTGCAGTGTCCAGATCTATCAGGATCATCAAAACGAATCTTTGGCGGTCATTCAGCCGTATCCCTATAATGAGTCAGACGGATATGTCTATCATTTTGATACAGATGAATTATATGCATATGATACTTCTCTCTTAGAGGGATATACTGTGTATGATGGTCTTGTGTCAAAGCGGGAGCTGCCAGAAGGGGAGAAGCTGAAAAATAGACGAATTGCCGAAAATGTACTGCCGCTGGGAAATGATACTTATGGTGCGCTGCATTGGAACAGTGTAGAACTGGCAAACATGTATTACGAGGCAGGGGAACAGAAATGGATGTTGTTTCAAAAAGAGCAGGCGACACTGCCAAGGCTTGACAAGCAGGATGAGAGCTTTTACCAGTCACTTTCCCATGTGGCAGGAGAATCAGTACGTCAATGCTCGATCGAGTACGAGGCGCTATACAATATGCATGATTATGATGGTGTCTGTGCACTTGCGGCAGGGCTGGAGTATTCTGACGAGCTGCGGCAGGAATTTAGCAAACGCACTGATAAGCTGTCATTTGATCAGGAAATCAGTCATTCTGACGATGAGCAGGTGTATTTGTTTCAGTATTCCTGTACAGATGAGGAGGGAAATGAAAATAAAGTTTATTTGAACTTTCGGAATATAGAAGGGCAAGGCTGGCGGGCGGAAGGACTTCCTGCAAGTGAGCTGACATATAATACAAGCTCTGTTCAGCACACTGAGGCAAAGCCAATAAACACTGCTGAAAGCTCTCAGGTTTATGCGGACAGCGCAAATGGTGAATGGAGTGCATATGTCACAGATGATGATTTCTGTACAGTATATGTTCGAAATAATAGCACAGGGAAGATAAAAGAAATAGGAGTTGACGAACAATCAATGCTCGCCACGGCTGTATATGATTTACACTGGATTAATCAAGATACGCTGGGCGTAATTGCCCATGTGAATCCATCTACGTCATTTCTGTGTGTGTACCGTATGCCAGACTGTGAAAGTATCGACAGTCATTATGGGATATCCTTTCAGTGGGCATCGGATGATTACAGAAGTCTTTACTATATAGAGCCGACCCCGCACTTCTCGGAACAGACAGGTCCAGAGGCAGTCATGAACTATCAGGAACAGGCTGTATTTGCAACAAATGGAGGAAGCAGTCTGTCGTATTTATCTGTATCACCCAATGGGGATAGACTGGCATTTTTCAGTATTGATGAAGAACGTGAAAAGAAAGATATTTATATTATAGAGCATCTGAAAGAGGGCATGGAGCAAAGGAAAAACACAGTTCAAAGCATAGCATGGGAGTACCCGGCGGGTGAACTTCAGTGGACAGATGATACAGTAATCACAGTGAATACACAATCAGGAAAAAAGGAACTTCATATAGATACTGGTGAAATATCAGATAAATAGTATTCGAGGAAGGGGGATTGTCGTGAAAGCGGCAGTCCCTTCTTGACATTTACCGCAGGACATAGTATAGTGTTCCTATTGAGTACTACTAACAAAGATTTTGATGTGTGGAGGATGCGAACAATGGATAACGCTGCATTGGGTGTCCTGACGGAGAAGCTTGTACAGTTCGGTCTGACCAGACAGGAAGCAACGATCTATATGTGCCTGCTGCGAAGCAAGGATTTGTCGGGATATGAAGTGTCGAAACTCACGGGGATTTCGCGCTCAAATGTATATAGTGCACTCGCGGCGCTTGTGGACGAGGGGGCGGCATATCTATTAGAGGGCGAGACGAACAAATACACAGCAGTTCCAATCGAGGATTTCTGCCAAAATAAGATTCGGCGGCTGATGGGACTAAAGCAAGAACTTGTCGCGCAGCTTCCACAACTGACAGACCACTCGGACGGCTATATCACAATCAGCGGGCCGCAGCATATTTTAGATAAGATATACAATATGCTTGAACATGTTGCATACAGAGTCTACCTGTCCATTTCCATAGAGTATTTAGAGCTGTTCCGGCCACATCTGGAACGGCTTGCCAGAGAGGGAAAAAAGGTAGTGCTGCTCATCAACGGCTTGCCGGAGAGGGAGATTGAGGGAAGTATCGTCTATCAGACAGACAGCGCTGATAATAAAAATGGTCAGCTACGGCTGATTGTCGATTCCAGCTATGTCCTGACGGGCGAGATGACAGGGGATATCACAGACAGTTGTCTGTATTGTGGTCAGAAAAATTTTGTCAATGTCTTTAAGGAATCTCTTCGAAATGAGATAAAATTAATTGAACTAAGCAAAGGAGAACAATAGACAATGAAAAAGGAAGCATTTGTTACCAAGGAACAGATTGAGGAAATCGTCAAAACGTATCCGACACCATTTCATATTTATGATGAAAAAGGAATCCGCAGGAATGCACAGGCATTGAAGGAGGCATTTGCATGGAACAAAGGATTTAAAGAATTTTTTGCAGTGAAGGCGACACCCAATCCGTTTCTCATTGATATTCTGCGCGAATACGGCCGCGGCTGTGACCGCTCGTCACTCACCGAGCTGATGCTCAGCGACGCGATGGGAATTAAGGGAGAGGACATCATGTTTTCCTCGAACGATACGCCGGCGGAGGAGTTTGAATATGCGGCAAAAATCGGTGCCACGATCAATTTAGATGATATCTCGCACATTGAGTTTCTGGAAAAGACGATTGGCAGGCTGCCGGAAACGATCTCCTGCCGTTATAATCCGGGCGGGCTTTTCAAGATTACAACGGATATTATGGATAATCCGGGAGATGCGAAGTACGGATTCACGACAGAGCAGCTCTTTGAGGGATTTCGGATACTCAGGGAAAAGGGTGTGAAGCACTTTGGAATCCATGCGTTTCTGGCAAGCAATACAGTCACAAATGAATATTATCCCACGCTTGCAAAGACATTGTTTGAAGTGGCGGTACAGCTAAAGAAGGAGACTGGGGCAGACATACGGTTTATCAATCTGTCAGGCGGCATTGGGATACCTTACCGGCCAGACCAGGAGCCAAATGACATCATGGCAATCGGTGAGGGCGTGAGAAAGGTATATGAGGAGGTGCTTGTGCCTGCCGGAATGGGAGATGTGGCGATCTATACAGAACTTGGACGTTTTATGATGGGACCATACGGACATCTTGTTGTCAAAGCAATCCATGAGAAACATACGCACAAAGAATATATCGGCGTTGATGCCTGTGCAGTCAATCTGATGAGACCAGCCATGTACGGTGCATACCATCATATTACAGTGCTTGGCAAGGAGACTGCACCCTGTGACCACAAATATGATATTACAGGTTCTCTCTGTGAAAATAACGATAAATTTGCGGTTGACAGAATGCTTCCAAAGATTGATACAGGCGATTATCTTGTCATTCATGACACAGGGGCACATGGTTTTTCTATGGGATATAATTACAATGGCAAATTAAAGTCCGCGGAGCTTTTATTGCAGGAGGACAAAACAGTGCGGCTCATCAGACGCGCAGAGACACCAAAGGATTACTTTGCGACGTTTGACTGCTTTGATATTTATAATAAATTATGATATTTGGCAGGTTGAATCGCGCACAATCAGGCGCGGTCTCAGCATCGATCGTGAGATGGGCACCTTTGCAATCAGCCAGTAAAGCGCAGCGTAGGAGTTGCGGCCAAGATCTATCCGGTCCTGATTGATCGTAGTCAGGGCTGGTGTGATCTCCTCTGAAATAGGAAGGTTATCAAAGCCTACGACACTGATCTCCTGCGGGATTTTGATATGTAGCCGCCCGCATTCCCGAATGACACCCACAGCCAGAAGATCATTGCCGCAGATGATTGCAGTGGCACCATTTTCGATTAATGCCGGCAGATGGTACTTCGCACTGTCCTCAACATAATGACCAAATGCGACCAGATTTTCGTCAAGCTCTAGTTTATGGCTCTGCATACTGCTTGCATAGGCATCATAACGGTTGCTTGTGACCATCGAATCAGGAGAGCCGTTGAGCAGGGCAATTTTGGTGTGGCCAAGCTCTGTCAGATGGTCGATTGCCAAGTCGATTCCCTCGAAACTGTCAGTGCCGACATAGGCGACATTTGGATTTTTGGTGATATAATTGTCAAAGAGCACTGTCGGGATTGTGGTGGTTCGAAGCTGTGCCATCCAAGGGTCTTTCAGGGCAAAACCAATCAGAAAACCGCCGTGATATCCATTTTGAACCATATAGCGGTCGTAGGGGTCGCGCAGTTGCAGAAGCGGTGTGACGGGCGTGACGGTAACTTCCCAATTGTCGCGCACTGCTGCCTGTTTAAAACCAAGAATGATGTCAAATCCGAAGTCTCCGGGTTTTTCATACTGCATATTTTCAACAAAAATGCACAAGCGTTTTCGCGTCTCTTTTTTCATTCTCTTTGTGACATATCCCATCTCGATTGCGGTATCCAGCACCAGCTTTTTTAACTCCGGGCTGATATCATTGGCGTCATTCAATCCTTTGGAAACAGTGCTTGGCGCGATACCCAAGCGGTTTGCAATATCCTTTATTGTTACCATATTTTAATCTCACTTTCGGAATCTTCATCTTTGAGAGCAGTTCTAACACACTCTAAAATAAGTTTACACGATACGGAAACCGTTTTCAACTGATTCGGATAAAAACATGTCTAAAAAATGTTAAAATTTTCGAAATGAAACGAAGTGACAAAAATGGTTTTATGCGGTATACTTATATACAGGTCATGATAGAGCACATTTCATATATGTTCTATAAACTTTATCAGAAACAGAAAAAATAGTAAAAGGAGTACGAAGAGATGGACAACGCATTTAATTCACCAGTTCAAGTGCTGGACGCAAATATGAACGCAGGAGAGGGGAAAGCAAAAATTCCGCTGCTAAAATGTATTTTGTTAGGTATTATGGCGGGCGCATTTATCGCATTTGGCGGCGCGTCGAGCAATGCCGCAGTACATAATATCGCGAATCAGGGACTTTCCAAGACGCTTGCGGGCTGCATCTTCCCTGTTGGACTCATGATGATTGTCTTTGTCGGGGGAGAGCTTTTTACCGGGGACTGCCTGATGATTGCAGGCGTGGTCGATAAACGGTTCAGCGCGCTTGCGATGATCAAGACGCTGGTCATTGTATTTTTCAGCAATATGGTGGGCGCGGTACTCATCGCGACGCTGGTATATTTTAGCGGGCTGCTTGATTACACCGGCGGAGCGCTCGGTGCATTTACAATCAAGGTGGCATATGGAAAAGTGACCATCGCACCTTTCAGGGCAGTTTGTTCTGGAATCCTGTGTAATATCCTCGTGTGCATGGCGGTGCTGATGGCGACTGCCGCGAAGGATATCGCAGGGAAGGTATGGGCAATCTTTTTCCCGATCTGTGCCTTCGTCATCGGCGGCTGGGAGCACTGTGTTGCCAATATGTTTTATATTCCGGCAGGCATCATTGCCAGCGTAAATGATACTTATGTGGCTAAGGCAGAAGAGCTGTACGGCATTACAGCCGATCAGATAGCATCTAGTCTGACAATCGGTGGATTTGCGTCCAACCTGATTCCGGTGACAATCGGAAATATCCTCGGCGGCATGGTGTTTATCGCACTTCCATTATATGCGATTCATAAGAGCAAGCTGGTAAACAATATAAAATAGTGTGCTGTTTCTATCGGGCAGGAAAACCTGCTCGATTTCTTATGCTAAGGTATGAAGCCTACAGACATTTAATGCAACGTTTTGAAAGGGGTAAAGAAAAATGAACGATAAACTGACAAGAAATGACATCAAAAAGATGGAGGAGGAGATCGAGCACAGAAAGCTCGTGATTCGCAAAGAGGCGCTGGAGGCAGTAAAGGAAGCCCGCGCGCAGGGAGATCTCAGCGAGAATTTTGAGTACTATGCTGCCAAGAAATATAAAAACCAGAACGAGAGCCGTATCCGTTATCTGGAGCGGATGATCAGGACGGCGCAGATTATTGAGGAGGATGCCAAAGAGGACGAAATCGGGCTGAATAAGACGGTGGAGGTCGAGTTTGTGGAGGATGGGACGATAGAGACATATCGTCTGGTGACAACGGTGCGCAACAACCCCCTGCAAGGGCTGATCAGTATCGAATCCCCGATCGGGAAGGCGCTCGCAGGACATAAATGCGGCGATACCGTACATGTACAGGTCAACAGTGACTTTGGCTATGATGTGATCGTCAAGTCCGTGGAGAATACGCCGGACGATGACTCGATCGCACTTCGGAAATTCTAAAGGAGTAGTGTCAATGAATCTTATCAATATAGAAAATATTACAAAATACTATACAGATACGCCGCTATTTGAACAGGCGTCTTTTACAGTTGACGAGTCAGAAAAAATTGGCATTATCGGCATCAATGGCACAGGTAAGACTACCTTGCTGAAAATGCTTGTTGGCATGGAGGAGCCAGATCGAGGGACCATCACAAGGGCGAACAATATCGTTGTCCGTTATCTGCCGCAGACACCTGATTTTCAACGGGATATCACAGTTCTTGAAGCTGTTATGGAGGGAAAACGTACCCACGAAAATGAGTGGTCTCTTGAGAGTGATGCCAAGACAATGCTGCAAAAATTAGGGATTTCAGACTATGGAATGAAGGTGGACACAATGTCAGGGGGACAGCGCAAGCGAGTTGCACTAGCCAGTACACTGCTGTCAAAGGCAGATATATTGGTGCTCGATGAGCCGACAAACCACCTCGATTCCGCGATGGCAGACTGGCTCGAAGAGTATCTCAAAAGTTACAGGGGCGCGCTGGTGATGGTGACGCATGACCGGTATTTTCTCGATAGTGTGTCAAACCGGATTGTGGAGATTGACAAGGCAAAAATATACAGCTACCAGACAAACTACACTGGATTTCTGGAGTTGAAGGCGCAGCGCGAGGACATGGAGTATGCCACAGAGCGCAAGCGGCAGAGTATCCTGCGCGTGGAAATCGAGTGGATGAAACGCGGCGCGCGCGCTAGAAGCACGAAACAGAAAGCACATATCCAGCGCTATGAGCAGCTCGCCGCGCAGCGCGGTCCGCAGCAGGAGGCGCAGTTGGAGTTAAGCTCTGTCTCCACCCGCATGGGAAGAACCACCGTAGAATTACAGCAGATTACAAAGAGTTATGATGGAAAGACGCTGATTCGGGATTTCAGCTATATTTTTCTCAAAAATGACAGAATCGGATTTATCGGGGAAAATGGCTGCGGCAAGACAACGCTGATGAAAATACTCTGCGGGATTGAGCAGCCTGATTCGGGTGCGGTCGTTACGGGACAGACGATTAAGCTTGGATATTATGCACAGGAAATCAGAAATGATGCGCAGGCAGGACTTGCCTACATGAAACCTGACATGCGTGTCATTGATTATATCCGAAATACGGCGGAGTATGTGCAGACAGTGGACGGTTCTGTATCGGCGTCGGTGATGCTGGACAGATTTTTGTTTCCGCCAGAGAAACAGTATGGGCTTCTCGGCAAGCTGTCTGGCGGAGAGCGGCGCAGGCTGAATCTTCTGCGTGTGCTGATGGAGGCGCCGAATGTGCTGATTCTCGACGAGCCTACAAATGATTTGGATATCCAGACACTCACGATTCTGGAGGACTATCTGGACCATTTTGAGGGCATTGTGATTGCGGTATCGCATGACCGCTATTTTCTCGACAGGGTTGTGCGGCGGATTTTTGCTTTTGAAAATGGAACAATCCGACAGTATGAAGGCGGATTTACGGATTATCAGGCAAAGCAGCAGGAGGAGGAAACCAAAAAGAGCAGCACAAATGCTGGGGCAGGACAGGCGCAGGCAAACTTAAAAACAATCAAAAACCGACAGGAAAAAATAAGATTTTCTTATAAAGAGCAAAAAGAATACGAGACCATTGAGCATGAGATTGCAGCGCTCGAAGCGCAGCTTGAAAAACTTGATGGTGATATGGTGTCAAATGCCAGCGACTTTGTGAGGCTGAATGAACTCACCAAAGAAAAAGAGCGCACAGAACAGCTTTTGGAGGAGAAGCTTGAGCGCTGGATGTATTTGCAGGAGCTGGCGGAAAAGATTGCAGCGCAATAAATCAGTAAAATGTGAAAAATATGTGAAGTTATCCAAAAGTTATTGACTTATTTTTTTATCTGGAATAATATGTTAGTGCACGAACAGTTTGAAGGCGAACAACTAGAAAAGAGGTGAATGCAGATATGGACGAATTTGAGGAAGGTGTCTGTGATGAAACCAAAAAGTATAAGCTGGGAAACGTGATCAGGGGGCTGCACGGTGCATTTGGAAAGAAATTTATGGCGTGCGGCATGGCGGCGGGACTGGATGAGGTGACACTCATGCATGGCTGGATCATGGGCTATCTCCATCACAATCAAGGGAAGGCAGTTTATCAAAAGACCATCGAGTCGAATTTCAATATCAGGCGTTCCACGGTGACGGCAATTCTACAGCTAATGGAAAAGAAAGGGTATATCAAGCGGTCGTCAGTGGAGGGAGATGCCCGGCTCAAACAGATTTCGCTCACGGAACAGGGAACGCAGACCGCCGTCAAGGCAAAGGCGATGATTGATGATATGGAGAGCAGGCTCTTGGAGGGCATCGAGCCAGAGCAGCTTGAAATCTTCTATGAGGTTGCACAGAAGCTCATGAGAAATATGAATCAATAACGAATGGAGGTTACTTTATGCTAAAGGTATTAGGCGCACAAATTAAGGAATTTCAAAAAGATTCCATTCTTACGCCTGTTTTCATGATTTTGGAGGTTATCATGGAAATGATTATCCCGCTGCTGATGGCATCAATTATTGACAATGGCGTCAATGCGGGAGATTTGAACCACATCTACAAGATTGGCGGTCTGATGGTCTTGATGGCACTAATCGGACTGTGGGCGGGATTGATGGGTGCAAAGTATGGTGCGAGGGCATCGACGGGCTTTGCAAGAAATTTCAGAAAAGCAATGTTTGAGAATATTCAGACGTACTCTTTTTCAAATATTGATAAGTACTCTACATCAAGTCTGATCACACGTCTCACAACAGATGTGACGAACCTGCAAAACGCATACCAGATGGTACTGCGTATGGCAATGCGTGCACCGGCGTCAATGATCATTGCGATGGTGATGGCGTTCTCCATCAATGCGCGGCTCGCCAGCATTTATCTTGTCGCAGTGATCTTTCTTGGTATCTGCCTTGCGTTTATCATTCCGCGCGCGAACACATATTTTCGGCAGGTGTTTGAGAAATACGATGATTTGAATGCAAGTGTGCAGGAAAATGTATCCGCGATACGCGTCGTGAAGGCATATGTGCGTGAGGACTATGAAAAAGAGAAGTTTGCCAAGGCAAACCAGAATATTTACAACATGTTTCTCAAAGCAGAGAAGCTGGTGGTCATCAATATGCCGCTGATGCAGGTGACGGTATATGGCTGTATCCTGTTGATTTCGTGGCTTGGCGCCAAGATGATTGTGGTGGGAAGCCTCACAACCGGCGAGATGATGAGCCTGCTCGCGTACTGTATGAATATTCTGATGAGTCTGATGATGGTGTCGATGATCTTTGTCATGCTCTCCATGAGCCATGCCAGCGCAAAGCGTATCGCAGAGGTCTTGACAGAACAGACAGACCTTCGCAATCCTGAGAATCCAGTCATGACGGTAAAAGATGGCAGTATCGTATTCAACAATGTGTCCTTTGCGTACAACAAGGACAGCAAAGCGGTGCTAAAGGACATCAATCTGGAAATTAAGTCAGGGGAGACAATCGGCGTGATCGGCGGCACAGGAAGCGCGAAGTCAAGCCTTGTCAATTTAATCAGCCGACTGTATGATGTCACATCTGGAGAATTGTTGGTCGGTGGGCTGGATGTGCGCAAATATGACATGGAGGCGCTCAGAAATCAGGTCGCAGTCGTATTGCAGAAAAACGTGCTGTTCAGCGGTACGATTCTTGAAAACCTCAGGTGGGGCGACAAGGAGGCCTCCGAGGAGGAATGTATCAGGGCATGCAAACTTGCCTGCGCAGACGAGTTTATCCAGAAAATGCCTGATCAGTACAATACCTTTATCGAGCAGGGCGGCGCAAATGTGTCTGGCGGACAGAAACAACGGCTCTGCATCGCGAGGGCACTGCTCAAAAAACCGAGGATTTTGATACTCGATGACAGCACCAGCGCGGTAGATACTGCCACAGATGCCAAGATTCGCAAGGCGTTTGCAGAGGAGATTCCAGACACGACAAAACTGATTATCGCGCAGCGTGTGAGCAGTGTGCAGAATGCGGACCGCATCATCGTGATGGACAACGGCGTGGTGACTGCGTTTGGCACGCATGAGCAACTGCTAGAGACCAGTCCGATCTACCGCGAGGTCTATGAGTCACAGACAGGCGGCAATGCGGACTTTGACCAGAATGGAGGTGACAACTAATGCCGGGACCGGGACATCCAATGAGAGGACCTAGAGGAGCCAAACCAAAGATTGAAAATCCGGGGAAGCTCTTAAAACGACTGATGGGAATCGTGTTCAAAAATTATACACCACATGTTATTATTGTAATCATAGGCATATTTGTCGGTGTGTTTGCAAACATTCAGGGAACGTTGTTTACACAGACATTGATTGACGAGTATATTATGCCGCTCTTAGGAACAGAGAACCCAGATTTCTCCGGGCTTGCGCAGGCAATTCTGCGCGTGGCAGGCTTCTATGCAATCGGCGTGGTATCGACTTATGTATACAACCGAGTTATGATCAATGTGAGTCAGGGCACCATGCGGAATATCCGAACAGAGATGTTTAATAAGATGGAATCCCTGCCAATCAAATATTTTGACACCCATCCTCACGGTGATATCATGTCGAGATACACCAATGATATTGATACGCTCAGACAGATGATCAGCCAGAGTATTCCACAGTGCTTTAGCAGTGTCATCACGATTGTCAGTGTTTTGGTCAGCATGATTATTCTGAGTGTACCTTTGACCGTCACCACCTTGATTATGGTGTCACTCATGCTGTTTGTCACCAAGAAAGCAACTGGACTTTCAGGCAGGTATTTCGTGGCACAGCAGACAGCGATCGGCGCTGTGAACGGATTTGTCGAGGAGATGATGGAGGGGCAGAAGGTTGTGAAGGTATTCTGCCATGAGGAGGAGAGTATGGCGCGCTTTAATGAGCTCAATGAGGAGTTGTTTGAGAGCTCTTACAATGCGAACCAGTTTGCGAACATGCTTGGACCGATCAATGCGCAGCTTGGCAATCTCAGTTATGTGGTTTGTGCGATTGTCGGCGGAATCTTAGCGCTTGGCAATATCGGCGGACTTACGCTGGGCGGACTTGCGAGCTTCCTCACATTCAACAAGAGCTTTAACATGCCGATCAATCAAGTGAGTATGCAGTTTAACTCCATTGTCATGGCGCTCGCCGGTGCAGACCGCATCTTCAAGATGCTAGACGAAGAGCCGGAGGCAGACAATGGCTATGTTATGCTGGTCAATGCAGAGGAAGTCAATGGTGCGCTCAGGGAGACAAAGAAGCACACTGGAATGTGGGCTTGGAAGCATTATCACAAAGACAGCGACACGACAACCTATCAGCGTCTTGAGGGCAGTGTGGTGTTCGATGATGTGGACTTTGGCTACACGGACGAGAAGATTGTCCTGCACAATGTCAAAATGTTCGCGGAGCCGGGGCAGAAGATTGCGTTCGTAGGCTCTACAGGCGCCGGAAAAACGACAATTACGAATTTGATCAACCGGTTTTATGATATTCAGGACGGAAAAATCCGCTATGACGGCATCAATGTCAATAAAATCAAAAAGGCAGATTTGCGTCGTTCGCTGGGCATCGTGTTGCAGGATACACATTTGTTTACGGCTACTGTGATGGAAAATATCCGCTATGGCAAGCTAGATGCCACCGACGAGGAGGTAATCGCAGCGGCAAAACTTGCGAATGCACATGAATTTATAGAGAAGCTGCCAGACGGCTACAATACGCTGCTGACAGGCGACGGCGCAAACCTGAGCCAAGGACAGCGGCAATTGCTTGCGATTGCGAGAGCTGCCATCGCAGACCCGCCTGCGTTGATTCTCGATGAGGCGACCAGTTCAATCGACACGCGCACCGAGAAGATTGTGCAGGACGGTATGGATAAGCTGATGAAGGGCAGGACGACGTTCGTGATTGCCCACCGGCTTTCGACCGTCAAGAACAGCGACTGCATCATGGTGCTAGAGCAGGGCAGGATTATTGAGCGCGGCACACATGATGAGCTGATCGAGGCGCAGGGCAAGTACTATCAGCTCTACACAGGAAATGCGATTGCGGCAAATTAGCCACTTAGTTTATCTTGTTTATAAATTGTTTTTTGCCAGATTTCCTTGCTATTTTGGGCTATAACTGATAAGATAAGAATAACAAAAGTCATGTGATTCATCCTAAGGTGTGAAAAACATGACTTTTGTATCCTAACGATTAAGAGATTTGATATGTAATTGTCGGCAAATCCGTGGCAGATATATTCGAATGGGGTGGGAGACATGGCATTCTCAAAGGGAAAACGTATTGAAGATGAGACAAGCAAGCGCATTGTAGACCTTGCAGTAAACATTGGCTGCCGTGAAGGTGCAGATGCATTGACCGTTACAAGGCTTTGCAGGGAACTGAACTGTGACAGGAGAGTGATCTACAACAGATTTCGTGATATTGACGAGATTAATCTGGTGGTCGCGCAGCGGTGCAATGAGGAGCTTATGGCAAAGGCGAAGAATGCCCTGAAGCCGCAGGCTTCTTTCGAGGAGAATTTTATCATACTCATCAAGACGGCGTTTACGTACATCTATGAAAAAAATTCTTATTTCCAGCACTACACTGCGCTCTACAAAGTGACCGAGACGGGTATAAAAAATACGATTCTTCAGGAGATTTCAGCTTTGGTGGAGGAGGGAAAGGCAGCAGGAGAGGTGCGTGCGGAGACAGACAGCCACAAAGCGGCGCAGAATATCTGGCTTCTCATGACAGGAATCGGCACGATGCTGGTAGCGAATATTGACTACAAATATCAGGACGGTCTGGATACACTGTTGTACGGTGCGGAGGCGGTCTCGGCTTATATGAGAACTTCGTGAACAGACCGCTTGCAAAGCATTTGAAGGATAGACAAAACAGGAGGAACATATTGTGGTAACTGTAAAACTTGGAAATACTGGAATTGTTGCAAACAAAAATGGCTTTGGCGCACTTCCGATTCAGCGGATTGACATGGACAGTGCCGTGAAACTGATTCATATGGCGCTTGACGGCGGGGTGAATTTCTTTGATACTGCAAGGGCGTACAGCGACAGCGAGCAGAAGCTGGGCGCTGCGCTCAAGGACGTTGACAGGAGTACATATTATATTGCGACAAAAACTGCTGCCCAGACGGGCGAGAAGGTGCTGGAGGATTTGGAGACTTCGCTTCGTCTGTTACAGACAGCGTACATTGACATTTATCAACTGCACTGTGCGCCCAAGTGCTTCCGTCCGGGGGACGAGGACGGCGTGTATGATGCTGTTGTCAAGGCAAAAAAAGAAGGAAAAATCAGGCATATCGGC
>OFGG01001240.1_pt1 | contig 17474 bp, 17 predicted proteins | sample 1521701 | NCBI WGS metagenome assembly OFGG01 (sample SAMEA3504081, study PRJEB24116) | mouse gut metagenome | biome: mouse gut; feature: mouse-associated habitat; material: faeces | place: Denmark | collected 2011
AAACTTGGGGTGACTATCAGTTGATGTTTTGAGTATATATTTTACAACTTTTAGGATGGTAAGCAAATATGAGAAAATTTTTTTAGATTTAGCTTCCAAACTTGATGCTATGTCAGAATCGTATGGAGAGATTGTGAAAGAGGCACATGATTTTGTGCAAGCGAAGGATGGTACTTTAATACGAAGTTTGGTAAGAAAAATTTCAGACATTTTCGCATCCGATTATTTTGATAAGGATGTAAAAAAATTTGCAAAAAATTTTAAGGATAGTATGATTGAGTACTGTGGGTATACTTATGTAAAAAAAGTATGTGACGGAGAAGGTGAGGTCAATGAAGATTTAAGATCATTAGATGAGCTTTTAGAAGATTTAAATAAAATGATTGGTCTTATCAATGTTAAACAGCAAGTTAACAATTTAATAACTTATCAAACGATTCAGAAAAAGCGTAGGGAACGAGGATTCAATAGTGAAAAAAATACCTTGCATATGGCATTTACAGGCAACCCAGGTACAGGAAAAACAACTGTTGCTAGAATAGTTGGACATATTTATAAACAAATAGGGCTTTTATCAAAAGGGCATTTTATTGAGGTGTCTAGAACAGATTTAATTGCAGGATTCCAAGGCCAAACTGCATTGAAAGTAAAAAAGGTGATTGAAGCGGCTAGGGGTGGTGTTCTGTTCATTGATGAAGCATACAGTATTACAGAAAATGATCATAGTGACTCATATGGAAGAGAGTGTTTGACAGAATTGACAAAAGCGCTAGAAGATTATCGTGAAGATTTAGTAGTGATTGTTGCTGGATATACAGAGCCCATGAATTTATTTTTTAAATCTAATCCAGGATTAAGGTCAAGATTTAATACATTTATTGAATTTGGAGATTATTCTGCGGATGAATTGCTTGATATTTTGTCTTCTATGTGTAAGAAAAATGATTACGAATTAAACAATAAACTGCGGGATACTATTCATGAGTATTTTGTTTCAGCAACAGAACATCATGATGAATATTTTGCCAATGCGAGGTTAGCTAGAAATATGTTTGATAATTTGGTTATGAATCATGCTAAAAGGGTTATTTTAATTAAGGATATTTCTGATTACGATTTGTCAGTTTTATTACCTGATGATTTTCAGTGTTAAATTTGGAATAATGATGAAATAGGATTATATTTGGGTTTTTCAGGAATAAGGTAATCATTGCATTCAAATGCCGAAATGGCTATACTGTAATCAAATAGATGATGCTTAAATCCGGGTTTCGCGTAATAGGAGGCTGGATATGGCAAAGAAAATCGGCATTGGAAAGCAGGATTTAGAATAAGTAAGGATTAACCACAATTTTTACGTGGATAAAACTGATTTTATCAGGCAGTGGTGGGAAACTGACAATGATGTGACGTTGATTACAAGGCCAAGAAGGTTTGTGAAAACACTGAATATGAGTATGCTGAAAAAGTTTTTCTCTTTAGAATATGCAGACAGGGGAGAACTTTTTGAAGGGCTGTCCATCTGGCAAGAAAAATCTTCTGATGGAAAATCTTCCGGGGAAGATTGCAAGTACCGAAGGCTGTAGGGAACGTGGCTAGTGATTGCGCTCAGTTTTGCAAAGGTGAAAGAAACCTCTTTTCAGGGCACCAGAAAAAGAATCTGCCAGATTATTACGGAACTTATATAATAAATTTGATTTCTTGTTAGAGAGCGGTGTCCTGAACGAAAATTAAAAGAATACATGGAGGAATCAGATATGCGCTTTGTAATTCCGGTTTACAAGAGAAACTATGATTGGAAAACTGAGAACTACAAATAGCTATATGATGATCTCGTAAAAATCTATCGGTATGATACTTAAAATTGAGCGATACCGCTCAAAAAAGAAAACCGCTCAAAATTAAACGAAAGTATCAATCAATAAGGCTGATACTTTCGCTTAAAATGTACTTAAATCAGCAAGGTTTGATTAAAATAACGCAGTAGCCGATTTTAAGCAGATAGACATTCTTCTAGTATTTACACTTGTCAAATTCCGGATTGAACGCATAGAAGTTCTTGGAATCCAGCTTATCCTGGACGATGCGCAGTGCTTCACCAAACCTTTGGAAGTGCACCACTTCCCGCGCTCGCAAAAACTTGATTGGTTCGTACACATCCGGCTCATCTTTAACAAGACGCAAGATATTATCATAGGTAGTGCGTGCCTTTTGTTCTGCTGCCATATCCTCGAATAGATCCGTGATAGCATCTCCCTTAGACTGGAACTCACAGCTGTTAAAGGGAATCCCCCCGGCTGCCATAGGCCAGATTCCGACGGTGTGATCCACGTAATAATTGGCAAACCCGGATTCCTCAATCTCTTCCATGGATAAATTCCTGGTGAGCTGGTGCACGATGGTGGATACCATCTCAAGGTGGGCAAGCTCCTCCGTTCCAATGTCCGTTAAAATTGCCGCCACTTCATTATAAGGCATGGAATAGCGCTGGGAAATGTAACGCATGGAAGCACCCAGTTCACCGTCAGGGCCGCCGTATTGAGACATGATTGCCTGGGCAAGCTTTGCATCAGGTTTTTTGATATTTACAGGGAACTGCAGTCTTTTTTCATAACTCCACATAGATTAACATTCTCCTTCCCAAGGCCACGGTTCCGTCGCCCATTTCCATTCTTTTTGGTTACAGCCATCCGTATCGGATATTCTAAGAGGCGCATACTTCATGGCATATTCGCGCATAGCCTGATTTTTCATGCGCACATAGTGGCTCAGATAATCCATGGCGTCCTTGTCTGTGGGGTGCGTGTCGAGATATTCTGTCATTTCCACGATCACGAAATCAATGACGCCGATATCGTGGAAAAGCTGCCGGCGGTCGGAATAAGCTTTGTTATTCATTTTGTGCATCTCCTTCCTGTAAAAGGTTTTTCGAGCTCAGGGAAAATAGTACCGGTCTTGTATGCCGCATCCAGATCATCAAATATTTTAGTGAGCTGCTGCCAGGGAACATAAGCCATTGCAATAGGGAAATGGTCAAAATATTCATTAAAATTGTAATCCTGCATAAGATACCTTTCATAAAAAATAAATAGTTTAATAATATAGTATGTCGGGGATATTATGCAGTTACAATTTTTTACAAACGATTGCAAAGAGCTATACTTTGTGATTTAATGGTATCGGAGAAATTACCCAAAATGATCTTCTTCACAAAAGAGGTGGAAGTAATGTCATTATTTGAGAGTGAAACAGGGAAAAATTATGAAATACAGGGCTTATATGTGGAAGAAGGAATTACCCGCAGGCTCCAGGCCCTTGGGTTAAACGACGGAACAGTGGTCACGGTGCTTAACCGCAAAAAGAACGGGGCGCTGATCATCCGTGTGCGCGGAACCCGCCTTGCCATCGGCAGACATATCAGCCAGGGCATTGAAGTGAGAGAAACACGGTAAAAATGGAGGCAGATTATGAAAAACGACCAGAGAGTACATGTTGCTTTTGTGGGAAATCCTAACTGCGGGAAGACAACGCTGTTTAACGCAATAACCGGATCGAAATTAAAGGTTGCCAACTGGCCCGGGGTAACGGTGGAGCGGATGGAAGGGGAGGCGGAATATGAAGACGTTCCCTTGTCGTTGATCGACACGCCGGGGATCTATTCCCTGACCTGCTATACCATAGAAGAAAAGGTGACCAGAAGCTGTGTGATGGACGATGATATTGAGGTGATCGTCAATGTGGTGGATGCTTCTTCATTAGAGCGGAACCTGTATCTAACCTTACAGCTTTTGGAACTAGGGAAGCCGGTGGTGTTAGCGCTTAACATGATGGATGTGGTGGAAGAGAGAGGAATGGAAATCGACCTTCACCGGCTGCCGGAACTTTTAGGGGATATCCCGGTAGTTCCGGTCTCCGCGGCGAAGCGCAAAGGGCTTGACATCCTGCTCCATGCGGTGATCCATCATTACGAGGAAGGGTCAAAGGGAGACATCCTGCACTATAGCGACATGATAGAGGAGAAGATTGACAAGCTTTCCGTTATCATGCAGGCTCATTATCCGACGCATTCTTCAGTCAGATGGCATGCCATCAAGCTTCTTGAAGATGATGAGGATGTTAAAACGGAATATCCCCTGCAGGTTACGAACATTGTGGACCGCAGCTACGAGAAGGAGATCATCCAGTTTAAATATAGTTTTATTGAACATATAATAAAAGAAGTGATGTTTTACCGGAAGAAGAAAAAAGACAGCACGGAGCGGATCGATCAGGTATTGACTCATCCATTCTGGGGAGTTCCGGTATTCTTATGCATCATGGCAGTGGTTTTTTTCCTGACATTTACAATTGGAGACTGGCTTAAGGGATATTTTGAGTCTTTCCTCGAACTTTTTTCAGGAGGGGTAAGCGAACTTCTTACGGGCATCCATGCCGCATCCTGGCTCAAGTCCCTTATCGTGGATGGCATCATTGCAGGGGTAGGCGGTATCCTGACCTTCATCCCCAATATTGCAATCCTGTTTCTTGCCCTTGCCATCTTGGAAGACAGCGGCTATATGTCAAGGGTTGCCTACGTGATGGATGGGATCATGGGAAAAGCAGGACTTTCCGGGAAGGCGTTTTTGCCTATGGTCTTAGGATTTGGCTGTACGGTTCCTGCGATCATGGCATCGAGAGCCTTAGAGACAGAAAAGGACAGGCGGCGTACGATGATCATCACTCCTTTTATGTCCTGTTCCGCAAGGCTTCCTGTGTATGTGCTTTTTTCGGGAATGTTTTTTGGACAGTTTGCCCATGTGGCGGCTTTTTCCATGTACGTGATCGGGATGGTGCTTGCCATCGTCATCGCCAGAGTGCTTCATGCGTTTGAAAAAGGAAAGGCCAACGACAATCTTTTGATCGAGCTGCCGGAGTACAAAAGGCCGAACGGGCGGACGATACGGATCTATGTATGGAATAAGTTGAAAGATTATCTTTCCAAGGCCGGCACTACCATTTTTATTGCCTCGATCATCATCTGGCTTGTCCTTAATTTCGGGATGTCGGGAATGGTCTTAACCCCTGCAGACAGCTTTGGGGCCATGGTTGGAAGATGGTTAGAGCCTATCATGCGGCCGGCAGGACTTGGTATGTGGCAGATCATTGTTTCTCTCATTGCCGGCATATCCGCAAAGGAAGTGGTGGTATCCAGTTTTTCCGTACTTTTTGGCGTGGGGAATGCGCAAGGGGCAGCCGGTATGGAAACGGTGGTTGAAAACTTGAAAAGCATTGACCCGTCCTTTGGACCGTTAAATGCGTATTGTATGATGATCTTTGTGCTTTTGTATGTTCCCTGTGCGGCGGCCATAGCCACCATACGCAAAGAAAGCGGGGATACCGGATTTACCTTAAAGCTTGCTCTTTTCCAGATTGTTTTCGCATGGCTTATGGCAACGCTGGTATTTCAGATTGGAAGCCTTATTGGTTGACTTCCTATGTGGTTTGTGTAAAAATAGATGTAATAACTGATACGGAAAGGAACGCAATGAGAGGAATAAACACGCAGGTACGTAAAAACAGAAGACGGATCTTTAAGGAAGTGGCAAACCTTGCCTATCATTCCCAGAATCTGAAGGATGATGTGGAAGCGCTTCCTTATAAAATAGTGGATTATGATGAGTCTGAATATGACAGTATTTACCGGGAAAGAGCCATTGTGCGCGAACAGATCCGGCTTGCCATGGGGCTTTCCCTGCGGCCGGAAAACATGCCGGTCCACGTGACCCAGGGCCTGGAAGAAAGCAACATCGACGAAAAGTATTACGAACCGCCGCTGATGCAGGTGATTCCTTCGGCATGTAATGCCTGCCCGGAAAATAAGTATGAGGTGACGGATAAATGTATGGGCTGTGTGGCCCACCCCTGCAGGGAAGTCTGCCCGAAAGGTGCAATTTCCATGAAAAGCGGGCACTCCGTCATTGATCAGGATAAATGTATCAAATGCGGGAAATGCAAATCTATCTGCCCTTATGACGCCATATCCCATCAGATCCGCCCCTGCCTTGCCCATTGTGGCGTAAATGCCATTAAAAGCGATAAGAAAGGGCGCGCTTATATTGATACGGATCTGTGCGTGTCCTGCGGACAGTGCATGGTAAGCTGCCCCTTTGGCGCCATTGCGGATAAATCCCAGATCTTCCAGCTGATCCGTGCCATGCAGTCCGGCCGGAAGATCATAGCCCAGGTTGCACCTGCCTTTGTAGGACAGTTTGGTAAAGAGGCCACTCCGGATAAGATAAAGGAAGCGCTTAAAGAGCTTGGCTTTTATGATGTTTATGAGACAGCTATTGGTGCGGACATGGGGGCAATGGTGGAAGCGGAGCATTATGTCAAGGAAGTCGCTGCCGGAAAACTGCCGTTTCTTTTGACCTCGTGCTGTCCATCATGGTCTATGCTGGCGAAGAAGTTTTTTCCGGAGACCATTGATAAGATTTCCAATGCCCTAACCCCGATGGTGGCAACGGCACGGAAGATCAAAGAAGACCATCCGGATGCCAGCGTGGTGTTTATCGGGCCCTGCGCATCCAAAAAACTGGAAGCCTCCAGAAGGACGGTCCGCTCCGATGTGGATTTTGTGATCACCTTTGAGGAATTAGCGGGAATGTTTGAGGCAAGAGGACTTTTGCCGGAAGAGGTGGAGGCTCATGATAAGTTAAATGACGCAACCGGAGCCGGAAGAGGCTATGGCGTGGCCGGCGGTGTGGCAAGCGCCATTGAGGAATGTATTTTAGAATACTATCCTGACGTGGATGTGAATATTGAACATGCGGAAAGCCTGACGGAATGCAAGAAGATCTTGATGCTTGCAAAAGCCGGAAAAAAGAACGGCTGCCTGATCGAAGGAATGGCATGCCCGGGAGGCTGTGTGGCAGGTGCCGGAACCAATATCGCAATCCCTCAGGCAATGAAAGAAGTTGCCGGGTTTAAGGCATCAGCCGATAAAAAGATACCGGAGATGGAGGAAAAAGATGAAGATTAGGACAAGGTTTGCACCCAGCCCTACGGGGAGGATGCATGTGGGGAATTTAAGGACGGCTCTTTATGCTTACCTGATCGCCAAACATGAAGGGGGCGACTTTATTTTAAGGATAGAGGATACTGACCAGGAGCGGTTTGTGGAAGGGGCGGTTGACATTATATACAGGACTCTTGCAAAAACCGGCTTAATCCATGACGAAGGGCCGGATAAGGATGGCGGCGTGGGCCCATATGTACAGTCAGAGCGCCAGAAGCAGGGCATTTATTTGAAATATGCCAAACAGTTGGTGGAAAGCGGGAAGGCTTATTATTGTTTTTGTGACAAAGAGCGTCTTGCCAACTTAAAGACCCAGATTGTGGAAGGAAAGGAGATCACGGTTTATGACAAGCATTGCCTTTCTTTATCCAAAGAAGAAGTGGAAGAAAAGTTAAAAGCAGGGGTGCCTTATGTGATCAGGCAGAATAACCCCACAGAAGGCACCACGACTTTTCATGATGAGATTTATGGGGATATCACGGTAGATAATTCGGAGCTTGACGATATGATTCTGATCAAATCAGACGGCTTCCCCACCTATAATTTTGCAAATGTGGTGGACGACCATCTGATGGGAATTACCCATGTGGTAAGGGGAAATGAATACCTTTCCTCTTCTCCTAAATATAACCGGCTCTATGAGGCTTTCGGCTGGGAGGTACCGGTCTATGTGCATTGTCCTTTGATCACGGACGAGGAGCACCATAAGTTGAGTAAACGCTGTGGCCATTCTTCCTATGAAGATTTGATCGAGCAGGGCTTTTTAACGGAAGCGGTGATCAATTTTGTGGCACTGCTTGGATGGAGCCCCACGGACAGCAACGAAGAGATCTTTTCCCTTAATGAGCTTGCCGGCATATTTGATTACCATCATATGTCAAAATCCCCTGCAGTGTTTGATTACACAAAGCTGAAATGGATGAACGGGGAATATATGAAGGCCATGGATGAGGAAGCGTTTTATAAGATGGCCCTTCCCTATATCAGGCAGGCAGTTTCAAAGGATATGGATACTGTCAAGCTTGCCGCCATGGTTAAGACCAGGATTGAAATCCTGCCGGATATCCCGGGGCTTTTAGATTTTTTGCAGGAGCTTCCGGAATATGATACGGCGATGTATGAACATAAAAAAATGAAGACCACAAAAGAATCTTCCCTGGAAGTTTTAAAAGAACTCCTTCCCGTCTTAGAACGGCAGGAGGATTATGGGAATGATGCCCTTTACCAGTTATTGATTGACTTTGTGGCAAAGAAGGGCTGTAAAAACGGTTATGTGCTTTGGCCGGTGAGGACCGCGGTGTCAGGAAAGCAGATGACGCCTGCCGGGGCCACCGAGATCATGGAGCTTCTCGGCAAGGAAGAATCCATAAGCAGAATCAGGAAAGGTATCATGCTTCTTGAGAGAGCCTAGCAGCCAGCAGTTAAACGCATTAAAACATCTGTCGGGTCCGGCTGAGATCATCGCCGGACCAGGCAGTGGAAAAACATTCACGATCATAAAAAGACTTCTTTATCTTATTCGTCAATGTCAGATTGATCCTGACAAAATCCTTGTGATTACATATACCAGAGCGGCAGCAAGGGAAATGGAAGAACGTTTCCGGACGTCTGTTGCAGAGCTTTATGAAAATTCCGAAGGAACCGGCCATAGAAATGCCCAAAAGGTCCACTTTGGAACTTTTCACAGTATCTGCTGGCAGATATTGCGCCAATCCAGTGGAAATGATTATTCCCTGATCGGGGAATCCCAGAAAAGAGAGCTGATCGGACACCTGTTAAAAAATATGGGATTGGGGGAAGAAATTACCTATGACCTGGTCTCTGATATTGTAAACGAGATCAGCCGCGGAAAAAATTTTTCAGGACTGGATGAAGGGGGTCTAAGCAATGGAAATGACGGGCTTAAAAAGGTGGGAACACTGTCCTTTGAGGCGTATCGGAATATCAAAGATGGATATGAGCGCTATCTGAAAGATCAGAAGATGCTGGACTTTGATGATATGATCGTGGAATGTCTGAAACTTTTTCAAACGCAGCCTGCAGTCTTACAAAAATATCAGATGCAGTTTGCCTATATTCTTGCCGATGAGTTTCAGGATATCAATTTACCACAGTACCAGTTGTTAAAGCTTCTAGCCGTACCGCAGAATAATCTGTTTGTAGTAGGTGATGACGATCAGGCTATTTATGGTTTCCGGGGGGCTTCGCCTGGAATCATGAAACAGTTTCTTGCGGATTTTCCAAATGCAAGAAAGCTTATGCTGACAGAAAATTACCGGAGTGGAAAGGAAATCGTATCTCTTGCCAAAAAAGTGATCAGCCAAAACCAAAACCGGTTTGAAAAAGAATTTTATCCGATGCAGCAAGGAGGGTGTATTCATGTTTGCGGCTTTGAAAGCAGAAAAGCCGAAGAAAATGCACTGGGAAAAGCATTGTGTGGGCTCGACCGGGAACACCTGAACCGGTCTGCCGTGATCTTTAGAACCAATATAGAACTTTTACAGTACCAGGGATTTTTCAAGAAAATGCAGATTCCTGTTTTCGGGAAAAAAGTTTCTGATAAGGACATTCTCAAAAGCTTTATCATGGAAGATATGACTGCCTTTTTATCTTTTATCTATCTGGGGAATCGGCGCAGCCAGTTGATCCGGTTTATGAACAAGCCAAACCGTTTTTTTGTCAGGGAAGCGCTTACTACTGAAACAGTAATGTGGACTCAATTCCAGCGTTATTACCAAAATAATCCGATATTATTAAAACAGGCGGAAGGCTTTTGGACCCAGCTCAAACTTGCAGGGAGGCTTTCTACGGATTTAGCCATTTCCCTGTTTCGAAATGCTTTGGGGTATGACCGGTACCTGGAAGAAAAAGCGCCGGATGCTGGGAGAGAAACGCTGTTTAAAAGCCAGGCTGACCGGATTCAGCGTTATCTTGGGGATTATATTCCGGGAACGGATTTAAAGCGCTATCTTGTTGAGAAGGAAAAGAAAAACCCGGTAAAAGAAGAAACTGACGTAAGGGAAGGTCTGCGCCTGCTTACCATGCATGGCGCAAAGGGGCTTGAGTTTGACCGTGTATATTTGCCGGATGTAAATGAAGGTGTCATTCCCGGGAGAAGATGTGAGTCTCCAAAAGAGTTAGAGGAAGAAAGAAGGCTCCTGTATGTTGCCATCACAAGAGCCAAAAAGGAATTGCATATTTATTATACAAGGGAAAGGGGGCGTACCATTTCCAGATATTTGGAAGGACTTATTCCTCCTCATCCTCAACTTCCATAAGTTCATCAAATTCCACGCTGTCCAAATATTCGTCAAATGCGTCAGATACCATTTCGTATTCTTCATCATCCTCAATGTAAGTAAGGACAGGCTCTTCATTGGGGTCTGATTCATTCTCCGAATAGCGGTAAAACCATACATTGCCGTCATGGTTTTCTCCATCTTCCTCTAAGGGGAGAAGGACAATATAATCTTGTTTGTTGGCGGTAAGGATTGTGACAACAGCGCAGGTTACGCTGGTTCCGTCCTCCAGCTCCAGTGTGACAGTCATTTCTTCATCGTCTTCTTCCGGATGTTGAAAGGTGTTTTGATCGGCAGCCTTTTTATTCATAAGAATCCTCCATTTGGTGATTGGTTGACATGTTTCTTTTTCATTTTAACAGTTTATCAGTCTATATGCAATTTATTTGCAAATAAAATCTGACCTCAGTTGACAGGATCATGCCCATGACTGGCTTGTCCACTTAAGTTTCTTGTGGTAAAATGGAAACAACCGAAGACAGAATTGGACATGCATCATAAGGAGGTTAATTTGAATAAAAATTGGGAAGTAAGCTATTTTAAGCCAGACGAACCGGGAGTGTTTCCTATTCAGGATGGAATACGATTAGCAGCGGAATGCCCCGGCAGTGACAAAGAATGTGGTGTGGTATTGTTTGACAAGGAAGGCCGGCATACGAAAATCCCATTTTCAAAAGAAGGAAGGCAGGGAACCCTTTTTGGTATACAGATCAAAGGGGATGGGGTCCTTACATGCAGATACCAATATTATATTGGTGAGAACAAAAAGACCGACAGCTATGCCGAAAGGATTACAGGGCTGGAAAAATGGGGCGCAGGCAAAAACAGAGAAAGAGTTGCCTGGGGCGGTTTTTTGCGGGAAAACTTTGACTGGGAGGACGATTTTCCGTTGCAAATCCCTTATGAGGACAGTATTTTATATGGGGTAAACGTGCGGGCGTTTACCATGCATAAAAGTTCCGGTGTCAAGAATCGGGGAACCTTTGAAGGACTTTGTGAAAAACTCCCGTACTTAAAGGATCTGGGAATAACGACGGTTGTATTGATGCCCTGCTATGAGTATGAGGAATGTATGCGGGAGCCATTTGGAGCAGGGTATGCTTTGGGGATGCCGTATGATGACTTGGAAAAGGCAGCGAGGAATATACGCCTTAACTGCTGGGGATTTCAGGAAGGATACTATTTTTCGCCTAAAGCCTCTTACTGCGCAGGGAACTCCCCATCCTTATCTTTTAAGTCCATGGTAAAGGCCTTCCACCAAAACGGGATCGAAGTTATGATGCATTTTTATTTCCCGCCTCAGATAAAGCAGCTTTATATCTTAAAAGTAATCAAACATTGGGTAAAGGAATATCACATTGACGGCGTCAGATTAAGTGGATATCATATTCCTTTCCGGATGCTTTCTGAAGAAGCTTTTTTGGGCAGGACGAAAATCTGGTGTGATCATTTCCCGGAGGGGGAGGTAAATGCCGCTGACAAATGCTTTAGAAACTTTGCTCATGTGAACGGTAATTTTAAAAATGATATCCGGCGTTTCCTGAAAGGAGATGAAGGGATTATCAATGATGTTTTGACAGACCAGAGACGAAATCCGCCAGACTGCGGCGTAGTCAACTATCTGGCTGATTATGACGGATTTTCCCTGTATGACAGTGTTTCATATGACAGAAAACATAATGAAGAAAACGGAGAAGATAACCGGGACGGAACGGATTACAACTATTCCTGGAACTGCGGGGTAGAAGGGGAAACAAAGAAAACTGCCGTTTTAGGGCTTAGGTCTATGCAGATGAAAAACGCCCTTTCTTTTCTTTTTCTGTCACAGGGAACCCCTTATCTATTTGGCGGGGATGAATTTGCCAATACAAGGAATGGGAACAATAACTGTTATTGCCAGGACAATGCAGCAGGATGGGTCAAATGGAAAAACACACGTTTTACAAATGAAATTTTGGAACATGCCCGTTTTCTGATCCACCTTCGCAAGGAGTATAAAATCCTCCACCGGCAGGAAGAATTTAAGGTGATGGATACCATATCCTGCGGATACCCTGATATATCTTATCACGGAACAGAGGCATGGAGGCCTGACTTTAGTTATGTAAGCCGGGTTGTGGGCGCTATGCTTTGCGGCCAGTATGAAGGCGATGAGCCGTTCTTTTATACTGCCTATAATATGCACTGGCAGGCGCACCAATTGGCATTGCCCAAGCTCCCGGCAGGGCAGGCATGGGTGAAAATTTCGGATACCGCGTTTCCTTACGAAGCGATGGAAAAAGAGAAACTGATAACGGTATCTAAGGGTGACAAGGAACAAAGAACGGTGCTTTCTGAGGATACCGTTAAGATATCCGCAAGGAGTGTTTCTATCTATCAGTCAACCCCATTCCAGACAGGGAAGAAAAAGGGAAGGGGCGCTGATAAAAAAGCAAGAATAAAGAGCAGAGGTTCTGTTGGATGAAAATCTGGAAACATTTTAAGACCATTACTTACCATAAATATCTTGTCATGCAGGGATGCTTTAAAGTTGGGCTTTACTGGCAGGGGATCTTTCATGACATGTCAAAATACAGCCCCAGTGAATTTTGGGTGGGCGCAAAGTATTACCAGGGGAACAGAAGCCCCAATAATGCCGAGCGGGAAGCAATCGGCTATTCCAGTTCCTGGCTCCATCACAAAGGAAGGAATAAGCACCATTATGAATATTGGATTGATTACAGCACCAAGGACATTGCGGGCGGCATGGCGCCTGCTCCCATGCCTTCCAAATATGTGGTGGAAATGCTGATGGACCGGATTGCCGCCTGTAAGGTGTACAACGGAAAGGACTATACCAGTACTTCCCCCTGGGAATATTATAAGTCAGGCAGGGAAAAAGCGCCTCTCCATCCCGAGACCAAAAGACTTTTAGAAAAGCTTTTGCTCATGTTGGCAGAGTATGGGGAGGATAGGACCTTTGCTTATATCAGACGGAAAGTTTTAAGAAGGCGGCAGGCTCTATAACTCTTTTTGGGGTTATGCATATAATAAAGCATAACAAAAAGGAGTGTAAAAGCTTATGAATTGTCTATTTTTAGTGTTATTGCTGCTTTGCTGTGGTAATGATGGCGGCAACGGATGCGGATGCTTTGGCGGATGCAATACCAGAGGAAGAGATTGCGGTAACGGCCGTGACAGAGACCGTGACCGTGACAGGAATGATGGCTGTGGATGCGGCGACCGGGATCGTGACAGAGACAGAGACTGCGACCGAGATCGTGACAGAGACAGGGATTGTGACCGTGACAGAGATCGGAATGACGGGTGTGGGTGCAGAAATGACGGACGCCCGGAACCCAGACCCTTTATCCCTTATCCCGGTTCTTCCTGCGGGTGTGAGGATACATGCCAGTAAGATTGTAAGATGGCAGATTCCGGCTGTAATTGCAATAATTAAAAAGGCAGGGACTCATCACCTTGGTGGTGGGTCTCTTTTCATGCACAGAGATACACATGTGCGCTGAAGTGGACATGGAAATTGCTACTGTGTGGTGCACATCTCGCAATCAAGCAGGGGAAAAACTTCCTTACTCGATTGTGGGAACAGTGTGTCATGTTTTGACGCAGTAATATATTCATAAATTTAAGAAGATTATTTTTATTATTGACAAGGCGTTTTTTTGTGTATAATGTAACCATAATGGAGGAAGGAGAGATGAATATGGACATGGTTATCCAGGTAATGCCTAATGTTGGGGATGTTATGTCGGTAAGACAGTACTTAAGTACAGCTGCCAGTTCCTATTGCGGACCTTTTGCCAGACAGAGGGCGTTGGGGTCTCTTGGTGGGGCTGTCAATGGTGGTACTGTCATGTTCTGTAATGAAACAAGCTTGCATACATTGAATGATGTTTTAGATGCGTTAGAAAATTGGGGTAGAGAGAATAAAAAATGAGATACCTGATTTCTGACATACACGGATGTTTCGACCAGTACCAGACACTGCTTGCGAAGATTGGCTTTTCTGATAAGGATGAGCTTTATGTGCTCGGCGACGTGGTGGACCGGGGGCCGGAACCAATCAAGGTGCTCCAAGATATGATGAAGCGCCCCAACGTCATTTTTATTTTAGGAAACCATGATTTCATCATGTATGCGCTTATGAAAAAGCTGTCCGTGGAGATTACGGAAGATAATTACGACAATTACCTGACCGGGGAAATTATGCTGGATTATCAGCTATGGCTGCAGGACGGCGGCCTTATCACGGCGGAGAAATTCCGGGAGCTGGGCCGCAGGGAACAGGCGGATATCCTTGATTACATTGCCGGGGCGTCTTTATATGAAGTGATAGAACATGACGGGGCAGAATACAGGCTTGTCCATGCAGGGCTTTCCAATTTTTTGCCTGACAAAGGGATGGATGAATATGAATTGTACGATTTTCTGGAGGAGCGGGCGGATTATACCAAAAGATATTACCCTGGGGAAAATATTTTTCTGGTTACGGGACATACGCCAACGGTTTTAATCCCAGGCTGGGGGAAAGCGGAAGTGTACAGGGAACATGGGCACATAGCATTGGACTGCGCATGCGTGGCGGGAGGAAAGCTGGCGGCATTCTGCGTGGAAACACAGCAGGTCATTTACGTGGACGGTAACATTTGATATACTGTAAGCAGGAGGGTGCGTAATGGCTAGAACGGTAAGCATTGGAAACCAGGATTTTGAGTCAGTTCAAAAAGATGGATATTTTTACATTGATAAGACAGATTTTATACGGGAATGGTGGGAAAGCGGGGATAGTGTAACGCTGATCACAAGACCGAGGCGATTTGGCAAAACCCTGAATATGAGTATGGTGGAAAAGTTTTTTTCCACAAACTATCAAGACAGGGGAGAATTGTTTCATGACCTCAGGGTTTGGGAAAGTGAAAAATATAAAAAACTGCAGGGAACCTATCCGGTGCTTTTCTTAAGTTTTGCCGGCATTAAGGACAGCTCTTTTGCGGCGGCAAGGGAGACGATCTGCCGAACCATAGAGGAACAATATAATAACAATGATTTTTTGCTAAAAGGAAATCTGCTGAACGAAAAGGAGAAATCTTATTATCAAAAGGTTTGTGCAGATATGGAAGATGGCGTGGCTTCGGCAGCTTTGCGGTCATTGTCCGGTTTCCTTAGCAGATATTACGGGAAAAAAGTAATCATCCTTTTGGACGAATATGACACGCCTATGCAGGAGGCCTATGTAAACGGATACTGGGGTGAGATGGTGGCATTCATAAGAGGCCTCTTTAATGCCACTTTCAAGACGAATCCCTATCTGGAGCGTGCCCTTATGACGGGGATTACGAGGATCAGTAAAGAAAGTATTTTTTCCGACCTGAATAATCTTGAAGTAGTGACCACAACTTCTGAAAAATATGCAGACAGCTTTGGTTTTACGGAAGAAGAGGTCTTTGCCGCATTGGATGAATTTGGATTGTCAGGGCAAAAGCAGCAGGTGAAGGACTGGTACGACGGATTTATGTTCGGAAACAGAAAGGATATTTACAATCCCTGGTCTATCATCAATTTTTTTGATAAAGGGAAAGTTGGCGCCTACTGGGCAAACACCAGCTCCAACAGCCTTGTGGGAAAGCTGGTGCGTGAGGGCAGCAGAAAGGTAAAGGAAACCTTTGAGCGTTTATTGCAGGGGGAATCCATCCGGACGGAAATTGACGAACAGATTGTATATGACATGTTAGACGGAAGTGAACAGACCCTTTGGAGCTTGTTGCTTGCCAGCGGTTATATGAAGGTAAAAGCGTATGAAGCCTATGTTTCTGAATTTGGTGAATGGAGAGAAGATTATGAATTGGAACTGACCAACTTTGAAGTAAAAGTGATGTTCCGGAATATGATCAGGAAATGGTTCGGCAGCGTGAGGGCGGACTATAATGATTTTATAAAGGCATTGCTGATAAATGACCTGAAAGCTATGAACAACTATATGAATAAAGTGACAGTGGAAATGTTCAGCTATTTTGACACGGGAAGGAATCCTTCAGGAGCAGAGCCGGAACGCTTTTATCATGGCTTTGTGCTGGGGCTGATGGTGGAACTGACAGACAGATACAGCATCACTTCCAACAGGGAGAGTGGCTTTGGAAGGTATGACGTGATATTAGAGCCCCGAAGGATGATGGCGAAAGGAGAGGAGAGGGCAACACCCGGCTTCGCTTCGGATGGCGGTATTATAAATGATGCCGTCATTATAGAATTTAAGGTGCAGGATACAGATGAAAAGGAGCTTTCCGATACGGTACAGGAAGCCTTGAATCAAATTAAGGAGAAGCATTACCAGGCAGAACTTGTGGCAAAAGGGATACCGGAAGAACGTATTCGAAAGTATGGATTTGCTTTTTGTGGAAAGAAAGTGCTGATTGGCAGTGAAGGGTTCATCACTTAGGTGGTGGACCTCTTTTATTGCACAGGGAAGATATTATTATAGACTTGACACAAGGACGACATCGTGTTATATTTCTATTGTCAACATCATGTTATACAATAAGGAGGGCTAAAGCATGTTGCAGCAATTATCCGACGCCGAACTTGAAATTATGAAAATTATATGGGGAAATCCGGAGGATGTGACACTGTTTCCCTATATCATGGACGGGCTGGCAGCAAGAGGCAAGCCGTGCCAAAAGAATACTTTGATCGTACTCCTATCACGTCTGATGAACAAAGGCTTTTTAAGTGCAAAGAAAATCGGACGCCACAACGAATATACCACGCTTGTTTCGGAAGCGGAGTACCAGACAGCGCAGACAAAAAATTTCTTGAACAAGATTTATGAAGGCAGCGCAAAAGGTCTGGTTTCCAATTTGATCATGGGTGACTTGCTGACAGACGAGGAATACGAGGACTTGAAAAAGCTGTTGGAGAAAGGGAAAGAGCAGTAATGAACACGGTTTTGAAAATTTTATTGTCCATGTCTTTTTCCGGCAGCTTACTTATTTTGGCGTTGCTTTTGGGAAAACAGTTTTTGAAAAACAAAATCAGCCGGCAATGGCAGTATTACATTTGGCTGGTTGTTGTTTTGCGGCTGCTGCTCCCGTTCGGGACGGAAGTAAGCCTGATGGGGAAGGCAT
>OFGG01001243.1_pt1 | contig 17447 bp, 10 predicted proteins | sample 1521701 | NCBI WGS metagenome assembly OFGG01 (sample SAMEA3504081, study PRJEB24116) | mouse gut metagenome | biome: mouse gut; feature: mouse-associated habitat; material: faeces | place: Denmark | collected 2011
CCTCCGGATCCGGCTGTATATAAAACTCTACCGGGAATACCAGGAGCATCTGGACGGCATTCTTGAAGAACTGCATAAGGCTGTCGACAGGCTGGAAGGAACGCCGGTCCGTAACCGTATCTCCCTTCTCCAGACCCTGCCAGGCATCGGTTTCCTGAGTGCAGTCGTCCTGCTTGCGGAAATGGGTTCCTTTGACCTGTTTTCCTCGCCTAAAAAACTCTATGCTTACTTTGGGCTGGATCCCGGTGTAAACGATTCCGGCAAGTTCCATGGGGACAGGGTTCACATGTCCAAGCGGGGCTCCAGCCTTGCCAGGCGTATCCTGCATATGATTGCCATAAACAACCTGAAAGTGGATAAAAGAACAAAATCGCCTGTAAATCCGGTCATTTATGATTACTACATCCGCAAATGCGCCAGCAAGAAAAAGATTGTTGCTGTCGGAGCTGTTATGCACAAAATCTGCAACATCATTTTCGCTATGCTCCGGGATAATAAACCTTTTGAACTCATTACGCCGGAAGAACACTGTGAACAGTATCTGGCAGCTCATCCTGACAAAGCACCAAACGCTGCTTAACAGGTTTTCATGAATTTTTAACATTTCCACGTGAGTGGGCTTATTAAAGTTACCCTTTTTTACATCAACTGCTTGAAAAAAATTTCTTTAACATTTTTCATTTTACCTATTGACATTTCTTAGCTGGACTTCTCATGATTTTTTATGAATTGGGGAAATGGCGTTTCCCCAATTCAAACTGAAAGCAAACAATTATGAATTCTCCATTTTATTCATTAATTAAACCATCCAACACTTCAAGTATATCTTTTTCATGATAATCCCATATGCTTTCTAATTCTTGTGAAATCTTTTTAATTTCTGATGTTGCAAGAATTGATTTATCATAAGCATATAATAATAACAATTCAATCAATTTGGAGTGTCCCATAACCATTCCCATTTTCACATCATCCCATATAATTTTTCTCCACAATCTATATTGAATCCACATAATTTTTTCTGGCAATTTACTGATTATTTCTTTATAACTACTGCCATGTATTTCTTTTATCCTTACAACTATTTTAGCAAATGGAACTAATGAAACAGGTCTAAAGAAAATATGCCCTCCATTTTTATCTCTATATTTTCCAATACTATTATTTTCTCCACTGAGTCCATCCTTACAAGCTTCAATAACCGCCTCCCAAAAATTTCTACATTCATCCGTAAATTGGATAATAGTTTCATCATCAGGTCTATGTCTAATATATTCGTTTATTTTTTTACGTCCTTTTATTATTTTCTCATCAAGCCCCTTAACCTCTCTATCCTTAACAAACAACCACAGCAATTCTTTATTACATTCATAATAAGTAATTATATTTGTTAACGCTGTATCATTTCCCTCTGGAATTGATTTAGTTTTTACATCCAAAATTCTTTCATTGTCAAAAAGCTCCGTTCCATCTATTAAATTTCTAGAAGCAATTGCTACAATGTCATCCTCATCCAATGCTATTATATCTCTTAGTGAAACTGGTTTAGCATATCTGTTTAACGTACTGAACATTCTTCTTGTCCGCTGCATTCCAATCTCATCTTTACTATGTCCAATAAAAACAACTGGAACTCTCTCTGATTCCAAATCTGGATTTATCTCTAGAGCCTTTTTAATACCCGCAACTCGATGCTGTCCATCCACTGGGAATATCTTTTCTTCTCCCGTCAATGTCAATATTCCTAAATTATAGGTATCACTACTCTCAACATCATCTATCCGCACTTCATTCCATACCGGCTGTCCATTATATACAGCAAGTATTAATGCGTTAAAAAATCTTTCTTCTTGCGTTACTAAATAATTAGCAATACTCTTGTAATTTTCAGTTATACTTCTTTGAATCATCTGACTTAATAGTTCTGATTTATGTAGTTCATCATTTATAGGACTTATATATGCATCTACTTCTCCAAAGCTCAAAGAACCTATGTAATACATCCAGATTCCCATTTTTGATCTGATTGCTGGCATTTTCAACATTTTATTCATATTTAATATCCTTCCTTAAAAAGCGCCCATATCTGGCATGATAGTTACATATTGATCTGGAATCTGAGAATTACATGGCGGGATTATTACCCTATTCAACTCTCTTTCAACCCTTTCTATTATTTCATCATTTTCAAGCGGAAGATAATAGAAATATAAATCTTTTCCCCACATTTCTCGCATATATGCTATTTTAGGTCTTGTATCCTTTAAATATTCTTTACATCTTTTCCGCAAACTAAACTCCTTTTTTCGCCTAGCCCTTCCTATATACATAATATATAAATGCATACCCGGAATAATGTTTGGTTTTAAAAGAAATACATACACACCTCCCATGTCATCCGGAACCTTCACTATATCTTTATTAACATTTATTCCATCTTCATCAAGAAACTTAATTTCCTTCCAGTCCGCAGAAACAATATTTTTTATTTCTTGGTTAACACTACCCCATTTGTCAATATTCAGTTGGAAATCAAGTGTTAATTCTTTTGCCCTTTTACACATATCAACTATATCTGACATATCTTCTCCTTATATGTACCTTTAATAATTATCTCAAACTCTTAATAAATATATTTTTTATCAACTACATTGGAACTATATTCGCTACTGCTTCTCCAATATCTTCTCTAATTCCTTTACAATAACTAATACATCATTTTCCGTATTATCCATTCCAAAACTGAACCTGATTGTTCCTCTAGCATAATTTTCTGGTATTGCTATCGCCTTAATAACATGGGAAATCTGCCTTTCAACTGAATCACAGGCTGATCCTGTTGCAACTTCTATCCCTTTCAAATCCAATCTATGGAGAATCATTTCTCCATCGGCATTTAAAAATGAAACAGATAAATTCCCCGGAACCCTATTACAAGATCCATTTATAATAAAATTAATTCCAGTTGCTCTTAATTTCTCAACAAAATATTGAGATAAGTTTTTCAAATATATCGCATTATCTTCCATTTTTTCCACATTTTCTCGAAGTGCAGTTGACATACCAACTATTCCAGCCACATTTTCAGTTCCAGCTCTTTTTCCATTTTCCTGACTTCCACCTGTAATCAACGAACTTAATTCAATTCCTTGGCGAACAAATAAAAACCCAACGCCTTTAGGTCCATTAAATTTGTGCGCTGATGCCGAGAGAAAATCTACATTTATTTTCCTTAAATCTATATCTATATGCCCAACTGCCTGAACCGCATCCGTATGAAATAAAGCCCCATTTCTATGGGAAATTTCCGTTAAATCCGCTATATTTTGAATAGTACCTATTTCATTGTTTGCATACATAATAGATACTATAGCTGTATTCTCATCTACTTCTCTTTCTAAAATATCAGGCTGAACATTCCCAAATTTGTCTACTGGTAAATAAATAACCTCATACCCCAATTTTTCCATTACCTTACAAGAATTCAGAATCGCATGATGTTCAATTTGTGAAGTCACTATCTTCTTTTTCTGCTGATTACAAGAAAATAGCACGTTTTTTACTGCCCAATTATCTGATTCCGTTCCTCCTGCTGTAAAATAGATTTCATTTGAATTTGCGCCTATCAAATTAGCTACTTCATAACGTGCCGCTTTTACTGCATTGCGCGGTTTTCTTGCAGACGAATAAAGTGTGGATGGATTATAATATAGATTTTCCAAATATGGTCTCATTGCTGCCAACGCATTATCAGACAATCTAGTTGTTGCTGCATGATCTACATAAATCGTCCTTTTCATTTCACTCAAACAACTTACACCCCTGTTCTTTAAATTCTTCTATTTTATCCATAATATCTTCAACTGTAACTTCCAAATAATCTGCCAAACAATCCATACAATAAAAAGTTTCTATCTTGTCACTAAGTAATTTCATATTAATACCAATGACATTTTTAGATAAATTTTCTTTTCCACACGTTATACAAATTTTCATTCCCATTTTCATAGTTCCTTCACCGTCAACTCCGGCACAGGTTTTCCACCAAATTCTTCCGGATCTAAAATACTTAACTGAATTTTAATAATTCCTCGCATCTCCATTGCTGGCTTTAAGCAAAATAGATTAAACTCTCTTGATGTTATATCTTCTGGTTTTCTCACATTTGGATACAAAAGTTTCATGTACGCTGTTGCAATACGCTTAATTGCTTCTGTATCTCTTGTGTCTGCCTTGTTCGGTACTTCAATGAGTTCATCTACAACTGCCCGATAACTGCCATCATCCCTCAATGCATGCATAATTGTTGTAAAATACTCAGAATTTAAAGCCCATCCACAAATCTTCAATCCATCATTCATACGAGGCAAATCCCAGCCCCTCAAAAATCCATGGAATCTATCAATAAGTGCACTTTCATGAAAAACTGCCGGTAGTTCAGCAAACATATTCTGGTATTCATTCATATTATTTGCCGAAATATTTCCAAGCAAAATAATCCCAGAATCTGCTGATCCCTCATGATTTCCGACAGTATACTTTCCATTTTCCATATAACCCTTCAAAGCTCCTCGCATTTCATCAACATCGGTAAAATTAATTGTCTGCACTTCATCAAGTGCTACATAATCATGTCCAAAAACGAGCCCTTCCTGCTTTCTTGATATATCATAAAACATTTTTGCCCTTGACATCGTTCCCCCAGAGGATAACCATCCAAATCTACTCACCTGTCCAAACAAATATGATTTTCCCGTTCCTTTTGGGGCAAGCTCAATCATATTCAGTCTTTTCTCTACAAATGGTAAGAGCCTTGTAATCATTGCCAGTTTTTGAGTTCGATTATCATATCCTTCAGCATTGTAATCAATTGCTCCCAAAATCACATCAATCCACTCATCTAAAGTAAATTCTTCTCTAGCATACTTATAATCATCTAAATCAACCGAGTATGGACAAAAGTCCTTAAAACTAACCAATTTTATCCTTCCAGACTTTTTCTCTCCTGGATCAGGGAATTGGTATCCCAGCTCAACAATTCCCCAATTTTCCTCAGCTTTTAGCAATGCTTCCCCATACATTTCCCATGCATTTCTTTGTATAACAGTTTCCTTAAAACCAAGCCCAAAATCCGGAAGCGCAAAAGAAATGTTTCCTGTCTTAATGTCAATTTCTACAGAAACCTTAGCCAGAAACTTCACCTGTTCCTGATAATTTACAACTCTATTTTTTATTGTTTTCCAATCCTCTTTTTTAGGTATAAACTCCCTAATAAAATCTGTAGCACCTTCAATCTCAATCATTCCCTCATCATCTTGAAACCGCTTCAATACCCAATCCCGCATGAATGAAGGCAACTTGAAAGATGAGATAAAATTACTCTTTGTTAAATCTTTGTATACCACCATTTGATCAAAACAGTCTTTAAGTCTTTCAATCATTGGAGTCTCCTGTATATTGACTTCTAAATCTGACATATTTTTCCTATACCTCCATATGTATCACTCTTTCTAAAATCCCAGCAAGTCATTTTCTTGTCCCAATGTTTTTTGAATCCTAAACTTCAATGTGATTGACAGGTTCTTCTCTCCGTCATAAACTTCTGCTATATATTCTCGACTGCGTTTCAATTCTGGCATCACAAACTTTGCATGCCTTTTATCTGCACCAAACTCTCCTTCATAAATTTTCTGATCAACATGGATTACCGGATGATTCATTGATATATTACAATATAGCGTGAGCGTTGCAACATCCTTCTGCTTCAATTTAATAACCGGATCTGTAAAACAATATTCCACATTTTCAGGTTTTTTCATAAGAATAATAATAGGAACTACCACCTCTTCCAATGTAGCGCCACCATGTACTTCTACATTTGCTTTTCTACCACCCTTAAAACGCTCATAATTTGCCAATACTGCAAACCCTTCCTCATACGCAGCATATGGAATTTTAGGATCACTTTCTACCAAACAACACCTACCACTATGTTCTCCTTTTTCATCCAATTCAAGTGGCGAATTATTCTCTTTTTCATTGATTACAGCTAATCTGCTTGCTCCATGATCTGAAACAATAACAGCTTTCTCTACATTTCCCTGAACAAGAAGTGATTGTATTTGTCTTAATTCACCATCAATAATATCTAATTCTCTAAATACATGTAACGGTTCTTTCCGTTTCTCATAATCGAAAATTTGGCTATGATGTTTTAACTCATCTAAATCACTTATCTTTCGAAACTTTCCATTAAAATACTGTATAAATTCCTTATTATTTACAGTAATAGATGGTAGTTCTCCTCGCCCTACAAATATTTCACTTATTAAACCATATTCTTCGCACTTCGCTTGAATAAATGAGAGGTATTCTACACCAAGAGCATCAAAGAAAAATAGTTCCGCCCCTTCTTTATCCATTTGGGAAATAATATTGCTTCTTGGGCGTAGTTTATTATATGGTCTTTCTACCGCAAAGTTTTCAACTATTGCCAAGAACTCAGGATATATATGATTTGTTATCTTTTGGATTTTATAACTTTGAAAATATTGTGAAAGTACCTCCCATAATTCACTATCACTCTCTGATACTTTTGTATTAACAGAATCAAAGGTAAATTGTTGCAAATATTTCTCCAACATAGGCGAAAAGTGTTTTGCTACATTATATACCTCATTATCAGAAAAATCATATTGACTGAGATATTTTATAAACTCCATTTCCTCATTAGTACTACTATCTGTCAAATAGAACACTGCATTTTTTTCATATTTTCCGAGTTTTCCACAGTATTTAGTGATGAGCGGCAAGTTTTCTGGCAAACGATTCAATATACGCTTCCGCTCCAAATACATCTTTTCAAAGTTTGCACTTTCAATTTCCTCATCCGCTAAGTCTAAATATATATGCTCCTCAAAATCATTCACGCCTTGACTTTTTCTTGATACTAATCTCAAATACTCATTTTTTGTTCCGAAAGCCTTTAACGCAAGCCAATATAACCAAAATCGTTCCGTACCTTTCTGCAAAAATACATCTGCAAGAATTAATTCCAAATTATCTGTCATTCCAAATTCATCATAAATAACCATTGAAAGAGAACTCTTTCCCAACATTTTTTTACTCAACCACTTCCACTGCTGCTCAGTACCATATGTAATTTCTGTTGCACCTGCTATATCTATAAAACTTTTTGCAAGAGAAGCATAGGCACCCTCACTTTCTACTATTTGATATATAGCCTTTGAAAAAAAATCACGTCCAAACTTTGTCTTTACATATATTTCCCTCTGATTTAGCAGAGTATGCCCGTTGAGTTTTTCCATATAAGAAAGCAAATGCTGAATACTCCCCAATAATTTCTTATCTTCTTCCCTAACCAAAACAATCTTAGGCAATGGAGTAATCTGTCCATCAATCAAAAGTACACGTCCTGCAATACGTGGATCTCTTTTCTCATATCTTTCTATATATTTCTTACTATGGTTTAATAAAATCATTGCATGTCCACTAATAGACTGACCTAAAAAAATATCTATTTGATGTTCTAAAGCCTCTTCACTTTTGAGCATTAAGGCTTGCGAACTTCCAATTAACACATGATTTCCACATCCACATATTTCCAACAAGCACTTTTCAATATTTGGTAATCCATTCTTTTGACAGCTATTCGAAACATACACACACTTTTTAGTTTTATCAGCTTCCAATCTCCGCACAATTTCAGAATAAATATCCATGTCTTCCGTATTTACCAGAAATGGGTAACCTGTAATAGTGCCACTGAAATATGCACCTATTTGCTTGAAAGCAGCTTCTATTTCATTCTCACGCATGCCTCTGCCTCCTACTGTTTACTGTTTCTTTTAATAATCTCCATGCCTACCATTGGGTTTTCAGCAATCAAATTGCATAAATATTGCTTTGCCTCATTTGCATCCATATCCCCAATTGCCTCCATTGCTAAGTCTACCCCTCTGATCTTATACTCCTTATCACATAATACTTTCAACTTATTACGCACTGCAGCATTATCCATCCAAAAATGTGGAACATCCGGCACATGGCTCAATAGGTATTCTCTAATCTCATCTACATCTGTCAACATAACCAAATATTCTGCAATAATTCTTTCAGCAAAGCACTTATCTCTTTCTTCTGCCGATGCAAGTCTACCATAAAAATCAGCATTCTCAAGATATTGCATTGCTCTTAATACCATATCCTCTGTAGCATTTTTATCATTAAAAACTCGTAGTACAGACTTTACGTTCCCTCTGCTATCATCATCAAACATACAATAAATTGGCGTTTGATATGTATTTGACCAATCAGAGGGTGACTTTGTTCCTGTCTTTTCTTTCCATAAAGCTAACAATTTTCTTCTCGCCTGATTCTTTAAAAACTCCTTAATTTGACTTTCTATGTATTTGAAATATTCAGTACTAGATTTAGTAAACTGTCCTGAAGCAAATTCAGCATACAACTTCTCCAAATCTTGATCTTCTAATTCTTCAATAAAAGAAAATGCGACTTGCTTAAAGCAATCTATCTGATTCCTATAAAATTGTGCAAAACTCTCGCCTTGCTCTAATAACAGATTATAGAATTTCTGTTTGTTCTGTTCTTGCAGATTACCAGATTTCTGCATGATGAATAAAATTTCAAGTAAACCACTCAATGTTCCTACCGAACTCTTCATTGCTTCATAAGACATCTTGATATTATTAGTTTTTTTATTCCATTCTATAACACAATCATGTAATGATATTGTTTTAGGATTATACTTATTACTTTCTGCAATAATCTTGTATTCCAAAACCACATCATTAATCTTATCATCTGCTGTCTCTGCATTCCAAACCCAATTTGCTGCATCGGCATTAAATTTTTGTTTTACTTGATCAAGATACGCTCCATTATCATTTATTATCGTTGCAAGTTCTACCAGCACTCCGCCTTTATAACTTTGAATATAAGATTTCATTCCCTCTACACATTTATCATTGATTAACAACTTTTCTAAATCATCGGCAATTTGAGGATTTTTTGACAACAATTTTCCTATTTTGTCCGCCAATTCGCTCTCGGAACCCTTTACCACATTAGCAGTATTGGCAATTCCACAGTAACAATCAATCACCTCGGATATGTCTTGCTCAGAAGATAACACATTCTCTTTATCTAATAATGATTTAATACACCAAATCGGAAAAGTAAGCTGCCGCATCTTACTTCGAATTTGGTCTCTGGCACTTTCAATAGAACCGCATAGCGTAGATTGAATATGAAACACTCTAACAGTACATTGTAAAAAATTCTTTTGCTCATTACTCATCGCTACAATATATTCTTCTTTATAGTTACGAGTAGGGCTTGCTTTCTGATTTAATGCATTTGCTATCATCTGTTTCATTTTATCAACAGTCATACTTTCACTATTAGCCCCATTACTCCAAAAGTAATCAGAAACTGCATATTCTTTTAAAACAAATCCAAGCACAAATGCAGCAAGATTGCTTGGAATAAAACCATAAGGTTCATCTTCCAATAGTTCTATAATAGACAATACACTTATTCTTCCAGCAGCACTGGAAAATCCTTCTTGAATCAATTCCTCTACATAATTTTTTATCCGTACAATCGGCAAGCTCTTCTTTGCCGGATCCTCCCAATATCTCTCAATTCGCCATGCGCCCGAAAGTGCAGTGGCCAAACTGGTTTTTTCGTTTTTTGAATCAAATGTTCCAACTAACTTCTGATTAATACCACACTCAGCACCTTGCGCAAGCGGTCCCTTCGCAAACATATTATCAATTACATTATACTGGCTTAACCCACAGTAATACTTTTGATGTTCAACTGCCTTTAACTCATCCTGTAATGCCGCAATTCCAGCCAAACGCAATCCGCTCTTATTGTTTGTAGTATAAAGCATAAACGCACCTGACGAAATCTTATTCTTCCAATCATCCAGGCATCTAATTGCCTGTTTTTCAAAGTTTGTTGCCCTTGACTTGTCATTTTGTGCATAATAACGACTATATGCCATATTTTCTACATATTGGTCATAAAGATCCTGTCCCATAGGTGTTAAGCAATCTATGAATACGATATCATTGTTATTATTGTCTGCTACTCTTAGAAGAGTTTCTTTCAACGCCGCTGCCTCATTATCATCCAGCGAAAACGTTACTATCGTCTTAAATCTATTTGGCTTATTTGCTGAATTTACTTTAGAGATTACAGGTGCGATATTTCCAATTGCAGCGCTTTCAACATCAAATCTACCTCTGATAGAAGCTGGAAATTGAATTGCTGTCATAATATCTGCATTAATAACGAGATTTTGTGTTTTAGTTTCTGCTTTCACTTCTTGCTTTTTCTTTTCAATCGTAGCAGCATCACCTGTACTATTTGCTACTGTATATTCCGTCTTACCACCACCGACAGGTTTTTTGAAAATTAGCCCGTCACGACATAGTTTTTCCGCAATGCTTCTGCCTTTTCCTTTTGACCAATCTGTACCCAAGAAGGCTAAATCTACATTCATCTCATTTGGTCTCAATAATTCTACCCCACTAACCCTCTGAGAAATAGCCTGTAGCAAGAGAACTGTCTTAAATACTCTCTGCTCATCCGGTGTAAGTTTATCACTCTGCAATAGATTGTAAGAGTCCAAAATAATACGGACATCATCATTTAATCCATTTTGCCCTTTCCCATTGAAGAAATCCCACAGCATATCTATGGTTAGAAGATTCTGTGAATGTAATGGACCATAATTCACAATAAACCATTTAAATCCTTTAGCATCTGTTACATCATTACTGATAATAAAATCAAACATACTTCTCTGATTAGAACTAAATGCTACAGATAAATGTTTTAATAACAATGCAGCATAAGGATGAATTGGAACAATAGCGCACAATTCCTCATCTGAAATAATTGTTTTATGTCCCATTGTAGACTCTTTCTTTGCACTATTACTAATTATTGTACGCACTCCCTCTAACGAATCATTCAATTCATTCGCATACATTGTCCACTCGCTTGCCAACATGCTATCTGCTGTCTTTTTCATTGCCTGTGCCATCAATCGAAAAGCCATATTCTCCGGTAATTCAATCTTTACTGGTGGTACAAAACGATCTAATATCTTTTTTGCTGTATTAGCATTTGAAAACAAAGAACTACTTTCATGTGACACGATCATAAAATAAAAGGGGTGCGAAAGACTTATTTCCGCCAATGTCTGAAAACCAGTTAAAGAGTTCTGGTTATTTTGGAAAAATTCTGTAAACTCATCCCATACAAACAGAATTGCATTTATCTGATTTTTAATGATAATATCCTTGATCCAATTTGCCATACCCTGTACATCAAGTCGTAAAGCAGTAATGCCATTATCTTCTGCAACCGCTAAAATATCTCTCATAGTCTTTTGTACTTCAACACCGCTTTTTAATTTTTCTATAATAACATCCACATTTTCTCCGCCAAAGTTCCAAGCGTACTTTTCCTCATGGATTAAAGTATTAAAATAATCCCTATTTGCCTGCTTGTCTAGCCATAACAATGTTGCGTCTTTTAATGACTCTTCACCATGATTCTCCAAATCATTTTCCTCTAAAGCTGTCATAATACTATCTTGTACTGCAAGTATTAAATCTTGATCCGAGCGAATGGAACCAGACCCAATTCTATGTATAGTTAGTAACTTTCCACTATTCTTATCTGTAATGATTTTTTGGCACAAATCACTACTTAACCCATAATCATCAAAATATGCTCTAACCTCATCGTCACTGGCTTCCAACAATGATTTCACTGTCAGAGCCGCATGCGATTTTCCCGTGCCATAAGCACCTTCTACCCATAAAGACCGTGGATCTTTGCCCGATAACACAATATGCGTTTTCTCTAATAATTTCACAAATGTTTCATGGGGATAAAATCCTTTCCAGCTTACCTTCCCTTGCTTAATTAAATCAGCAGTTACAGCCGCATAATACTTGGGATCAATATCAAAATATTCTTTATATATCTTCTTTTCGCTCATGCCATTCTCCTAACTTCAATTCTTTAGAATAAATCTAAAATATCTTCTGCTTTCTTATCAGAACGCAATGTAATATTGTCCAAATCCAATGTGAAAGAAGCAGAAATGTATTCTGGATAATTAATTGTTAAACCATTCAAAATTCGTACCATTTCATCCTTTTCCAGACCAAAAATTCTTGTTGGACTTACGCCATCACGTTCTATAGACTCATCCATCAAGGTACTAAGTGTAAACTGATAATATTCTCCACAATTTTCAGCAAACTTAAAAAGAGAATACAGAAACACCAATGCATCTACATCTTTCCATGGTTCTCGATACAGGGCAACTACCTTACTTTTTTCTCTAACAGAAGTTCCAAACCCTATTTTACCAAGTGGCAACTCACTTAATCTCGATAATGAGCTAAAAATATCATTAGTCCAATTTTCTTTTGCACCATCTTCTAGCATTAACATCGCCAAATATTTTTTTTCCAAACCCTCATTAAAATGTGTTCGTTTAACATACCACCCAACTTGCGGTGTATAACAAAGATTTACAAACAAAATTCCCCAAGCCACATCTTCATATAGACCTATTTTTTCAATCAACTCTGCTGTCCTTGAAAAACCATCTGCATCCAAAAGTTTTGAATCTCTCAAAAATCGTTTAAAAAAACTATACATCTGTGAACCTAATGTGTGCTTTTCATCAAATTCATTCTTGAAATTAAAATACTGTTCTAACCACTCCATTTTAGGTGCATGATGTGAGTAGCTGTTCAAACTCATGCTTTTACCTGACATGATAATCCCTCCTTTAGGTTGCTCTAATGATTTATAAACTAGACACCCTTTTTCTGGCTTATGACATTTTGCACAATGATGACACCCATCATTGATTACAACTTTTCCTCCCATAAAACTCATGTATCCATATGGACAATCAACTTGACACTCTTTACATGCCACACAACACGCTGCTTTACGAAACACATTTTTTAACAGCTTTGCAAATTCGGCATTCTCTTTATTTGTACTATTGTCTATTTTTACAGTAATTTTTTCTATTTCTTCATTAACCTCAAACTGTAATATCCTACCTCTAAATAGTATAGTATAAGGTGATGTATCATTGCCCAAAACTCCTATCGTTTTAATCCACTCTTTCCAATCTGTTCTTGGTTTTGAAAATATTATTTCTATTGAATTATCTTTTTTTCTATTCTCCTTATAAGTTATTTGAGTTGCCAAATCTCTACCGTTTTTCCTTGCTTTCCAACCACCAGCTTTCAGAAAATCTTCTAAATCATGAGATGATGAAAAGTTCCTTTTGTATTCATTACGAATAATTTCTACAAATTTTTCAGCATCTTCTCTGTAACAAAAATGATTCATAAAATCGTTACGTTCTGCTGCTCTAGGACAAACCAAACAACCTGCTCTACGGTTTCCTTTTTTGTACGCTTCATTAAATTCAAGATTATACTCCATTATATATAAGAAAATCTCTGCTGAACTCCAGTCAAGTATTGCGTTACAACTGTACTGCCCCTTATGTTTTTCTTCATAACTCACATAATCATACCTACTTCTACTAACACTTTCATCTGCTCTTACTCCAACAAATGCCATTCCAGTAAAATCCAGTTTATTAAGTAAGCTACGTAATGCTAATATCTGCGGTACAGTTTTATGTACACTACAGCACCAACGTGTCACTGTTGATGGTGGACCAAACTTTTTCCATGTATCAAGTGGATTATAATCTGACTTTGAAACATGAAAGGCAATACCACTACTCTCACATTTTTGTTTAACATTCTTCGCAGTTTTATATGTATCCGAAAACTCCATACCTGTGTCGCCAAAAAGTACCAAAAAATCATTATGTGGCAACGCCCTTTGTACTAAATCCAAAACTACTACACTATCTTTTCCTCCACTAAATGCTACATAGAATACATCTATCTTCTTTTTATATTCTCTATATGTATTATATATCTTTTTAATAGTTTCCTGCGCCAAATTATCTATAAGACTATGGTTCTTTTGTAACATAAGCTTAACATCAACTTGCTCTAATGGTTCTGTTATTTCTTCAAGGATAGTCAACTCTGGTTTTACATACAAAGAACCACCTTTAGTCCTAGCAATATTTCTACCTTTATATATATAATTATTCGCCTCTGCCCACATGATTGGTGCCGAATCATCTTTAGGGTATTCCCAGTATTCGTCAAATCCCAAAATATCTAGTTCTTGATAATATACCGGTCTTGGTTCTTTACTAAACTTGGACAACTCCATAGTCAATAAAAGACCTCCCGTTTCCACATCCCATATGTATTGATACATCTCATCTGCCTCGTTTCTTACTGTATTTTCTCCTTCAGAAGTCTTGCCTGTTTCATAACAGCCTCTATACCTGAATATCTTCTTCTTTGCTGATAACCTTGTTCCACCAGATAATCAAGAGCCGTATTTTTATCGCTCCATTCATCCGAACATGTTAATATATTTACCAACAATGTTTTATAATCATTTATGCCTGAATCCTCTCTTACAATCGCGCCATAAAACCCAGATTCTGAAAAACTCAAATGTAAAAGTTTAAATTTTCTGCTATACCGATGAACAAAACTCTCCAATATATATCCATTCCACTGAAAGCCAATCGCTGGAAAGTGCATATACAATCCCACATCCTTTAGAGATATATATTTATCAGTACACAATGCATCAAGTAATTCATCTATTTCCTTCGTAGCAAACTCTATCTGATCATCTCGAACAAAGTTATCCTCTGATATCCGAATCGTTTCTCCTCTTACAGCATCCCAATAAATAGTTGTATTCATATCTGATGCTAATTGCTTTATCTCATCAAGCGTTACTTTCACACGCTCTCTACAATAATTTGCATATACTTCCGCCATACTGATTTCTTTATCTAATTCGCTAATAATCTGTCCATTGAAAGAAAACTTCTCTCTTAAAATATACCCCAAACAATTCCTTAATCCATAGGTACTATACTCTGCTGTGTTGATTGCAATACTTGGTAAATTTATATCTATGATTTCCTGCAATTCTGTATCAGTAATATATGACTTATTATATAACTCCGCACGAATATATCTAGTAACCTCTGCTATCTCCTCTGCACTAATCGGCAAATTCTCTGCATAAAAATAAGTTTCAGAAGCTACCTGCACAATAGACTTCGTTGTTGCTATAATATATTTTATCCTATCGAGTGGAATATACCATAACACTTTTGACAAATCATCATATGTCATTGGAACATGCGATTGTCTTAACACATCTTCAACATCCCTAGTTGGATCTGGCTGTCTTGTTGGCAAACAAAAAAAACCCCTTTTCCTACACAATTCTCCAAAAGACATTTCAATTAGACTTTCTGACAATACTTCTTTATCATAAATCTGCAATTCATTTGCAAGTTCCATATGATATCTATCAAATATTGCATCTACATATGCACATGTGCCTCCTGTGTTAAATACATGCATCATTTCTAACTGAATATCCTGTAGCAAATCTTTACTACTCTCCTTTTTCACGAATACTTTATCGTTTCTTACAGTTCCAACTGTCAGCAATTCCTGCTCAACCTGTTCGTCAGATAGTGGAAACACCTCCCCAAATCTATCACTCCACGCCACCTTAAATCTATTCTTAGAAATAATGGAGCCTAATTTATATCCTTCCCCAAATTCATTTGTCAATAGTTCAATAAGTTTTTTTTGTATTCCATTATCAATATTTGATGCCGCAATAGATTTTTCTTCTTTTTCTGAAATCAAAAATGCATCTCTATCTTCAACTCCTATGTCTACCTCAGCTTCTTCTAGTACCTCTTGCATTTTTTCTGCCCTTGATTCTATAAATTCCAAATAATACTCCAAAGACTCCTTATATTGTCTTTGTAATCTCTGGTCTAAATTAACAAAATCATTACTACTCAAAAATTTACTAATAATCAGCTTGAGTGTAACTAGGCTTTCTACAGCGTACAATTCTTTGTCTGTATAATCTGCATTAATAGCCATTTTACTTATTCTGGACATATCAATACGAATTACCATAATGTCCGAATGTTTCATTCCCCTACTTTCCAACCATGTCAAGAACCCTTTTTTCTTTTCTACCGATTCTATTAATTCATCAGGAGCTATATCTATTGTTGAAATTTGTTTTCTATTCTTAGTCTTATCCTCTGGCACACCTAAAATACTATCTTCATCTGTCTCTATTCCGTTTGCTTCTGCCTTATGCAGCGAATATTCATTTTGCAAAAGCCACTTATAATAGAAATTTACTGCTCTACAATATTTACTTATTTTCATTCTATGTGCGCTTCGAAAAATCTTATTTATAATAAGTTCATTCATCAATTTCTTAACCACATCCAATTCAGTAATTTCAAACAACGATATTTCTAATAAGCCTGCTGCTTGCAGGTAATTATCCAAATCATAATATGTAATATATATTTCTGACATCTTTGTCGGAGGCAAGAAAGAAAAAAGCCACGCAGAAAATTTTTCTTGTATTGTTTTACTCTGAATACCCACTTCTCGTGCCTCTTTCAATATCTTTTTAAATTTATAATTATCATTTTTATATAAATAAACCATGTCAGCAAAAAGTTTTGAAGCATTTTTAAGTCCTGAATTCTTTTCAAGAATAAGACCATTGATAATTTTGAATTGCATACTAATTCCATTTTCATTTCTGAAAATATCATCAATTTTAATACCCTTTTTCTGCGCTCTAGTTCTCAATTCATTTGAAACAACTTTTACCGCCTCTTTCTCAGAAACCAAACCATCATTATATTTTTCGCATGCTTCAATCAAAATTGCTGTTTCATATTTATCCCATGGAATTCTCACTGCCATACCAATCTCCATACTACTAAGGAAAATAAATTCACCTATTTCTTACGTTTATCGTAGCTAATAATATCCCCAAAATCACAATCCAACTGTTCACAAATTTTCTCAAGAATGGTCAACGACACAGGTTCACCCTTTGTCATCTTTGCGATAGTACTACTACTAATACCTAGATTATTGATTAAATCCACTTTTTTCATCTCTTTGTCAATCAAAATCTTCCATAATCCATTGTATGATACTGCCATTTTTCTTCCTCTTTTTTATTTTTAAAAAATTAAACAACTATCCATAGATACATTTTCCTACATTGTTTTACATTATCATACATTACCTTTTTTTTCAAGATAATGTTTTATATAGCTTGAAATATTTCTTCGAGAAATCAAACTATTTGTTTTCTTTTATACATTTTTAATGGTGTTAGTCAGGAAATGGGGTGATTGCTTGAAACAAGCTAAATCAACAGTA
>OFGG01001245.1_pt1 | contig 17433 bp, 19 predicted proteins | sample 1521701 | NCBI WGS metagenome assembly OFGG01 (sample SAMEA3504081, study PRJEB24116) | mouse gut metagenome | biome: mouse gut; feature: mouse-associated habitat; material: faeces | place: Denmark | collected 2011
CTTTAGTTTGGCGGATTCTGGCGGGGGTACGTCTTAAAAATGGGGAAACTCAAAAAACAAATTAGATTGACAAAATGATTTTAATGGAGCTAAAGTAGAGTAATAAAAAAGTTGCAAAAGCAATTTTCCGAAAGGTGGTGGTTTTTATGAAAAAGAGTATAGCGTCCGGCAATACGGATATTCCTCCTCATGAACGGGGCATAAAAATCACATACTGTAAAGGAGAATTATTATGGAAGAGATCAGAGGGCTTGAAGAGGTAAAGGCTCTTCTTGAGACAAAGCAGTATACCAGGCTGCGCCAGAGGATGGAGGAGGCCAACAGCGCTGATATCGCTACCGTTATGGAGGAGTTTGAAGAAAGCGAACTGTTAAAGATTTTTCGCATTTTACCCAAAAACATGGCGGCGGATGTATTTTCTTATCTGGAGGTGGACAAGCAGCAGTTCATCATTACCAGTTTGTCCGAAAAGGATGCGGCAGGGATCATTGACAATCTGATGGCGGACGATGCCACGGATCTTTTAGAGGAAATGCCCGCTAATATTGTGAAAAAGCTGCTGGCTAATGCAAATCCGGAGACCAGGAGGGATATCAACCACCTGCTGCGTTACCCGGAAGATTCTGCCGGAAGCATTATGACGGTGGAATATGTGGATTTAAAAGAAAATATGACGGTCCAGGATGCCATTGACAGGATCAGGCTGATCGGGCTGGACAGTGAGACGATCAATATCTGCTATGTGCTGGATGCCCAAAGGACGCTGGTAGGCACGGTAGCGCTGCGGTATCTTCTTACTAACCAGCCGGATGAGATCATTGGGGAGATGATGCATGAAAATGTGATCTATCTTAATACCCTGATGGATCAGGAGGAGGTTGCAAGGCAGTTTCAGAAATATGACTTTACCGCCATGCCGGTGGTGGACAATGAAAAGCGTCTGGTGGGGATCATCACGGTAGACGACGTGGTGGATATCCTGCAGGAAGAAGCTACGGAAGATATGGAAAAAATGGCGGCGATCGTACCGTCGGATAAACCTTATATGAAAACGGGTGTGTTTGAGACATGGAAAAAGAGGATTCCGTGGCTTTTGCTGCTTATGATCTCGGCGACCTTTACCGGGAGTATCATCACATCTTTTGAAGATGCCCTGAGCGTATGCGTGATCCTTACGGCGTACATTCCTATGTTGATGGATACCGGAGGAAATGCAGGCGGCCAGGCAAGCGTGACGATCATCCGCGGGTTGTCTTTGAACGAGATTGAGTTTTCGGACGCACTGCTGGTGGTGTGGAAAGAAATCCGTGTAGCAATGCTATGCGGGCTTACGCTGGCAGTTGCGAATTTTGCCAAACTTTTGCTTTTTGATAAAGTTACGGTCCTTGTGGCTGCAGTGGTATGCCTTACTTTGATGGCGGCAGTGTTGATTGCTAAGGTGGTGGGGTGTATCCTGCCTATGCTTGCAAAGAAGATCGGGTTTGACCCGGCGGTGATGGCAAGTCCGTTTATCACCACGATCGTGGATGCGCTGTCTTTGCTGATCTATTTTAGGATTGCGACGCTGTTTCTTAATATCGGTGCCGGGTGAGGTAATCTAAATATGGCATATTCGAGGAAAGAGGTGCGGTATGGCAGGAAAAATGAAACTCCCTGTGGGGATTGAGGACTTTGAGCAGATCCGCAAGGATGATTTTTACTATATTGATAAAACCGGTATGATCAGGGAGCTCCTAAACAATATGTCGTATGTAAGTCTGTTTACGCGTCCGAGGCGTTTCGGGAAAACCTTGAACATGAGTATGTTAAAATATTTTTTTGAAACAGGCAGTGATCCCACACTTTTTGACGGATTGGAAATTTCGGGGGAAACAGAGCTGTGCGGCAGGTATCAGGGAAAATTCCCAGTGATTTCCATCAGTTTAAAAAATGCCGCAAGTAATACATTTGAAGGTGCAAAAGAACTGCTCCGTAGCCTGATTGGAAATGAAGCGCTGCGTTTTTACTTTCTGAAGGAGAGCAGCAGATTATCGGAAACGGAGCGTAAGCGGTACCGGGCACTTGTGGAAGTTGACGACCGGGGGATATTTACCATGGCGGACAGCCTTCTAAGTGACAGCCTGCTTTTACTGTCAAGCTGCCTTTATAAACATTATGGGCAAAAAACGATCATCCTGATCGATGAGTATGACGTTCCACTTGATAAGGCCTATCAGTCAGGCTACTATGACACTATGGTAGATTATATCAGGACCTTTTTTGGTCAGGCGCTTAAAACCAACAGCAGCCTTTATTTTGCAGTGCTTACCGGGTGTCTTAGGATTTCCAGGGAGAGCGTCTTTACTGGTTTTAATAATTTTAATGTATATACGGTAAAGGATGTGCAATATAAGGAATACTTCGGGTTTACGGATAAGGAAGTAAGGAAGATGCTGGAGTATTATGGATTTATGGAGAAATACGATACCATAAAGGAATGGTATGACGGCTACCGCTTCGGGGAACTGGAGGTATACTGCCCGTGGGATGTGGTGAGCTACTGTCATGCTCTGAAAATGGACCGTTTTGTGACACCCCAGAATTACTGGGTGAATACCAGCAGCAATGGCATCATCAGAAAGTTTATCAATCAGGCAGACGGGGTAACAAGGGATGAGATTGAGCGGTTGATCAACGGTGAAAGCATTGGAAAGAAAATACGCCAGGAACTGACATACAGAGATTTGGATTCCCGGATCGATCATTTATGGAGCATCCTTTTTACCACAGGCTACCTGACCCAGTGCGGGCAGGATGAGGACGGCATGACGCAGCTTATGATCCCCAACAAAGAAATCCGGTGGATTTTTGAGGAACAGGTACGGGAATGGTTTGAGACAGAAACCAGAAAAGACAAACAAAAGCTGGAAGACTTCTGCCGGGCATTTGAGGAAAACGATGCACAGGCTATTGAGAAAGGGTTCACCTCCTACCTGCGGAAAATGATCAGTATCCGCGATGCCGGTGCAAGGAAGGAAATGAAGGAAAATTTTTACCACGGGGTTTTGCTTGGGCTGTTTGCGGGGATGGACGGATGGAAAGTCAGGTCCAATGCGGAATCCGGCGAAGGGTACAGCGATATCAGCGTGGAGGTTGAAGATAAGGACATCGGTATCCTTATTGAATTGAAATATGCGGAGAAAGCAGCCTTTGATGAGGGCTGTAAAAAAGCTCTTTGCCAGATCAATGACAGGAATTATGAAGAAATGCTTCAAGATGACGGTATGACCACCATCCGCAAATACGGGATTGCGTGTTATAAAAAAAGGTGCCGGGTGATCTCAGGGTAATCTTGTTATGGAAGAAAACGAAAAGCAGCCTTTTCACAGGCTGCTTTTTACTATGCTGAATTGCCACATCAATTGGCTTTGCCTGCCATGGAGGCGTTGCGCATTGCCGCCCGTTTCCTCATAGTCGGGTCAAGGATCTTCTTGCGGATCCTTAAGGATTTCGGGGTGACCTCCAGCAGTTCGTCGGTATCGATAAATTCCAGCGCCTGTTCCAGGCTTAAAATTCTGGGCGGGGTGAGCCGCAGGGCTTCATCGGCGCTTGAGGAGCGGGTATTGGTAAGCTGTTTTTTCTTGCAGACATTCAGCTCAATGTCTTCCCCCTTCCCATTTTGTCCAACCACCATGCCGGAGTAAACCTTTTCCCCGGGGGTGATAAAGAGCGTTCCCCGTTCCTGAGCGTTGTAAAGACCGTAGGTGATGGCTTCGCCGGACTCAAAGGCGATCAGGGAGCCTTGTTTACGGTACTGGATATCTCCTTTATAAGGGCCGTAGCCGTCAAAGATAGTGTTCATGATGCCGTTTCCCTTGGTGTCTGTCATAAACTCGCCCCGGTAGCCGATCAGTCCTCTTGCGGGGATGGAAAATTCCAGACGGGTATAATTGCCGCTGGCGCTGCCCATACTTTGCAGCTCTCCCTTGCGCTGGCTTAGTTTTTCTATCACGGAACCGGAAAACTCTTCCGGTACATCGATATAACAAAGCTCCATGGGCTCTAATTTTTTTCCGTTTTCATCTGTATGGTAAAGGACTTCTGCCTTGCTGACGGCAAACTCGTAGCCTTCCCTGCGCATATTTTCAATCAGCACGGACAAATGGAGTTCGCCTCTGCCGGATACCTTGAAGGCTTCCGTGGTATCGGTTTCTTCCACCCGCAAAGACACGTCCGTATTTAACTCGCGGAACAGGCGGTCGCGCAGGTGGCGGCTGGTCACGTACTTGCCCTCCTGGCCGGCAAGAGGGGAATCGTTGACGATAAAATGCATGGCTATGGTAGGCTCTGAAATCTTCTGAAAGGGGATCGGCATCGGATGGTCGGGAGCGCACAGGGTATCGCCGATATGGATGTCGGAAATACCGGAGATCGCCACGATGGAGCCAACCTGGGCCTGAGTCACATCTACCTTATTTAATCCGTCAAATTCATAGAGCTTGCTGATCTTTACTTTCCGTTGCTTGTCCGGTTCATGGTGGTTTACGATCACCACTTCCTGGTTGACTTTAACGATTCCGTTATCTACTTTGCCAACACCGATCCTGCCCACATATTCATTGTAATCAATGGTGCTGATCAGAATCTGGGTGCCGGCATCCGGGTCTCCGGCAGGAGCGGGGATATAATCTAAAATCGTTTCAAAAAGCGGAACCATGTTATTGCCCGGCTTGTCCATGTCCAAAGAAGCCGTGCCGGTTTTGGCGGAGGCAAACACGAAGGGGCAGTCTAATTGTGCCTCATCCGCATCCAGGTCAAGGAAAAGTTCCAAGACTTCATCCACCACCTCGGCGGGGCGCGCTTCCGGACGGTCGATCTTGTTTACACAAACAATGACCGGGAGTTTTAATTCCAGTGCTTTCCGAAGGACAAACTTTGTCTGGGGCATAGCGCCCTCAAAAGCATCCACCACCAGGATCACGCCGTTTACCATCTTAAGGACCCGTTCGACTTCTCCGCCAAAATCCGCATGTCCGGGGGTGTCGATGATATTGATCTTGGTTCCTTTGTATGTGACGGCGGTATTTTTGGATAGGATGGTGATCCCTCTTTCCCGTTCGATATCGTTGGAGTCCATGACCCGCTCTGCCACTTCCTGATTTTCGCGGAATACGCCGCTTTGTTTTAGCAGTTCATCCACAAGTGTGGTCTTGCCATGGTCAACGTGGGCTATGATCGCAATATTTCTTACATCTTCTCGTTTTTGATTCATATTCTACCTCTTTTATACAGAACTTGTTGATATTTTTGTAACCTTGCCTTTTTCAAACTGCTTAAGTATAGCACTGCCGGAATGGGTTGTAAAGAGGAGAAAGGGTCGGAATCTGCGGTAAATGAAGGTTCTATAAGGAAAAAGATTCCATATAAATAGTAATACATGACAGAAAAAATTCTTAAGCAGTAAGAAGGGAGAACAAAAATGACAGATAAGGTAATTGAAAACAACCAGGTGGTAATCATGGGGGAGATCGTAAGCGATTTCCAGTTCAGCCATGAGATTTTCGGAGAGGGATTTTACATGATCGATGTAAAGGTTCCCAGATTGAGCGAATCCAGTGATATCATCCCGCTTATGGTGTCGGAGCGCCTGATTGATGTTGAGGAGGATTATAAAGGCTTAAACATCACGGTGCAGGGCCAGTTCCGGTCATACAACCGGCATGAAGAGCGCAAGAACAGGCTGGTACTTTCTGTTTTTGCAAGGGAAATCGAGTTTGTGGATGAGACGCCGGAAAGTTCTAAGACAAATCAGATTTACTTAGACGGGTTTATCTGTAAAGAACCGATCTACAGAAAAACGCCTTTGGGCAGGGAGATTGCAGACCTTTTGCTTGCAGTGAACAGGCCATATGGGAAGAGCGATTATATCCCCTGCATCTGCTGGGGCAGAAATGCCAGGTTTGCCAGCAATTTTACAGTAGGAACCAGATGTGAGATCTGGGGAAGAATCCAAAGCAGGGAATATATTAAGAAGATATCTGAGGAGGATGCGCAAAAGAGAGTGGCTTACGAAGTGTCGGTAAGCAAGCTGGAGCTTTTGGAGTAGTAGTTGCGTTCCACCCGCTTTTATGGTATACTATGCAAAATACTTTGGGATTTAGATAGGGTGTTTGCAAAATACATATGAGGTGGGATATGAAACAGGGACTGATCTATATATACACCGGGGACGGGCATGGAAAATCCCCGGCTGCATTGGGAAAAGCTGTTCTGGCGGCAGCCCAGGGAAAGAATGTGGTGATCTTGCAGTTTCTGAAAGAAAAGGGACTTGCGGATTCTGATTTCCTTCAACGGCTGGAGCCGGAGATCAAAGTATTCCGTTTTGAAAAGTCGGCATTGAATTTTTTTGAACTGCCGGAGGAAAAACAGACCGAAGAAGTCATCAACATCAAAAACGGGATCAATTTCGCTAAAAAAGTCTTATCTACAGGCGGGTGCGACCTTTTGATCCTGGATGAGGTTTTAGGGCTTGTTGACAATAAGATCATTTCAGTGGATGATCTTAAGGGGCTTTTGGATTCAAAAGATGAAGAGACGGATATCATCATGACAGGCATTTCGTTAAATGATGAGATCTGTATGCTGGCAGATGAGGTTTCCCGGATTGAAACCTTAAAGTTTAAGTGCTGGTAAGAACATGTGCTGGTAAGAACATGTGCTGGTAGCATTTTTTGCAATATTGTAAGCAGGAAATCATAGCATCCATGCATTGACAGCCCTCATGCATGGTGCTATGATTATTGTATTAAATAACAATTATATAAGGTTTAGAGGTAGAGGTTGCGTGTTTTATGAGTAATTTTTTGGATGTGGCAGGCACAGCGGAAGAAAGATGAAAGGAAAAAACGCCGAAAGGGCCGGCATCCTTGCAGGCAGGTCCTTGGGCATACAGTTAAAAGCTGTATGACTGTCATCAGCAATGATGTTGCGCTATCCGATAATGAAAGTTTTGTAGTAGTCGGTGCGCAGATGGGATGTGTGCCGATTTTCATTTACAATTTATATGAAGGAGGAAGGGCTATGGCTATTTTTACAGGTGCAGGTGTTGCGATCGTTACACCATTTTTGGCGGACGGAAAGGTAAACTATGAAAAATTTGCGGAACTTATCGAGTTTCAGATTGAAGGCGGTACAGACGCGATCATTGTCTGCGGAACTACCGGCGAGTCTTCTACGCTGACCCATGAGGAGCATTTGGAGGTGATCAGGTTCTGTACCGAAAAGGTGGCAGGGCGGATTCCGGTAGTGGCTGGAACCGGCTCTAATTGTACGGAAACAGCTGTGTACTTATCAACGGAAGCGGAAAAATTCGGGGTAGACGGGCTTTTATTGGTCACACCTTATTATAATAAGGCGACCCAGAACGGGCTTTATGCACATTTTAAACGGATTGCGGATTCTGTTAAGATCCCTTGTATCCTGTATAATGTACCCAGCCGTACCGGATGCAATATCGCACCGGAAACGGTGGTAAGGCTTTGCACGGAAGTGGAAAATATTGTGGGGGTCAAGGAAGCCAGCGGCAACATCGGCCAGGTTACAAAACTGATGGCTTTAGCTGATGGCAGGGTGGATCTGTATTCCGGTAACGACGACCAGATCGTGCCCTTATTGTCGCTGGGCGGCAAGGGCGTGATCTCCGTTCTTTCCAACGTGGCGCCAAAGCAGACCCATGAAATCTGTGCAAAATATTTCGCAGGGGATGTGGCGGGAAGCTGTGCGGAACAGCTGCGTGCGATTCCTTTGTGTGGGGCACTGTTTTGCGAGGTAAACCCAATCCCTGTAAAAATGGCGCTTAACCTGATGGGGAAGGAAGCGGGCACTTTGCGGCCGCCTTTGACGGATATGGAAGAAGCAAATGTGGCAAAGCTTAAAAAAGTGATGGAAGAGTACGGGATTTTATAAAGGCCAGGAGGTTATGGATGATGATAAAGGCAATTATGCATGGGTGCAACGGCAAGATGGGGCAGGTGATCGCAGGCCTTGCTGCTGAAGATGCGGAAATTACATTGGTGGCAGGCATAGATGCCCACGATGAGGGAAAAAACCCGTTTCCCGTGTTTACCAGTATCAAAGACTGTGATGTTTCGGCTGATGTGGTGATTGATTTTAGCGTAGCCCCGGCTGTAGACGGACTTTTGGAATATTGTATGGAAAAACAGCTTCCCTGTGTGCTTTGTACCACGGGGCTTTCCGAAGAGCAGTTAGAAAAAGTGGAAGAGGCATCCAAAAAGACGGCGGTCCTTCGATCCGCCAATATGTCCCTTGGAATCAACATGTTGATGAAGCTTTTGAAACAGGCGGCTTCAACGTTAGCGCCTGCAGGTTTTGACGTGGAAGTAGTTGAGAAACACCATAAGTTAAAATTGGATGCACCCAGTGGAACGGCCCTTGCCCTTGGGGATAGCGTGAAGGAAGCTTTAGGCGGCGAGTATGAATATGTGTTTGACAGAAGCCAGAGGAGGGAGAAACGTCCTCAGAAAGAAATCGGGTTTTCTGCGGTAAGAGGCGGGACCATCGTTGGCGAGCACGACGTGATTTTTGCCGGAACGGATGAGGTAGTCACATTTTCACACACCGCATATTCTAAGGCCGTTTTCGGGAAAGGCGCAATCCAGGCTGCCAAGTTTTTGAAAGGCAAACCTGCCGGTTATTATCAAATGAGCGATGTGATCGGCTGACGGGAGAAAGGTTTTAACATGAATGAACTGGAATTAATGGAACTGAAATATATCAAAAGCCTTGCCCACCAGTATCCCAATATTGCGGCGGCATCCACGGAAATCATCAACCTGCAGGCAATTTTAAACCTGCCGAAAGGAACGGAGCATTTCCTGACCGATATCCATGGGGAATATGAACAGTTTAACCATGTACTGAAAAACGGTTCCGGCGCCGTACGCCGCCAGATCGATGAACAATTTGGCAATACGCTGAGCAATAAGGATAAAAAGTCGCTGGCAACCTTGATCTATTACCCTAGAGAAAAGCTGGATATTGTACAGCAGGAAGAAGATAATATTGAAGACTGGTATAAGATCACGCTTCACCGGCTGGTTCAGATCACCAAGAAGGTGGCATCCAAGTATACCCGTTCAAAGGTCCGTAAGGCGCTGCCGAAGGATTTCGGATATATTATTGAGGAATTGATCACGGAAAAGTCCGATATTTCTGATAAGGAAGGATATTACAACGAAATTATCCATACGATCATCAGGATTGACAGGGCGCAGGAATTTATTGAGGCAATGTGCAATCTGATCCAGCGTCTGGTCATTGACCATCTCCATATCGTGGGGGATATTTATGACCGGGGCCCGGGACCGCATGTGATCATGGACACGCTGATGAACTATCATTCTGTGGATATCCAATGGGGAAACCATGATATCGTGTGGATGGGAGCTGCCTGTGGTCATCTGGCATGTATTGCCACGGTACTCCGGATGGCAGCCAGATATGGAAATCTGGATACCTTAGAGGACGGTTACGGGATTAACTTGATTCCCTTGGCCACCTTTGCGCTTGACACTTACCAGAATGTAAATTGTGATACCTTTGCGATCAAATATAATACGGATTATAACACCAAGGATTTAAGCCTTGATATGAAGATCCATAAGGCAATCGCCATCATTCAGCTAAAGCTGGAAGGCCAGGTGATCAAAAAGCATCCGGAGTTTGGGATGGATGAGCGTCTGCTCCTTGACAAGATTGATTATGAAACGAAAACTGTCATGGCTTACGGGAAGCAATACCCCATGAAGGATACCGAGTTCCCTACGATAGACCCGGCGGATCCCTATAACCTGACACCTGACGAGGAACAGGTGATGGCTAGGATCCAGCAGGCATTTTTGAAATGTGAAAAGCTGCAGCGGCATGTGCGCTTTTTATTTTCCAACGGGAGTCTTTATAAAGTACATAATTCCAATCTGCTTTACCATGGCTGCGTTCCGTTAGACGAGGAAGGGGAATTTAAGTCCGTAAACGTGGACGGGAAGCGTTATAAAGGAAGGGCGCTTTATGATGTTTTGGAAAATCTTGCCAGGAAGGGTTATTATGCAAAGAATGATCCGGCAGGCATGAGGAAAGCGCAGGATTACATCTGGTATATCTGGGCAGGACCTAATTCCCCGGTGTTTGGAAAAGATAAAATGGCTACCTTTGAGCGTTATTTTATTGAGGATAAGGAAAGCCACAAGGAGACTAAGAACTGTTATTATTCTATGTTGGACCGGGAGGAGATCTTAAATAAGATACTGGAAGAATTTGGGCTGGATACGAAAAAATCCCATATCATCAACGGGCATGTTCCGGTGGAGCTGAAAAAGGGAGAGACGCCCATCAAATGCGATGGTAAGCTTTTGATCATTGACGGCGGTTTTTCCAAGGCATACCAGAATAAGACCGGTATTGCGGGCTATACGTTAGTTGACAGTTCCCACGGGATGCGCCTTGTGGCCCATGAACCCTTTGAATCCACGGAAGCCGCAATCATACGGGAGTCGGATATTTTTTCGGATTCCACGGTAGTAGAGATGGCGCCGGTTAGAGTCCGTGTATCGGACACGGATGTAGGACGGGAGCTTCGAGAGAGCATCAAACAGCTTGAACAGCTTCTTCAGGCATACAGGGATGGAACGATCATAGAAAAATGAAAACAAGGAGGCAGGTAAGACCTGGACCTCCTTGTTTCTTGCTTTATGCCGGGGAACCGTTAGCCGGCGCTTGTTGTGCCTTTACCGGTTGTTCCTGTTCCGGTGGTGTTTGTACTGTTATTTGTGGTGCTGTTGTTATCTTTCGTGTCACTGCCTACCACGTCATCGGTAAGGTCAGAGACGCCGTCCGTGATGTCGTCCACCACGTTCCCCACAGCATCGCCGGCATCTTCTAAGATAGAGCTGCCGTCGTTATTGGTTCCGGCCGTGGCGTCATTTAGGTTGTCGTCGTCGTTGATGCCATTGTTGTCGGTGCCGTTATTTGTTGTGGTTCCGCTGCCGTTTGTGCCGTTGTTTGTGGTAGTGCCGTTATCGGCAGTGGTTCCGTTGCCGGTTGTGTTGTTGCCGGCTGTTTCATTATCGGTAGTTGCGTTGTTTTCAGTTCCTGTTCCTGCCATGTCGTTTGCGTTATTTTTTTTGTCAGTTCCACAGGCAGTAAATAAGCAAAGCATAGAAAGGACAAGAGACACCGAAATAAGTTTTCTCATTTTTCTCATAATGACCTCCTTATAGATAAAAGAACCGCATGATATCAGTTCTCTTGCTATTATGTGCAGGAGGCGGAAAAATATACTCTGAAAGAATCTTAAGAATAAAATTTTTTTGAAAGGATAGGATAATAAGTATGAAATTCAGGCCATGCATTGACATCCATAACGGAAAAGTAAAGCAGATTGTGGGAGGGAGCTTACATGACCAGGGGGATCAGGCGCTGGAAAATTTTGTTGCGGAGCAGGATGGGGAATTTTATGGTGGCCTGTATCGGGATAAAAAGCTGTCAGGCGGACATGTTATCATGTTAAATTCCGTTGACAGTCCATTTTACGATCAGACAAAACAACAGGCGTTAAAGGCTCTTTCGGCTTATCCAGGGGGGATCCAGGCAGGAGGAGGGATCAACCCTTATAATGCCCAGGAGTTTTTAAAAGCGGGTGCGTCCCATGTGATCGTGACTTCCTATGTGTTCCAGGACGGGAAATTTCATGAAGGGAGACTTAAGGAGATGCAGCGCGCTGTGGGCAAGGAGCGTTTAGTGCTGGATTTAAGCTGCAGGAAAAAGGGGGATTTTTATTATATTGTTACCGACAGATGGCAGAAGTATACGGATGTGCGGTTAAATAAGGAGACTCTTGAGGAGCTGGCGGCTGCCTGTGATGAATTTCTGATCCATGCAGTGGATGTGGAAGGGAAGTCGGAGGGGATTGAGGAAGAGCTGGCGGCTATGCTTGGGCAGGGGATACGGATTCCGGTCACGTATGCGGGAGGTGTACATAATTTCAATGACCTGGAGAAGCTGAAAAGACTGGGACAGGGGAAGATTGACGTGACAATAGGCAGTGCCCTTGATCTGTTTGGAGGCAGCATGGAGTTTGACCGGGTGATCACATATTGCAGGCAGGGTTTGTGAATGCAGATATCAACTTTGACAAAAGAACGCTTTCCGATCCTAAACCGGGAAGCGTTCTTTTGTAGTAAATGTAGTAAAATTAATCTGCTAAAACAATATTGCATATTCTAAATAATAAATAAAACAATTTATATTAAGAAGAAGCACATCGTGTTACGGATTAATGCATTATAATCCAGCTGTCTGAATTATAATTTAGTTACGTTTACTGCCTGAGGTCCTTTTTCGCCATTGATTACTTCGAACTCAACTGCAGCGCCTTCTTCAAGAGATTTGAAACCTTCCATGTTAAGTCCTGAGTAGTGTACGAATACATCATTGCCTGACTCATCGGAAATGAATCCGTAACCTTTTTGGTTGTTAAACCATTTTACTGTACCTTTGTTCATTTTAGATACCTCCAAAATATGTGTTATGTCATGCTACGTATGCTGTAACATTAACAGAATAGCATAGTCGTTTCTAAAAGTAAAGAGAATTATGTATGAATTTCCATTATATTTTCAAAGTTGTTCTATTTGGCTAACTGTGATAGAATATATAAAATTGACCGATTTTTAAAAATCAAGTGGGAGATTAGTTATGGAACAATCAAGAAGAAGAAAATTTGCATTGCTTTTGGTGATCGAGCGTAAGGATGGCACCATGAAGCAGCATACGATCGGCTCAGCATTATTGGAGTTGATATTGGGTGTGGCTTTTTTGGCGGTAGTTGCGGCAGTCTGTAAATTTGTCTATGACGGGATTGTGATCAAGGATGCCAGAAAAGAGATTGTGACGCAGATTGTCATGATCAATAATCTGACAGATGAAAATGAAGCGTTGTCGGTGGAAAATTCCACTTTGTCAAACAAGGTGGCGGTCCTTAGCGAGACCGTAAGCAAAAAAGCAGCCACGGAGGATGCCATTTCTCAGGAAACAGCAGAAAACGCCCTTCCCAAAGGCTTTCCTTTAAGCGGGTCGGCAGCCATGGAAGAGGCCGGGGGTGAAGAACTGATGCTGATCTTTTCTGCGTCTCCGGGGGTGAATGTGATCACCAGCGGCACCGGAACGGTGGTCAGCGTTGATGCGGATGAGGAATACGGAACAAAGGTGATTATTGACCATGGGAACGGATATCAGTCAGTATATCGGAATAATGGAACGGCGCTTGTAAAGAACGGGGAAGAGCTGGGGAAAGGGTACATTTTATTCTCCATAGAGGAAGAAAATCAGAAGCTTGGCTATCAGGTCTTGAAAGATGACGTGCTTATTGACCCTATGCAGGTGATCGAAATAAACGGATAATCCGGTGGATTATCCGTTTATTTCGGCTAGATTTCCGTTACTTTGATTCAGAGGATGCTTTTTTCAAACGCTCAAATATCAGGTCATATCCTTCATTGCCATAATTTAAGGAACGGTTTACCCGGCTTATCGTGGCGGTGGAAGCGCCTGTTTTTTCTGCTATTTCCAGATAGGTCTTGTGGTTTTTGAGCATGGAAGCGACTTCATAACGCTGAGAAAGCGAGAGAAGTTCGTTGACTGTACATAAATCATCAAAAAAATTATAACATTCTTCTTTACTTTGCAGACACAGAATTGCTTCAAAAAGATGGTCTACGGCTGGGGTCTGTATTTTTTTGTTCATTATGGAAGTACCTCTCAATAAATGTCTTTATAAGGAAAGTTTATCATATTAAAGTTTTAAAGTAAAGATAGATTTAAACGGGCTTGTCATGTAGTTTTAAATACTATATAATAGTGATGATGTAATGTGTAAGGTTCGCAAGGCGATTTGATAAGGAGCAGGAAAACATATGACAATCGACAGAGATGATTTATTAAACAGTATCCTAGCCAGTTTAGGGAGGATCAAGCATATTGAGCTGGAGGATATTCCTAATATTGATTTGTATATGGATCAGGTGACCACTTTTATGGACAAGAAATTAAAAAGTACGGTCCGGCACCCGGAGGAAGATAAAATTTTGACGAAGACAATGATCAATAATTATGCAAAAAATAATCTTCTTCCACCTCCGGTCAAGAAAAAATACAGTAAGGAGCACATGATCCTGTTGATCTTTATCTACTATTATAAAGGGATCCTTTCCATTAATGATATTCAGACGCTGCTTAGGCCAGTGACGGAGAAGTACTTTAAGGCTGGCGGAGAAATCAGCCTTGGTATGGTGTACGAGGAAGTATTTGGGCTTGAGAGGGAAGAGGTTGGGAGCCTTAGAGAGGACATTGTCAAGAAATTTGAAATATCACAAAATACTTTTCAGGATGCACCAAAGGAGGATCAGGAAATTTTGCAGATGTTTTCTTTTATATGCATGTTAAGTTACGATGTGTATGTGAAAAAGCTTCTGATCGAGAAGATGGTGGACAGTTTTGGAACGGCGGTGGCTAAGGAAGAAAAGGCAGGGAAGCCGGAGAAAAAAGGATAGAGGCATTAGGATGATGGAGCTAAAAGGAATTGCTGTGTGGCAATTCCTTTTTTAATAATAAAAAAGTTTAATTTTTTTGAAGAAGATTGTAAAATAGATTCGTTATAGTTAATGAAAGATGAGAACAGCAAAAACAAACAGAAAGCGGGGTGGGGAAAATAAGTACGGCAGTAAAGGTATCAGCTTGTACGGAAAGCAGGCTGGAAGAATTGATCGACAGCTATGAGAAGCTTGTTTTTTCCATCTGCTATAAGACCACCGGTGATTATTTTGCTGCGGAAGATCTTGCGCAGGAGACATTTTTGGCCGCATTTCAAAAATACGACACGTTTGATGGCGCTAATGAAAAGGCGTGGATCTGCAGGATTGCCACTAACAAGAGCATTGATTACCTGCGCAGTGCCAGCCGCAGGAATGTACCTACGGAGGACAGTTTTTTTGAGTCGGCGGTAGAAGAGAGGGGGTCGCCGGAAGAAATCTGTATGGAGGATGAGATCAAAGGGGAATTAGAGAGGTATTGCAGTGAGCTGAAACCGCCTTATAATGAAGTGGCAAAGGCGTACTACCTTAAGGAATTAAGTCCGGGTGAGATAGCGGCAAGACTTGGGCAGAATGTAAAGACCATACAGACTCAGATCTACAGAGCGAGGGAGATGCTTAAGAAGCGATACAGAAAGGAGGAACCGGTATGAGAGAATATCTTACGGATGAAGAATTGGAACGCATGATTGATCAGCTGGAAGGCCAGGAGTTATATGCGCCAAAGTATTTGAAAGAAGAGATCCTGAACAAGGCATTCCCAAAACAAACGGAACAGGTGTTACCGAAATCCAAAAGCGGAGGGAAAAAGCCGGTTTCACTGCTTACGTATCGTCTTAAGATTATAGCGGGCATGGCGGCGGCTCTTATTATGCTTGTGTTGATTCCAATGACAAATATCAATCAGGGAACAGATGATCTGATGCGCAGACAGAAACGTCTCGAGGATATGGAGCAGGAATATTTAGAAGGCAGGAACGCAAGTTTTAATTGCTTTTTAAATGAAGGGGCAAGAAAGATGGATGAAAAAATTAATTCATGGTTTAACTTGCCGGGATGGATACAGTTTAACGATTAAAAATAGAATTGATATGGAGGATCTATCATGAAAACAAAGAAAAAAAACAGATTTCTAACTTTTTGCTTTTCCTGCCTTCCAGGGGCAGCGGAAATGTACATGGGCTTTATGAAAATGGGAGTCAGCCTGATGCTTTTGTTTTTCCTGGTGTGCATATTATCTGCATGGCTGAACCAGGGGGCGTTGGTGGCAATTGCCGTAGTGGTCTGGTTTTACAGCTTTTTCCACGCAAATCATCTTGCAGGGCTTTCGGATGAGGAGTTTGTCCGGGTGGAAGATGATTATATGATGGGGATGGAAGGGCTGCCGGGAATCCGTTCAGTGGCAGAAAAAAATTACAAATGGATTGCGGGTCTCTTGATCTTTCTGGGCGTCTGCTTCTTATGGAATTCGGTGGAAGATCTGCTCCGGGATATCCTTCCTGAGGCATATATGTTTATTCCAAGGATGATGTGGAGAATTGGCAATTACATTCCCAGTTTGGTAATTGGAGTAGGCATCATTTATATAGGAGTCAAGATGATCAGTGGGAAGGAAAGATCCCTTCCGGATGGACTGCCGGAAGAGGAACAGGATCAGAAGTCAGATTTTTAGCGCTGCATCGGAGAGGAGTTGCAAACAAATGGGAAGACAGACAATAAGGGTGCGCAGGGTAGGCTCTGTGACTTTTGGGGTAATTTTGGTCGTAACGGGTGTTATATTTTTGGCTCAGAATTTTTTGCCACATATGGACTGCAGGGTTTTGTTGAGATTTTGGCCAATTGTGCTGATAGGGCTTGGGGTTGAAGTTCTTTTAGGAAGCAGACAGAAGAATGTGGATGTGCTTGACGGGGAAGGGAAGATCGTGGAACAAAATAAGGTGGTCTATGATGTACCGGCGATTTTGCTTACCGTGGTGTTACTATTCTTTTCCATGTGTATGGCGTTGATGGACTGGGCGCTGATTTATTCACCGGATGGATATTTCAGGTGGTAGCGGGAAGAAGATATAATATAAAAAGAACGGTTTTAGGCCGTTCTTTTTTTGAAGCTATTTAGCTGATGAAGCTTTTTGTGCAAATTCTGTAGTCACCAATTTATCATAGGGTACCCGCTCCGGCAATTCACCTGACTGTTCTAAGATATTTTGGAGGAGCATAAAGGATTCTTCTTCAAAGATCAGGTTATCTTTCCAGGTGTCCTGCTGGTAATAACGGGTAATGATGGTGGTAAGTGTTTCAAGGTCTGTTTCTTCAAATTGTGGCTGGATCGTCTTGGCGATTTCTTCCGGAGTATGAGTTTTTACGTAGTCCATGCCTTTTTGCAGTGCATTGGTAAAGGACTGGATCAGTTCGGGGTTCTTTTCCATGTAGCTTTTCTTCGCACTGAAAGCGGTATAAGGAACATAGCCGGAGTCTTCCCCTAAGGAGGCGACCACGTAGCCGTCACCTTTTGCTTCAAGGGAGGTGGCGTGTGGTTCAAATTCAACTGAAAAATCTCCTTGCCCACCGGAAAATGCCGCCGCAGTGGAACCAAAGTCTATGCTCTGGTCGATGGTAAGGTCTGTTTTGGGGTCAATGCCGTTTTTCTCTAAGATAAATTCAAACACCATCTCGGGCATACCGCCAGTCTGCCCTAGCATGATGAACATTTTTTCCACACACGTCAATTTCTCCCTGGAAGCCACGATTCTGTATGGATAATGGTAGATTCCCGTCTTTTCCACCAGCCCCA
>OFGG01001249.1_pt1 | contig 17359 bp, 11 predicted proteins | sample 1521701 | NCBI WGS metagenome assembly OFGG01 (sample SAMEA3504081, study PRJEB24116) | mouse gut metagenome | biome: mouse gut; feature: mouse-associated habitat; material: faeces | place: Denmark | collected 2011
GTTCCTGTTCTTTAATGAGATGGATGAGGACTTTGCCAGCATGATGGCGGGCTATGAGAACGGCATTATCACGGAGGAGCGTCTGGACGACGCCCTGCACCGCATTCTCGCGCTGAAAGCCCATATGGGACTTCACAAAAAGGCGAAGACGGAGCTTGTTCCTCCGGTGGAAGTGATGCAGAATACGGTCGGCTGCGCGGAGCACAAAGCTGTCGCAAAAGAGATCTCGGATAAGGGAATCACGCTTGTGAAATATAAAGACGAGGATGTGCTTCCGATGATTCCGGACCGCTATAAGAGAATTATGATCGTCTCCGTCAGCGGCCTTTCCGCGGGAACCGGTATGGCAAGCCTGATGAAGAGCCATCTGGGCGGCGGGAAGAAGAGTCCGGCAGAGCGTCTCTGCGATAAGCTGAAAGAAAAAGGTTTTGACGCGTTTATTTATGAGAGTCCGCTTGATAAGATGATGAAGCAGGCTGCAGACGGGAAGAAACCGGACATCAATCTTTATTTTGCGGGAAAGACCGAGATCAGGGAGTTTGTGGGAAATCAGGATCTGATTATCACGCTCGTGGATATCGCAGGTGGTTTCCAGCCGGTTGCAAGGCCCGGATTTGGAATGAGCAAGGGCGGCGGAGAGATTCCGTGGTATGTATTTGAGCTTCCGGTTGTTGTCGTCGGATGCGGGCAGCCGTTTGTGCTTGCAGATATCCCGCAGGCAAGGACTTATATCAATACTTATGACAGCGATGACCAGACGTTTGATGCGCTCGTTGAGAAGCTGATGGCCGGAAAAGATGCATTTAAAGGCATGGATCCGGTGGACGCTTACTGCGGGCTGTGGGATACACACCGCTGATGCGGCATCGCGCTGGAAACAGAAAAAGAAAGTGTCAGGTACTGCGGGAAGGAAACATTCCGGAGGACAGGGTGCTTGCGAAAGTGAAAGGAGAAACAAATTATGGCATCAAAACCACTTGAGGAAAAGGGCGTCCATCGCGCGAAACTTTGGGAAATTGCATTTTATGCCCTCAACAACACGTCGACCAATATTTACCTGATTATGCTGGGGTCTATTTCTTATTACCTTGTGGGTATCGTTGGTATCGGATCGGTTCTGGCGGGTTCCGTTATGACGATCATGCGTATCTGGGACGGCGTCACGGATCCGTTCGTCGGTATGATTGTGGACAATACGAATACAAAGATCGGAAAGAACAGACCGTTTATTATCGTTGGTCAGATCATTATGTTTGTGTCAACATTTGCAATGCTGCGATTTATTCAGCTGATTCCGCAGGGCGGACGTTTTGTTGCATTTGTTATCATTTATATGATCTATATTGTCGGTTATACAGCACAGTGCGTTGTCACAAAGTCCGCACAGTCCTGTATGACAAACGATCCGGAGCAGAGACCTGTATTCTCCATGTTTGACTCTGTGTACAACACGGTTCTGATGAGCATGTTCTGGCCGGTATTTTTATCCAGTACCCTGCTTCCGAAGTATACGCTCAATAGTGCAGAGCACGGGGATAAGCTCGCAGCGCTGGTTGCACAGAGCCCCTCTCTGGAGAAGGTAATCACAGTCAGCGAGGAAGGAGTGCAGGTGCTTACGGGATTTTACAATCCGGAAATGTGGCATTTTACACAGCTCGTTCTCGGTATTACCTCGGCAGTCTTTGCGTGCTGCGCATTTATTGGTATCTCCCGCAAGGATAATGTGAAATACTTCGGAACCGGTAAGACGGAGCGCGTCAGCTTCCGCGATTATGCAGATGTTCTGGCACACAACCGTGGAATCCAGATGCTCGTTGTTGCAGCGTCTTCCGATAAGCTGGCTATGAGCGCAGGAACAAATACGACGGTTATGATGGCTCTGTACGGCATTATTTTCGGAAATTACGCGCTGAGCGGCTCCGTATCTGCAATCAGTGGTATCCCGATCGCGGTGCTCGGTATCGTTGGTATCGGCTATATTGCCCGTAAGATGGGACAGAAGACCTGTCTGGTGATCGGTACCTGGGGAGCTCTCGGTACAGCTGCAGTGCTGGCATTTATTATTGCAACAGGACATGGCGGCAATTTTGTGCTGCCGACGTTCTCGCTGACGAATTTGTCTACATATGGCAATCTGTTCAAGGGCGCCAACTGGAGTCTGATGGGTGTTGTTTTCCTTCTGATGTATATTTTAAACAGAGGTTTTGCCCAGCTCTCCGGAAGTATTGTTATCCCGATGACTGCGGACTGTGCAGACTACGAGGTTTTCCGCTCCGGCCGTTACGTTCCCGGTCTGATGGGTACGCTCTTCTCCTTCGTTGACAAGGTGATTTCCTCGCTGGCTACGACGATTGTTGCGCTTGTCTATGCGACGATCGGCTACAAGAATGCACTTCCGACAGAGAATGATCCTTACACGACAGGGCTGATGATCTGTACGATCATCTGTTTCCTGGGAATGCCGGTAATCGGATGGATTTTAAACGTCGTCGCGATGAAGTTCTATCCGCTGTCAAAAGAGAAGATGGCAGAGATTCAGGACGAGGTTGGCCGCATTAAGGCAGAGGCTATGAAGAACAAATAAGGATAGTTTTGGAAAGAGGTATGGATATGGCAAAGAACCGACAGAAAAAGCATGAGGCGACCGCTCCTGTTTTTGACCGGCAGGAATATGAGGCCAGGGAGAAAAAGAGCGGTATCGGAAGTGCGAGGGATCTGGTGGATCTGGACTTTGAGATGCAGGCAGCCCGGAATGCAGTGAATATGGAGGAGAGAACCTTCGGCGTCTGGGGGCCGGTCTGGAAGCTGATGAAGTGGTACGACAGCTTCAAAAAGCCCCATACCTTTAAGAAAAAAACATACCTCTGGCTCATGCTCTTTACGGGCTGGGCCGGAGGACACCGCTGGTATCAGGGCCGGCGTGTGCTGGGAGCCATCGAGACAGCATTGTTCTGGACGGGGATTCCGGCAGTACTGATGGTCACTGATTTTATGGAAGTATTTCCCATCAAGGCGGATGAGAACGGTATGATTACCATGAAATAACAAAGAAAAAGCAGAAAATCCGGTGTGGATTTTCTGCTTTTTTTGTTGCCGGGGAAGTGCCGGCGGGTTATTTACGGGGGCGTCGGATACCGCCGCGTCGTTTCAGACCAAAACCGTGCAGATAGATTTCCGGGACGTTGATTCGGCTGTCATCTGTTTCCAGAAAGATACCAAGATTTTTCAGGGCTTCGAGGAGCTCGTCCGGGGTAGTACCGGGTAATGTCTGCTGCTCTTCCGAGGACCAGTTGTCAATTGCGAGATACTTTAGAAATTCGGAACGTCCCATGAGCATTGACTGACCATTCAGCTTTTGGCTCAAAACGGTCAGCCATCCATATTCATCCTCTACAAGCTCTTTCACCCGGTCTCTGGAGACCTCTTCCAGTGCACCCTGTAATCTGGAGGGATGAAGCAGTCTGGAGTCATCAGGATTGTCAACTTCACTGCCGTGTGCCCGTTGCTCTGCCGCGGCAAGCACAAAACATTTTAAAAATGGTCTTGGAGAAATATCACCGTTAGCGTCCTGTATATGATTTGGAACCCAGCGATAACTGAAGCCTCTTTTCGGGTCTTTTCCCATATAACGTCCAACCATTTTTTCCATAAGACCTTTAAAGGATTCTTCTGCGTCTCCGGGCAGATATCCGATATTTTTCTGCCTGTGGTCTGCGAGCAGATCGGGGATACTTTTCAGATACGTTACTGCAGATGGGTTTTCACTGTTCGCCAGGCGCTTAACCAGAAGCCGATAGAGTGACAAAACATCCCATTGAAGTTCCAGATGGTATGCACGCATTTTAGAAGAATCAACGAAATGCAGGGATTTCGAATTATACAAATCAGTTCGCAGAAAAATTTTTGCTTTCAGGTTTTCCCAGCGATTATTGTGAGTAAACCAAAAACTGAGCAAACTCCGGATATACAAAAATAAATCCCTGTATTCCAGGCAAATGCGATCCAGCTCGTCGTAAGTAATATAAATACGCTTATTTAGTGAACCGAAATAGTTGTCGCAATTGTCGAGGAAGGTTTCCCACTTTTCCTGATTACAGCTGACCCATTCAAGCCATTGTTCCGGCATGGTGCTGTAACTGCATATCTGTTTTGCAGTTTTCCTGCCAAGGAATTGAAAGGAAAGTTCTTCTATTTCTTTATCAGAGTGGAAATGCCGGAGCAGGGCGGCACACAGCATTCCACCCCAGATGCCGGTAATGAGATTTTCATCCTGCATTTTCGCATATTTGTCAAAGACTGTTCTTGCCGGAAAGGCTTTGCTCTCCTTTCCGGCAGTCTTAAATCCGGTCAAAAATACTGAATGACGGAAGGTGGTGTAGCGTTTTTTATCGGCTTCGCTTAAAATGTGCTCCAGACCGTTTTCTGATGTGAGAATATGGAAAAGTTCTGATTTTCCGGAACCTCTCCCTCCGGTGATCAGGAATACTTTCGGATCTGCCAGCCGGCTATAGCTGCGAAGGGGAAGAAAACGTTCCAGAATATTTTCCTCGTCCTCTGCAGAAGCATTTTCCGGCGCAATTTCGGAAAGCGATTTCAATATGGATAATTTTTGTTCTAATTTCATACCATATCCCCCTCACCAAACCAGGATTCTATTCTGCCTGTCATGGTTTTATAAGCTTCAGCGGCCAGATGTTTTGCAAAAGCGTTGACTCGTTCGTCATCCACAGTGCTGCCGGTGGAGTACAGGATGATTTCCTGCTTTAGCGACAGATCAAAAGGGAGAAAAACGGGTGAATGTGCAACATTCGCAGCTTCTTTTCCGGGAAGCTCCTCGTCTTCTGCATAATAATTTTCCATACAGACGGCATAGGCTTTCTGAATAAAATGTTCCTTTGCGTGGAGAAACGTCGCTGCCGTGCTGTCATCGCACATGCAATCCGCCAGAAGAATCGGGATGTGATCTTCATGGCTTTCGGAAATTGTACGAATTACTTGTGTAATTCCGTCCCAGGACTGTCTGGAATCATTTCCGAACAAGACGACGCCGTGAGGCAGCTGTGTAACGGCGATACCTCCCATATCATGAAAACCTGCACGGGAATCAATCAGAATGTAGTCGGCAGAATAGCGGTTGCAGATCTCATCGAGCATGTCGCACATGGCTTTTCTCAGAGCACCCTCTCTGTTGTCCTGATAGTCGATCCTTGCCAGCTTTTGAAGGTAATTCCCGTCCACACTTCCGGCGGGAAGGATATAAAGTTTTCCGTCCGTTTCTTTTAGCAGACAGGGTTCTGTTACATCCAGAATATAGTTTGTAATGTCGGTTCCTGGGGAGAGAGGGCGTTCCAGCAGATAATCCAGCACGCCATTCCGGATGGACTCCTCATCGAAAAATAATGTTGCCAGTCCGGGGGCTTCGATGTCGGTGTCTATCATGACTACATTTTTTCCTTTGCGTGCCAGTTGCAGTGCAACGCCAGCCAAGGCGGTTGTCCGGCCCATTCCGCCTTTAAAAGAATAAAATGTCACAACACGGGGTTTGTTTCCGCAAAGAGTTTCTTCATAGGGCCATACGGCATCACAATCCGGCGGACAATAAACCCAGGCTTTTTTGGCAACCGGACGCTCTGAGAGATAAAACAGGATTCCCTGATCCGTGAGCCATTCCTTGCGTTCTTTTTTCAGTAAATCCAAAACAGGCTGCAGGTATTTTTTCTTTTTGCCAGATATGTTTTCCCAGTAGATTTTTTCGCTGTAATATCCTTTCAGACTGTTTTTTAACAGAATATTAAGTAATTCGCGCTGATTCTGGTCAGGATATACTGAACTGTCCAGTAAAAAAGATAATCTGCCAAATACATCTCTCACAATGGTTACGTTTTTCAGAATAGATTTGTCGGACCAGTTTAAGATACTTCTGCGTGCTGTTTCCAGCTCATTGTTAAATGTCAGCATTTTACTCCTTATATTTCAAAGATATCCGTCAATAGATTGCTCAATCATTTCCTGAATTAAAAACTCTGCTGCGGATTTGCAGGCACTGGTGTCCTGACTGTTAAAACGACCGGTTTCTGCATAGCGCCTTTCGGGATGTTCGTGAAACAGCATGTCCGGTAAAAGAAAATCATACAGTTTCAGGCCAAGTGCCGGATTCAGAAGCGAAGCATAAAATGAGTTTGAAATAAACAGATACAGGTCATTTAAAAGACAGGTTCCTTTATGACCGTATCCATATTGCAGGATGGACCTGTTATTCTGACCAATATATACTTCAATCAGGCTTTTTAATACACATTCTGCGGAGTTTGCAAACAAGCAGACTGCGTTGTCAGGGCAGTCGTTCTGCAACAGGATACAGGCATCAGTATAGTGCCGCAGGGCGGCATCAAAAAAGTGTTCTGTCACGGTATTTCTCCTTTGATTTTAATATTACGGGATAAGCATATGAATGTCAAATCATTTCAATAAATCACTGAATCCCGGCATATGATTTCAGGACGGATATATGTGAGTTCGTACGGTGCATCTGCGTGCTCCATCCGGTACATAATCTGCATCGAGAGTCGTTTTCCCAGCAGGCCGGTTTTCACATCCGCGGTGGTGATCATCCCGTCTATATTGGAATATTCACGGCTGCCGTCATATCCGGTCACGACGATGCCGCTGGGAATACGTCCCGGATGTTCTGAGAAATAGCGCTGAAGAAAATGTGCAATATAATCACTTGCGCAGATAAATGCCTGCGGCAGAACCTCAAGGGAATCCAGGAAGGAGCAGAGTTCTTCATAATAGGAAAAAATACCGATGCGGCTTGTGAGGCAGAAGCTTTCACAGATCTGCAGCCGGTGCTCCTGCATACACTGGCAGAAGCCTTCATAGCGCTCGAGGTTGGTCCGCGCATAGTGAATGTCGCCGATAAAGCCGATCTGTGTGATTCCACGGGCAAGGACGGATTCTGTGATCCGGCGGATGGAATTGCGTCCCTCGAGAAGGAGCAGATCGCCGTTCAGTTCGCAGGAAGCGATCTGGGGGATTGTGTCGAGAAATACTTTAGGCAGTTCAAGTTCCCGGATCAGGCCGGTGAGCCCGGCGTCATAGATATTTAAAATGATGGCGCCCTGAATCGCGCCTCCGGTCAGGACCTGGGGAAGAGAGAAGTCTTCCGTGATGTCAGAGGGCACATAAGTATACATCAGGTTAACATTGTGATGGGAGAGTTCCTGGGCCAGCCGGTGTATGATATTTGTCCAGAAGGTTGAGGAATCCGGTCTGGAAACGATCAGCGAAACTGTTTTTTCCTCGTCCGGAAAGCGGGCAGACTGTCCCGCCCTTGAGTAGCCCAGTTCCTTTGCCCTGTTCAGGACATTTTCCCGGAGTGTCTGGGATACGCCGTCATGATGGTTGAACACTTTCCACACGGTGACGCGGGAAATGCCCAGGGAGTCTGCGATATCCTGCATGGTTACTTTGCTCATATAATCCCTTTCTGAAAAAATAATGATGAAACTGCTATTTACTGAAATTTATTGTGAAACAGCCGGATAAAATGCGTTTTTTTCTCTAATAGTATAGCATTGGGAGGGAGGGAAAACAAGAAAAATTAACATGATTTAACATTTGTAAAGTCACTGGAAAAACAGTGAATTTCTGTCGAAAAAAGCTGACAGAAAAGTCGGGAAAAAAATATACAAATTCACGGGGGTTAATCTATGCATTTTGTCAGAATGCACAAAGACTGGTGGGAAAACGGCAGAAAACTGGAAGGATAATATTGACAAACAGGGAACATAATGTTAATGTTTGATTACAACAAAAGTAAACGAGAGAAATGGACCGGAAGGGAGAAACAGAAAGGAAATGAGTAAAATTTCAGGACAGTCACTGCCAGGGATTCCCTGGGAGGAGAAGCCGGAGGGCTGCCGCATGCCGGTGTGGCGCTACAGTGCAAATCCGATTATCGGCAGGGAGGGCAACCGCGTATCCAACAGTGTGTTCAACAGTGCGGTTGTGCCGTTCGAGGGCGGTTTTGCCGGAGTGTTCCGATGTGACAGCAGATCAATCAGCATGGATATCTTTGCAGGGCGCAGCAGGGACGGCATTCACTGGGAAATTGAGGATGAACCGGTACAGTTTTGCGGGGCGGACGGGGAGATTCTGGCGCGGGAGTACCGCTATGACCCGAGAGTCTGTTTTCTGGAGGACCGGTATTATGTGACCTGGTGTAACGGTTACCACGGACCTACAATTGGCGTTGCTTACACCTGTGATTTTAAGAAGTTTGTGCAGCTTGAGAACGCGTTTCTCCCCTGTAACCGGAACGGAGTGCTTTTTCCGCGGAAGATTCAGGGAATGTATATGATGTTAAGCCGGCCGAGTGATAACGGGCACACACCGTTCGGAGATATTTTTATAAGCCAGAGCCGGGATATGGAGTTCTGGGGAAGACATCGTCATGTGATGAGCCCGATTGCGGGGGATCTCTCCGCGTGGCAGTGCACGAAAGTGGGGCCGGGGCCGATACCGATCGAGACGGACGAGGGATGGCTGCTGATCTACCATGGCGTTATCACCACCTGTAACGGATTTGTGTACCGCATGGGCGCGGCGCTTCTGGACCTCGAGGAACCCTGGAAGGTTCTGTACCGCTCGAGGGATTATATTCTTGCGCCCCAGGAATACTATGAGTGCGTGGGAGATGTTCCGAATGTGGTATTTCCGTGCGCGGCGCTGACAGATGCGGATACGGGCAGAATCGCAATCTACTACGGGTGCGCGGATACGGTGACAGGGCTTTGTTTTTCCACTGTGGATGAGATATTATCTTATCTGAAAGAACATCACGTTTAAGTTACAGTCAGAAGTTACAGACACAGGAGGGTACGATGGATTTTCTGGACAAAAGAGTCGCGGGAATCTGTGACGAGTTAAAGAAGCTTAAGGTGAGACAGCGCTTCCCGATCGAAAAATGGGAGTACAAAGAGGGGAATTTTATTACACCGGAGGATGCGGAGGCATCCCGCGCATCAGATGGCGGAAATACGACGGAAGCATGGCAGGAGTTTGACAGCAGGACGATGCACTGGTACGGCAAGGACCGTCATTACTGGTTTAAGACGTCGTATACGGTGCCGGAGGAACTGGCGGGGAAGTGCATGTGGATGCAGGTCCGCACTCAGATTGACGAGTGCGACGATGCGAAAAATCCCCAGTTTCTGTTGTTTGTGAACGGCGAGGCGGTTCAGGGAATCGACATGAACCACAGGGAAGTGCTGCTTGCCCGGGAGGCGCAGGCGGGGGAGACGCTGCAGATAGAGCTGCAGGCCTACACCGGCATACTTCACACGGAGTTTAATCTGATCGCGGAAATGTGTGAGGTGGACGCACGGATCGAGGAGCTCTATTATGATCTGTGGGTTCCGCTGGCGGCATTTCCGCGCATGGATGCGGAGGATAGGAACAGGAAAGAGATTGAGAGGGTCTTAAATGAAACTGTCAATCTCCTGGATCTGCGTACTCCGTACTCGGAGGAATTTTACGCGTCTCTTGAGGCAGCGCTCGCCTGTATTGGAAAAGCGCTATACGAGGATATGGCCGGCTGCAGGGACGTGATTGCAACCTGTATCGGTCATACGCACATTGATGTGGCGTGGTGGTGGACCGTGGCTCAGACGCGGGAGAAGGTGTCGCGGAGTTTTGCGACTGTCTTAAAGCTGATGGAGGAATATCCGGGGTATCGTTTTATGTCGAGCCAGCCCCAGCTCTATGCATTCCTGAAGGAGCGCTATCCGGAGCTGTATGCGAAGGTAAAAGAGCGTGTGCGGGAAGGACGCTGGGAACCCGAGGGCGGCATGTGGGTGGAGGCTGACTGCAATCTCACATCCGGAGAGTCCCTGGTGCGCCAGTTCCTGCACGGGAAGCGGTTTTTTAAAGAGGAATTCGGCGTCGACAACCGGATACTCTGGCTGCCGGATGTGTTTGGCTACTCCGGCGCACTGCCGCAGATTATGAAGAAGTGCGGAATTGATTATTTTATGACGACCAAGCTGGCGTGGAATCAGTTTAACAAAGTGCCGTATGACACGATGCTCTGGCGGGGGATTGACGGGACAGAGATTCTGACGCACCTGGTGACCACGCTTGATGTCGGCCAGCCGGTGAGCAATTTCTTTACAACGTACAATGGAAGGCTGCATCCCGACGCAATTATGGGAGGATGGATGCGCTATCAGAACAAGGATATCAACAATGATATTCTGATTTCCTACGGTTACGGGGACGGCGGCGGCGGTCCGGACCGCGTGATGCTGGAGACCTCAAAGCGCATGGAGAAAGGGGTCCGCGGGATTCCGATGGTCCGTCAGGCGTTTGCGCGCACGTTTTTCGATGAACTGAATGAGCGTGTGAAGGATAACCGGAGGCTGCCGGTCTGGGTTGGAGAGCTGTATTTTGAGTATCACCGCGGCACGTATACTTCCATGGCGCGCAACAAGCGCTCCAACCGCAGATCCGAGCTGGGGCTGATGGATCTGGAGCTTTTATCAGTGATGGCGGAGGGGAAGCTTCCCTATCCGGCAGAGCGGCTTGATGCACTGTGGAAAAATGTTCTGCTGAATCAGTTCCACGATATTCTTCCGGGATCAAGTATCAGGGAAGTCTATGAGGTGACGAGGGAGGAGTATGAGAGGATTGAAGCGGAGTGCCGGGCTTTAAGCGGGGAGCGCATGGAAGCTCTCGCGGGAGACGGGGACGGAGTAACCGTATTTAATACGACGGGAGTCCTGCGGAATGATATTGTAAAGCTCGACGGCGACTGGGCGGAAGCGCTTGCCGATTCCGACGGTACACTCTATCCGGTACAGAAGACGGATGAGGGAGCGGTTGTATATCTGAAGGGGCTCCCCTCCAAGGGGTACAGGACGTATGCAAAGGCGAAGGCACAGGAGATACCGTCGCCGTTTACGCTGGTGAATGACCATCTGCTTGAGACGCCGTATTACACAGTGCAGCTGGATGAGAGCGGGCTGTTTGTGCGTCTTTATGACAAGGAAAATGACCGTGAGATCTTAAAAGAGGGTGAGCGCGCGAACCTGATGCGTATGTATGAGGATAAGCCGATCTACTACGATAACTGGGATATTGATATCTATTATACCGAAAAGTTCTGGGATGCGACGCAGCTGACAGAGTTCAGATGGATCGAAAACGGACCGGTTCGGGCAACGCTTGCACTTACCAGGGAGATCAGCAATTCCCTGATCCGCCAGAAGATTCATTTTTATGCACAGAGCAGACGGATTGAGTTTGAGACGTATGTCGACTGGAAGGAGCATCAGCATCTCCTGAAAGTGCATTTTCCGGTGGATGTTCACACGGATGAGGCGACTTTCGAGATTCAGTTTGGCAATCTGACGCGCAAGACACATCAGAACACGAGCTGGGATAAAGCGCGGTTTGAGAGCTGCGGACAGAAATGGATGGATGTGTCCGAGGGGCATTACGGCGTCAGTCTGCTCAATGATTGTAAATACGGTCATTCCGTGAAGGACGGCAATATCGCCCTGACTTTGATCAAATCCGGTATTGAGCCGAATCCGGAGACCGATCAGGAAGAGCATTTCTTCACCTACGCGCTCTATCCGCACGCGGAAGGCTGGCGGGAGGCCGGCACGGTGCGGGAGGCTTATCTGCTCAACCAGCCGGCGCGCGCGGTAAATAGCGGCCGGCCCGGAGAGAGCCGGACGGTGGCGTCGGTGAATCAGTCCAATGTGGTTCTCGAGACGATCAAGGCGGCGGAGGATGGGAGCGGAACCGTGCTGCGTCTGTACGAGTCAGAGAATGCACTGACGAAGGCTGAGCTGACTGTAAATCTGCCGTTTGGGAAAGCGTATCTGTGCAATCTGCTGGAAGAGGCGGAGAGCGAGGCGCAGGTTGTGGAAAACAGGATTGCGGTGACATTAAAACCATACGAAGTAATCACTGTAAAAATCGTATAGAAATCCCGCGGAAGTCTGCCGTGACAGATATTCTGAAGCGGCGGACTTCCGCTGAAACAAAGGACGCAGCAGGAATTCAGAGAGGAATTCAGAAAGGAATGTACAGATGTATCTGATACCCAGACCGAGGGAGTTTGAGAACAGGGCGGGGGCCTTCTGCCTGCATTACCGGAGCAGGATCGTGCTTTCGCCGGCCGTCCGGGAAAATGGAATAATTTTTGCCGGAATATTAAAAAAGTGTATCGGGGATTTCTGCGGTATGACTCCCGCAGTCACGGCGGGGGAGCCGGCGGAAGGGGATATTTTCCTTGTAAGGGACACATCGCTTGCCGCGCAGGAATATACGCTTCTCGTGGAGGAGACCGGAGTCAGGCTTTCCGGCGGGGATGACGCGGGAGTGCTCTATGCCGTACAGACATTCTGCCAGATGGTGGAGCAGAGCGGCGGTGTGATCGGGTGTGCCGCAGTCGCCGACAGGCCGGAACTTCTGCACAGGGGCTATTATCTGGATCAGACGAGGGGGCGTGTCCTGACCCTGGAACAGCTGAAACGGACTGTGGACCGTCTCTGCCGTTATAAGATCAACGAATTCCAGCTCTATATCGAGCATACGTATCTTTTTCAGGGGCTTTCCGAGATGTGGAGGGAGGAGACGCCGCTGACGGCGGAGGAGATTCTGGAACTTGACCGTTACTGCAGAGAACGCTGTGTGGAGCTTGTCCCGTCGCTTTCCAGCTTCGGGCATCTGTATATGCTGCTCTCAACGAAGACGCACGGGGATTTGTGCGAGCTGGAGGAATCCTGCCGTCAGCCGTTTTCATTTCTGGACCGGATGCGCCATCACACGGTAAATGTGACTGACGGGAGGGTGCTGCCGCTGATAAAAGGTATGATCGGAGAGTACATGGCGCTGTTTTCCTCAGACAAATTCAATCTCTGCGCGGATGAGACATTTGATCTGGGAAAAGGTAAGGCGAAAGCGCTGGCGGATGAAAAAGGAGTTCACCGCATCTATATTGATTATGTGAAGGAGCTCTGTACGTTTCTGGTGGAGAACGGAAAGCAGCCGATGTTCTGGGGCGATGTGATCTGCGGGGAGCCGGAGCTTATCCGTGAACTTCCGGAAGAAGTGGTCTGCCTGACCTGGGGATATGCGCCTGATCAGCGCGATTATGAGAGCCGTGTGATGGCTGAGACGGGGGTAAAGCAGTACCTGTGTCCCGGTGTTGCCGGCTGGAACCAGTGGATGAACCTGATCGGGAATTCATATCAGAATATTGTGAGAATGTGCTCTTATGCCCGCAAATACGGGGCGATCGGGATTCTGAATACAGACTGGGGGGATTTCGGGCATATCAACCATCCGGAGTATTCTGTTCCGGGGCTGATCTACGGGGCCGCGTTTTCGTGGAACTCCGGAGAGATCCCGTTTGAGGAGATGAACCGCCAGATTGCGCGCGTGGAGTACCACGATACCTCGGAGGCGCTGGTGAATCAGCTGGCGCAGATTCCGGAGCACTGTCTGTTCAGCTGGCATGATGCGGTTCTGTATTATGAGGTGGAGGAGCTCGGGGAGCCGGAGGAGGTGCTGCGGGACCTCGACGAAAAAGGCGTATTTCAGGCGCTGCTGCAGACACCGGCCGTAAAAGACGGGGAAAACCGCGTGAAGACGGCGAACCGTGCGCTTGCCGGGCTTGCAGAGCAGATCAGGGGTACAGCCGGGCATATGGACAGCAGCACACGCGGACTGACGGGGGCATGTGATGTCACGATCGACGGCATCCGGATCTGGAATGATATCGGCGTGTTTCTGGCAAAACGCAGGCAGGGAGAGCAGGAGGAGGCCTGCGGGCTTGCGGAGCGGCTTGAGGTCTGGTTTATGCACTATAAGGAGCAGTGGCGTGCGACGAGCAGGGAATCTGATCTGGCCCGTATCGGGAAGATTGTGTTCTGGTATGCCGATCTGCTGCGCGGGAGAGAGCGCCTGAAAAGGAGGGAATGTTCATGCTGATAGGAGGAATTGAAGCCGGCGGGACCAAGATGGTCTGCGCTGTGTCGGATGAGAGCGGGCAGTTAAAAGACAGAATATCGCTGCCGACCGGAAGGCCGGAGGAGACGCTGGGTGAAATTGCCGCATTTTTTCAGAAATATGAGATTGAAGCGCTGGGAATCGGGTGTTTCGGGCCGCTGGATCTGGACCGTGGTTCGGCGACCTACGGTTATATCACGAAAACCCCCAAGGCCGGCTGGGAAGATTTCGATATTGTGGGATATTTTAAAAATGCGCTGAAAGTGCCGGTCGGATTTGATACGGATGTAAACGGCGCAATCCTTGGCGAGGTGACCTGGGGGGCGGCAAAGGGCTGCGACTGCGCAATTTACATTACGGTCGGGACCGGTGTGGGTGTGGGTGTATATAGCAACGGCAGGCTGCTGCACGGACTGGTACACCCCGAGGCGGGACATATTCTCCTGGCCAGACATCCGGAGGATAACTATAAAGGGCGCTGTCCGTTCCACCCGAACTGCATGGAAGGGCTTGCGAGCGGTCCCGCGATTGGGGAGCGCTGGGGAAAGCCGGCTGCAGAGCTGGCGGACTGCGATAAGGTCTGGGAAATGGAGGCGTACTATATCGCTCAGGCTGTCGCGGATTATATTGTGACATATTCCCCGCAGAAAATTATTCTCTGGGGCGGTGTGATGCATCAGGAACAGCTGTTTCCAATGGTGCGCAGCCGTGTGAGAGAGCTGTTAAACGGGTATGTGCATCATGAGATGCTCGGTGAAAAGATCGATGAGTATATTATCCCGCCTGCGCTCGGAGAGGATCCGGGTATCCTTGGAGCAGTCAGGCTGGGTATGCTGGAACTGGAACTCCGGTCCGGCGATAGATAATATAAGAAGGGAGCATGTTTATGAAACGAAAGAAACTGGAACTGATGTTCCGACGCGCGTTTGCGGGAGGAATGTCTGTGGCAATGCTGCTTGGAATGACGGCATGCCAGAACACGAAGAGCCAGGAAGAACCGGCGAAATCTTCAACGGAGAGCGGGACGCCGGAGATTTCGGAGGATCAGGGGGCTTCCGATGAAGGTGCAGCGGATGAGACCGCAGGGGCAGGAAATTACCTGATCACAGAGGAGAATGAAAACGAGGAGGTCGTGATGAACGACCAGCCGGAATCCTCCTACTGGTTTCCGGAGCAGCTTCTGGAGTGGAATCCGGACGAGGACAAAGATCTGGCTTACAACGTGAGTACGGTACCTCTGGCAGAGCGTGCGGACCGCGAAAAACTCCAGACAGTTAACAGCACGCAGAATAAGGATACGCAGGTGATGGCGATCAATATTATGAACAGCAGCACCAGCGGAAATTCGCCGCACGGTTTAAACCGCTTTAAGGCGAACACCTTCGGTTATCTGCAGTATGTGGATCTGCTTGTGTACTGGGGCGGCTCCTCGGGCGAGGGCCTGATTGTTGCGCCGAGCCCGGACGTGACGGATATGGCGCATAAGAATGGCGTGAAGGTGATCGGAACCTGCTTTTTCCCGCAGGCGGCGCACGGCGGTAAGCTGGAGTGGCTGGACACCTTCCTGACGAAGAATGAGGACGGCAGTTTTCCGATAATAGCTAAGCTGGCGGAGGTTGCACATACCTACGGGTTTGACGGGTGGTTTATCAACCAGGAGTCCGAGGGTGACGACACGGCTAAGCTGACGAAGGCGCATGCAGACCTGATGCAGGAATTTATCGCGGCGTTTAAGGCGGAGAATCCGGATCTTGAGCTGGTATATTATGATTCCATGACAGTGGACGGGGAGATGGACTGGCAGAACGCGCTGACTGATAAGAACGCAGCTTATATGGTGGACGCGGAAGGCAACGCGATGTCAGATTCGATGTTCTTAAACTTCTGGTGGACGGAAGATAAACTGGCAGATCAGGAACTGTTAAAAGCTTCCGCGGAGAAGGCCGCAGAGATCGGAGCGGATCCGTATGATCTGTATGCAGGCATGGACGTCCAGGCGAACGGCTATATGACGCCGGAGCGCTGGGATCTGTTCGAGAATCCGGAGGGCGGTACATATACGTCGCTGGGACTTTACTGCCCGAGCTGGGCATGGTCAACGGCCAGCGATCCGAATGACATGGAGAAGAAGGAGAATGTCCTCTGGGTAAATTCCAAGGGAGATCCCTCTGTTGCCGTTGAAAACACGGATCCGACCGGCTGGAGAGGTGTTTCCACCTATGTTGTGGAGCGGACGGCGCTGACTTCTCTGCCGTTTTCGACAAACTTCAATGTGGGAAATGGCTACAATTTCTTTATTCACGGTGAGATGGTGTCCAATCTTGACTGGAATAACAGAAGCCTTGCGGATGTGCTTCCGACTTACCGCTGGATGATGGAAAACGAGGGCGGCAACAAGCTTACGCCGAGCTTCTATATGGCGGATGCTTATTACGGAGGCAACAGTCTGCGTCTGTTCGGAAATATGGATGCAGGAGCTGCCACAAAGATTAAGTTATACAGCGCATCACTCCCGGTTGCGGAGGGAACCGCGTTTACAACGACCGCGAAGGCTTCGCAGGAGACAGCGCTGGAGCTGATTCTGACGCTGGAGGACGGTTCGGAGATTACGGCGGCGGGTGACGCCAAAGTCGGCGCGGACTGGACGACAGTGAATTATGATATTTCAGAGGCAGCCGGGAAGACTGTGACGGCGATCTCTTACCGCATTGTATCAGATGCTGCAGACGACGCATATCAGCTTCTGCTCGGCAATATCTCAATCGGCGATGTAGCGTCTGTCGGAACCGGAACTGTCTCCGATGTGAAAGTGGACGGAAGTGAGTTTGATGAGGACGCGATGCTCTCAGGTGTGCGGCTTTCCTGGAGTGTGGATTCGCCGGCGGAGTATTATGAGATTTTCCGGATTAATCAGGACGGCACAAAATCGCTGCTCGGTGCATCCAATAATACCTGCTTCTATATTAATACGCTGCCCAGAACTGACGACACAAACAAGTCTGTCTTTGAGGTAGTGCCGGTGAACAAGGCACTTGAAGAGGGAACAGGCGCGCAGGTGACTATGGACTGGCCGAACAATAGTCTGCCGAAGTCTGATTTTACGGCGGACAGAACTCTGATTGCCCCCGGAATGGCGGTTGCATTTGAGAGTCTGGCATCCCAGAACACCACGGATGTGGAGTGGACATTTGAGGGTGGAGAGCCTGCGACGAGTACAGACAAAGCGCCGAGCGTGACTTATGCCCAGGCAGGCGTCTACGGCGTGACGATGACTGCAAAGAATGCGGACGGCGAGGCAGAGAAATCAGAGAGCGGATATATCGTGGTGGCGGAT
>OFGG01001253.1_pt1 | contig 17327 bp, 14 predicted proteins | sample 1521701 | NCBI WGS metagenome assembly OFGG01 (sample SAMEA3504081, study PRJEB24116) | mouse gut metagenome | biome: mouse gut; feature: mouse-associated habitat; material: faeces | place: Denmark | collected 2011
TTATTATATCAGAAAAAGAGGGCACAGGCCATCAAAAGTTCGCTGTAGTACTAGACCCATCATTGCAGTAAACCAACGGGATATGTTATAATATCCCTATATCCCATACCAGAATCACCAGAAAGGACAGCCCCCATGAAACAAATCCACAAAACCGTCCCTCTGCCAAAAGACCTTTATACCAGACGCTATTTTACGGATTCTACCGTTTTTTTCGATATAGAAACAACCGGGTTTTCCCGTAAATATGCGTTTGTATATTTGATCGGGATGGCGGTACGTAAGGAAGACAGCCTGCACGTTTATCAGTTTCTGGCACAAAACCGCCGGGAAGAAGCTGCGGTTTTATCTGCTTTTTACGATATGCTGCCTTTAGGCTGCGATCTGGTTACGTTTAACGGAAGCGGCTTTGACATTCCTTTTCTGAAACAAAGGGAAGCGTGCTGCGGGATTTCCGGCGGCCGCTGGGATTCTTACCGGTATACGGATCTCTATAAACTTACGGCAAAACTGTCCCGTCTATTCCAATTACCGGATAAAAAACAAAAATCTGTGGAACGGTTTTTGGGCATAGAACGGGAGGATCGCTGCAGCGGCGGAGAATTGATCGATGTGTTTTTCCAATACGAAAAGCAGCAGGATTTACCGTCTGAAACCCTTCTGCTTTTACATAATTACGAAGATGTGCTCGGTATGGCGAAGCTGCTTTCTTTGCTTTCCTACCGGGATTTGTTTGTGCAGCCCGTACGGCTTGCGGACGCACGGATTCTGGAAGAGGAGCGTACAAAAAAGCTGTACCTTACGCTTACGGCGCCCGTTTCCTTTCCTGTGCCATGTGTTTTGCAAGACGGCCCTTACTGCCTTTTGTGTAAGGATTCGGCTGCCGGATTAAAAATCGATATTTCCTGCGGGGAAATGAGGTATTATTATGAGAACTTTAAAGAGTATTATTATCTTCCCGAAGAAGATATGGCGATCCACAAAAGCGTAGCCGCCTATGTCGATCCTGCGCACCGCAGGCGCGCGACGGCTTCAAACTGTTATACCAAACGGGACGGCTGCTTTCTGCCGCAGGAAGAAGGCCTGTTTTCTCCCTGTTTGTATCCCGGGAAAAAAGCGGGGCGTTCTTACTTTGCGGTTACCGAAGCTTTTTTGCGCGATACGGATGCCTTAGAGCGTTACGCGTCTTATGCGCTGCGGGGATTTTTCCCGCAGGCAGGGCAGCTGTAAGGGCTGGTTTTCTGCCGTTTTATTTCCGCCGATCCTCTGCTTCTGTTACTTTGTTCGGTCACTTTTGCCGCATGATTCCGCTTCTTTACAGTACAAGAAAACGGCTCTTTTTACAAATTCCGCCGTCCCGGCGCCTCCCGCCCGATCGATATTTTCCGTAAACTCCCCGCCGGAAGCGTACATCCTGCCCAGTTCCAGCAGAATTTCATCCGTACAGTGATAAAAATTCCCTGTAATAAACGCCTTAAGCTGTCCCGTCAAATCCTGCGCCGTTTCGGACGCCGGATCCGTATCCTTTATTTTCCCAAATTTCCGGAATATGGACATCATCTGTTCGGAAAGCCCCAGTTCCTGCTCCTTCGTCCTGCCCTCTGATTTTTCCAAAAACTCCCGGTATGCCGCCGTATCTCCCCAGGCAGCTTTTGCCCGCGCCGCGTATTCGTCCAGTTTTTCGGTATCAAACGCTTTAAAATCCATTGTATTTCCTCCTGTTAATTTTATTTCACGGGCGAGATCGATCAGACGCTCCAGGCGCTCTAAATCCGCTTCGCCATACAGCCGGTAGCCTGCCTCGGTATAATCCGTCGGATGCAAAAGCCCAATTTGGTCATAATATTGCAGCGTGCGTATACTTACGCCGGCAAGTTCGCTGACTTTGCGCACAGTCATCATGGCTGTTCCCTCCTCGTGTAAAACCAGTATAAACTATGACGCAGCGTAAGAGTCAAGTCCCTTTTCACATCTGATGCTTCACAACCTGATACTCATCCCCATTTTTAAAATAAGGGCAATACTTATATTTTCGGCTCATAAACCGCGCCATATCGTCCTCGTCCAGATTTACAGAGCAGTAAAACACATCATTCTCATCATCATAAGTATTATAAACACAATCATCACATTCCATTGTCAATTCCTCTCTTTTACAGTTCCCCGGCAGTTTCCAAATCAGTATATCAGGTTTGATACAAATATAAGGGGCTTACCATCTTAAATCCTATCGCTATAAGGCAGTGACTTTATGTACTGTTCCATATATAAAAAATCTGGTGTTCCATTCTCTAAACCTGGTAATTTTATACTCGTTTCTTTCATTTTCTCTATCGTCCATTTTCTTCCATATCCAAAACGGTATTTATTTGCCTTGATTACAGTTATGAGGAACATTGCAATGTACTTGTTCATGTTCCAGAAATCTTTGGCATATAAAACAGTTACGTCATCAGATGCCCAAAACGGCTCCGACTGATAAAATGCTTCTCCTACGCTACCGTTATAATTAACCGTAATACAATTTGGCTGCCATGTATTGTCTATCCTAATTTTCTCTCTAACGCCATTATTCTCGCTGATTGCCCCTAGAAAGTTTGTGTTTCCCGGAATTATATCTTCTTTTGTCAGGCGCTTTCCTTTTTCAAAACGGAATAGAAAATCCATAGTGTAATCGTTCCACTCTACATCATCCATCCTGTCCGAATAAGCAATTTTTGTAGAAACAGGAGTGATTTTCGTTAACTCGACCCATGCCGGAACTGTGTCCGGCAGCATGATATCTCCCAGCGTTTTATTTGCTTGTCTTCCATAGCTGAACCGATACGCATTCGCCCTTATTACCATACACCAATAAAGTTTTTCATTTAAGGACATCTCCCTTTTAGGTGTTAATACATATAAATCGCGTCCGCTGTAAAAAGGCTGTGTTTGTAAAAATGTGGACAAAACACTTCCTCCTGCCGCACAACTCAGCGTCCCGGCGGCCTGAGGCTCGATGCCTTCTATTTTGGAAACCTTAGCTACTACGCCATTGTTGTTTGAGGTTCTGGCAACAAAATTAATTCCTTCGCTATCTCTTGCGTCTGTTTGTTCACAACTGGATAATTCAAGATTCGCACCATACTTTATATCGAATAAATCACTGATTTTCATAAATTTCACCGCTCTTTACCAAATATGCCAAATAGTCATTCACTGTCTGCTGAAAATCATCCTGCGTTAGTTTAGAATAGTCTGTCTGCATATATGCTTCACACAGCCATTCGTCTTGATAATCCACGCAATGCCTTGCAGATAAACCATCAACGACGTCTTTATTTCTGTATAATTTTAGCCATTCTTTTTCAATGCCGTCCCACTTCCCGAACACATCAATCCTTCCTAGTTTTTTCCGTTTTACAAAACCATCATTTTTACAATAGCCAAAAAATGTTTCCTGCGTGCTGTCATGAGGCGTATGCGCCGTCCAGACCATGACGCACACATTTGTTCCAGTTGGATAAAAGATATCATCCGGCATAGAAAAAACAGCCTTCAAAGTGTTTTTCTTCATTAACCGTTCTCTTACATCTTTGAATTTCGTCCCAATCGCGCAACTCATTGGAACAACAACAACTCCCGTTCCTCCCACTGTAAGAATATCCAGCAAATGTTCCACAAATTCCAGTTCGGTAACGTCTTTCTGCGAATATGGCGGATTAATTAAACCGATGTTGATATTCTTGCTCTTCAATTCGTCCGTTATGTTTTTATTAAAGCAATCGCCTTTGTAAATATTCGATTTTCCGTCTTTGCGGATAATCATATTGGCAATGGCTAAAGTATAAAGCCCATCATCAAATTCTATGCCGTATAACCCATTTTTACGGATGTGTTCCATTTCCACCGGGTTTGCATCTTGAAACATTTTACTCATAGCAGTTACCAAAAAGGAACCTGAGCCGCAACAGATATCGACTACCCGGCTATTCTTATTTATATCGGCCAAATCGCACATAAATTCCGTCAGATGCTGGGGTGTCAGGACAATTCCCAATCCGCTGCCGTCGCCGCCTGAATATTTAATAAATTCATGATAAAACACTCCAAGTGCATCTACCGTGCTGTCTGCATAATCCATCATAGGCTTAATTTTCATTTCTAACTGTTCAATATACCAGGTAATAGATCTTGAATGCCCCAATGGAATTTCCGCAAACTTCGTGTTTTCCTGAAGCGTATTAAAAACTTGTTTGATATAACTTATTCTGCTGCTTTTAATATCGCTGTCCTTTAGAACATTCTCAATAGCGTTTTGAACATTCTGCATCACCAATTTATATGATGTCAGGAAGGAATAGCTTTTGGAAAAATCCTTGTCATTTAATGCAATCAATATCCCGGCAATAAAAATTGGCTTATGTGATTCCGTCACTTTAATTTCTCTCAGAGCATTGTGCATATCTATTGCGGTATTTCTAATCTCATCCAGAGAGTAGGCTTTTTTTAACGCATTACCTTTTATTAGCTCTATATAATTTAAAGGCTCCAAAATAATATCTTTTGCTTTTTCCAGTACTGTATATTGAGCCTGTCCCTGTATCCAGTAAAAGGTATCCACTTTCATATTGCTGGCTGTCGTACCGCTTACGGCAATCACGATAACATTGTACTCCTCTTTTAAAAATTTTGCATAGTATAAGGCGCCGTCTACCGCAAAGGAATTTGGCCTGTTTAATTTTTCACTACAATGTTTTTTACTGCTGTTTTTGCACTCTATAACGATTAATGTGCGGATATCGTCATTGAACGTTACAATATACTCTGGTTTCGCCTTTCCTTTTCCGCCTTTGGAATAATCGTCCAACTCACATTCCTTTGGTTTTCCGCCCGCCCGTTTCAATATATTTTCAATTTTATCTATATCTGAAACATCACCCTGTGGAAAAACATAGCCAAATGGGTTTTTCCCGATTGCGCATTTCATTTCTTTTAGAGTTAAATTTTCCGTATACCGCTCTATTGCCATTTATAAGCCTCTCCTTTCTATATGATTTTCACCATAAAGAATGCCTTGTTCTCATCTCACGTAAACACGCAAGCATATAATTCACCAATATTTGTATTTTACGTTCTCATTATATCATAAACAGCTTAGGATATCAAGAAATGCCAGAACATTTGTTTTGCAAAACGTCTTCCAATTCCATTTTTACAAAATTTACCTAATTCATCTCTTACAGGCTTAATACTTTTTCAATAATTCTTAAGACTTCCTTTGTTGCATTCTCCTCCCATGCAGATATAATAAAACCCAACATACAAAAACGGAGGATAAAACAAATGACCGCATCCAACACAACCAAAAAAATTGCCGTCTTTTTCGGCGGCTGCTCCACAGAATACGAAGTTTCATTACAATCTGCCTGCGCCATAATCAGCAGCATTGACGCCTCGCGCTATACTCCAATCCTAATCGGGATCAGCCAGGCAGACGGCGCGTGGTACTACTACCGCGGCGATATCGCCCACATTGCAAACGGCTCCTGGCAGTCGGACGAAAACTGTACCCCGGTTTTCCCTTCGACCGACCGGTCAATCCATGGCGTCTGCTATCTGGAAAACGGCCGTCTAAACACGATTTCCCTGGATGCCGCCCTGCCTGTATTACATGGCAAAAACGGCGAAGACGGTACGTTACAGGGGCTTTTGGAACTGATTGGCGTAAGGATTATCGGCTGCGGCTCCCTTTCTTCCGCCCTTTGCATGGACAAGGCGTTAGCGCACCGCATCGTTTCCATGAACGGCATCAAATCCGCCCGCTCCATTGTTTTGCATAGGGATTTTTCCCCCGAAGAAACGGCTGGCTACGCTATGGAACTGGGATACCCGCTTTTTGTAAAACCCGTACGCTCCGGCTCTTCTTTCGGCATCAGCAAAATCCGGTGCGAAGCAGAGCTTCTGCCCGCCATCCAAACAGCCTTTGAACACGATTCCACCGTTATTTTAGAGGAAATGATCGACGGCTTTGAAGTAGGATGCGCTATACTCGGCACAAAAGACCTCATTATCGGGGAAGTAGATGAAATCGAGCTTTCGGACGGATTTTTCGACTACACGGAAAAATATACGTTAAAGACCTCAAGTATCCATGTCCCGGCGCGCATCACCACGGAACAGGCGGATAAAATCAAAAAAACCGCTCTGGCCGTTTACCGGCTGCTGGGCTGTTCTTACTTTGCAAGGGTGGATTTGTTTTTAACGCCAAAAGGCGAAATTTATTTCAACGAAGTCAACACCATTCCCGGCTTTACGGCGCACAGCCGCTACCCGAATATGTTAAAAGCCGCCGGCCTTCCGTTTGAAGAAGTTGTAAACCGGCTGCTTAGGATGGAGGAATAAAACATATGGCTCGTACGAAACATTTTGCCGGCATCGACTATTTTCGGTTTGCAGCGGCTTTTCTGGTAATCGCGATCCATACATCCCCTTTTGGGACATGGGATGAAACCATAGATTACCTGACGACTTACTGCCTGGGGCGGATAGCGGTTCCGTTTTTCTTTATGACGACCGGCTTTTTTGTACTGGCGCCGTATTATTTGAGTGATTTCCGCAAAAAACGCGCGCTGCATCGGTTTTTGCTCAAAAACACCACGCTTTACCTGGCTGTCACGCTGTTTTACCTGCCGCTTATCCTGTATTCTGGACAGCTGCCAACAAGCGTGCCTGCATTTTTAAAAGACCTGTTTTTTGACGGAACTTTTTACCATCTGTGGTATTTTCCGGCAGCGCTGACCGGCTGCCTTTTGTTGATGCTTTTGGGGCATATCTCCCTTACGGCCGCGGCAGTTTACTCGGTCCTTGCCTATGCCGCCGGACTGCTCGGGGACAGCTACTACGGGCTTATAAAAGGAGCGCCCTTGCTTTCTTCTTTTTATGACGGTATATTCGGCTTTACTAGCTATACCCGAAACGGCCTTTTTTTTGCGCCCGTTTTTATTCTGCTCGGCGCGCTGATTGCCGTATACCGCATCCGTATTTCCAAGAAAGCCTGCGAATGGGGACTTATCGTTTCTTTGGCCGGGCTGCTTTTGGAGGGTTATTTTACATACAGCCTGGATCTGCAGAAGCATAACAGCATGTACCTGTTCCTGCTGCCTGTTTTGTTCTTTTTATTCCAGTTCCTTTTGGGCGTGCAGGGACATGCCCCGGGGTGGATACGGGAAGGATCCATGCTGCTGTACGTGATACACCCCGCCGTAATCGTACTGTGGCGCATGATTGCAAAAGCGGCTGGCCAGACAAAACTGCTGGTAGAAAATACGTTTATCCTGTACGTTGCAGTCTGTACGCTGTCTGTAACAGCCGTATACCTGATCCAATCTTTGAAAGGAGGGATGATCCGATGGAACAAAAAGGACGGGCATGGATCGAACTGAATATAGAACATCTGCGCCATAACGTAGGGCAGTTCCAGGAGCTTCTTCCTGCAGGCTGCGCTATGATGCCGGCCGTCAAGGCAAATGCCTACGGCCACGGCGCCCCGCTGATTGCGGCTTCCCTGCAGCAGATGGGCATCCGCGATTTCTGTGTCGCCTCCATGAACGAGGCAATCGAACTGCGTAAAGCCGGAATTACGGGACAGATCCTGATCTTAGGCTATACGCCTCCCGGCCAGTTTCCGGAACTGGCTGAATACCGCCTGACCCAGACGGTCGTCGATTATCCGTACGCCGTCCGGCTAAACGATTACGGCAGACCGCTGCGTGTGCATGTAGGCATTGACACCGGAATGCACCGTCTGGGCGAACGCAGCGGCAACACCGAGACCATACGGCGCATATGGGATCTTAAGAATCTTACCATTACAGGCGTTTTCTCCCATTTGTGCGTTTCCGACGGAACCTCCCAGTCCGACCGCGACTATACCCGGGCGCAAATAAAGAATTTTACTTCCATTGTGCGCTCGCTGCACAAAAGAGGGATTTCCGGCTTTAAAATGCACCTGCAGGGCAGCTACGGCGTCTTAAATTACCCGGATCTGCGCTTTGACTACGCCAGGATTGGCATTGCCCTCTACGGCGCGTTAAGCCTGCCGCACGACAAAACCAAAGCGGCTGTCCGCTTAAAACCCGTCCTTTCCCTAAAAGCGCGGATTGAATGCGTAAAACCGCTTTATGCCGGGGAATCCGTCGGATATGGGCTGGATTATACCGCCCGGACAGATAAGAAAATCGCCGCCGTTTCCATCGGCTATGCAGACGGAATCCCACGCGGGCTTTCCAACCGCGGATACGCCCTTGTGCATGGCAAAAAAGCCGCCATTATCGGGCGTATCTGTATGGATCAGCTTATGATTGACGTATCGGATATCCCGCAGGCTGCGGCAGGGGATGAAGCTATATTCATCGGCGCATGCGGCCCGAATGAAATTACGGCGGGCGAAGTGGCCCAATGCGCGGATACCATTTCCAATGAAATTTTAAGCCGCTTAGGGGAACGGCTTGAACGCGTCGTCAGCGGCTGAGCCCAAAATTATCCGTGCATATGGTACAGCTTTTCATATATGCCGCCTTTTTTGATCAGTTCTTCATGGCTGCCTTCCTCTTCAATCCCTCGCTCCGTCAGCACCAGGATGCGCTTTGCGTTGCGGATTGTCGTCAGCCTGTGCGCAATTACAAACGTCGTCCGGTTCTTCGCCAGTTTTTCAAGCGATTCCTGTACGACTTTTTCACTCTCATTATCGAGCGCCGACGTCGCCTCGTCAAAAATCAGGATCGGCGGGTTTTTCAAAAACACGCGCGCAATCGAAAGCCGCTGTTTCTGCCCGCCGGAAAGTTTTATTCCCCGCTGCCCGATATCGGTGTCATACCCGTCTGGCAGCGACAGGATAAACTCGTGGGCATTTGCGTTTTTTGCCGCCGCAATTACTTCCTCGCGCGTCGCGTCCGGTTTCCCGTATCGGATATTGTCATATACTGTCCCGACAAATAAATACACGTCCTGCTGCACGATTCCTATCTGGTTGCGCAGGCTTTTTTGTTTTACGGAGCGGATATCCCTCCCGTCTACAGACACCGTTCCGCCCGTCACATCATAAAACCGCGGGATCAGGCTGCAAAGCGTGCTCTTCCCCGCGCCGCTTGAACCGACCAAAGCCACGTATTCCCCCGCGTCCACATGCAGGTTGACGTGGCTTAATACTTTTTCGCTGTTCTCTTCATAACGGAACGACACATTTTTAAAATCTACCGTCCCCTTCACCGCAGGCAGTTCTACGGCATTATCACTGTCCGCAATATCCGGCTCAATTGCCATAATTTCCAGAAACCGCTCAAACCCGGTATAACCGTTCTGAAACTGCTCCGTAAAATCAATCAGCGTCTTAACCGGATCCGTCAGTACGTTGATATAAAGCAGAAACGTAATCAAATCCGTCACGTCTATTTTTTCCAGGGAAATAAAAACGGCTCCCGCCACCAGCACCACGACCGTTATCAACAGTGAAAACGAACTCAACCCCGCATGATACCCTCCCATGTAAAAATAGCTGTTTTTCTTGGCGTTTAAAAACCCGCGGTTGCCCTCCCCGAATTTCTCCTCCTCCATACGTTCATTCGCAAACGACTTTACCACACGGATACCGGAAAGGTTATCCTCAATCCTGCTGTTGATCTCCGATATTTTTTCCCGGTTGCGCCGAAACGCCCGCTTCATTCTGCCATTAAAAAAATATGCGTAGCAAAACATCACCGGAATCAGAGCGAACGCAAAAACAGTAAGAAGCGGGCTGATGCAGAGCATAATCACAAACGCGCCGCAGATCTTAATCACAGAAATCACTACATTTTCCGGCCCGTGGTGCATCAGTTCCGTAATATCAAACAAATCCGTCGTAATCCGGGACATCAAAGCCCCTACCTTCTGATTGTCATAAAACGCAAACGAAAGCTTCTGGTAATGTGCAAAAATTTCGGCACGCATATCGTATTCTATCCTGGCGCCCATGACATGCCCGTAATTGGTAATATAAAAATTACAAAAACAAGACACGGCGACAAGCGCCGCCATCAAAACGGCAAGCCCGGCCGTCTGCCGCAGCATTTCGTCTTTTTCCAGGTAAATCACATTTGACGTGATAAAGCGCGCGATAAGCGGAATCGCCAGCGCAATCACAGACGCCAGGACCGCAAAAAACATATCCGCCGCAAACACCCTGCGGTACGGCTTATAGTAAGACAACATTTTTTTCAGATTATTCTGCATTGCCTGCTTCCTCCCTGTTATCCAAATCTTTTTGAATCCCCTCCAGATAAGGAATGAATACCCCGCCCTGGTACGGCAGGAAAAATCCCGGTTCCAACTCCTCATACCGGAAGCTTTTGCGCCCTCCTTCTTCCCTGCGCTGCCAAAAGCGTCTCAGAAGCGAAAGGCGCAGATAATAAAATTCTTCGCGCTTCGTAAACGAAACCAGGATAAACGCCACGCCTCCCTGTTTTTCAAACGCTTCCATAAACGTCACCTGGTGCGCGTGGATATTCGCAAGCGGAAACGTATCCGTATTGCACTCCTTCGCGTCAAAACAGACCGGGATCCCCTGCACCGCGCCGATATAATCCACAGTGCTTTTCTGGTCAAAATAAGCCAGCGTAATATGCCGGCTTTCCTTGTCGATTGCAATTGGCGTAATCGGCGTCGGTATCTTCTGAATCAGCGCCAGCCCCTGTTCCGAGTACATTTCATTCGTACGGTTTAAAAATTCCTCAAATGACGAGCCGCGAAGCCCCCTGCTGTTCCATGTCGCCATATCCTATACTCCCGCTTAAAAAGCCGGCGCGCTGCGCCGGCCACACCAGTGTGTTACTAAATTCATCCTTTTTCATATATTCCGGAGCGTGTTTGAATATCCATTTCAAACGCGCCCCGGAATGGAATCACAAATTATTTTATCGTCGCCTTTTTGGGAAGGCCTGCTTTTTTCAGCATGTTCTTATACTGGGCTTTCTTTTTGGCAGGTACGGTAACCTTTGCTTTTGCGCTGATATTCTTGAATGCTTTTTTGCCGACAAAGGTAATGCCTTTCGCCTTTTTCATATTGATTTTGGAAAGCTTGCTGCATCCCGCAAACGCTTCCTTGTCAATCTTTTTCATATTCTTTCCAATGGTTACGCTGTTTAATTTTTTCAATCCCTTAAACGCTTTTTCATTGATTTGGGTCACCTTATAAGAAACGCCGTCAATGCGTACGGTATCCAGAATCACAACGCTTTTCAGATTCTTATTTGCAGTTCCGGTTACAGCCGCCGTCTTTTTGCCTGCGTCTAAAACCTTATAGTTTACTTTTTTCACGGTTGCCGTTGTAACAGGCGCCGGCGTCTCTGCAGCAGGAGGCGTATAGTTTGCAAGTTCTGATTTCTTTGCTTCCGCCGCCTTGTCAAGTTCTGCCTGTGCATTTTGTTTGGTCTGTGCAATTCCCTCCTGGCTTACCGCTTCCTTCTCCAGCGCTTCCGATTCTGCTTTCTTAGCCTCAGCGTCCTGTTTGTTGCCGTCTAAACTTATAATCTGCGATTCGATTGCCGCTGCCGCAGCTTTCAGACGGGCAGCCTGTGCATTTTTTAAGGCGGTTTCCAAAGCCGCTTTGTTTTCCTCTGCACGCGCGGTATAAAGCTCTGCTTCCGCTGCAAGCTTTTCTTTCGGATCCGATGTAGCAGCCACTTTCTGCTGTGCTGCCGTTACGAGCCCCTGCGCTTTTGTCAGGTTCGCCTGTGCGGCCGAAGCGGCCGTCTGCGCGTCAGAAGCTTTTTTATCGGCTTCTGTCAACTGCTTTTCCAGTAACGAGATTTCCGCAACAGCGTCAAATACGCCAAGGACGTCTTGTTCTTCCAATGCAGCCGCGCTTGTAGCGCCTGCGATAAAGTCCTCATATGTGACGGTGTTTTCCGCAGAGGGATTGTAATTCCACATACGGTAACCGAATGATTTTAAGTCAACCATCATATCCGCTAAAACAACGTCGGCCGTTTTTGCATTTGCATCGTCGCACCAAATAGCCATACATGCGCCGAGAACATTTGCAGCATTCTGGGAATTGGGATCTACCGCCGAATTTCCGTTAAAAAGAAGCGGATGCCATTCCTCAAAAATCTTTTTCGGCTTTACGGTCCAGTCGTAACTCTTTAAAACATAGTACAAGGAATCATTATTAAAATTGACTGCCTGATAATCGGAAGCAGCGACTCCCCCACTCTTCCAGTCATTTACAATAACGCTCTTTTTTAACAGCCTGGACTCTCCGGCCTGGCCGTCTACCCAGGCGTACGCCGTCATTCCCTTTCCTTCCACATAGTCTACCAGCCCGTTTACATATTCCGCAATGGTCTCGTTTGAAGTGCCATGCGCTGCAAACTCATCTCCGCCCACGCAAAAATCCGTACATCCGTTCTCCTGGAAGAAATCTACATACTTCTTTATCAGGGCAGCCATGAAATTCTTCGCTTCCTGGTTCTCAAGATTCATTGCATAACATGGATTAGAGGAAATCCCCCAGATGCCCACATTGCGGTATTCCGGAAAATACCAGAGGATCTGCCCGGTATGCCCCGGACTGTTAAATTCCGGAATAATATTAATTCCATAGGCTTTAGCATAGGTAAGGATTTTAACCATATCATCCTGCGTCAGATACTCGCTGGTGTCATAAGCATTCACCCCATGGGCTACGTCAGACGCGCCCTCATTGCGCTCCGCCAGAAATTCAGAATCGTCAATAGTATGCGGATTATCGCCGAGATGATTCATAAACTCATGATCATATTCAACCGTATTCCCGCTCCCGTCATCAAAAGAAACACTCATGTCGTCAAGCAGGAAACGGAACCCTTCGTCATTTGAAAAACTCATATACAGCGTATTCATCCCGTTCCAAGCCATTTCCCGGATAATAGACTCAAACCAGTCCACACTGAAATATTTTCTGGCGCAGTCTACAAACAATGCCCTCGTCCCCCTGAACGGAACGGAACTTTCTTTCTCTTCAACCTCGTCTCCGCGTTCCAGCTGTTTTAACACATCGCGCAGCCCATAAGAAGCCCCGGCCGTACCGGCGGCCTTTACCGTAACAATGCCCTTGCTGTTTTCGATGCCGTAGCCTTCCTCGCCATACGCTGCTTCATAGCCTTTCCCCTGTGTGTCAACCAGAATATCCCCCGCCTGTTTCTCAGCGTTGTATACCAGTTTCACACTTTGATCTTTTGCGGCAAACTCCTTACAGATCACCATATATGCCGCTTCTCGTTCTCCCTGCACATTGATGCGCACTGCAGCGCCTTTTGCAGTTTCTTTTGCGAACGCCGCAACCGGAAGGGCTGTCAATGCCATACATACGGAAAGCGCTATCGCTGAAACTTTTGTCTTTAAACCCATATATCCTCCTTTTTACGCACTCTGAAAGAATGTGTAACAATTTTTTATAGTTTTATCCTATCACATCAGAACAAAAAAAACAAGAGACAAGCTTCCTTCCATTTCCCGGCTTTTTATGTTACACTTAACAAAAAAATATCATCCGGAGGTCTCACTATGGAAATTATGAAACGCTATTATGAAACGCTGGCAGCCACCGTCATTTCCGGCCTAAACAAAAGGCAGATGGAAGGCTATTACTGCAAAACCCCCAAAGAAGCCGTAGAACTTGCGCTTTCTCTTTTGCCAAAGCAGCCGACGGTCGGCTTTGGCGGGTCCATGACGCTTATACAGTCCGGCATGCTAGACGCATTAAAAGCCGATCCCTCGATCCGTCTTTTAGACCGGGAAGCTGTGCAGTCCGCAGAAGAAAAAGAAGACGTCTGCCGCAGCCATTTTTCTGCAGACGCCTACTTTATGAGCAGCAACGCCATTACCGCAGACGGAGAGCTTATCAACATTGACGGCAGCGGCAACCGGGCCGCCGCGCTTATTTTCGGGCCAAAGGAAGTATTTATCCTGGCCGGGATGAACAAAATCGTCCCTTCCGTCGAAGAAGCGGTCAGCCGTGTCCGCAACACCGCAACGCCGCCCAACTGCATCCGCTTAAATAAACAGACTCCATGCGCTTTGACCGGCGCCTGCAGCAACTGCCTTGCGCCCGACTGCATCTGCAACCAGATTGTGATCACCCGCAGAAGCGGAAAAAAAGGACGTATCAAAGTCCTTTTAATCGGCGGGAATTTGGGTTTCTAAAAAGCAACGGACTGCTCCTAGTACTGCATCCGGACAGAAATTGAAGTCTGGAACCATCTGCTTCGCACCATTGCGTCGTTAAAATTTCTAGACGATGCCACCGCATCGCCGTCGAAATTTTGCCTAGCACTGGCACAAAGCAGGTGTCTCCAAACTTCAATTCCTGTTCGGATGCAGTACTAGTTTTTTTTAAGCTTTTCAAGCAGCTTTAAAAACGAATCCGGAAGCGCAGCCTCCGCTTTTCGGCCGTCGGCAAGGCATACGCGGTATGCATGCAGATACAGCGTATGCCCCCGTCCGGGCGCGCCCTCCCCATACTTTGTATCTCCGATCACCGGATGCCCGACAGACGCCAGGTGCGCGCGGATCTGATGCGTCCGCCCGGTAATCAGGCGCACCTTTAAAAGCGACGCGTCCCGGAAATTTTCCACGGGCGCATACTCCGTTTCAATCGGCTTATCCTCCTTCGTTTCCGCCTCCTGCAAAATACACACCTTATTCTCTTCCCACCCTTTGCGCATAAACCCTTTGATCCGTCTTGCTTCCGTAATCGTTCCCCTTACCGCACAGAGGTAAATTTTTTCAATCTCCCTCGCTTTTAACTGCCTTGCCATCTCCTGCAGCCCCTTTAGCGTCTTTCCCGCAATCAAAACGCCGGACGTATTGCGATCCAGCCGGTTGCAGACCGAAGGGGTAAACGCCGCGCTGCCCGCTCCGCCATACGCCCCCTTAGCCGCCAGATACGCCAGGATATATTCATTTGCCGAAACATCATCCGGCTTTGCCTTCTGGGAAAGCATCCCGGCAGGCTTATCGATCATCAAAATATCATCGTCTTCGTAAAGCACCGAAAACGGAAGACTCCCCAAATCAATCTTTGGCAGCCTGCCTTCTCCTGCCCCGCCGGGCTGCGCCGAAAATTTTAAAAACGTCTCTTCCGACAAAAACAGCTTTACCGTATCGCCCGCTTTCAGCAGTTCCGATCCCGCCGCCTTCTTCCCGTTTAACACAATATTCTTCTTGCGCAGCATCTTATAAAGAAAACCTGCCGGCGCTTCGCAGAGCAGCTTCTTTAAATACTTGTCGAACCTCTGCCCCGCTTCATTGATTCCGATCTTAACTTCACGCATGAAACACTACTTCCCCGCTTTCTTCTTTTTTGGATGGACGTTTCGGATCGTCTTTTTCTTCACCGGCTTTTTCGCCGGCTTCTTCCCCGGAGGGGCCTCGCCCTTCCTCGGGCGGATCAGGCAGTTGGGGCCAAACCCGATCAGATCCTCCCTGCCCGCCTTCTTTAACGCTTCCCGCACCAGTTCGTAATTCTTTGGATTGCGGTACTGGATCAAAGCGCGCTGCATCGCCTTTTCATGCGGGTTTACCGCGGTATAAACCGGCTTCATCGTGCGCGGATCAACCCCCGTATAATACATACATGTAGAAATCGTGGAAGGCGTCGGATAAAAATCCTGCACCTGCTGCGGCATATATCCCAAATCCCGCAGAAACTCCGCCAGCTCCACCGCCTCCTTTAACGTCGATCCCGGATGGGACGACATCAGATACGGCACCAGATACTGCTTTTTCTGCAACGCTTCATTTGTCCTTCGGTACGCGTCCGCAAATTTCCGGTACACCCGCGCAGAAGGCTTGCCCATTTTCTCTAAGACCGCATCGCTGATATGCTCCGGCGCCACCTTAAGCTGTCCGCTGACATGATGCTCGCACAGCTCGCGCAAAAAAGCAGGATCCGGATCCGCAAGCAGATAATCAAACCGGATCCCGGAACGGATAAACACTTTCTTCACCCCTGGAAGCTCCCGCAGCTTCCTAAGCAGCTCCCGGTAATCCGTATGATCCGCCTTAAGGTTGCTGCAGGGAACCGGAAACAGACACTGCTTCCCCCGGCAGACCCCTTCCGTCAGCTGTTTTTCACAGGAAGGGGAACGGAAATTAGCGGTAGGCCCGCCCACATCATGCAGATATCCCTTAAAGTCCGCGTCCCACGTCATATTTTCCGCCTCATTCAAAATCGACTCATGGCTCCTTGCCTGGATAATCCTGCCCTGATGAAACGTCAGCGCACAGAAATTACAGCCTCCGAAACACCCCCGGCTGCTGACCAGGCTGAATTTCACCTCTTCAATCGCCGGAACGCCGCCCGCCGCCTCATAAGACGGATGATACGCGCGCATATACGGAAGCGCATAAACCGCGTCCATCTCGCTTTGGCTAAGCGGCTTTGCCGCCGGATTCTGTACAACAAAAAGCCTGCCGTCGTACGTCTCAAACAGACGCTTCCCGTTAAACGGATCCGTGTTTTGGTACTGCGTATAAAAGCTTTTTGCATACGCGCGCTTATCGGCCCTCACATCCTCAAAAGACGGCAGCTCCACCGCATCATAAATCAGCCCGCGATCCCTCGTTTTAAACACAGTCCCCTCAACAAACGTAATATCCCGCACCGCAATCCCGCTGTCCAGGGCCTCCGCAATTTCCACAATGCTGCGTTCCCCCATACCGTACGAAACCAGATCCGCCCCCGAGTCCAAAAGAACGGAACGCCGCACACGATCCGACCAGTAATCATAATGAGACAGGCGGCGCAGACTCGCCTCAATCCCGCCGATTATAACAGGCGTATGCTTATAAACCTTCCGGATCAGATTACCGTAAGTGACCACGGCATAATCCGGACGCTTTCCCATTACGCCTCCGGGCGTATACGCGTCAGCCTGCCGCCGCCGTTTCGACACGGAATAATGATTCACCATAGAATCCATATTTCCGCCTGTAACCAAAAATCCCAGCCTCGGCTCCCCAAACACGGCAATACTGTCCGGATCCTTCCAGTCCGGCTGCGAAATAATCGCCACAGAATATCCGTGGGATTCTAAAACCCGGGAAATAATGGCATGCCCGAACGACGGATGATCCACATAAGCGTCCCCAATGACATACACAAAATCAGGGCGGCTTATCCCGCGGGCATTTAATTCTTCAACGGTAATCGGTAAAAATCCTTTTTGCATATTCTCTGTTCCTTTTCTCTATTTTAATACTACAGCGAACGATATATCTATAAATCATTCCGGTATAACGCCGACGCAAAAATTTGTTGTAAAGAA
>OFGG01001254.1_pt1 | contig 17323 bp, 18 predicted proteins | sample 1521701 | NCBI WGS metagenome assembly OFGG01 (sample SAMEA3504081, study PRJEB24116) | mouse gut metagenome | biome: mouse gut; feature: mouse-associated habitat; material: faeces | place: Denmark | collected 2011
TGATGCCGCTGTTTCCGGCCATCCAGCCCGCCAGCACCACGCCCACCGCCATTCCCTCCGGGATGTTGTGGAGGGTGACGGCCAGCACCAGCATGGTGGTCCGTTTCAGCCGGGTATGGGGTCCTTCCGGCTGACTGCTGTTTTGGTGCAGATGGGGGATCGTCCTGTCTAAAACCAGAAGGAACAGGACGCCCAGCCAAAACCCGATGACAGCAGGGAGAAACGCCCACCGGCCCATATCCTCCGCCTGTTCCATAGCGGGGACAAGCAGGCTCCAGACAGACGCCGCCACCATGACCCCGGCAGCAAAGCCGGTCAAGGACCGCTGGAGCATCAGATTCAGTTTTTCTTTTAAGAAGAACACGCCCCCTGCTCCCAACGAAGTCCCCAGGAAGGGGAGGAGCAGTTCAAGGACTACATTTCTTGTCATTTCTGAACGCTTGCCTCCAAATAGCACAGCGGCGCAAGGCTTCCGCCGAGCAGTGCTGTTTGTCTGATTTGAAAATTATGCTCTAAAATGAACCGTTCAAATCCTCCCAAGGTATCCTCTCGCAGATAGTATCGTAGAGTTTTCCGCTGTGTTTCATAAACGGCCCATAGGATTTTGCCGTCCTCTGCCAAAATTCCTTGTTGTCTCCCGCTTTCATGAATTGTTTCTCCTTTATCTCGCTGTCACATCCTGCCAGCCAGCCGCTTCCGGCAATGCTCCGGCAGATTCACCACCATTGTGCGCACAAAGTCCCGCGCTTCCTCCTCGGTCAGATTAAACCCCATCGCCGGGAGCCGCTCATGAATCAGCTCGACACACCGGAGCATATCCTTTGCCAGCAGGAAGCCGGTGTCAGTCAGGTAGATTTTCCCGTATTTCTCCCGCACCAGAAGATTCATATCCATCAGAATTGCCATCATCTTCGTGACGGAGGCTTTCGAGCAGTTCAAAGCCTTTGCCACGGCCTGCGTCCCCACATCTGGATTGCTTTTGCCCAATTCATAGATTGCCAGCAAATAGCGAAGATGGGCTTCCCGTAGTTCTGCCATAGAATTGTTCCTCCCCAATGAGAGAAGGCATGAGCAGATTCTACTGCCCATGCCTCCTCACCATGTCTTGCAAGATTTGAAGTTTTAGTGACAGCCGTGGCAGTTGCCGCAGTCGCCGTTGCAGCCTTCACCGGACTTGTGGGACTTCCGCAGGGACCGGACAGCCAAAACCACAACGGCAATCAGTACGGCGATCACGATGATATTTCCCAAGATAGTAGGCATAACCAGTCGCTCCTTTCCCCGTTGGTTATCTTGCGGCAGCGGCCACAGAGCTTAACTGGCGGGAGCGGTCCTCCCCCTGATAGCCCTTGCGGACCAGCAGATAGATGATCACGGCCAGAGCGGCCAGAGCAACCACCGTCCACACACCGAAGGTCACAGCTCCGGTGAACAGGCCACCCAACTGGTAGACGATCAGAGAGGCTACATAAGCAAAACCGCACATATATCCGATAGCGGCCCAGGTCCACTTGGCGTTGTTCATTTCCCGCTTGATGGCGCCCATAGCGGCGAAGCAGGGGGCGCACAGCAGGTTGAACACCATAAAGGAGTAGGCGGAGGCGGCGGTAAAGGCCATGGCAATGTTGGCAATCAGGTCACCGGGGTAGAACACCTGCATGGTGCTGACCACTTCCTCCTTGGCGATCAGGCCGGTGATGGTCGCCACAGCGGCCTGCCAGTTCCCGAAGCCAAGAGGAATGAAGATTACTGCGATCACGCTGCCCACCGCAGCCAGCAGGGAGGCGTCGCTGTCCTCCACCCAGCCAAAGCCGCCGTCCGCAAAGCCGAAATTGCTGAGGAACCAGAGGATAATGGTGGACAGGAGAATGATGGTTCCGGCCCGCTTGATGAAGGACCAGCCCCGCTCCCACATGGAGCGCAGGACGTTACTGGCAGAGGGGGCGTGGTAGGCGGGCAGCTCCATGACAAAGGGGGCGGGTTCCCCGGCGAACGCCTTGAACTTTTTCAGCATGATACCGGAGATCACCACAGCGGCCACGCCGATGAAGTAGGCGGAGGTAGCAACCAAAGCGGAGCCGCCGAACAGCGCCCCGGCGAACAGGGCAATGATGGGCATTTTGGCCCCGCAGGGGATGAATCCGGTGGTCATGATGGTCATTTTCCGGTCACGATCCTGTTCGATGGTCCGGGATGCCATGATACCGGGAACACCGCAGCCGGTGGCTACCAGCATGGGGATGAAGCTCTTGCCGGACAGGCCGAAGCGGCGGAAGATGCGGTCCATGATGAAGGCAATCCGGGCCATATAGCCCACGTCCTCCAAAATGGCCAGCAACAGGAACAGCACCAGCATCTGGGGCACGAAGCCCAGGACAGCGCCCACGCCGCCCACAATGCCGTCCAGGATCAGGGACGCCAGCACACCGCTGACCCCCATGGTATCCAGCAGGCCCTCTACCAATACTGGCAGGCCGGGGACCCAAGTTCCATAGCTGGCGGGGTCAGGTTCCTCCACGTTAAGGGCCTCGGCATAACTCTCCGATGTGACCTCCAGGGCGATGGTCTCCCCGGCCTCGTCATCGTACAGATAGGCTTCCGTCTCTCCGGCCTCGTAGGCGGCGATGATGGCGTCCGCCTCCTCAAACGCGCCCGCGGCCTCGTCATAGCCGTCCACGTCGGAGCCGGAGAAGGGCAGGAACCAGCCGTCCCCAAACAGGCCGTCGTTGGCCCAATCGGTAGCGGCGGTGCCGATGGAGATGCCCCAGCCGCCCATGGCCAGAGCGTACACCAGGAACATCACCGCCACAAAGATGGGCAGGGCCAGGATACGGTTGGTGACGATCTGGTCGATTTTGTCAGAGACGGACAAACTGCCCTTGGCCGCTTTCTTCTTCACGGCCTTGGTGACCACAGAGTTGATGTAGGAATACCGCTGGTTGGTGATGATGCTCTCGGCGTCGTCGTCCAGCTCCTTCTCGCAGTCGGCGATGTGCTGTTCCAGGTGGGCTTTCAGGTCGGCGGAGAGGTTCAACTCCTCCAGGACCTTTTCATCCCGCTCGAAAATCTTGATGGCGTACCAGCGGAGATAGCCCTCCGATACCTTGCCCTGGATGGATTCCTCAATGTGGGCCAGGGCGTGTTCCACGCTGCCGGTGAACACATGGGGCAGTTCCCCGGCCTGTTTCCTTTGGGCCAGAGCCACGGCCTTTTCCGCCGCCGCCATGCCGCCCTCGCCCTTGAGGGCGCTCATCTCCACCACCTCGCAGCCCAGGGCGGTCCCCAGCTTGGCGAGGTCGATGGCGTCGCCGTTTTTCCGCACCAGGTCGATCATGTTCACCGCCACCACAACGGGCAGGCCCAGCTCAATCAGTTGGGTGGTGAGGTAGAGGTTTCGCTCAATATTGGTGCCGTCCACGATGTTGAGGATGGCGTCCGGCTTCTCCTTCACCAGATAGGACCGGGCCACCACTTCTTCCAGGGTGTAGGGGGACAGGGAGTAGATGCCGGGCAGGTCCTGAATGACCACATCCTTATAACCTTTCAGCTTGCCCTCCTTTTTCTCCACGGTGACCCCTGGCCAGTTGCCCACATACTGACTGGAGCCAGTGAGGGCATTGAACAGCGTGGTTTTACCACAGTTGGGATTGCCCGCTAGGGCAATTTTCATGTCCATGTTCGTCTCTCCTTTTGATTGTTAGTTATGGCTAACTTATGACCTAAATAACAGCGGCCCTCCGCCGCGTTGATTTACTGGACTTCGATCATCTCTGCATCGCCCTTGCGGACAGACAGTTCATAGCCCCGGACATTCAGCTCCATGGGATCACCCAAGGGTGCTACCTTGCGCACGAAGATTTCCACACCCTTGGTGATGCCCATGTCCATGATCCGGCGCTTCACTGGGCCTTCTCCGTGGAGCTTCGCTACGGTGGCTGTCTCGCCAACTTTCATGTCTTTCAGTGTTTTCATTTGCTCTCCTCCTTGTCTTAAATCATGATGCGGTTCGCCATGGTCTTGTCCAGCGCAATTCGGCTGTCCTTCACCTGGACGATCAGATTCCCCGCAATCTCGCTGACTACCGTTACATCGCTGTCCACCACAAAACCCAGTTCCGCCAAGTGTTGACGCACCTCATCTTTACCGGAAATTTTGCGGATGGTGGCCGTTTCACCCGCTTTTGCCATTGTCAGCGGCATCATTTTTTCGCCTCCTCCTGCAATGCGGTTAGCAAGAACTAACCTTGAAATCGGTCTTAGTTTACCATTGCTAACCACCGTTGTCAAGACCTTTGCAAGAAAAACTTGCCTTTTTGGTTAGAATCTACTAACTGGCGTACAGAGTTTTTCGTGAGAGGAAAATTTTTGTGAATATCCACAAATCTGCTGCCCCCTGTAAATCCAAGTGCACTTGCACCCGGATTTATAACTTTTTCTAAAGCCAAGAGGATTTCCCTTGACACATGTTCGGTCTGGAGTTATACTACATTACGCAGCGACAAATTGGAAAACAAAAGTTTAATTGCTCAGTACTTAACAGGCTTTCCCAACCGGGATTGGATATCATTTATAGGCTTAACGCTGTACCCCAGGCACATTTTGTGTCTGGGGTAAAAGTAAATGACCGTCCAATCGGATACTTTTTCGGGGAAGCCTGTCATGATCTCAGTTTGAGGGAGCGGGCCAAGGGAAGCAACACGACACAGCGCCGAGCAGGGTTGCCTGTCAGGAACCGGATTGGGTAGAACGGCAATTTGCGGCGATGACCTGCAAAATCAAACTGAAGGAGATGTACTATGCAAAACACAAAAACTGAATACAGCAGCTCTGAGCGAACCCCTGTCGTTCTGCCGGAGATGGAACAACTGCTCCCGCCGTTAAGCGGAGAGCAGTTTTCTGCTTTGGAGCGCGATATTCTGGAAAACGGCTGCTACGCCCCCATCATTGTCAACGAGGATATGGTCATCATAGACGGACACAACCGTTTCCGTGTCTGTGAAAAACACGGTCTGCCCTATCGAATGCTGGTGTTCTCGTTTGCCGACCTGCTGGAAGCCAAGCAGTGGGCGCTGGATACCCAGAAGGGCCGCCGTAATCTGGACAAGTGGGAATTGGGCAAGATCGCGCTGAAACTAAAGCCAGAGATTGAAGCCAGGGCAAGGGCTAACCAAGGAACCCGCACCGACCTTTCGGTGAATTCACCAAAAGGTTACTCCCCTACGGACACCCGTAAGGAGATGGCCCAGGCTGTCGGCATCGGGGATCAGACTATGGGTAGAATCGCGCAGTTGACTGAGAATGCGCCCCAATCGTTGAAAGATGCTCTGGAAAACAAGGAAGTGTCCATCAACCGAGGCTGGAGGATTTTGAAAGCTGTTCAGCAGTTGTCGCCGGAGGAGCAGGATTCCGCTGCCGCCGAGATGCTGTCGGCTGTGCGGGAGATCGACCAGTCGGATACGAAGATTGACCGCCGCCATAAAATTGCTGGATTGTTCTGCAAAGCATATGAACGGGCCGTCCTGCTGACCCCCACGGAGGAAAACGTGCTAATTTGGACGGAGTGTACCCGCATGACCTAGGAAGAAATCAAGGACTCTGTACAGGAGTCCTACAAACTGGCCCAAACGTTTCAGACCATTGGAGATCTGCTCAAGAATGCAATGTCATGTGTGCATCAGTGGCCAGACGTGCCATCTGATAGGGAGCAGAACTGAGGGCAGGGGGTTATGTGTAACCCCCTGCCTGTCCACATATCAGGGTATTGCTGTGGCAGGGGTGTCTGCGTTGACCCCCTCGCCGTGAACTGTCTGGCGAATTATCTGGATATTGCCGATGAAGGGTGGTATCATGTGGGCACTACATAATAGGGGGGCTCACAAAATGAATGTGAAATTTTCTTTTGACAAGGCCACTGTAGAACGGCGGGGCTTTACGCTGGAGGACGTGTATCGGACAATAAAAAGCCTGTTCGCCGCCTGCGATTTCCCCTGTGTCTCCGAGGAAGATGTCCTCTCTTTCACAGACAAAGGCCATAACGATGACTTTGCCGTCATGTGGGACATCATCCTGTCTCTGCTGCGGGCCGACTGGTTCCTAGACTGCGCGGATTCCTGTGTCTGGCAGGACGAGGATGGCGAGGAAGATATTCTTTTCCAATCCGGGAAAACGTGAGGACAGGGTGTATGATTGACACCCTGTCTCCCATTTTACAGAAAACGAGGTGAATCTATAACACCTAGCAGGAGGCAAGAACTGCATAGAAAAGAAACTGTGTCGTTTTCGTTTCAATCGTCACACTGTCCCCAGCCCAGCAAATGAAAAGCAGTTTGCCGCTGAAAGGAAGCCCCGCCGCTGGCGGGGCTAAGGCCCTCACCGCCGGGGGCGGTGAGGGCGCAAGCATAGCGTTTTGATGTCAAAACGCCACTTGCAGGGGAAATCCCCTGACCCCTATGCCGCCTGCGGGCGGTAACCTTTCGGCAGCGTTGCCAAAAAGTTGGAGCGAACGTTTTGACAACATTGTCAGGAAGTTGTTTCCTTGGCCGCTATCGGGTTTGACAAAATTGTCAGACCCGATTTTTCTGCACTTTCGGCATGATTGCCGGAAGTCCACTGTTCAGAAAACGGGTTCGGCAATGTTGCCAGACCCGATTCTTCTATGGACTTTTGATAAGATTATCAGAAGTCCGCTTAATCCATAGCTGGGTTGACCGTGCTGCTGAACCAGAATCCGAATCACTCTACAGACCTGGGGTAAGGTTTGACAGCATTGTCAAACCTTACTGCGCGGCATCCAAATCAATTTCTATAAAATACCGCTTCCGGCAACATTGCCAAAAGCGGAAAGGGAGTGAAGAATACGAGCAAACAATCACATCGTACCTGCGTCCGCATGGGCGCCAAGGACTATGACCTGCTGAAGAAAAAGAGTGCCGCGGCCAATCTGTCCGCCAACGCATGGCTGATGGCGCAGCTGGCAGCCAACCGCCCTGTCCTGTACCGGGAGGCGGAAACTTGGGGTGCCATTCACTTTATGGATGCGGCGGGCCGGGAGATCAATGCCATCGCCCGCGATTTCAACAGCGGCTATGGCACAGCGGAGCAGCTCCGCCACGCTGTTCGTCTTCTGGGAGATGTGTACGAACGAGTCCATACGCTGAGGAAGAAAGGATACCTTCATGCTGCATAATCGAAAAACGCGGAAAGTTCGTGGTTCCATACGGGATAACAGCAGGAATCTCTCCGTCCGCATGACGGAGGAGCAGTGCCGGCGCTTACAGCGATACATGGAGTTGACCAGGCTGAAAAGCACGGCCTATTTTTGCCGCCTGATTCAGGAAAATGATTTCAAGGGCCGTTCACCGAAACTAAGCCATGCCCTGCACACCAGCGTCAACATGATCTATTCCAACGTACGGCAGATTACCCGCCATCAGTACGCAAAGAAGCTGGACGCCGAAGCTGTGGCAAAACTGGATTTTTTGATGGATAAGCTCTGCGAGGAAGTCTATTTGCTTGCTGGCCAGAAATAGCCCCTCGTTGGCCCGCAGGAGGCCCCGTGTGACCAGCGTCCGGCCTGCAGGTATCCTGCCCCCATCCAGGCTGTCAGGCCCAACGAGGGCGAGCGTAGCCAAACCGGGTTTTGCGAATTCATAAAACCCGATTTCGGACAGGAAAACGCCATCGTCCACTTTTTTGTGAATTCACAAAAAGTAATCTCAATTTTGTAACGCCAGCATCGGCAGACCGCATTGCGGCCTGCCGGTGCTGTGTTCTATAGGCGGCGGTAAGGTTTGGCAACATTGCCAGACCTTGCTTTGCGTCAAGAAAATAAATTCCACGTAAAATACCGCTTCTGACAACATTGTCAAAATAATCGGATATGTTCTTACAGGATAAAAATCATAATTGGCGAAACGGTCAAGAAGGGAGGTTTTCGACCATAGATAAGCCAAACGACAACCAGCAAATCAGGATGGAACGTATCCAGGTTTCCTGCGGCAGAACAATTCGAGTGGTATCTGTATTCCCCAAAGACGGACACTGTTCGCCTGAAGATAAATTGAAAGCTCTGATTGACCTGGAAATCCAGCAGGAAAAACTGTGCGCTTGATCCCGGCCCTGTCTGGGAAAAGCGCTGGATATCCGGGCCGTTTTGGAGTATAGTCATGTCGCAATGCTCTGAACGGTTTGACCAATGAAGGAGGGCAAGATGACAACGTCAAACCAGAAGAAAACCGCTCTGTACTGCCGTCTCAGCCAGGATGACAATACAGAAAACGAGTCAAACAGTATTCAAAATCAAAAAATGATCCTTCAACGGTACGCGAGTGACCATCATTTTCCTAATCCATGTTTTTATGTGGATGACGGGTACTCCGGGGCCAGTTTTCAAAGACCCGGCTTCCAGCAGATGATGGCCGATATGGAAAATGGCGAAATCGGAATCATCATCACGAAAGACCTGTCCCGTCTGGGCCGAAACCAACTTCACACTGGACTGTACATCGAGGAACGCTTCCCCATGTTCGGTGTCCGCTACATTGCCATCAACGACAACGTGGATACCGACAGCAACGAAAGTAACGAGCTGATGCCGTTCAAAAATTTGTTCAATGAATGGTATGTACGGGACTCCAGCCGCAAGGTACGGGCCGTATTCCGGGCAAAGGCTGAACGAGGGGAGCGTTTGGGGGCCAGAGCGCCCTATGGCTACCGGCGCAGCGAGGATGACAGAAACCGGCTGGTGGTAGATGAGGAAGCCGCCGTCATTGTCCACCGAATCTTCGCTATGTGCGCTGGCGGTATGGGTCCCAGCCAAATCGCGCGGCAGTTGAAAAGTGAACAGCTTCTGTGTCCGGCGGTCTACACCTATAAGAAATTTGGGATCGCTCATTCCTCCATGAATTTGGAGACCCCCTGCGACTGGTCTGAAAGCACTGTCGCCGCCATGCTTGAGAATGAGGTCTATCTGGGCAACACCGTCAACATGAGGTACAGCACCAAATCCTATAAGGACAAGCGCCGGATCACCCATCCCAGGGAGGAATGCCTGGTTTTTGAGGGGACTCACCCGGCGCTGGTGACGCGGGAGGTCTGGGACATCGTCCAGCGGGTGCGCCAGAACAAGCGCCGCCCCACCAAGATGAAGGAGCAGAACAAATACTCCGGGCTGGTGGTGTGCGCGGACTGTGGGGCCACCATGGTGCTGCATCGAGCGCATGCGATGAAGCCTACCTGGAATAACTTCGCCTGTTACACCTACAAGAAAAAGGGGAAAGAGGTCTGCACCGCCCACTATATCCGGGAATGCGTGCTGGACGAGGTGATCCTGGAGGATCTGCGGCGGGTAACGGCGATGGCCAGGGAACATACCAGGGAGTTTGCGGAGTACATCGGCGGCAGGCAGTCCGCAGAAATCCAGCGGGAGATCCGCAGGCTGGAACGGGAACTGACCGCTATGCGGAAGCGCGGCGCGGAACTGGATGCCATTTTCAAAAGGCTTTACGAGGATCGGGTGCTTGGCCACATTTCGGTGGAGCAGTTCCAGGCGCTGTCCGGTAGCTACACAGAGGAACAGGAGAGGCTGGTGGTGGAAATCCCCACAAAGGAGGCGGCCATCCGGAAGCTGCGGGATACGGTATCCAGCACCGATGGCTTCATCGCCAAGTCCAAGCGTTACACCGACATTACGAAACTGACGCCGGAACTGCTGCGGCTGTTCATCCAGAAGATCGTAGTGCATGAGAAAAGCGTGAAGTATTCCAAGTATTCGGAACAGACTGTGGAAATTCATTATACTGACATTGGATTTATCGGCGAAACCGGGGAAGAAGAAAAGCCCCAGCAGGAAATTACAGCATAATTCCTGCTGGGGAATTCCCCCGAATCGTAGATACCCCTATCAGGGGGAACCCAAGGCTTTGAGGGGTGTTTTCCTTGCTTTGGGAAAGGCGGTTTCCCTTGTTTTTTCCCTTATTGGAATTTACAGGCCGGAAACCGCCTGAATCTTCTTTTCCATCCGGTCAGCGCTGGCCTGTTTCATCTGGGCGGTGACATGTCCGTAAACGTCCAGCGTAAAGGCGGCGGTAGCGTGTCCCAGGTTTTCCTGCACCGTCTTAATGTCATCCCCGGATTGAATTGCCATAACCGCATATGTATGTCGGAGGTCATGAAACCGAGTAGACGGCGTTCCGATTTCTTTCACAAGCTCTTTGAAGCAACGATAGATTACACGGTGAGAGAGGAATCCCCCAACTTCATTGGAAAATACAAGGTCCTTTTCTGTCCAACTCTTTCCCGCTTTGAGCCGCTTTCCGTTCTGTTCCAGTTTTTGAAGCCGGAACAATTTCACCACAGAGGGCGCAAGCGTCAAAGTTCGGGTTTTGTTGTTCTTGGGCTTGGAGAAGTAAAATTGGCCGTCCTTGTGCTGCTCCCGGCGAAGCTGCTGCTTTATCGTCAGCGTTCCATTATCCAGGTCCAGGCACTCCCAGGTAAGCCCCAAAACCTCCCCCTCCCGAATCCCTGTAAAAAGTGCGATTTTATACAGGTATTCATAAGGGTGTCCATGGACTGCTTTCAAGAACTCGGAAACCTGGTTATCGTCCAGGGGCTGAATGTCCTTTTTCTCTACACGGGGAAGCTTGCAAGCGTCCGAGGGGTTTACCCGAATCACACCATTTTCGACCGCTTGCTGCAACGCCTTGTGAAGAATCCCGTGAATGTTCTTGATCGTCTTTGGAGAAAGAGGTTTTCCGCTCTCCTGGTTCTCACTGGTAAGCTGGTTATAAAGCTTCTGAATCATCGAAGTGGTCAGGGAATCCAATTTGACCGCGCCTAGGTTCGGAACGATATACAGGTCTACATTTCGGCTGTAAAGTAATTTCGTTGACGCTTTCACGTCTCCCATATAATCTTTTTGCCAAATCTCAAACCAATCTTTTACGGTCAAATTAGACGGTTGCTGATAGGTTCCATTATCCACATCCAGGGACATTTGCTTTAACTTCTGGGCAACCTCTTTCTGGGTCTTGCCGCTGATGGAACGCTGAATTTGCTTTCCGGTTCCTGGGTCATAGCCCACCGTGCAGCGGGCTTCCCAATAGGAATATTTCTTGCCATTTTTCATAACGGTCTTTTTGCGGATGGTGCCGTTACCGTTGGCGGCACGGCCCATAGATTTTGTGCGTGGCATATATCCTCCTTATCCGCCACGCAGACGTACTAAAAACTAAGATTATTATACATCATACGTGGCGGATAATCAACTTTTTCCAAATAATTTTATGATAGAAATTCTAAAAACGCAGACTTTGGGACGCGGATTTGACGCCCCACCCGAACACTCTTGATGGCCCCGCTGCGGATAAAGTCATAGGCGGTATTCTTTCCGATGCCGAGGATTTTTGAAACATCAGAAACCGTCAGCACAAGGGGCAGATCATCCGTGCTGGTAATCGCAGATTTTGAAAAATGCACTTCAAGGCTCCTATAAAATCAATCTTCAAATATGGAATTGTAAATACCTTCCTCTTGGTTAGGCGGCGTGGGTCTCGCCAGAGAAGAATATGGATTGGGACGCTCCGTACCTGGAATGGCCCAGTACCAACCACTGGTCGTCTGGAACGGGAGCGGGCGATATTGCATCGCCTTAATCTTCCGCCCTGACATCTCAATTGTAAGAGAAATCCGCCGCGCAAGCTGGTCGAGGCTATCTATGACATTAGGCCCCAAAACAGCCGGGAATTGAACACCGTAAAATTCCGACGGCATATAGGGAGTGGTGATGATAATCAAGTCACAGGCAAGGGGCTTGTCGTTATAGCGGCAAGGGGCCATCACCTGACTGTCAATGCCATGCGGGTCAAGGATGCGCAGCAAATCCGAGTAGGCGATTACTCTAGGTCGAAGCTCGTCCAAAATCAGGGTGTGCTCTCCGTTATAGCCCTGAAAAATATCGCGGCTGGAACCGGAAACAAAATAAGGCTCGCCTTTCTTCTGGGCGTACTCTTTGGCAAGACTGGTCTTGCCCGTACCGGAGGGGCCGTAAATCCATATAACCCGAATTTGAGCGTTTTTCGCTTTCATTTCCGCCCGCCATTTTTCGGCCTCTTTTATCAGCCGCTTGGCGTCCACGTCCTCAATCTGACGGCGGTACTTGGCATATTGGGAGCCGGAGAGCTGCTTTTCAATTTCAGCCTTGGTCGTTCCGCCAATATACAATAAATCTAAAAGAGCATCCACATTACAGGCGTTATGCCCGGCTTTGGCCTGCTCGATCTCTGTAACAATCGCTTTCATGCGCTCGGGGAAATTGAAATTGGCAACCACAGCACACGGGTCATACGGATGTTTACCCGCCTTTTGGGCCTTGCGGGTCGCGTGTATCAAGTAGGCATGGCCGTTGTTGGCTTCCCCGTCCCACTTCTGGACATATTGCTCCTTATCACCCAGCGCTTTGGCTACTGCGGAGAGATAACGGGCGTTTTTGAAACACAGCATTGCGTGAAGATGTGCCTCTGCGGGCGTTCCGTCCTCGCTTATATCCTGGTCGTGTAAAATAACCGCATATTCCTTTGGAGCCAGCACATTTTCAATATGGGCCGCCAAATCACTTGCCGTCTTAATGCCCGGAGGCAAATGACCGGCTTGCTGTGTATACATCATATTTTTACACTTTGGCGCTTTGTTCTTGCTCATGGTTTTATAATTCTCCCTGGTGGTTTTTGGCACTTTGGCACCGGGTTTTTGCCGCGCTATAACAAGCCCGGCGCGGCAAATTTTATGGAGAAAATAAGTATATTGGCACCCGGAACCGCCCCGCCTTTGCTTATCGCACGGCGGGGCGGTAATCAGGTATCAGTTGCCGTAATACTTTCTCAAAAGCTGCCCCAACTCTTTATAGACCGGGAAATCCATATGCGGAAAATGCACATAACTAGGGGCGTCATGCTCTCCATCGCTCGAAGAAAACCAGGCATCACCAGGGGTATACTTGCGGGCAACGGCCAGGGTGTCCAGGCTGGGGCTGGGCCAGAGCAAACGGCCCTCCTCCAGCGTGGGCCGGAAGAGAATTTTCGTACTCATAGCGGCCCGGAGCATGGACGGCAAACCGCCCTCGTCCACGCTGGCCTGGGCAATGCTGATGATGACGTAACAGCCCGCAGAGGCACCCATGGTTACAATCCGCTTGATAAGGTCGTCAAATTCCGCAAGCGAATAGTCGGGAGCCGCCTTGTCCGCCTTTTTGGGCAGCAAGCTCCGCAAAGCTACATACTCGTCGATAAACAGGAAAGACGGGTGCATGCCAGCATCCCACCAATGGACAGCGTTACCCCATTGCTCGGACAGGCCGTTCAGCGCTTTCTGCCGTTCCTTGATGATTGCGGCATATTTCCGGATAGCGTCCAGGATTTCCTGCGCCCCGCCGTCCTCACCCAGGGTAACGACATGCGGAAGCCGGGACAACTCCGCCTGTTTGGGGTCGATAATCATGACCTCGCTGCCGTAATCGTCCCGCCCATGCTGCAAAACCTGGAGCAACAGACTGATGATTCCCGTGGTTTTGCCGCTGCGGGTCTTCCCCGCAACCAACATGGACCCGGAAGACGTTAGATCAATCGCGGTCCCATTTTGAACCAGGAGCTTGGTCGGATCATAGTTGCACATTTCCCCCACGCCCTTAAACGTGAGGCTCCAATCCTGGGCTACGTCCTCGATGTGAAATACCGTCTCATGGTAGTCGGGGGCGCCATCGACATAGACAACGGCGTATCTTCGAAATTTACCATTGATTAAAGCGGAAATTCTGGACGCCGATTTTACAAGGTCCTCCATACCTACGCTGGCCCCGGTCACGGTAATGTCATACCGTCCGGAGTTGGAGGGGACGCAGAGAACCTTAGGCAAAAATTCGCCGTCTTTCAGGTGGAGCGGATTGCCATAGGCCGGGCAGCACAGGCCGCGATAGACCATGTGGCGTATCTTCTCGTAATCGGGCATAAATTTATGCAGGAGGTACGATGCCAGGAGCAGGAGGCAGGAAACAAACACCAAACTCGCGCCCATCTCAAACAGGTTACGGACGATACCGGCCAGGGTCGCGGGGCGGATAAAATAATTGGCCGGGACCAACGAGACAACCCAGCCCGTGAGGAACAGGAGCAGCCCCAGCACAGCCGAGGCCGCGCCCCCCACACCAACTAAGGTATGGGGGGCGGCGTACCGCAGACGGGACGCCTTACTATTGTAATATCGCATTGTTAAGCCTTATCCTTTCCGGTCGTCGTAGCAACAACGACATCATCACATGTGATGGAGACATACGTCATGTACGGTCCCCACAGGCGGATAACAGGATTGACCGCAACGACCTTATCCCCAATGTTGACGTTGGGTCGCGTCATGGACTTAATTTTCAGCGTCAGGGGGCGGTACAGATTGCTCACAATTTCGCCACTTGCTTTAGGCGAATGCGTGGCGCGGTCGGCCGTGACCGTCGTCTCAACCTTATAGCCCTCCTGCACCTTGGTATCGTAGTTCAGCAAGGGCTTAATGGCGGTAACAGTAAGGTCGAGGGGATTCAGGGCAGCGGCGGCATCAATGTGCATATGCTCCTTGATGCCCTCCAAACGTTGACCACGCGGGGAATAGGACGCGCCGTTCGCGCCGTTGTTGTTATTGTTATACATAATACAATAACCTCACTTTCAAAAAAAATCTTAAACTATCGGCGGGGGTGGTACCTACCCCGGCCTTGACATTCAATACCTGTCCAATCGCGTAGTACGTACTATTCCAAAGGACAATTTCATAATATCACATTTTGTTTGCAGATTCAACAGATTCAAGACTTTTCTACGCGAATCAAATTGAAATTGTTCCTAAAATAAGCGTTTCACAGATAAACTATTGAGGAAAATGAAAATTGGGAAAATCTAGTATATTTTATGCATTTTTGTGTATGTTGCACAACAAAAAGCGGGCGGAATATATTGGTAACAGAAGAAGAGAAAGAAAGAAGCAAAAAATATAAGAAAATTTTAACTCCCTTTTTCTGCGGCTTTGAAAAGTACACATCAAAAAAAGGGCCTCTGCCGATATAGACAGAGGCCCTAAAAATATCTTGATATACCTTGCATTTCAGGATATGCGGGTTTATAATATGACTACGACAAACAAAGGCAGGGCGAAGGGTGTTACCAGCACCCCCGCCCCTATGCGGGAGAAGGGTCCTCCCACACAACAGTATAACTGCGCCAGCCTCATTATACCGGACTTTTCATGAATTTACAAGGCCGGGTTTGGGGTTTGTGTCTGATATGCGGTGTGGGGTTATTATATCCTGCACCGCTTTTGTTTGTCTCAGCGGCACCCAGGCAAATCCCCCAGGGAGCGGCAGATCATGCTCCCCGGGGGCCGGACCGCTGAGGACCAAACACATTATATATTTAAGGAGAGGTACTATGAAACGAATATTGTCCCTGGTCCTGGCCCTGATCCTGTGCACCAGCCTTGCCGTCCCTGCCCTGGCGGCGGATTTTTCCGACGTGCCCCCGTCCCACAACTTCTATCCCGCCGTCGCTGACTGTTCGTCCAAGGGCATTGTCGGCGGCTACCCCGACGGCACGTTCCGGCCCTCCGCCACCGTTACCCGCTCCAACTTCTGCGTCATGCTCTCCCGTGCGTTCTATCCCAGCGACATTACCAGGTATACCAACGACTTCACCACATCTTTCGGTTCATTCTACCCCAACTATCTCGCGCTGAAGAACAACTTCATCTGGAACAACGTCAGCTTTGATACCGATGATATTTACGATTCCGGCTTCGCCGCGAGTATGAATCTCGGTATCTCCCGGTACGACATGGCCCAGCTCATGACGAACATTATGAACGCCAGGGGTTTTGCCGCCGGAGAGGCCGAAAAGAACGCCGCCGCCTCTAAGATTACGGACTATTCCAGCATCCCCGGCCAGTACCGCGACGCCGTAGCCAACGTGTATGCCCTCGGCGTCATCGGCGGTTATTCCGACGGTTCTTTTAACGGCGGCGGCGTCATGAACCGCGGTCAAGCCGCCGCTGTCATTTACCGCATGACACAGGCCGTTCCTGTCGAAGTCCCCGCGCCGGAAACCCCCGCTGTCCCGGCACCGGAGACACCGGAAGCCCCCGCGCCGGAAACGCCCAGCACGTCTGCTGCCGGTACTCTGACCAACGGTAAGCCCATCACGGTCGAGAACGTGACGGAACTCATGAACGAGCTTCGTGCCCAGTATCCGAACGGAACCGACGCTGGAAGATACAGCGGACCTGCTGCTATTCGTCAGATTACCAACAAATATAGCGTTGATACCGGTGGAATCGTCAGCACCAGCTCCGGCTGCGGCGGATGGGCCGCCCGGGTATTCGACTATATCTTCGACAAGAATGTCACCTTCCGACAGGTCAACTATGACGAAGCTCGTATTGGCGACCTTCTCATCAAAGTAGACAGTCAAGGATATCTGGCGCATGTCGCCATCGTCAGTGACAGAAACACATTCAATAACATTCCGAACGTACTATTCACAACTGACGCAAACTACGGCGCCGGTACAAACGTAATGGCATGGGACGTATCCAGACCAGACCCTGACAAGTACGGATTCGACTGGTCTTATGACATCTACACCATCTATCCAAACTAATTTTCCAACGTATGGCCCACACGCTGCAAAGCGTGTGGGCCACTATTTTTTTCAAATAAAGTCTTATCCCCCCAAAATGAAATACACCCCTGGCAGACAGCACAGAGAGAAGCCAGCGTCAAGGGCGTGTTTGAAGGGGGCGGCGCACCGGCTGTGTGGGGGCCGGCGCACCGGCTGTGTGGGGGCCGGCGTCTATGCCGGCTATCTGATGGACCCTTTGCTGAATCTGGACAGTGTTGGGCAGGCCCCTCGGCGGATGGGGCTACTCCCCTTCCCCGCAGGGACGGTAGACCGAGGTCAGCACCCGCTCCGCCGCCGGGACCTCGGGCTTTTCCACCCGGAGGAGAATCTGCTCCCCGGCGATTTTTCCCAGCTCCTCCACCGGCTGGACAATGCGGTCCACCTGGTCGTAATAAAACTCATAGGCCCGGGTGTCATAATCCACAAAGCTCACCAGGGACAGGTCCCGCCGGGGCTGGATGCCCTTCCCCCGGAGATAGGCGATGGTGACGGAGGCCATCAGCCCCTGGCACACCAAAATGGCGTCGCAGCCCCGCTCCAGCAGCAGGTCCAGGCAGGGCGGCGCGCTGTTCTCCATGGAATCGCCGTAAAGAATCAGCTCCTCGTCCAGAGGCAGGG
>OFGG01001272.1_pt1 | contig 17146 bp, 15 predicted proteins | sample 1521701 | NCBI WGS metagenome assembly OFGG01 (sample SAMEA3504081, study PRJEB24116) | mouse gut metagenome | biome: mouse gut; feature: mouse-associated habitat; material: faeces | place: Denmark | collected 2011
CCTGCCAATAACGCCATGCAGGATATGCTGATACTGTTCTTCTGACAATTCCATCCCCGGTTCCAGGGAAAGCTGCCTTGCCTCCCCTGCATAAAGCCAGAGCGTTTTGCTATTATTCAGGCAAATCCCGATACGTCCTTTTCCGGCGGCCTTATAGTCTGTAATCATGTATCCCATTATGCTTCCGCGGCGCCTTCTTTCGCCTCTTTTGCATAAGCTTCGGCTTCATTTCCCGCCGGATCCGCAGCTTTCTTCCCGGCCTGGCCCAAACCGGCTTCTGCAATTTCTTCCTGCTCCTGCCCGTCCAGGGCAAAGTGCGCTCGCACCTGGCTGTCAATTTCATCCCGGATCTGGGGATGTTCCCGCAAATACTGCTTCGCATTCTCGCGTCCCTGGCCGATCTTTTCACCGTTGTAGGCATACCATGCGCCGGATTTATTTACCACGTTGCTGTCCGCAGCCAGATCCAGGATATCCCCTTCCCTTGAAATCCCCTGCCCGAACATGATATCAAACTCCGCCTCCCGGAACGGAGGAGCCACTTTATTCTTCACTACTTTGATACGGGTACGATTCCCCACAACTTCTCCGGCCTGCTTCAGCGACTCAATTTTCCTGACGTCCAAACGGACCGAGGAATAAAACTTAAGGGCGCGCCCTCCGGTCGTCGTCTCCGGATTGCCGAACATTACGCCGACTTTTTCACGCAGCTGGTTGATAAAGAGCACAATACAATTGGATCTGCTTATAACGGAGGTCAGCTTACGAAGCGCCTGCGACATCAGCCTTGCCTGCAGGCCTACATGGGAATCCCCCATATCGCCGTCAATTTCCGCCTTTGGGACAAGCGCGGCCACGGAGTCCACAATAATAATATCCACCGCGCCGGAACGCACCATTGTTTCGGTGATTTCAAGGGCCTGTTCCCCACAATCCGGCTGCGATATGTAAAGATTGTCTACATCCACGCCGATATGCTTTGCATACACCGGATCCAGGGCATGCTCCGCATCAATAAAACCTGCTATCCCTCCCAGCTTCTGCACTTCTGCGACCACATGCAGCGCTACCGTAGTCTTTCCGCTCGATTCCGGCCCGTACACTTCCACTACGCGCCCCTTGGGCAGCCCGCCGATCCCAAGCGCAAGATCCAGGCTTAAACAGCCAGTCGGTACGGCATCTACATTCATCGTCTTTGCAGACTCCCCGAGTTTCATAATAGATCCTTTGCCATACTGCTTCTCAATATGGGAAATAGCGTTTTCAAGCGCTTTTAATCTATCCTCTTTTTTATCTGACCCTTTCCTGTCCATGGCTTTTTTTTCTGTTTTTTTATCATCCTTTGGCATAACAATCTCCTTTTCACTCAAAATGCAGCAAACTTATGTTCGTTTTTATAGTTATTATGGTAGTACACTTTGTCAAAAAAGTCAACACTAATCTTATATTTTATATGGGATTTGACAACAGTTCGTTACTGTTCACACCCATGGTGTTCACAGTAACGAATCCGGTCTATTTGAAGTTGCCTTACGGCAAGAGGCCGGATTCTGGCCCCATTACTGTATTGGTCTGTAGCCGTGCAGCGCAGTGCACGGCCCAGGAGTGAACAGTAACAACTGTTCAGCCTGCAGCTGCGCACTTGATGCGCAGTTCGCAGCCAATATAGCAAAATAGTAGGGAATCCTGTCCCCTTTGCCGCAGACAAACCTTAAATGCGCCGGATTCTGTAACGGTAAAGCCGGAAGCTGAACGGTTACGGGATCTGGTTATATGCCTGAAAAGAAAAAAGACAGCTGATTGCTCAACTGCCTTTTAGTATAAAATGGATTGCCTCCCTTGTCAAGCAAATGCAGCCTTCAAATCCTCAGCCTGCTGCACGCCGGATACGCGCTTTACAAACACGCCCTTGTCCATCAAGACCATAGTCGGAATACTCATCACCTGGTATTTAAGCGCCAGCGCGGCCTCTTCGTCCACATTTACTTTACAGACCTTCATGGAATCTCCCATCTCCTCCGCAAACGCATCCAGAATCGGCGCCTGCATCTTACACGGCCCGCACCAGTCCGCCCAAAAATCCAACAGTACCGGCACCTCACATGCCAGCACCTCCTGTTCAAAATTATCGTTCGTCACCTTAACAATCGCCATATCTAACGGCCTCCTTCCTTTAATTCCTTCCAAACTCTTCCAGCTTAAGCCCCGGATTTCGCTCCAGCGTCATCCCCACGCTCCATCCATTCACAAAAATAAGCAGCGGGTTCCCCTTCAAATCCTGGATCTTTTTCATATCGGACGTCCCGGTCAGCCGATCCAGTTCCACACTGTCTCCCACAATCCAGCGGATATGCTCATGCGGCATATGTTCCATCCGGATCTCTACATTATATTCATTCGCCAGGCGGTACTTTAACACATCAAACTGCAAAACGCCTACGACACCTACTATGATTTCCTCCATACCCATTCCGTATTCCTGGAAAATCTGAATCGCGCCCTCCTGCGCAATCTGCATAATTCCCTTTACAAACTGCTTGCGCTTCATCGTATCCACCTGGCGCACCCTTGCAAAATGCTCCGGCGCAAACGTCGGGATGCCCTCAAATTGAAATGGCTTTGCAGCCGTCAAAATCGTATCGCCAATGGAAAAAATCCCCGGATCAAACACCCCGATAATATCCCCCGCATAAGCCTCTTCCACAATTTTACGCTCCTGCGCCATCATCTGCTGCGGCTGGGACAGCTTCATTTTCTTATTGCCGCCCTGTACATGCGTCACTTCCATGCCCGCCGTAAACCTGCCCGAGCAAATCCGCATAAACGCAATCCGATCCCTGTGATTTTTATTCATATTCGCCTGGATCTTAAAAACAAACGCCGAAAAATCCTCGTCAAACGGATTTTTATCCCCCTGATCGGACCTCCTTGGCAGCGGTGAAGACGTCATTTCCAGAAAATGCTTTAAAAACGTCTCCACCCCAAAATTCGTCAGCGCCGACCCGAAAAAGACCGGAGAAAGCTCCCCCTTAGAGACCAGTTCCTGCTCAAACTCCGCGCTCGCCCCGTCCAACAGTTCGATTTCCTCCAGAAGCTTTTCATAATTCTCCTGCCCAATCGTATCGGAAAGCGACGCGTCTTCCACCGGAATCACCGTCTCTTCCCCTTCCTTCGTCCCTTTTTGGGTATCGCTGTAAAGCATCACTTCCTTTTTATTCCGGTCATACACACCCTTAAAATTTTTACCCGAGCCAATCGGCCAGTTCACCGGGCAGGTCGCAATGCCAAGTTCCTTTTCAATCTCGTCTAACAAATCAAACGTATCGTTTGCATCCCGGTCCATCTTATTAATAAACGTAAAAATCGGGATATGGCGCATCACACAGACCTTAAAAAGCTTTCTCGTCTGCGCCTCCACCCCCTTTGATCCGTCGATCACCATAACCGCCGAATCCGCCGCCATCAGCGTCCGGTACGTATCCTCCGAGAAGTCCTGATGCCCCGGCGTATCCAAAATATTAATGCAATATCCCCCGTAATGGAACTGCAGCACCGAAGAAGTAACCGAAATCCCCCTCTCCTTTTCAATCTCCATCCAGTCAGACACGGCGTGCCTGGCCGTCGCCTTCCCCTTCACCGAACCCGCCAAGTTAATCGCGCCGCCATAGAGCAGAAACTTCTCCGTCAGCGTCGTCTTCCCGGCGTCCGGGTGGGATATAATTGCAAAGGTACGTCTTTTTTCAATTTCTTTCTTTAAATCAGCCAAAATCATTTCCTCCCATTAAAGTGTTACACGTAAATCCTCAAAAATTCCGGATGGTATCGCTTTCCCAAAAGCATATTCTTCCATCGTCTCCTGCTCAAAATTATAAACCGTCACACACTGCTTCACCGGATCGACAATCCAGTATTCCCGCACTCCCTTTCATCATTCATGCCGCTCTCCCCAACCACAGTCCCTCATTCACACCAAAAACCAACATAAACCACACAACCAACAAACATTCGATACCGTAGCCAGAAGGAGGCTGTGACAGAGGAGGTTGGGTTCCGGGCATTGTGACTGGATTTAGAAGTTCTTAATCCAAAGAACACAGCCTGGAACCCACCCCCTCTGCCACAGCCTCCTCCTGGCGGCGCATCGCCACCACCGCCATCTCCCTCTGCTCCCCATGCCTCTTTTCCACAATCCCCTTCGGATACCCCACACACCCATGGTTCATCCAGGGATCCTGAAAATAATACGCCTCCTCGTCATATCCCACCAGCAGCATACAATGCTCATTTGAAATCCAGGAAAACTTTGTCCCGTCCCGCAAATACCACTCAGGCCCCGGTACCGTCTCCTTCAAATCCAGGCTCGCCCAAAACACCACCGGCAAATCCCGGTCAATAAACCGCTCAAGCAGTTCCCCCATCGGCATCCCCGTAACATCCACGGCTCTTCTTTCCGGCTGAACATCCGCAAATACCCGGTTCATCGCATCCACAATCACCGGCGGATAACACCCAAAAGAATCGCTGTCATACGGGCTTCCCGCAAAACACCGGAAGGGGTCCGGCCCGTACAGCCGCCCCTCCCGGATTATCATCGGTTCTTTTTTCAGATATCGTTCAATAAAATCATCCACCCCGAGCGGTATCCCCAAATACTGCAAAAGCATCACCGCCGACACACTCTCGCACCCGGTCGGATACCGCCTGGTCTGATCAATATAAGGCGTCGCAATCACTTTTTTCATACTTCCGCCTCACTGCCGCATTTACGCTTTAATCCATACAGCACGGCCACCAAAATCACCGCCGAAACGCCCAGCGCAGCGATCCAGCTCTTCGTCAGCCCCGCAATCAGATATCCAATCACGCAAATCACCGCCACAACCATTGCGTACTGCATCTGCGTCTGCACATGGTTAATATGGTTGCTCTGCGCGCCCGACGACGACATAATCGTCGTATCGGAAATCGGGGACACATGGTCGCCGCATACCGCGCCCGCTAAGACAGCCGAAACCGCAATAATCATCATTTCATCGTCCGTCCCCGCATACATAGACACCACAATCGGCACCAATATGGAAAACGTCCCCCATGATGTCCCGGTCGAAAATGCCAAAAACAGCGCAATCCCGAACATAATCGCCGGAATCACAATGCTCGCCGTCATATTCGTCCCGACCGCGCCTTTCACAAATTCCGCAATACCAAGGTTATCGCCCATTCCCTTTAACGTCCATGCAAAAGTCAGAATCAAAATAGCGGGCATCATCAGCTTCGCGCCTTCCGCCAGCGCGCCCATAAAATTGTGGAACGAAATAACCTTCCTCGGCAGATACAGCGCCGCCATAAAAATTACCGTTACCGTCGTCGCAAAAATCAGGCTCATTTCCGCGTCACAATTTGCAAACGCGTCAATTACATTGCCTGCCCCGCCCAAAAATCCGGTATAAATCATCCCGAACACCGCCGATGCAATTAAAACCGCAATCGGAAGCGCCAAATCAATGACCTTCCCGTTCGGGTTTACCCGGTCGTTTACCGCATCCATCGTTTCAAATTCTTCCCGCCCGGACGTAAACAAATCCCCGTTTTGGGCATTTTTCTCGTGCTTTCTCATCAGGCCGAAATCGAATTTCCAGGCAATAATCAGAAATACCATAAGAATCGTAAGCAGCGCGTACAGATTATACGGAATCGTCCGCAAAAACAGCTGAAATCCCGTCAGCGAACTGTCTTCTGGCACATACGAATTGACCGCCGCCGCCCAGCTTGAAATCGGGGCGATAATGCAGATCGGGGCTGCCGTCGCGTCGATAATATACGCTAATTTTGCCCTGGAAACCTTGTACTGATCCGTAACCGGGCGCATGACGGAGCCCACCGTCAGGCAGTTAAAATAATCGTCCACAAAAATCAGCATGCCAAGCCCCATGGTTGCAAACAGCGAAGCCTTCTTGCTTTTGATTTTTTTGCCTGCCCAGTTCCCGTAAGCCGCGGAGCCGCCGGACTGTGACATCAGTACAATAATCATGCCGAGCAGCACGTCAAAAATAATAATATTTAAGTTCATATTGCCCGTCATTGTGGTAAACAGCGTTTCAAACGTCCCCCAGGGCGCAAACCCCGAAGTAAACATTGCCCCCAAAAGTACCCCGCAAAACAGCGAGATATACACCTCCTTGGTAATAAATGCCAGCAGAATCGCCACTACCGGCGGAACGAGCGACCACCATGTCCCGTACATAAAAAACCCCCCTTTTCTTTTGTGCACTCCCGGAATCCCAAATCACACGGATCCGGCCATTCCGAACGTACCTGTCCGTTTCCCGTTTCTCTAAAGTATACTCCGTCCCCGGCATTTTGCCGGAATGCCAAACATACCTAAGATCGTCGCCGCGATATCGCAAAAGCCTTCCCTTGTCCCAAAATCCACGCCGGAAGGGACACACCCGCCCGTCATCAGAAGCGGCGTATATTCCCTCGAATGATCGGTCGATTCCGCCGCCGGATCACAGCCGTGATCCGCCGTAATCATCAAAACGTCGTCTGCCCGCATCCGCGCAAGAAGCTTTGAAAGCTGCGCGTCAAAATACGTCAGCGCCTTTGCATAGCCGTCCACGTCATTTCTGTGCCCGTACAGCATATCATAATCCACCAGGTTCGTAAAACACAGCCCTTCAAAATCCTGTTCCAGAAAACGCATCGTCTGTTCGAGCCCTTCTTCGTTGCCCGCCGTGCGCACCGCCTGCGTAATCCCGCGTCCGGCAAAAATGTCCGCTATTTTGCCCACGGATATCACGTCAAAGCCTCCCTCCTTTAACTGGTCAAGCATGGTAATCCCCGGCGGCTCAAGAGAAAAATCATGCCGGTCCGCCGTCCGTTTGAACCGCCCTGCCGTCCCGGTAAAAGGCCGGGCAATCACGCGTCCCACGCCGTGTTCCCCTTTTAAAATCTTACGCGCCGCCCGGCAGTACTCATACAGCTTATCTGTCGGAACGATTTTGTCGTGCGCCGCAATCTGGAAAACGGAATCCGCAGACGTATAAACAATCAAATCCCCGGTTTTAAGATGGCGTTCCCCGTAATCCTTTATCACTTCCGTGCCGGAATACGGCCGGTTGCAAAGCACGCCCCGCCCGGTTGCTTTTTCAAACTCCTTTATGATATCCTTCGGAAAGCCGTGCGGGTACACGGGCAGCGGCGCGTCCGATACCACGCCTGCAATCTCCCAGTGCCCAATCGTCGTATCTTTGCCCTTAGAAAGCTCCTTCATCCGGGCAAACGAGCCTGTGGGAACGGCTTCCCGCTCTCCGATTGAAACGCCTTCGATATTGAAAAATCCCAGCTTCCGCATATTGGGCATGGAAAAATACGGGCTCTCTGACGCAGAACGAAGCGTATTGCTTCCCGCGTCGCCGTATTCCGCCGCGTCCGGCATTTCCCCAATCCCCACGCTGTCAAGTACGATTAAAAAAACCCGTTTCATCCTGCAGCCCCCTTTTCCTTCAACCATTATACTATGCATTCCATCTAAAAACAATAGGGACTGCCGCATTAAGAACTACAACTACAAGACTTCTTAATGCGCCAGCCCTATATTATTTATATCTGCCCGCGTTTACGGAGCCTGAAACGGAATGCAGGCTATCAATGCGGCGTCCTCGTCTTTTGTCGTCACTTCAAATGTCAAATCTTTTTCACCGTCATACAACACCATAATATAGCAATCCGTCGTCCCGTCATCGTGTTCGTCCCAGCTTTGTGTCCCCGTCCACTGCAGGCAGTTTCCCCGCGCGTCCTTAATGGCAATATCCGGATCGTTATAGGGATCGTTGTACGGCTCTTTTCTGAAATCCGGAAGTTTTGCATGGACTACAAGCCCCGCCTTGGTACGGACGGCGTCGATCACCGTAATTCCGTTTTCTTCTTTATTGACGGCAACGGTTTCATTATTGGAAGTATCCACCGTAACCGGAAACCTTAAATGCCATTCTCCCCGCACATCCCCGGTTTCCGTGTATTCTCCCTGCTCATCCCAGCTGTCCCAAAGACTTCCTTTCAGCCTTTTCATCGTCCAGTTCACCACAATGGTATTTTCTTCTCCCGGCACAAAACTCCCGCCTGTAAAATCCGACATCAAATTAATGCTGTCTGCCGATACAAAGGTTCCGTCTTCCGCCTTTTCAAACGGGCTGCTGAAAAAACCTGTCGTTTCCATTCCTTCTATTTCCAGTTTTTCCGTTTCACCGTCCTTAAACTGGGCCACAATTCCGTCCGCCTGCTTTAACCCTTCATGATCGGTTTTTAAAGAAGCCGTATAATATAACATATAGCCGTCACAGTATACGTCCGATACCGAAATCGTTACCCCGCTGCTGTTTGCAGTCGTCGTGTATGCCAAAGCATCCTGCTGTTTGCCGACTTCTTCCTTTACGTCTACCGATTTTTCTCCGATTTTGGTATAACGTTCTATCTCTTCCTCTTCGTATTTTTCGCCTTTGGCATTTTCAATCAGCCTGCCGAATGTGCTGCTGAACATATTCCCTGCCAAAGCGGGATTTGCCGCCCCGATGCCAGTCAGCGCCAGCGCGCACGCCGCCGCAATTCCTGCCGCCATTTTCCACTTTACTGCCTTTTTTGCCGTTCTCTTGTTTTGTTTCATGCCGTTAACCTCCCGTATTATGCGCCGCTTCGCTGCTTCTTTTTCCGTCATGGATAAGTTTAAATTTTCATATTCAGTAAAATCCACTTTAACCTCATTGAGCAATTCATATATGTTTTTGTCCATACTAAGCACCCTTTCCCGCGTGATACTGCCTGCGTATTTTCTTCTTTCCCCTGGACAGGCGGTTATAAATCACCTCTTTTTTCATTCCGGTTTCCCGGCTTACCTGTTCTATGGTATGCTCCTGCACATACAGCTTTAAAAACAATTCCCTGTCCGACGGCTTTAAACATGACAGCATCTGTTCTGTCTCTCTTGAAATTTCCTGTTCTATCAAGCCTGCCAGCGTGCGATCCTCCCAGGCAATTACCGTATCTTCAACATCAACTGTCTGAGGCTCTTTTTGATACTGCCTCAAATAGTCGATTGCCCGGTATTTCGCAATCGCGGCCGCCCAGTTTTTAAATGTATTTTTGCTTTCGTCAAAGAGAGAAATATTCTGCCATATCTTTAACAGCACGTCGTCAAAGCATTCTTCCTGCCGCTCGGGCAAACCAAAAAGATGTTTGCGTATCACCGACATCAAAAGTCCGCCGTATGCGTCTATTACGTAGACAAGGGCTTTTTCGTTCTGCAGCTTTAGCTGTTTTAAAAAATTATGCTTTCCTATTTTCATACATCATCCTCTGAATCAAACCTGCGCGCCGGTCCGTTTTATATCAGTTACACTTACTATTACGGTAATAAAACAGCCAATCTATCCGTTTGCCGAAATTTTCCGGACAATTTCCGTAAAATCAAAAACAAGCTGCCAAAATGACAGCCTGTTTCTTTTTCATCTATTAGAACAGCGTTGATTCCCGGTAAATAATATCTTCCCTTCCGGGTCCGTTTGACACCATGGTAATCGGATATCCAATCTCTTCCTCAATAAATTCCACATATTTTTTACAGTTCTTTGGCAGCTTTTCATAATCCCGAATCCCGCGGATATCTTCTTTCCATCCCGGAAGCGTCTTTAAAACCGGCTTTGCCTGCGTCAGTTTCCCCGTAACCGGGAAGTCCTTCGTCACTTCCCCGTCTATTTCATAACCCACGCAGACCGGGATTTCATCCAGATAACCTAACACATCCAGCACGGTAAAGGCCACATCCGTTGTACCCTGCAGCCTTAAGCCGTATTTGCTTGCCACACAGTCAAACCAGCCCACGCGCCTTGGCCGTCCGGTCTTCGCGCCGTACTCGCCGCCGTCGCCGCCGCGCCTTCTTAACTCCTCCGCTTCTTCCCCGAAAATTTCACTGACAAACGCCCCCGCGCCAACCGCAGAAGAATACGCTTTACATACCGTAATAATCGTTCCGATTTCATACGGCGGAATACCTGCGCCAATCGCTCCGTAAGCGGCTAACGTCGACGACGACGTTACCATGGGGTAAATCCCGTGATCCGGATCTTTTAACGTGCCAAGTTGCCCTTCGAGCAGAATATTTTTTCCGTCTTTTAAAGCTTTGTCCAGATACAGGGAAACATCGCACACATACGGCGCAATCATTTCCCTGTATTCCCGCAACGTCCCAAGCAATGCGTCCGGATCCAAAAGAGGTTTATGGTACAGATGCGCAAGCAGTACATTTTTCATATCGCAGACGCGCTTTACCTTTTCCTTTAAAATATCTTCATAGAAAAGTTCGCTGACCTGGAAGCCGATTTTTGCAAACTTATCGGAATAGAATGGCGCAATGCCGGATTTGGTAGAGCCAAACGACTTCCCGCCTAAGCGTTCTTCCTCGTACTGGTCAAATAAAACGTGGTACGGCATAACAATCTGGGCACGGTCAGACACCAGAATCTTTGGCGCCGGCACGCCCCGATCCGTAATGGATTTGATTTCTTCCGTCAATACCGGAATATCCAGAGCCACCCCGTTTCCGATAATACTTGTCGTATGCCCGTAAAATACGCCGGACGGCAGCGTATGCAATGCAAATTTACCATAATCGTTTACAATCGTATGGCCTGCATTTGCCCCTCCCTGGAAACGGACGATAATATCCGCCTCCTTTGCAAGCATATCGGTTATCTTACCCTTTCCTTCATCTCCCCAGTTCGCGCCAACAATTGCTTTTACCATTCTTTTGTTCCTCCTCATTTTAATCAATAACCAACCCTGCCCGTTTATTGAAGTTCCGGTATCTTCTTGGAACAGGCGACTGCCAGCGCTCCCGGCCCAATATGGCAGGATACGCTAAGCGACAGCGGATCCAATACAATTTCAGAACCCGCAAATGCTGCGGCCACTTCTTCCCGAAACGCTTCGGCCGCCTTCAAATCATACGTATAAGCCATTTCCAGATGCATCTGCTCCCCGGCCGGATCTTTAAAACGGTTTGCAAAATCATTTTTCATAGCTTCTATCATAATAGACTTTGCCTGTTTTACCGTCCTCGCCTTTGCAAAAGCGTCCAGCTTTTCCCCCTGTATCTGAAGTACCGGTTTTAAGCGCAGCAGTGTCCCAAGCGCCGCTGCAGCCGGGGTAATCCTGCCGCCCTTCTTTAAATATGTCAGGGTATCTACCATAATATAAATAGAGGATTCCCATTTCTCCCTCTCCAGAATATCTTTGATTTCTGACGCCGTACGCCCCTGCTTTGACAGAGCGAGCGCGTCGAGAACCGACTGCTTCTGCGTTACGGAAATCCTCTGGTTATTCACCACAAAAACTTTGCCTTCGTAATCCTGCGCCAGCATAAGCGCCGTCTCACAGGAACTGCTTAGCCCGCTCGACATTGGTATATGCACAATTTCATCGTATTCCTGCAAAAGCTCATCCCACAAATCGGTAACGCTTCCCACGGAAGGCATGGAAGTGGAAATATCACACCCGTCTTTTAACTTCTGGTAAAACTGCTCCTGCGTCAGGTTTATATCCTCATAATAGGTTTCATCATCAATAAAAAATGGCATCGGCAATATGTGGACGCCAAGTTCTTTCGCCTGCTTTTGTATTATACCGCTGTTACTGTCTGAAATAATCGCGACTTTTCCCATCAAATCCCTCCTGTTTCGTTCATGGCAGTCTGATTGTATCATACTTTGGAGACGATTGCCACTACAAATTCTAAATCATGCCTGGGCCTCTGCCGTTACTATTCACACCCATGGCATTCACAGTAACGAATCCGGCCTATTTAAAGCTGCCTTACGGCAAAAGCCCTCTGTTTTGCCGCTTTCAGGCGGCGCGCTCCGGAAACAAAAAACGCTGCAGAACCGTAAGATCCTGCAGCAGTTTTTCTTATTTATTACATCATGCCGCCCATTCCGGCGCCGCCTGCCGGCATAGCCGGCGTATCTTCTTTAATATTCGCAACAGCTGATTCTGTCGTCAAAAGCGTAGACGCCACAGACGTTGCATTCTGCAATGCGCTCCTTGTCACCTTCACCGGATCCAGGATACCGCTTTCCACCATATCTGTATAGGCTTCACAGGTTACGTCAAATCCGACTCCCGCTTCCGCTTCTTTTACTTTATTAATGATGACGGCTCCCTCTAACCCTGCGTTTGCAGCGATATAATAAAGCGGGGACTCAAGCGCCTTTAAGATCACTTTTGCTCCGGTCTTTTCGTCGCCGTCTAATGTCTCTGCAAAATCGGCAACCTTCTTGGAAGCGTGGATGTAAGCGGAACCGCCGCCTGCGATAATGCCTTCTTCTACGGCCGCTCTGGTTGCGTTTAACGCGTCTTCCATACGAAGCTTAGCTTCTTTCATCTCGGTTTCGGTTGCAGCGCCGACACGGATAACGGCTACGCCGCCTGCCAGCTTTGCAAGACGCTCCTGTAATTTCTCCTTGTCAAACTCGGATGTGGTTTCCTCAATCTGTCCGCGGATCTGGGCAATCCTGGCTTTGATTGCTTCCTTGTCGCCTTCGCCGTCTACGATAACCGTATTTTCTTTCTGAACCTTAACGGATTTCGCGCGTCCCAGCTGATCCATTGTCGTATCTTTTAATTCTAAGCCCAGCTCTTCGGAAATCACCTGTCCGCCGGTTAAGATTGCGATATCCTCAAGCATTGCTTTTCGCCTGTCGCCATAGCCCGGCGCTTTTACGGCTACCACGTTGAAGGTACCGCGCAGCTTGTTGACAATTAAAGTCGTCAGCGCTTCGCCTTCAATATCCTCCGCAATAATTAAAAGCCGCGCGCCGCTCTGTACGACCTGCTCTAACAACGGAAGGATTTCCTGGATATTTGAAATTTTCTTATCGGTAATTAAAATATACGGATCGTCTAAAGCCGCTTCCATCTTATCCATGTCGGTGCACATATAAGCGGAAACATAACCGCGGTCAAACTGCATTCCTTCCACCAGATCCAGTTCGGTCTGCATGGTTTTGGACTCTTCAATCGTAATTACGCCGTCGTTGGTCACTTTTTCCATTGCATCGGATACCAGTGTGCCGACTTCGTCGTCGCCTGCGGAAATAGCGGCTACCTTTGCAATCTGATCTTTGCCTTTTACTTTCTGGCTCATGGCCTTTAACGCTTCTACCGCAACGTCTGTCGCTTTCTTCATACCCCTGCGCAGTACGATTGGGTTCGCGCCTGCCTCCAGATTCTTCATGCCTTCATGCACCATCGCCTGTGTCAGCACGGTTGCGGTAGTCGTACCGTCTCCGGCTACGTCGTTTGTCTTGGTCGCAACTTCTTTGACAAGCTGTGCGCCCATGTTTTCAAATGCGTCCTCTAATTCGATTTCTTTTGCAATCGTAACGCCGTCGTTGGTAATCAGCGGAGCGCCGAACGATTTGTCCAGTACGACGTTCCTGCCCTTCGGCCCTAATGTTACGCTAACTGTATCCGCCAGTTTATCTACGCCGGCGCCCAGCGCTGCCCTTGCTTCTGATCCGTATTTGATTTCCTTTGCCATGATCGTTTTCCCTCTTTCTTTTCTGATTTTAAGCTTTTTTTATTCTACTACTGCCAAAATGTCGTTCTGCTTTACGATAATATATTCTTCGTCTTCTAATTTCACTTCTGTCCCGGCGTATTTTGAATAAATTACCTTTTGTCCAACCGTAACCTGCATGGAAACTTCTTTTCCGTCTACAATCCCGCCCGGGCCTACGGCAATAACTTCTGCTTCCTGCGGCTTCTCCTGGGATTTGCTCGTTAAAATGATTCCTGATTTGGTTGTTTCTTCTGCTTCTAACTGTTTTAAAACAACTCTGTCTGCTAAAGGTACTAACTTCATTTCAAATGCCTCCTTATTTTTCTGCTTTTTTCTGGTTATTAGCACTCATATCTTTCGAGTGCTAACCGATAGACCTATCATATGTTTTGCAACCCATTTCTGCAAGCGGGTTTTTTTCATGACTTTCTTTTATATGCTTTTTTTTCCTTTGATATACTCTTTTTTTCTCGCTTTTTCATATTTTTACCGATTTTTGGCTTTTTAATACTTTTTTTAGAAAATTCATTTTCTCTTCCCGATTGCGCTCTGCGAAAGCCAGTATCCTGCCCGGCCTGCAATTGCGCTTTAAAAGCCCGATATCATTTCAGCCCGCAAATCAGCCGAAGGAACGGCTCGAAACGCTAAATCAGGGAAAAATGCTTTAATCCCCGGTAAATCCCGTCCTCGTTTACCGTCGCCGTCACATAATCGGCCGCTTTTTTCGCCTCTTCTGTCGCATTTCCCATAGCAATTCCGTTTTGGACGTACCTAAGCATTTCCAAATCATTGACGCTGTCTCCAAATGCATACGTGTCTTTCCGGTCAATCTGTAAATAATCACAGAGCCACTTGATTCCGGACGCCTTGGAAAATCCTTTCGGCACCCCTTCAATATAAGTGTCCCCATGAAACATCAGTTCATATTCCCCGGAAAATTCCCGCAAAATCTCCTCTTTAGAGCCATTCTTCCAGTTTACCGTAAATTTATTGACATGCTCAAACTCCATAAGGGACAAAAATGTCTCTCCCAAAAGTTCCTTTAAGCGGAGAATAAACGGATCATCCCGAAATTCCTCAATGTCCGCATACAAACAGCTTGGACCTTCCAAAACCACCGGAAGCCCCATACGGGCCGACACAGACAAAAACCGGTTCACTTCTTCCTTTGTCAGACGCTTTTCAAAAACCGTTTTTCCCTGGTATTCAATATGCGTACCGCATCCGGCTATAATCCCGTCAAATCCGACGGCTTCCATAAGTTCCTTTGTACTGATGTTGGAACGCGTCCTGCCGCTGCAGATAAACGCATAGCTGCCGTTTTCCCTCAACCTGCGGATTGCATTCACCGTACTTTCCGGCACATGCATCTGCCTGTCCCACAACGTACCGTCAATATCAAAAAACACTGCTTTTTTCATAGATTGCCCCTTTCCGCAAAACTACTATAAAAAATAACGCGAATCTGAATCGTTTTCAAACCCGCGCCACAATACCCGATTATACATTTATTCATCACGGCTGTCAAATATATGGTTGCTTGCCATATAGCCCAAACACCAGATTAGCCCTGCGACCGTCATAGAACAGATACACTTCAAAACTGAAATCACAAGCTGCGGCATCGTCAGGGCGCCAAGGGCATATGCCGTTATCGTTTCTTTTACCGGTTTTAACAGCATTACCCATCCGCCGACATAGATTGAAGCAGCCAGGCCCAGCAGATATATGGATACGGACAGAACGATACGGATATTTCGGCTCATAACAACAACTCCTTTTCTCTGAATCATTTTCCCGGAACATCATATCATCAAAAGCAAAAAGATTCAAGCGGTTTCTTGCGAAACAAAAAACAGCCTGTACCCGGAACTGCGTCTATCCGGGTACAGGCAAAAATCTGACCGATTAGTCAAATAATTCTTTCATTACAATATGGCGCGGAAGCCCGTCTACAAATACAGGCGTCAGTTCGCCCATAATCAGCGGACGCGCGTATTTCACATAGTTCTCATTCAGGTTTGTGCCGTCCTCTGTGAACCATTCGTCCGGTACATGGCGCTCTACATTGGCAATTTCATGGATATCATACAGGCTGGTGCCGCACTCGTACGGATCCTCTCCATCCCTTGTAAAAATAATCATCTTTCCGGTTTCGCCTTCTGCAGCGGCTTTCATCGCGTCTGCGCCTGCCTGGAACGCTTCGTTGATATCGGTTAAAGAAGCCAGGTGGGTTGCTGCCCTCTGCAATGTCGAAAATTCGATTGCACGGGTTTTTAAACCTGTCTCGGAAGCCACTAACTGCGCCAGATAAGCGGCGGTTCCGGACATCTGCTTGTGCCCGAATGCATCTACCGCTACGTTTTCATTTGCAACTTCGCATACATAGCGTCCGTCGGCAATCTTTACGCCTTCGGATACGGCGATTACAACGGAACTCTTCTTCTCGGCAAGTTCCTTTACCTTCGCCATAAACGCATCCATATCAAACGTCTTTTCCGGCAGATAAATTGCGTCTGCGCCGGAACAATCGTCTCCTTTTGCAAGCGCTGCGGCAGCAGTCAGCCAGCCGGCGTTGCGCCCCATGATTTCAACGATGCAAACGGTCGGTTTTTTCGCGCCGAAGGATTCGTTGTCACGGATGACTTCTTTTAGAGAAGCCGCAATATATTTTGCTGCAGAACCGTAGCCCGGGCAGTGATCGGTAATCGGCAAATCATTGTCAATGGTCTTTGGCACACCCATAAACCTTTGGGATTTGCCATGTGCCGCCGCATAATCAGACAGCATCTTCACAGTATCCATAGAGTCGTTGCCGCCCGCATAGAACAGGCATTCAATGTTGTGTTTTTCCATAATCTCAAAAACTTTTTCATATACGTCCTCATGCCCTTCAATCTTCGGCATTTTAAAGCGGCAGGAACCTAAGAATGCGGAAGGCGTCCTCTTTAAGATTTCCACATTGACCGGCTCGCTGAAATACTCGTCCATGTCGCATAATTTATCTTCCAGAAAACCCTCGATACCATGCACCATACCGTAAACCTTTTCCACACCCAGCTTCTTGGCCTGCACATAAACTCCTGCAATCGATGAATTGATTACGGCCGTAGGGCCGCCAGACTGTCCAACAACAATATTTCCTTTCATTTTGACATCTCCTTGTAAATTAATTTCTATGTTTTTAGATTATAGCAGATAGGGACAAGCAAAACAAGCATTAAATAACAATTTTATCCAGTAAAAAAGAAGAAGTCCGCACATGAACTTCTTCTTATTTCTTTCATCATTTTCAACTCGCTAAATATTAATTATATTTACGCTTTCTTGCCGCCTCTGACTTTTTCTTGCGTCTTACGCTTGGTTTTTCGTAATGCTCCCTTTTACGAATCTCCTGCTGAATCCCGGCTTTTGCACAATTCCGTTTAAATCTGCGTAAAGCGCTGTCCAAAGTCTCGTTCTCTTTTACGATTACATTCGACATAGTCTCACACCTAACCTCCCTCCAGTTGCGTATTGTGCATATTCAACTGT
>OFGG01001273.1_pt1 | contig 17145 bp, 16 predicted proteins | sample 1521701 | NCBI WGS metagenome assembly OFGG01 (sample SAMEA3504081, study PRJEB24116) | mouse gut metagenome | biome: mouse gut; feature: mouse-associated habitat; material: faeces | place: Denmark | collected 2011
AAAGGCTCCACACATTTTCAATTACCGTGTCCGAATTGAATTCTTCACTTGTCTTCCTCATGCTGCTGATGTAGAATATAGAGGAAAGGATGCGGGTCATCAGCAGGACCGCCCCGGGGTATGTGGTATAGCTCTGGTTCCTTGGGTCTGGGAGCTTCTTCAGCAGCGGCACAAGGCCTGGGAAGAAGTGCCGGATCAGCTTTGCCAGTTCGCATGCGAGCTCCAACTGCTCCAGGTGTTCCCTTGTATCCTTTCGCATTATTTTTATTCCTGCTTCATGGTAAGACCTCCTCTCTTTTATGGGTGTGCGAAAAAAATAGTTTTTTGGTCAATTCTATTATCTCGCATTTTCCCATAAAATGGGAGGTTTTTTATGAAATATTTTTGAGCGTCAAAGCTGTTTGACTTTTCTGTTTATGGACAAATGTCAGTGGAAAATGATATGATAGAAGATGGAAAACACAGGACAGATTTCATCTATCACTAAAAAATAAAGTAGAAAGGAAGGCATGAAATGAACTTAACAGCGAAAGAAAAGATTTCATACGGCATCGGGGCAGTGGGGAAGGATATGGTCTACATGCTGACGGCCAGCTATATTCTGTACTTTTATGAAGATATCCTGGGAGTCAGCGCAGTGTTCACCGGCATTCTGCTGCTGGCGGCCAGGGTGTTCGACGCGGCTAACGACCCGGTGATGGGGATATTGGTGGCCAGGACGAAGAGCAGGTTCGGCAGGTTCAGGCCGTGGCTTTTCAGCGGGACGATCGTCAATGCGCTGGTGCTTTACGCCATGTTCGCGGTGCCGGAGGAGCTGGAGGGAAATCCCCTTCTGGTCTATATTTCCGCCGCCTACATCCTGTGGGGCGTGACCTACACCATGATGGATATCCCTTACTGGTCCATGATTCCGGCCTTTGCCAGGGACAGCAGGGAACGGGAGGGCCTTTCCACCCTGGGAAGGACATGTGCGGGCATAGGCAGCGCGCTGGTGACGGTAATCACCATGCAGGCGGTGTATCTCCTGGGAAAGGGGAACGAAAGGATCGGGTTCAAATGGTTCGCGTTGATTGTGGCGGTCTTCTTTGCCTTTACGGCAGTACTGATGTGCCTGTGCATCAAGGAGAAATCCACAGTGGACATGCCGGTAAATTCCATCGGGGACATGTTCCGGGCGCTGATCCGCAATGACCAGGCCATGACTGTGGTGATTTCCATTGTGCTGATCAACTGTTCCATTTACCTCACAAGCAATCTGGTGATTTATTTCTTTAAATATGATTTCGGCGGCGAGGGCTGGCAGAATGCCTATACCCTGTTCAATACCTTTGGCGGCGGGGTGCAGATTCTGTCCATGATGCTGCTGTATCCCCTGATTCGGAAATTTCTGTCCACCGTCCAGGTATTCCGCACCGGACTGGGCATGGCGGTATTGGGGTATGTGGTGCTGTTGATTCTGGCCTGTACGAACATGTCCAATGTGTTCCTGCTGTTCCTCCCTGGCTTTTTCATCTTTGGGGCCAATGGGCTCCTGACCATATTGACCACCGTGTTTCTGGCGAACAGCGTGGATTACGGGGAGTGGAAGAACGGCAGCAGGGATGAGAGCGTGATTTTCTCCATGCAGACCTTTGTGGTGAAGCTGGCCTCCGGCGTGGCGGCGCTATTGGCGTCCGTCTGCCTGGCGGTGTTCCAGATCAGTGACAATACAGAAGCGGAAGCGGTGGCTGCCGTGCAGTCTGTGATGGGGCTGCGGCTGACCATGACGGTGCTGCCGGTAATCGGCCTGGCGGCCGCGGCTTTGTTCTTTGGTAAAAAATTCCGCCTGACAGATGAAAAAATGGAAGAAATCGGGGAAGCTCTGCGGAAAGGCGCGAAGTGACCTGCCCCGTCCAGTGTCCCAGAGGATTTACGGACGCATTCCTTTCGCGGCCGGAAATTCTCTGCCCATGTCCGGGTACTGGCGGGACAGATGCCAAACTTAATAAGGAGACGGAAAACCGTATGGAAATTATCACAGATACAGACTACCGGGACAGGATGGAGAAGGAAGTGGTTCCTTTTCTAAAAAAACACCGACACAGCGGCTTCTTCTGTCCTGATAATGGTCAGGATAAAATCTATTATGAAAGCTACCGGAGGGAGGATGCAAAAGGCGTCATCGCAATGGTTCATGGGTTCTCTGAATCCGCCGAGAAATACGTTGAGATGATCTATTATTTCTTTCAGGCCGGATATCAGGTGTACATCATGGATCAGCGGGGGCATGGGCGCTCTGCCAGGGGACAGGAGGATCTGTCGCTGGTGCACATCGACAGCTTTGAACAGTATCTCTCCGATTTGGACTATCTGGCGGCAGAGGTGGCAGACCGGGAAGACAAGGGGCTCCCCAGGTATCTGTACGCCCATTCCATGGGCGGCGGGATAGGCGCGGCATTCATGGAATGGCATCCTTCTGTCTTCGAGGGCGCAGTGTTGAGCTCGCCTATGATACGGCCGCTGACGGGAGGGATTCCCCTGGGCATAGCCCGGGGGATTGCCGAAATCCAGGTCATGTTGGGAAAGGGAGCAACCTACGTTCCGGGGCATCACGCTTATCGGGGGGACGAGACCTTCGAAACCAGCGCCGCCACCTCTGCGGAACGGTATGAATATTATGCCGGAAAAAGGCGCAGCCAGCCGAACTTCCAGACCAACGGCGCTTCCTATTCCTGGCTTCGGGAGGCCGCCAGAATGTCGAAATACATATTGAATAAGGAAAACTGCGGGAAAATCGTGGGGAAGGTGCTGGTGTTCCAGGCCGAACAGGAGGACTATGTGGACAAAGAGGCTCAGGAAATCTTCACAGGACAGGTAAAAAGCGCCCGGATGGTGCCGATGCCAGGGACGAAGCATGAGATTTATATGAGCGATGACAGCCATATGAGGGTGTATGTGGAGGAGATTCTGGATTTTCTGGAAAAATGAGGGTGAGATGTAAAGATGGCAAGCTTTTAGATGCCAGAGAGGAGGACAGATATGGAACGGTGCGGATGGTGTCTGTGCAATGAGAAAATGGTAAAGTACCATGACGAGGAGTGGGGCGTGCCGGTGCATGACGACCGAAAGCAGTTCGAGTACCTGATGATGGAGGCCATGCAGTGCGGGCTGAACTGGAATATGATGATCCAGAAGCGGGAGATATTCCGGGAGTGTTTTGAGGGGTTCGACTTTCAGAAGGTGGCAGCCTATGGGGAGGAGGACATCCGGCGGATTCTGGATACGGAGGGGATGATTCGGTCGAGACGCAAGGTGGAAGCAGTGATCCACAACGCCCGGCGCTTCCTGAAAGTGCGGGAGGAATTCGGCACGTTTTCCGAGTATCTGTGGGGGTTCTCTAAGGGTAAGATGATTCTGTATATGGGGCACCAGAAAGGGCAGATTCCGGCGAGGAACGGGCTGTCGGACAGAATAGCGAAGGATCTGAAGAAGAGAGGATTCAAGTATCTGGGGTCGGTGACGGTTTACGCCCATCTGCAGTCCTGCGGGATGGTGAATGACCATGTGGAGGGATGCTTCCGGTACCTGGAGGTGATGGACGGGGCGGAGACGGCGCGGAAGAGACGGGATATGGAATCATGATATATTTAAGCAGCTTTCTGTTTTCGGATGAAAAGGTCATCGACCCCAATATTTACCCTTATAATGTGTTCGCAGACAAGGCGGAAAGGCTGTTGCTGTTTGCCCCGATTACCGTCCTGTACGGCGAGAATGCTTCGGGGAAGTCCACCATGCTGAACATCATGGCGAATAAACTGCGGCTGGAGGGCCTGGAGTACGCCACCAGCAACCAGTATGGGAGAGTTCCCTATTTCCTGAACTTCATAAAGGGATGCAGCTACGCTCTGGGGGAAGAGGAGAACGGAAAGGCGCTGCGCCGGATTCCCCAGGGCAGCAGATATATCAAGAGTGAGGATATTCTGTACGAAATCAAGAAGATACAACAGGAGCAGATTCTGGAGGACGGGTATGTGTACGAGCATGTGCGGAGAGGGCTGGCGAAAGAGCAGAGAGAAGAATTCCGGAACTCCTATGCCACAGAACAGAAACTGGAAATCCTGAAATATGCCCAGGAAAAATACTCCAACGGAGAGACCACCCTACAGATGCTGGACGACTATATGGAGCCGGATGCCCTGTATCTGCTGGACGAGCCGGAGGTGTCGCTGTCTCCGGAGAACCAGACGAAGCTGGCGGAGAAGCTGAACCGGATGGCAAGGTTCCTGGGCTGCCAGTTCATCATATCCACCCATTCGCCTTTCATGCTGGGGACGCTGCAGGCAAAGATTTATAATCTGGACTCCAGGGATCTGGAAGTGGTGGGGTGGACGGAGCTTAAAAATGTACGGTACTTTTTTGCGTTTTTTGAGAAGCATCGGGGGCTTTTTATGGATTCTTAGATGGGGTTTTTGACAGGTAGGAGAATGGCGTAATGGGAGCCGGAGGACGAACCGGAATTCATGTTCGGTGTGCAGAGGGAGATGCATGGGCGGAAGATTATGCGGTATGACGTGGGGGGTGGCGGCTTTTTTGGGGGATTGCGCATGGTAGCTTTGTAGCAGGAAAAGTATCCTGAAAATGAAGGGGAGGTGCTCTAAATGATTCGAATAGAGGAATATATTGATGGACTGACAGATATATTGGCAGACGCATTTGGCGAGAGACTGGTGTACATAGGATTGCAGGGCAGTTATCTTCGGAATGAAGCGACGGAAAACAGTGATATTGATATCATGGCCGTGATTGATGATATTTCGGTGGAAGATTTGGACACCTATCGACAAGCCCTTGTTTCAATCGGTAATTTTGACAAGTCCTGTGGATTTATCTGCGGCAGGGCTGATTTAAGCCATTGGAATCCCTTGGAACTATGCCATTTATTGAACACGACAAAAGATTATTACGGAGAATTGAAGAATCTTGTTCCGGCATATACCATGGAGGATGAAAGGAACTATGTCAAGTTCAGTTTGAACAATCTCTATCACGAAATTTGCCACCGTTATATACACGCTGACAGGGAGCATAATATTTCAAGGCTGCCGGTAACCTGTAAATCGGTATTTTACATTGTGCAGCATTTGCATTATCTGTGTACCGGTAATTTTGTTCCGACAAAACGGGAATTGCTGGAATGTGTGCAGGATGAGGATAAAGCTGTTCTGGAATTGAGCATTTCATTGCGGAATGATGACGGCTATGATTTTGACAGAGCTTTTTCGTTATTGTTTCGTTGGTGCCAGAGTGCGCTGGCGAGGATATGATTTTGGGCCGCGGGACTTTGCCCCGCGGCGGAGAGGCTGCCGCGATAGCCGCCGACGCTGCCGACCCCTCTGCCTCTGATAGTGTATCGGCGGCCTGGCTGACGCTGTTGCTGTCAGCGTTGTACTGGATTCCTTCAGGAAACCATAGTCATAAGTATCTGCCTGGCTGACGATGGTACGGTACTGCTCCAGGGCAAGTTCCGCCGGGCCTGCCCTCTGGTGCGCGTCAGGGGCTTTTTATGATTTCGAATCATTGTCTTGTTTCTCCTTTTTATCATTATGTATTTTTATGAATTTGCTCATATCTACTATCTGATTCTGTCAAAGGCGCTCTGTATGAGAAGTATTCCTGATAATGAAATACATAAATGACTGAAAAAACTTTGAAAGGAATGCCTGAAGAGTTGGCAAGAAGCGCTCTGTTAAGCGAAATCGAGTTCCTTTTTTGTTGCAATCAAATCGAAACTGTTGCAGTTATTTATAGGATAGTGCAATCGTTGTAAAAACCCCGCTCCGGTTGCGGAAATGCCGGATACGGAAGGGCCTGTTGCAATCATGGTGATTCGGTTGCAAAAGTAAGGCAATATATTGATAAAAATGCAACCGGGTGCTATGCTTTTCCTAGATTCTACAGACATGGGACGCAGAGGAGACAGGGGGATGTACACATGGATGACCAGATACAGAAAGATTTCCTGAGAAAGCGGATGATTGAGCTTCGGGAGAAGAACCACAAGACCCAGTCCGACATGGCAGAGCTGATTGGATGCAACAAATCCACCTTATCAAGAGCGGAAAAAATCGGCGGCGACACCAGCTACAAGACCGTCCTGGGGTTTGCCCATGATTACTGCGACAAACTGGGGCTCACATCCCGGCAGAAAGACCAGTTCCTACGCGGAGACAGAGTCGTAGTAACAGACACGTCAGCGCTGCTGAAGAACAGCCAGCTGATAGACGAACTGAGCAGAGAGTACAGCAGAGTCATCGTGCCGGATATCGTGGTGGAGGAGCTTGATTCCATCAAAGACCACAATAAAAAGCTGGCCAAAAAGGCCTGGCAGATTCTGAAGAGCATTGGTTCCGGCTCCAACGTGACCACAGGGAATCCCGCGGGAGAAAGGAAAGCCGGTAGCTATGACGGGCAGGCTGTAAAGGTAGCGCAAGGTGCTGGGAGGAATCCGCCAGGGAAGGGGAGAACCGGCAATCCTGACGGGCAGGATGTAAAAGCGGCGGAAGGTGCTGGGAGGAATCCGCCAGGGAAGGGAAGAACCGGCAATCCTGACGCTCAGATTGTAAAGGTGGCGGAGAAGGCCGCCGAAGAGTTCCACTGCCAGGTGGACATCATCACCTATGACGCGGGATTCGCGGCGCGGTTGAGCGGACATGCCACAGTCAAGGCCCTGTACCTTGAGGAATACATGGTCACGAAACAGAACCTGATGGACATCCAGAGCCTTAAGAAAATCAACGCCTACTACGCGGATTCCTATGAGGATATGGAGAGCGTGCCGGGGGTGACGATTCCGAACCGGGAGGACATCAACGCCTATCTGCCGGAGGGCAACACCCTGATCATCTCCGTGGTAAGGAACCGGAATAAGCCCCTGAACCAGAGGAAAGAGAAAATCCGGTGGCTGATAGGGCACGGAGCGGACGTGGACAGGAGGGACTGCGGGAAATACTACTTTCCGCCCCTGTCCCACGCCATCCAGAACCGGGATTTCGAGATGTTCAGATTTCTGCTCCATGAGTGCAGAGCCAACCCCAACGTGGGCAGCAGGAACCCCTATGACGCCGGAAAGATACGGCAGAAGAATGACGGGAACATGCCCCTGATGATCGCGGCCTGGGACAACCGGGTGGAATTCGTCAGAGAGCTGTGCGCGGATCCGCGGATCAGCCTGAACCAGCAGGACGGGAACGGCTACACGGCGCTGATGAAGGCGTGCCACTGGGGATGGCTGGAATGCCGGGACATCATTCGGGCGGCCGGGGCGGATGAAAGGATCGTGGACAGGAACGGCTACACCGCGGAAGACCATTACCGTGAATACCTGGAGACCGGAAGGAGCAAGAACCGTACCTGGCAGAAAAACCAGAATGAGGGGAGGAGGCGCGGAAGGCCATGATTGACAGGATATGCATCTCCATCAATAACCGATGCAACCTTGCCTGCAGCTACTGTCATTTCCATGAAAAGGGGAAAATCGAGGCTGCGGAAATGGATGTATATGAAATATTAAATAGCGTAAAAAAATATGCGGAAAAAAGATGCCCGGAGAAGGGATTTAAGATCGGGTTCGTGGGAAACGGAGAATGCTTCCTGGACTGGCAGGCGCTGAAATCCTATATCGTCTACTTAGAGGACGCTCCGGGAGTCAGAATCTATACCATAACCAACGGCACCGTCAGGCTTCCAGAGGAAGACCTGGCGTTCCTGGAGGAGCACAGGGTCAATGTGGGGTTTTCCATTGACGGATACAGGGAGCTGCACGACAAGTATCGGTGCAATTCCTTTGACCGGGCCATGGAGAATGTGGAGCGCTATAGACAGACGACAGGGCATTATCCTACCTTCAACGCCACTGTGGGCAGGGAAAGCCTGAGAAACGCGGAAGAGGTGATTTCCTTTTTCCGGCCTTTTGGAACCAAAGTGACCTTTTCTCGGATGATTGGAAAATATGGGATTTCCCTGGGGGAATACCGGGATTTCATGGACAGGGCGGGAAAGGAGCTTCCGGTCAGGCGGGGCGGATTGGACTGTACGATGTACGGCGGCCTGTGCGGGGCTGGTACGAATAATTATTTCTTTGCAAACGGTAAAACGTATTACTGCGGGAACTGCATCGACCTGCCGCCGGTGGGGGACAGCGGGATATCCCTGGAAGAGCTGGAAAAGATTTCGCTGACATTCGACCGAAGCTGTTGTTATAAGGAGTTTCTGGGATGTTATACTGCCTAACGCTGACTGGTTCAATCCCATGATTCTTCAAGAGTTATTTCTGGTTCCGGGAGCCTGTGACAGGTTCTCGGAATCTTGGGAGCCGGAATCCGGCATCGGAGTCGTCGGAGCAGGACAAAACCGGAACGGGAAGTGCACTGCATGGGGGAGGGGAGAAATACAAAGCGTCGGAGCAGGACAAAACCGGAACAGTGGGGGGAATCGGCTCAGAGGAGCTTCGGCAAGCCGCGTGATATGCGGCCTGGAGATTCCTGGAGCATATTGTGGTATAAGGAGTGGCTATGAAAATTGGATTGTACGGAATGCCCGCATCGGGGAAGACCTATATTCTGGACAGGATTCCCTTCCTGCAGACCCTGGCCGGAAGCCGTCTGCTGTGGGAAGGGAATCCGGAATTTGACAGTCTGGACGAGAGGGGCAGGGAGAAAGCCAGGAAAGCGCTGGCACGCGGGCTGCGGGAGCGGCATGGGGGAGAGGATTTCATCATGGACGGGCATTATGCCTTCGGCGAACAGACCGTGTTCACGGAGGAGGACGGACAGTTGTATGACGTTTTCCTGTACCTGTATCTGTCGCCTGCTGTCCTGCGGGCCCGGATGGAGGGTTCCGGGAAGAACCGGAACTATCTGCAGTACGATATAGAGGCATGGCAGGACAGGGAAATCGCCGGTCTGCGGCAATATTGCCATGAGCATGATAAGGATTTCTATGTCCTTGACAATCCGCCGGAGGATGTTTTCGGGGACATATCGGATGTAATCGGATTCATCCGGGAGGTTGCGGAGGGCTATAGCTGCGTGTCCTTTGCGGCAAGGTGTGTGGAGGAGATTCTTGGGAGGAGCAGAACGGATACGGTCACATTGCTGGACGGGGACAGGACGCTGGCCGTGGAGGACAGCAGCAAGGCGGTCTTTGGCTACAGAACCCATGTCTTTGACGGAGAGTTTTACACCGGATATCAGGTGTGGAAGCAGAACAGGGAATTTGAGGGGTATCCGGTTCCGGAATTGAAGGAGATGCCTGTCCGGCTGAATGAAAGAATCGTGGATGGCATTGCGGGCGACGCTTTCCTGCTGACATCCGGGCATGAGCGGATATGGCGCTTCATCGCGGGAGAGCTGCAGATTCCGTTCTATGGCGGGAGGGAGATGGCCGCGGAGACCAAGTTCTTCATCGCGAAGATGCTGCAGAGGGCGGGGAAGAGGGTCATAGCCTACGGGGACAGCATGAATGATTACTATATGCTGCGGCAGGCGGATGTGGGGTACCTTGTGAGGAGGCCGGACGGCTCGGTGAGCGGGAGCCTTAGGGGAAAGGATATGGAGGGGTTGATTTATGTATGAATTGAAGAGGGACGAAGAGGTTGAGAGACTGATTGCCATCACGAAATCCGACTCGGGCATTTCAGGTCCCAGGCTGGTGGAAGCGCACAGGGAGCTGGGAAGGCTTCTGGGGGCGCAGATAGGGCAGAGCGGGCAGTTTGAGCCGGAGGAGACTACGGTTGTGGCGGTGCTGCGCGGGGGGATATTTTTCGCGGAGGGGATGTATCTGGCTATGGGGTGCAGGTTCGGGCTGTATGATCCGAAGCATGAGAAGTTCATGCGGCCTGGGACGAGGCATGTGATTTTGGTGGATTCGGTGATCAATACCGGGAGGACGTTGACGGAGGTGTGGGATTCGGGGGTTTACGCGGCCTGCTGCGTGGTGAATGAGCGGGCTGTGCCGATGTTCGGGGAGAGGCTGTTCGCCGTGCGGGTTTCGGGGAATTCGTTTGTGGGCGGGGAGGTTCCCAGGCAGGTGGGGAGCGTGGGGCCGGATACGACTTTGCGGTTGTTTCATCTGTTGTGAGGCGGATTGTCTTTTTCTGGCATTGCGGAGGGGATAATGTCCAGGTCATGATTCAGAATTAGGTATACATTGGCCATGGTCTGGGACTTGATGCGGTTGTTACATCTGCTGTGAGGTGGATTGTTTTTTTCGGGCGTCGCGGAGGGAATCACGTCCAGGTCATGATTCAGGATTAGTTATACATTGGTCAGGGTCTGGGGTTTGATGCGGTTGTTTCATCTGTTGTAAGGTGGATTGCCTTTTTCTGGCATTGCGGAGGGAATCACGTCCAGGTCATGGTTCAGGGGCAGGTATACATTGGCCAGGGTCTGGGTCTTGATGCCCTGCACCGCGTCCACCAATATGGCAACGTCGCAGGCTGCCAGGGAGCGGCTGACTTCATAGTTGAAGTCCGCATGTCCCGGGGTGTCTGTCAGGTTCGGGATATACTCCTCCCCGGCTTTTGTGGAATAGCGGCTGTAAAAAACGATTGCGGTATTTGTGGGGGCATGCTAAAATATCCACAGGAAGCACATGGAAAGAGGGAATGAAGGTTGGTGACCGCATAACATAGAGAAAGATAGGTTCTCGGAATTTCAGGAAGCAGAATCGGGCATTGGGGCAGGACGGCACCTGGAAAAGTGGGGGCGCCGCTCCAAAGGAGTTCCAGAAAGCCGTGTGGTATGTGGTCTGGAGATTACGAGAGTATACTATAAGGTATCGGGGTTACGGAGGGAGGAAAGGCTGATGGAAATTTATCTGGCGAAACTGTTCGGCATTTCCCTGGCGCTGACAATTGTGGTGGAGCTGCCTGTGGCGTTTATTCTGCGGCTTGGCGTGAAGCGTCTGGGGAAGAGAAGTCTGGGGAAGAAAAAGAAGACGATATCGACTTCGAATGAAGGGAGGCAAGGCAGGGGAATGGGGGGATTTGCCGCCGGCACAGACGGGCAAATCAGGTCGGCCCTTCCTGTCAGCGCTGGCGGGGAGATTTGGCCGGTTCTGGGCAGTAGGCGGCATCTGGCCCTTCTGGTGGTGCTGGTGAACCTGCTGACCAATCCGCCGGCTGTGCTGCTTTGCTGGCTGGGCAGGATGTATCTGCCGCTTTTTCTGACGATTCCTGTTCAGATGCTGGTGGAGCTGGCGGTGGTAGCGGTGGAGGCCTGGATTTACTGCAGTTTCATGGAGAAGCCTGGCTGGCAGACGGGAAGGCCCGTGCTGCTTTCCGTGACGGCAAATCTGTGCTCCTGGACGATTGGAATCGTCTGTGGGGGATGGATTGACCTGGCGGTGACCATAGCCCTGCGGCTCAGCCGGGCGTGGTAGGTTAGCGGCAGAGAGCTGGCGGAGAATGAAATCGGCTTGCCCGGGTGGCGGGGAGCGAAAAATCATAGGCAGAGTATTCCCGTCAAACGGAGCCGGGACGCGCATTCCGGGCGGCGCAAAAAATCATAGACAGGGGATTTCCGGCAGACGGAGATGGGATGCGTGTTCCATGCAGTGCGAAAAATCATAGACAGTGGATCCCGGTAAAACGGGACGGAACAGGAGGGATTATGAGGAAAACAGTGGCTTATTGGCTGGCGGCGGTATGTGTTTGGCTGGCATGCTCTTTTTCGGCGGGGGCGGATGTGATTGTCGAGCCCATGGATTCTTTTTATGAGGAGCATGCGGAGGAGTGCGTCCATGTGGGGAGGGCGTTTACCGCCAACGGACCGGACGGAAAAGTCTACCTGTACAAGAGCCCGGAGCTGCCGGAGGTGGTGGCCACATGGGAGAATGGGTACACGGTGTATATCACATTCACCTATGAGGACAGCCAGGGCATCGTCTGGGGCGTGTATGATGACTATAGAGGTACACTAGGTTGGATGCCGATGGACTACATGGATTTAGTCTATGACAGCATCTCCTTCCAGGAGGAGCACAGAGAGGAGATTACGGAACAGAGCGGAGAACTGAATGCGGAAGAACTGAAGGGAACCATCCGGTTCTGGAAATATCCGGGCTCGGAGGAATGTGAAGTCCTGAGCGTGGATGATACGGAGGATTATCTGCCGGAATACACCGGTGTGTACGTGGACGGAGTCGGGAACCGCTGGGGCCATGTGGGGTACTATTTCGGCCGGAAGGATACCTGGATCTGCATCAATGCGCCCAGCGCTGAATTTGAGCAGCTTTATCCGGACGGCGCACCGCAGATTGGCCAACTGACAGGAGAGGGCGTGGATGCGGAGACGACAGACCCGGAAGGGCAGAAGGACGAGAAGGGAGACGACACGGAGGCGGCGAATCCGGAGGGGAAACCAGGGAACAGGGGAGAAGAGGCCGCCGGGAATAGGGATGTACAAAACAGCGTGGATCGTATCGTGCCGAAACCGGATTATAGTATGATGCTGCTGGCGATAGCCCTCGTGGCCCTGGTGACGGTGGCTACGGCAGTTCTGCTTTTTTGTTTATGGAAGAAGGATAGACGACAGGAAGATTGATTCTTGCCGGTTTTCTGCCAATCAGTAAAAGCACCCCCGTCTGCAAAAATCCAGCAGACGAGGGTGCGGTTATAGGCGGCTTTCTTTCTATTGCCCAAGGGCATCTGCTATGCCGTCCAGCTTGATGAAATTTGCCATGTTCATCATATTTGCAAATCGAAGCTGCTTTTGGATTGCCTGCTGCCCACGAATCAGCTCCTGCTGTCCGGTTACCAAATCGGTGAGCTGTTGAGCCTGTACTTTTTGCCAGGCGACCATTTCTTTGTGCTGATTTGTTTCTTCAAAAAGATTGACCATCTCTTTGACTGAATCGGCACGGCCATTTCGGATGGCGTGAAGGAAAAAATCGACTGCCTCAACACTGTAATAATCTGGAGGGAACCAGCCCGGCGCATGACTTAGTAATTCACGCTGTAATGCGTTATATTGGTCATGTAATGCTTTTCGCTTTTCGCGTACCTGCTCATTATTCACAGCCGCATCCTGATTGGTTGCGGAAATCTTTTTGTTTTTCATGGCAATCAGAAAAACATCAACCACAACAACTGCCACCAGAACCAGAATGCCTACTTTTCCGGCCCCATAAATGACCGCAATGATTGCCACATAAGCCAGGAACCTGAAGAGACAGTAAATCATCAGGAAGTAAAAACCGAATTTGCCAATAGTGCGACGGGTATTTCTGCGAATGGCCAAAAGGGTAAAGGCTCCTATTTCCGTGCCAGCCGCTTTTGCTGCTAATGCCACGATTTTTCCGCAGACAAATGATATACCCATAAAGACAAGCGCAATTATCGCATCGCTCTTTTGGTTAGGGTCAATGGAGAGAAGTATCAGTAATGCGATGAGCGCGAACAGGCTGATGGTGAAAATCCTGGGAAGGTCATTTCTGATAGTTGCTTTCGTGTCGATTTTCTTTGTAATCTTGCGGAAATTTCTCTCCTGGGCAATATATTGGGCAAGAACATCCTGCATTTTGTCCAACATGCTCTTCACATAGGTCAGGCCCTGTGATAATTCTTCTTTGGTTGGCGTCATTTCTGCTCACCTCCTTTGTTTCTGTGTTTGGAATAGAAACCTGGTTTGTCCATTAAGGAACTGATAAAGATAGTAATGCACCTTCTCATGCGTCCCTCCTGCCGTAATCCGGCTATGTTATTCTCGTCGGTACTTGCCTTTGGGGGCGGTACTTCCTTCTCCGGCCCCCCGTAGGCATTTTCCCGCCGAGACAACAAAAGCGGCGCAGGGTCAATAAATCCCTACACCGCTATAAAAAGCTACGCACACAATATCCCCCCCTTGCGAAATGCAGCATAAAAGGGTATAATGGGATTATGGCGCAGAGTAATTCTGCTGTGTGGGACCTGGGCTTGACTGGCTCTCCTGCATAGGGGCGTGGGGTGGTGGCACACTCCGCGCCCTGCCTTTTTGCTTCTGTGTCTCGTAGGTTCATTTTACAACAAGTCTGGATAAATTGCAATAGGTTGATTGACACGGTTCGACAGAGTTGCCGTGTTTTGTCTCTCCAATTCCCGCATCGGGAAGTTAAATGAAATTTCCCTTGCAATCCACCCTCCGCCATGATACTCTTAACACAGAAAAGGAGAGAAAAATGTTCCGAAAGAAACAACTACCACAGAAGGACTATGACCGAGAAAACTGGAAGCCGATCCTGAAGTGCAGCATCTGCAACGGCGAGCGGGTAGCAGGCTTCAAGAACATCCACACAGGGGAATTCCGGGAGGAGCTCTTCATCCAGGAGGAGGCGCAGCTTGAGGAATTCAGGCAGCGGTACAAAATCACGGAGCTGCCCAAGGAATACTGAGGAAGGGACTGATATATATGAAAGCCTTTTTATACGGAGTCGTGGAGATCATCGCGCGGATACACAGCTATCTGCTGCGGCTCAACGATGCCTACGAATACAATTTTACCGACAAGGAACTGCATTTCCTGATTATCGGCGCGCTGGGGATGGCCATGATATTCGTGGTGCACCCGGTGTTCAAATGGCTGGCCAGGAACAACCACATCATGGTCATCAGTTGGATATACGTTTTTACGTTGATTATCGTAATCACTTTCGCCATCGAAATCGGCCAGAGGGTGACGAACACAGGGGCCATGGAGTTTGCGGACATCATGTTCGGCGTGCTGGGCTTCATCAGCATGTTCCTGGTGTTCTCCGTGTTCCGGGGAATCTACCATCTGGTCCTGCGGCTGATTCGGCGGGAGGACCAGTATGCGGACGAGTATGAGGATGACGATGAGTGGGAGCGGCTGGGATAGGAGACGATTATGAAATTTCTGCACATCTCAGACTTACATATCGGAAAGCGGGTCAATGAGTTCTCCATGACAGAGGACCAGAAATATATCCTGAACCAGATTCTGCGGATTGCGGAGCAGGAGCGGGCGGAGGCCGTGCTCATCGCGGGGGACGTCTACGACAAGTCCATGCCCTCCGCGGAGGCGGTGCAGATCTTCGACTGGTTCCTCACCGGGCTGGCGGATCTGGGGAAGACGGTCATCGCGGTCAGCGGCAACCACGATTCCCCGGAGCGGATCGCCTTCGGCGGAGAACTGATGCGGGGAAGGGGCGTATATGTATCGCCTGTGTACCGAGGAGAGGCCCTGGAGGTGGCGCTTCGGGACGAATACGGGGATATCAGCGTCCATCTGCTGCCCTTCCTAAAGCCCGCCACCCTGCGGCATGCGCTGGAGGGCAGGCAGGAGGAAGAGGAGAACGGGCTGCCGGAGAGTTATCAGGAGGCCCTGGAGATAGCTGTAAAACGTATGGAAATAGACGTCAAAAAGCGCAATATCCTGGTGGCCCACCAGTTCGTCACCGGCGCGGGGCGCTGCGATTCCGAGGAGGTATCCGTGGGGGGCCTGGACAATGTGGATGCCAGCGTCTTCGACGACTTCGACTATGTGGCCCTGGGCCATATCCACAGCCCCCAGTCCGTAGGCCGGGAGACTGTGCGCTACTGCGGCACGCCTTTGAAATATTCCTTCTCCGAGGCAGAGCAGGAAAAGTCCGTCACGGTGCTGGAGATGGGGGAGAAGGGGGATGTGGTTTTGTCTACAGTACCCCTGGTGCCATTGCGGGACATGCGGAAGATCAGAGGCTCCTACGGGGAAGTGATGTCCAGGTCCTTCTATCAGGATACGAACACAGAGGACTATGTGCAGATCACGCTGACGGACGAGGAGGACATCCCGGACGGCCTGCAGAAGCTGCGCACAGTGTACCCGAACCTGATGCAGGTGGCATACGACAACAGCCGCACCAGGCAGGACAGGACAGTGGAGGCCGCGGAGCAGGCGGAGCGGAAATCGGAGCTGGAGCTGTTCGGGGAATTCTTCGAGCTGCAGAACAACCAGCCCATGAGCGCGGAGCAGGCGGCATATATGGAGAAGCTGATCGCGGATTTGAAGTAGAGGACATGCTCCGTCTGGACGGGGCGGCAGGGCCGGATAAAAAGGTGTGTCCGGCCTTTTGTATGAGTGCGCGGCGCAACGCGCAGGGGTGTACGGATGAAACCGGTAAAGCTCGTCATCAGCGCCTTCGGGCCCTATGCGGACAGGACGGAAATAGACTTCGACGGCTTCGGAGGCCAGGGGCTCTACCTGATCACCGGGGATACCGGAGCGGGCAAGACTACCATATTCGATGCCATAGCCTTCGCGCTGTACGGCGAGGCGAGCGGGGACGTGCGCAGATCCGATATGTTCCGGAGCAAGTACGCCAAAGACGATGCGCCCACCTTTGTGGAGTTCACCTTCTCCTACCGCGGAAAGGAATATACGGTAAAGCGTAATCCGGAATACCAACGCCCCAAGGGGCGGGGCAGCGGCTACACTACCCAGAAGACGGATGCCCTGCTGACCTATCCGGACGGGCGCAGCCCCGTCACCAGGGCCAAGGACGTGACAAAGGCTGTGACGGAGCTGATCGGGCTGGACCGCAGACAGTTCACCCAGATTGCCATGATCGCCCAGGGGGATTTCCAGAAGCTGCTGCTGGCCGGCACGGAGGAGCGGGGAGAGATCTTCCGGCAGATTTTCGGCACAGGCCTTTACAGGCGGATCCAGGAAGAGCTGAAAGGGGCGGTGAAGCTCCAAAGGGATGCCTATGAGGAGCTGAAGCGCAGCATCAATCAGTTCATGGACGGCATCGTCTGTCAGGAGGGCCCGGCATCGGACACCGGAATGAGGCTTCAGGAGCTGCAGCGCCTGAAGTTCGACGGCAGGGTGGAAGAGGGCCTGGAGCTGTTGGCGGCTCTGTGCGCCGAGGACGAGGACATGCTGAAGGCCATGGACGGACAGCTGGAGCGGCTGGAGGAGGAGGCCGCCCTGGGACGGAAATACCTGGAGGAGCTGCGGGGCGAGGTGGTTCGGCTGGCCTTGCTGGCTGACCGGGAGCTGGATGCCAGAGCGATGAAGTCGCTGGCAAATAAGCTGTCCCACGGGGAGCTGGAGGAGCTGAAGAGCTCCTATGCCCGGAGAGCCGGGGAGCGGCTTCCGGTGAGAACACAGCTGGTCTATGAGAACAGAAGCG